>Ga0116164_10000001_pt1 | contig 303453 bp, 248 predicted proteins | sample AD_UKC109_MetaG_FD_89888 | JGI IMG/M metagenome (GOLD analysis project Ga0116164, IMG submission 89888) | Active sludge microbial communities of municipal wastewater-treating anaerobic digesters from Hong Kong - AD_UKC109_MetaG | ecosystem: Engineered > Bioreactor > Anaerobic > Digestate... | reverse complement strand
GAACGGCACGAAGCTCGCCCAGCCCTTGCTCGTCAGCGTCTTGGTGATCGCCGCCGTCAACGTCGTCTTACCGTGGTCGATGTGACCGATCGTGCCGACGTTTACGTGGGGCTTGGTACGCTCGAATTTAGCCTTAGCCATGATTATCCTCCAACTCTGATAATCGAAATATTGCCTATATTATCTTTTGCAATCGACGAAACCGTTTATAGCCCGCCATCTATCCTTTTTTCGGGATCCGCTTCAGCAGCGAGCCTTTTTCCTTCGCTCATGAAAAGAGCGAAAGCGGGAAACGGGATTCGAACCCGCGACCCACAGCTTGGAAGGCTGTTGCTCTAGCCAACTGAGCTACTCCCGCTTAAGTTGCCGGCACGTGATAGGTCCTGGAGGTAGCAAACCGCGGCTCACGCCCGAAAAACCGCGTCCCTCCGTTGAAAAGCTTCACATGCGGTCCGACCGAATCGGTCCGCGTAGGCGCGAAATCACTTTGGCGAGAGGTGGATTCGAACCACCGTAGGCGTCCGCCAGCGGATTTACAGTCCGCCCCCTTTGGCCACTCGGGTATCTCGCCGTAAAATACCGAACAGTAGATTGCAAAAGAACGTCTCAATGGAGCTGGCGAAGGGACTTGAACCCACAACCTGCGCATTACAAGTGCGCTGCTCTACCAATTGAGCTACGCCAGCGCATACCTTCCCCGCTCAGTCCGAGGGAAGCGCAATTATATGTAAGCGAAGTTGCTTGTCAAGCCCTTTTTTCACACTCTTGTTTTTCAATCATTTCGGTCACTTATATTCCCCGCTGCAAACGCGCGGCCAAAATTTCGCCATAAGGTAACTTGACCGCCTTTTCCACTGTTTTTTCCACATCATAAGGCGTAATGCGAAATTTCACAGTGTCGTCTTCGAAAAGGATGTACGGCGCGCCGACGATTCCGTCGCGCGGCTGGCCTGAACCACCCGGATTTATTAGGAAAAATTGCTCAACGGACACGTCGATGTCGTCTTCTTGCGAATAGAGCACCTCATCGCCTTCGATCAGCGTGAACGCGGCGCGCCGGTGGGTGTGGCCGAAAAAGACGATGCGCACGCTGGCCATCTCGCGCATCAGCGTGAAATTCGAGCGAATCGCCACCTTGGACATCAGGTATTCGTCGCGATCGCGCAACGATCCGTGCACCCCGCAGCATTCGCTTTGAAATTCGATCTTGGTCGGCAGCGAAGCCAGCCAGTTGCGGCTTTCCGGCGAAAGACGATCGTGCGTCCAGCGGATCACCTCCGAAGCGATGGGGTTGAAGCCGGTTGGGCCCTCCATCCCGCTGGCCACCGCATCGTGGTTGCCCTGGATGCACAGCACGTTGCGTTCGCGAATCAGTTTCACGCAGGCTTCCGGGTCGGCGTAATACCCGACCACGTCGCCCAGGCAGATGATGCGGTCGACCTGCAGCGACGCCGTCTCCGCCAAAATGGCCCGCAGCGCTTCGAGGTTGGCGTGAATGTCCGAAAAAATTACGGTTCGCACCTGCCGTCACTCGTCATGTTGGAGTTGCTTGACCATCAACATCGCATCGATCTCGTTTCCGTAATAGCCGGGCAGAACGCCCACCGGCCGATAGCCTCTTTGTTCGTACAAGCAGCGCGCCGCGTAATGGGGAGTGTACAGGTGCAGATAAACGCGTTTCACTCCCTGCCGGGCGATTTCGTTCTCCGCCTTTTCCATCAGCGCCGAACCGATGCCTCGCCGACGAAAATCGGGATCGACGTCCAGCGTGATGATCAGCGCGTGATTGTTGGCCCGATCGAAGTCGGCCGCCACGAAGCCCACCATCCGGCCACGATGCTCGGCGATCCAGTACACCGGCGCCAGCTCGCTCAGCTCGTCGAAGCTGTTCTCGTCGTAAGCCACTTCCGGCGGAAAACACTCATGATCCAATCGATGACAAACCGGCCCATCTTCCGGTCGCCCTTGTCGTAGTTCGACTTTCACCGCAAATGATTCCTAACGTATTGCGCGTCGATCACCATGTGTTGCCCCGCTCGCTCCGGAGCATGAAACGACAGATCGGCGAAGGTTTCCTCCATTATCGCCCTCAGGCCGCGCGCGCCCAATTTCCGCCGTCGCGTCTCGGCGACGACGGCCCGCCGGCCGTCCTCGGTCAACTCCAGGGTGATGCGTTCGGGCGTGAACAGCTCCAGCATCTCGCGCCAGATGGCGTCGGGCGGATCGGTCAGAATGCGACCCAGCTCCTCGTCGCTGAGTTCATCCAGTTCCACCACCACCGGCAGACGGCCGAGCAACTCGGCGATCAAGCCGTATTCTTCCAATTCTTGTGTGGTGACCTTTTCGCGCCCGGCGCCCGACTTCCGCCCCAGGTAACCGATGTCGTTCTTATACCGCCCTTTGCCCAGGTCCGAAAAGGTCCCCGCGCAAATAAATAAAATGTTGGTTACGTCGACCAGAACGAAGTCGTGCTTGGCCCAATGCTGGGTCACGTTGAGCGGCACGAAGATTTCGTTGGCCTCCAGCAGCTTGAGAATCGCCTGCTGCACGCCCTCGCCGCCGATGTCCCGCGCGCCCGCGCCGGTGCGGGCCCATTGCGCGCGGCGGGCGATCTTGTCGATCTCGTCGACGAACACGATGCCGCGTTGCGTGGCCTCCAGGTCGCCCTCGGTTTGGAAAAGCAACTCGGCGATCATCACCTCGGCGTCTTTGCCGTAATAGCCCGCCTCGGTGTACTCGGTGGCGTTGACCACCGTCATGGGCACCTGCAGCACGCGCGCGAGTTGACGAGCCAGGTGCGTTTTGCCCGAGCCGGTGGGGCCGATCAGCAGCATGTTGGATTTGCGCAGCAGCGTGCCCGGACCGGCCGCGACGCGCTTGAGGTGATTGTACGCGGCGACGGCCACCGCGCGCTTGGCGGCTTCCTGGCCGATGACGTAGTGATCCAGCTCCGCGTAGATTTCACGCGGTGTTTGGATCGTGAACTCGTCGGATCGCTCGACCATCGTGTCTACATTTTATTTAAAAAGTCTTCCAAACCGTCTTCGTCCAACGCCGGGGTCGGTGTCGGCTTGGGCGTCGGCGTCGGTTTGGCTTCCGGCGTCGGTTTGGCTTCCGGTGTCGGTTCGACGACCTCTTCCGGCGTCGGTTCCGGCGTCATCTCTTCCAGCGCCCGTCGTTGCGCCTCCTCGTCTTTAAAATGTTGGTCGATCGCCACCCCGATTTCGTCGGCGGTTTCCACCGCCTTTTTCGGGCCGACCGGCCGCCAGTCGTAGCGATATATTCCGATGGCCAGCACCACGGCGACCACCGCCGCCAGCAGCGCCACGCGCCACAACACGGCCAACGGAACATTGCGCGGCATCATTCGCCTTCGTCCTCCTGCGCCAACACCAGATCGAGCAGATTCAATTGTTGCCGGTCGACGTTGTGCCGTTTCGTCGTTTCCGGCGATTTCTCCGCCGCCGCTTCGCGCTCGGCCTTGCGCGCCAGTTGAGCCATCTCTTTAAAGATGCTCGAGCTCTTGACCATCGCCAGCACCTGAAACACCGTCGCGTTGCCCAGGTCGTCCGCGTTCACCTCGGCCAGCGCCCGCGCCAGAATGTCCTCGAGGTACACCACGCGAATGCCCATCTCGGTCAGCTCGGCTTCGGCCTCGGCGGCCAGCGACGGACTGCGCTTCGAATAAAAGAGCACCTTCTCCGGCGGCTGCGTCAACGCGAAGCGCTCTTGCGCGACGGCCAGCAATTTGTCATCGAACGCGCGATCAAGCAAGCCGCGATCGGTCTGCAGATGATTGCGGATCAGACTGGGCGTCAGATACGCGCCGCCGTGCCACCAGCCGCGCACCACGCCGAACACCGCGGCCCGCGCAACCGCGCCGGCCGTCAACATGCCGAACACGTCCACCGTGCCCGCGCCGCCCAGGTCCACCTCGATCGCCGCCAGATACGCTTCGCGCTCCAAATGCCACTTGGCCAATTGCCGATCGAACATTGTTCCCTCCCGGATGCTGTCTGCATCGTAGCTTTCCGGGCGGCGGCGATCAAGTAACCCTTGCCTTAACGGTCAAATCGTTGCATCGTACGTCCTTCGGACAGCAAAGGAGGAAACGATGTTCCGTCGCACACTGCTTCTCGTCCTGGCCCTGAGTATTTTCCTGATGGTCACCGGATGCTTCTCCAACAACAACGTCAGCCTGTGGCCCGAAGTCGACGACGAGCTGATCACCATGATGGTCAAGAAGCCCCAGGACGACACCGAGAACCGCGTCCTGCTGCTGGATATCGAAGGCATCATCAGCGAATACGGCAACTCGTCGTTCTTCTACGACCTCGAAGCGACCACGACGCTCGTGCGCAAGAAGCTGGAAAAGGCGCTGCGCGACGAACGCATCAAGGCCGTCGTTTTGCGCGTCAACTCCCCCGGCGGCACGGTGACCGCCAGCGACATCGTCTACCACGAAATTCTCAAGTACAAGAAAACCGCCAAGGTGCCCATCGTCGCCGCGATCATGGGCGTGGGCGCGTCCGGCGGCTATTACGTCTCCTGCTCGGCCGACAAGATCATGTCGCACCCGACGGCGATCAACGGGTCGATCGGCGTGATCATGCACAGCTTCGGCTTCGCCGGTCTCTTCGAGAAAATCGGCATGGAAAGCCGGGTGATCAAATCCGCCAAGCTCAAGGACATGGGCAATCCCTTCAACGAAATGACCGACGACGAACGCGCCGTGTTGCAGAAGATCGTCGACACCAGCTACGAGCGCTTCCTCGAAGTGGTCGCCACCGCCCGGCCGCAGATGACCAAGGAGCAGATCCGCGCCGCCGCCGACGGGCGCATCATGACCGCCGCCGAGGCGCAGGAACTGGGCCTGATCGACAAACTCGGCGATCTGGAAGACGCGATCGACGAGGCGATGACCATGGCCAACATCCGCGACGCCGGCGTGATCCTCTACACCACCAGCAAAAAGCCGGATCAGAACATTTTTTCCGCCACCTCGGCCCAGGCCCCGGAGATCAACCTCAACCCGATGGGCGTCGACTTCGAAACCCTCGTCGACCTGAGCCGCCCGCGCATGTATTACATGTGGATGGGATACTGAGATAATCGACGAGAACCGCAATGCCGGCCGGCGAGCGATCGCCGGTCGGTTTTTTTTACGCCAGCGTCAGCCCCGCCAGCCACAGGGCGTAGCCGGCGACGAAGACCAAGCTAGAAATCATGGTCGGAAATCGGCGCAAAAATATCTGGTTTGTCAACATCGATAAGCTGAATCGTTATACCGAAAAAACGACACTTTTTAAAATGATACATATTTAGGGAACGCCATAATGGATGTCGATTCTAAATATTGGATGACATCCATTTTCAGTTTTTCCTTTATCTCTTTTTGATACAAGGCTTCATCAAATTGTGTGCCAGTAAAGAACCTTGACCCTGGCTTCATCGCTTCACAGTAAAGATTTACGGCATCAAGGCTTGGTTGAGTGAGCGGAAAATCTCCAATAATGTGACTACCAGACCACGCCTTTGGTGTCGGTCGGCCATCGAGATCCTTGCCGTCGATCGAATAATATCCATGACCGATAATATCATTGCATCCACGATGGTGAAGTAATAAATGGACGAACTCCGCATTGCGCGTTTTCTTTTTAAAATCGATCGCCGCCGCACGCATCGTCGGTTCAATTTGATCATTTGTCACTACCGACAAATCGACCTCGATATCGATAATATAAAATTCTCTATAGTTATTTAGTTTGTTTCTTATTCTACTATTAGAATTAATTGTATATTTGGAGATTTGCTTGGCATTCGGTTGTTCAATCTCATCTCTAGTAGTCCGATCACATCCACATTCGTTTACAATCATAATCGTGAAGAACAACGCCAGAGCTATAAGAATGATTGATAATATTGATACGCCAGCGACTTCCCAAAAGCTTTTACGTGTGATCGGTTTAGGTTCGATCGGTTCGTTATTGTCAACCATGACAACCTCCAAAATACTTTAGCTCCCTCTGGCCCCCGGATTTTACCTTACACTTCCTCCATTCCCCATGTCACTTTCATCAGTTTCCATTCTTTCTTCTTTATAATCATTGGACTCGATTCGTCTTTTGGAAAAAAACGACGCCGACAGGTGAACAGATTTACTCGTCGTTTTTTTTACGCCAGCGACAGCCCCGCCAGCCACAGGGCGTAGCCGGCGACGAAAACCAGGCCCCAGACCATCGCCGGGCGCGTCAGCAGCTTGCCGTCGGGCGTCAGCGCGCGCCATAAAAACGCCAGCGCCGCAGCTATCCACAAGGCGAAGCCCAGCAGCGCCAGCATCGACCACCCGCGCTGCGGATCGTGATTCTCGCGCAGCAGCGCCAGGTGCTTGGCGGCGACGCTTTCGTCCTGCGCCTGCATGGCCACCAGCGCGGCGATGCGCTCCTCGCTCGCGGCGATCTCCGCGGCGTAGGGCTGATACAATCCGCGCGCGGCGTACAGCCCGCTGCGCAGCACGCGCCGCACGTGCAGTTCCGCCTCGAAATCGTTTTGCGCCGCGAAGTGGTCGGCGATGCGCTGGAGCGACGCCACCGCCTGCGCGACGTCGATGCTGCCCGGGAAATACATGTGCAGCGCGCGATCGTAATAGCCGATCGCCTCGGCCGTCTGCCCCTGCGCCAGCAGCCGGTCGGCCATGACCCGCGCGCGGAAACCGCCGACGGCCACGCGCACCCAGGCCATGAACAGCACGATACACACGATCAAAACGCCCGCGCCGATTTTCCGCATCGTTTTTCCTTTGTTGAAACAAAGTGAGTGTAGCCGATCGCCGCGCCCTCGACAATCGTTCGCTCGACTTTATAATGAATCGACTTTCAGAAGGAGACGCGATTGCTGATTCAGGTGCTGTTGTTTCTCGCCGGCTTGATCGTGCTGGCCGTCGCCGCCGAATTTCTCGTGCGCGGCGCCACGCAGATCGCCCTCGTGCTCGGTCTGCCGCCGTTGCTGGTCGGCCTGACCATCGTGGCCTACGGCACCTCGCTGCCGGAATTCGTCGTCTCCGTCCTCGCCGCCACCAAAGGATCGAGCACCCTCGCGTTGGGCAACGCGCTGGGCTCGAACCTGCTCAACACCGGGCTGATCCTCGGCCTGGCCGCGATCATCTTCCCGCTTGCCGCCGACCGGGTGCTGTTTCGCCGCGACCTGCCGATCCACCTGGGTTTCGTGCTGCTGTTCGCGGCGGTGATTTACAACGGCTTCATCGGCCGTTACGAAGGCCTGGTGATGATCGCGTTGATGCTCGTGTACATCGTGGGCAGCGCCGTCTTCGAATGGCGCGCGCGCAACGCCAACAACGCGGCGGCGGCCCTGGAGGAAATCGAAGAGGAAGTCGGCGAGCGCCCCAAATCCATCTGGGTTGCCGTCTTCTTCGTGCTGCTGGGCTCGGCCGGCCTGTACTTCGGCGCGGATCTGATGGTCAACGCGGCGATCACCATCGCGCAGGAATTCGGCATCTCCGAACGCGTGATCGGCCTGACGGTCGTGGCCTTCGGCACCAGCCTGCCGGAGCTGGCCACCACGCTGGCCGCCGCGCGCAAGAAACACGCGGACATGATCATCGGCAATCTGCTGGGCTCGAACATCTTCAACCTGATGCTCATCGTCGGCACCGCCGGCGCGCTCGCGCCCTTCGCGATCAATCTGCGCCAGGTGCTCGTCGAGTACGGCTTCCTCGCGCTCAACGCCGTGATGATCTACCTGTTCATGTGGACCGGCCGCAAGCTGACGCGCATCGAGGGCGTCGTCCTGAGCGCCTGCTATCTTGCTTTTGTGGGATACCTGCTGGTGCGCTAGTTACTGGCGGACGGCGAAACTGTAGATGTAGCCGTCCGAGGAAATGGCCACCTTGTCGCCGATTTCATAAAAACTCGCATCCACGCGACTGCCCAATTTCTGCTGCAGGAGCACCGTGCCGTCGCCGTCCAGAAAACGCGCCACGTAGAACATCCGCCGCTGTCCCGGACAACTCAGCAGCAGCGCCAGGATGCGGTGCTTGGGCAGGTAACGGCTGGAGTTGACCTCCATCTTCTGGCAATGGCCGGCGGGCATATCATTGACCGCGTGCGTCCAGCCGAATTGCATCGTCGGCAGATCCAGCCCGGTGATCGCCGGACCGTTCTCTTCGGCAACGGACAAAAACAAACGCTGCCGGCGTTCGTCGTGCCCCACGATTTTCGCCAGCCCCTTGGTCGGCACGATCTTCAACTCGCCGTTCGCGCCGGTGAACAGGTACAGACCGTCGGCGGCGGGCATCGCCACCGTATCGGCGGGCGGCAAGACGAACAGGTTGCCCAGGTTGGTCACCGATTTCTCCCAGACCGTCTCGCCCTGGTCGTTGAGCACGCGCAGCGTGTTGCCTTCCTTGCGCTTGAGCAACACCGCCACCGAGCCCTTTTCGCCGACCGCCGCCGAATGCACGCCGATCAGGTTCACCTCGCGGATCACCGTCAGCAGATGATTGTAGAAAGTGACTTCCAGGCCGGAGCCCTTCTGGGCGAAATTGATCAGGCGACCGTTGGCCGTCAGGTACACGCGGCCGCTGTAAAACTTGCGGTTGACCACCGTGTAGCCCGCGTTGTCGCGCACGGTGTAGATGGCCGAATCGTCGCGGTTGACCCCGCAGCAGGTGATCAGTTGCGCCATGTTGCCGTCGGCCAGTTTGACCGAGGTCGTCGACTCCAGCGGATAGCCTTCGCCGGCCGCCTGCCGCTTTTCCACCAGCACGACGGTCACGCCGTACGCGCTGCCGGCCAGCAGCGTCAACACGATCAACACGGCGAACAATCGACGCACGCAATCTCCCCCGCTTACTTGAAAAACAATGATATCACGGGACGCAGGCCCGAACCATAGCCCCGCGCGAAAAATTTGCCTCAGCAGCCGCATCCGTCGTCGTCATCCTCGTCGTCCTCGTCGTCGTCGACCGGCGCGACATCGTCGTCCGCCGCATCGTCATCGACCGTGTCGTCGTCGTCCTCGTCGGTCTGCGTGCAGCCGTCGAAGCCCACGTACATCCGCCCCGCCGCCGTGAAACAAAGCTGGTTGATCCGGATTTGCCGGTCCCAGCCGATCGTCGGGGCCACTTTCGTGTGATAGACGATTTGCAGCGCGCCGTCCGGATCGACCAACGTGCCGTTGTGCCCCGGCCCGTAAAAACCGGCGACGACGTCCTTGTACAAAATCGGGTTGTCGGCGTACTCGGCGAAGGGCCCCAACGGATCGTCCGCCGTCGCGTAGCCCACCGCGTAGTTGACGCGATCCGCGCCGTAGCCGCTGTACATCAGGTAATACACGCCGTCGTGCTTGACGATCCACGGCGCTTCGGTGACGAACAGCTCCCAGTTGACGATGCCCGGTTTCACCAGCGTCGCCGGCTCGCCGTCGATGGTGACCATGTCGCTCATGCGCGCCACGCGGACGACCGAAAACGGCTGATAGCCCGCGAAGTAAAAATACAATCGATCGTCGTCGTCGCGAAACACGTGCGCGTCGATCGCCAATCCGTTCACGCCGCCGTAGCCGCCGCCGACGAACGGATGATCGTACACGTCCGAAAACGGGCCGGTCGGCGCATCCGCGCGCGCCACGCCGATCATCATGTTCGCCGCATAGTACAAATAGAAAGACTCGCCGTCGGTGTGCACTTCCGGCGCCCAGACGTCCTGATCGTTCCACGCCCCGGCCGGCGCCTGCGCCCACGCGACGCCCTCGTAGCGCCACTGGACCAGGTCCTCGCTCGCCCAGCATTCGATGTCCACGTACGACGAGGTGACGTACAGGTAGTACGTTCCGTCCACCTCGATCACCGCCGGATCGGCCGCCGTCTCGGCCCCGGGCAGCGCCAACGGCGCACCGTAATCGGCCGCGGCGATCGAAGTCGTCAACAACAACGCCAGCAATACGATCGTCGGTCGCATGATCATTCTCCGTCGTTCGTTTCGTCCACGGTTCCCAACGGCAGACGCACCGCCCCGCATCCCGCACCGACCAGCAGATAGTCGCGCCCGTCTTCGGTGGTCAGGCGCAACCGGCGCGGCTGCGGCCCGACGGGAACCGTGCGCACCGTCGTCAGGCTGCGCGCGTCCATCTGCACGATCGTCCCGCCCAGGAAATTGCTCAGGTACAGACTGCCGTCGTGCGGATTGTACACAATATAGCGGCTGCCGATCGGCGCGAACTTGAGGCGCAGCGTCTCCAGCGAATCCAGATCCAGCTCGTACAGCAGGCCGGTGAAAAAACCGAGGATGTACAGCCGGCGATTAGGCACGTCCAACGCGAAGCGCGCCTCCCACGAGGCCAGCGGCTTGCTTCTCATGATCTTGCCGGTGGTCGCGTCGATCGCCATCAGCCGCCATTCCAACACCGACAGCAAGCGGTGCTGCGGCGGATCGTACACCAGCACGCGTTTGCCCACGTCGGCCAGCGTCTTGCGCAATCGCAAGCCGTCGCGGTCGACCAGTTGGATGTCGCTCCCGTGGCCGGTCACCACCGCCAACGCGTCGGGCAGTTCGATCACGGCGTCCGGGTGCGTCGGCGCCAGCGCCAGTTCGCCGCTCGCCCGTCGCTCGCGCAGGTCGAAACGCACGAGGTTGTTTTTCTCCCACGTCACGCCGACGGCCTGTTCGCGCGCGCAATCGAGCGGAAAGCCGAACACTTGCCCGTCGGCCAGATAGGTCACCCGGTTGGGCGTTTCGTCTTGCTCCAGGTAGTACAGGCCGTGTCGCCGTGAGGCGATCAGATACTTGCCCGGCGCGCACGCGGGCGCGGCGAGGTTCACCGGCAGCGGATACAGCGGCGGCAGCTCGGGCGCCGGCCGGTCGCTCTGTAAAAAGATCTCGCGCTGCGCCGGCGGCAACTTCGTGCACGCGGCGGGCAGATCCTGATAGTAGTACCCGCCGAACAGCGCCATCCAACCCACGGCGAAAGCGAACAGCGTCGTGGCCGGAATCGACAACTTCTCGGCGCGCGCCGGCAGGAAAAACACCGCGCCCGCCGCCATCGCCGCGAGCGTCAGCAGCAACAGCTTGCCCGCCGCCACCCCGACAAGCACCGCCGCCAACGGCGTGGCCAACATGGTCAGCACGGCCCATTTCGCTTGCGGCTTTTTCCAGCGCAGCCACGCGTGCCCCAACGCGCCCACGGCGATCAGCGACCAGCCCAGCGCCGAAACGGCCAGCGCCATGCGCGACAGATAAAGCTGCCAGACGCCGATAAACGCAAAATAGACGATCGCCGCCGGCAGCAACCGAAAACGGATTTTCAACAGGCGCACCAGCGCGTACGCGACCAGCACCGGCGGTTGAATCAGCAACAGCGCGCCCAGCACCAGGTGCACGCACACGAGCACAAACACCGCCGCTTCGGTCCAAAGAGAAACAACGATGTGTTTCAGCCGCGTCACCGGTTATCCTCCCGCCATGCGTCGAGCGCCACGCGCGCCGCGCCGCACCCCGCGCCGATCAGCAGCGCGCCGTCGTGGTCCGTCCGTAACCGACGCGGCAACGGACCCAGGTAAACGCGGCCCTCGATCCGTCCGCTCGCCGGCGCAAAGCGATAGACCTCGCCGGACAGAAAATTGTCGATGAACAACGTCTCGCCGTCCGCCGCCAGTTGCACGAAGCGGCTGCCCATCGGCACCGCGTGCACGTGCTCGATCGACAGATCGTCGAGGTTCAGCGCAAACAGCAAGCCGGCGAAAAACGACAACGCATACACGCGCCGCCGCGTTTCGTCGACGGCCAGACGATACTCCCAAACGCCGGGCAGAAAGCGTCGTTGAACCGCGCCCGTCTGCAAATCCACCGCCTGCAGCCACCACAGGCGCGCCGAAAGCAGCCGTTGCCGCGCGGCATCGTAGGCCAACACGCGCCGTCCGGCCGCCGGATACTCACGCACCACCGCGCGCCCGTCGGCGTCCAGCGCATACAAGGTTTCCTCGCGGACCGTCGCGACCGCCAAACCATCGCCGGCGTGAATGACCGCATCCGGTTCGAGCCCGGGAATATTCGCCCCGACCCGCATCGTCCCGGCGTCTTCGTCGACGATCACCGCCTGATGCCGCTCGAACGACACGCCGATCTGCTGTCGCTTTTCGCAGTCGGCCGCAAAACCGAAATACTGTCCGCGCGCGATCGGCCGTTCGTCCAAGCCCGTGCCCGCCGGCAGCAGTTGCGACAATCCGGCGTATTTGTACGCCGCCAGATACGTGCCGGGCGTGCAGCCGGGCGCGAGCAGGTTCGCGTCGCGCCGCCCGTCGCGCGCCTCGTCGAGCGGCAGATACAACGCCCGCGCCGCCGCCGGCAACTCGTCGCAGACCGGCGAGGGATCGGCCAGATACGCCGCGCCGACCACGGTCATCCACCCGGTCGCAAAGGCCAGCACCGTCGAAGCCGCCGCGTTGATGCGTCGCGGGGCGGCCCCAAAAAACAACGGCGACAACACCACCAGCAACGCCGCCGTCAACGCCGTCAACAGGGCCGGCGAAAGCAGGTGCAACGCCGCGACGATCACCGCCGGCCACAACGCCGACCACACGGCCCAACGCGAATCGGGCCGCCGCCAACGCCACGCGGCATGCCCGGCGGCCGACAACGCGGCCAGCAGCCAATACGGCGCCGACACCGCCCAGGCCAGCCGCGAGAAATGAAGTTGCAACAGACCGAAGACCAGCGCGTACCCGATCGTCGCCCACCGGCGCGGCAAACGCAGGCCGATCAAACGCAGCGGCGCATATAGCAGAAGGAAGGCGAGCAACACCACCGTGGACGAGCCGAAGGCGAACACCGAAAACGGCGCGAGGTTGATCGTCGTCGCGACCAGAAGCGCCGCTTCCGCGGCCAGCAGCGGGCCGAGACGGAAACGAACGTCTTTTGTTTGCGGCGCTTCGGTCACGATTTTCCCCAACGGTGTGCCTGCTACTAAATCAAATTGTCCGCCGGCTGTCCACGCAATCGTGCGCCGGCCGCCGGTTAAATGGTTATTATAATGATAGGTCAACGAATCGCTTGCAATCCTCCGCCAGTTTTTCTACAGTTCGTACGGAACCGATGCGGCAAAGATCCAAATAATATCACCTGATCGTCGACACAAGGAAGGATAACCGATGAGCGGATTGTGTGGAGTCGTCTCCAAAACGCGCTGTGCGGAACTACTGTACTTCGGCACCGATTACCACTCGCACCTGGGCGACCAACTGGCCGGGATGACGATCCTGGGCGACACCTTCCGCCGCAAGATCCATGACATCACGCAAGGTCCGTTCAAATCGCGCTTCCAGGATTTTTATCCGCAGATGGTCGGCGACTTGGGCATCGGCATCATCAGCGACCGCGACGCGCAGCCGCTGCAGATCCGCTCGCGCTTCGGCACCTACAGCCTGGCGATGACCGGCCTGGTGGAAAACAAAAACGATCTGGTCGACCTGCTCTTCCATCGCGGCTCGGTGTTCACCGAAACCAGCCGCGGCGAGGTCAACTCGGTCGAGTTGATCGCCAAGGTCATCGAAACCGGCAACAGCCTGTTGGACGGCATCGACCGCATCTACGACCTGATTCAGGGCTCGGCCTCGATCCTCATCCTGACCCCGGAAGGCATCTACGCGGCGCGCGACCGGCTCGGGCGCGACTCGCTGATTCTCGCCGAAAACGATGGCGACTACATCGTGGTCAGTGAAATGCACGCTTTCGCCAACATGGGCTTCCGTCACGTGAAAGACCTGGGGCCGGGCGAAATCGTCCTGCTCAAGCGCGAGGGCGGCTACGAGATCCTGCGCCAACCCGGCGAGGTCAAGCAAGTCTGCGCCTTCCTGTGGATCTACACCGGCTACCCCGCCTCGACGCACGAGGGCATCAGCGTCGAGCGCGTGCGCGAACGCTGCGGCGAATTTCTCGCCAGGCGCGATGACGTCCAGGCCGACTTCGCCGCCGGCGTGCCCGACTCCGGCACCGGCCACGCGATCGGTTACGCGATGGGCGCGGGCCTGCCCTATCGCCGCGCCTTCATGAAGTACACGCCCGGCTACGGCCGCAGCTACACGCCGCCCAGCCAGGAGGAGCGCGACCACATCGCCAAAATGAAACTGATCGCCGTGCCCGAGGTGATTCGCGGCAACCGCATCGTGCTGTGCGAGGATTCGATCGTGCGCGGCACGCAGTTGAAGAACTTCGCCATCCAGAAACTGTGGGAAGCCGGCGCCAAGGAAATTCACATGCGCCCCGCCTGTCCGCCCTCGATGTTCCCCTGCAAGTTCGCCCTGTCCACGCGCGCCAAGGAAGAGCTGATCGCGCGGCGGGCGATCAAGGCGCTCGAAGGCGAGGAGCCGGAAAACCTCGACCGCTACATCGATCAGGATTCGCCGTCGTACCAGCGCATGCTCGATAAAATCGCCGAACTGCTCAACGTCACCACGCTGCGCTACCAGCGCATGGAGGATATGATCGCGGCGATCGGCCTGCCCCGCGAACAACTGTGCACCTACTGCTGGACCGGCCAGTCGCTCTCCTACGAATACAACCCCCGCCAGCGGGAACTGAGTTTACTGTAAGCATCACCGCACAAAAAAAGCCCCCGGCATTGCCGGGGGCTTCGCGTTCAGCAATGAACGGGCGAATTATTCGCCGACGGACATGCGGGCGTAACGGGTCAGTTTGACGCCGTTTTCGCTCAGCACTTTTTCCACCGACGTTTTGCCCTGCGGATCTTTCACGTACATCTGCTTGAGCAGGCAGTTATCCTGATAGAACTTGTTGAGCTTGCCTTCGGCGATCTTGTCGACGACCTGCTCGGGTTTGCCGGACTGCAGCGCCTCGGCGCGGTAGATTTCCTTTTCCTTCTCCAGCACCTCGGTCGGCACGTCGGCCGGCTGGAAGTACGCGGGGCGCGCCGCGACGATGTGCATGCCCAGGAACTTGCCCAGTTCCGCCACGTCCTTGCCGCCCACCTCGGTGAACTCGACCAGGCCCACCGCGCTCGCGCCGGTGTGCACGTAGTAGCCCAGCAGGTTGGCGTCGTCGGCGCTCCACAGCAGCACTTTGCCGATTTTGATGCTCTCGCCGATTTTGGCGATCGTGTCGGCGATCGTGTCGCCGATGGTCTTGCTGTCGTCCATGGCGAATTTTTCCGCGTTCAGCGCTTCCAGTTCGGTCGTGCCCGTCTGCGCGACGTGCTGCGCGAACTGCTGCGCGGTGGCGGCGAAGTCGTCGTTCTTGGCCACGAAATCGGTTTCGCAATTGAGCTCAACCAGCGCGACCTTCTTGGCGTCGTCGCTGACGAACACGCCGATCACGCCGGAGCTGGTCGCCCGGTCGGCGCGCTTGGCGGCCTTGGACAGGCCCTTTTTACGCAGCCATTCGACGGCCTTTTCCATGTCGCCTTCGCTCTCTTTCAGAGCCTTCTTGCAATCCATCATGCCTACGCCGGTTTTCTCGCGCAGGTCCATTACCATTTTTGCGGTGATTTCCATCGTTCACTCCTTACCCATATATCGCCGGCCGAATCGGCGCCGGCAATCCGCTCGTTATTCGCCGGCTTCCTCGTCCGCGGCGGCCGCTTCGACTTGCGCTTCCTCGGCCGGAGCGGCTTCCTCGTCGTGACGGCGGGACCGTTTGATCTCGATGTCCACGCCCGACGGCGGCGGCGCGTCTTCCTTGAGCTCTTCGAGCTTTTCGCGGACCGGCTTGCGCGCCAGTTCCTCGGCCTTGCTGCGCTTCTCGCGCATGCGCTCCTCGAACTGCCGCTGGCCTTCGAGCACCGCTTCGGAAATTTCGTGCGCGAAGATGCGGATCGCGCGGATCGCGTCGTCGTTGCTCGGGATCAGATAATCGATCGGTTCCGGATCGCAGTTGGTGTCGGTGATCGCCACGACCGGGATGCCCAGGCGGTTGGCTTCGTGCACCGCGATGCGCTCCTTGCGCGGATCGACGATGAACAACACGGACGGCAGCCCGTCCATGTTCTTGATGCCGCCGAGGTTCTTGTCGAGCTTGTACATCTCTTTTTCGAGCTTGAGGCCTTCCTTCTTGGTCACCAGGCCCCAGTCGCCCTTGATCTTCATCTGTTCCAACCGCTTCAGGCGGTCGACGGAATTTTTCACGGTGACGAAGTTGGTCAGCGTGCCGCCGAGCCAGCGATTGTTCACGTAGTACATGCCGCAGCGCAGGGATTCTTCGCGGATCGTGTCCGCGGCCTGCTTTTTGGTGCCGACGAACAGCACCTTGCCGCCGTTGGCCGACGCCTGCACGACCGCCGCGCGGGCTTTCTTGAACAGATCGACGGTTTTCTGAAGATCGATGATATAGATGCCGTTGCGCGCGCCGAAGATGTAGGGTTTCATCTTCGGATTCCAACGCTGGGTCTGGTGCCCGAAGTGCACGCCGGCTTCGAGCATCTGCTTCATGGTCAACATTCGATTTTCCTCCGGTTGACGTCGCCGCCGGTCGTCATTCCCCGCCAGGACCGTCAGCGGGCGCGCTCTTTCGTCCCAGAACGCGTTGCCTCGCGGCAGTGTCACCGCGAACCCGCCTTCGGCACCGCCCGCGTGGGTCGGACCGTCGGCCAAAATTGGTTAAAAGGTTAAATACCAAGCCTTCCAAAAAGGCCCGAAGCTATTACCATGGCCGGAGTTGGAATACAACCCCCCCAAAAACTAGGCGAAATCCTCCTGGGTGACGCGCAAAACCTCTTCGATCGAGGTGATGCCTTCGCGCACCTTGCTCGCGCCGTCGAAACGCAGGGTTTCCATGCCCTGCTCGATCGCCTTGCGCTTGATCGTCGTCGAGTCGACGTTCTGCAGCACCATGGCGCGGATTTCGTCCGAAACCATCAAAATCTCATAGATCGCCGTACGGCCGGTGAATCCGGTGTTGAGGCAACTGTTGCAGCCCACCGCCCGGTACGCCTGCTTGCCGTCCAGGTCGGCCGGTTTGAGATTGATCTTTTGCAGTTCTTCGTCCGACGGCTCGTAGGCCTGCTTGCACTCGTTGCACAGCACGCGCACCAGGCGCTGCGCCAGGATGCCCACCAGCGAACTGGAAACCAGGAACGGCTCGACGCCCATGTCCACCAGACGGGTCAGCGCGCTGGCCGAGTCGTTGGTGTGCAGCGTCGAGAAGACCAGGTGGCCGGTGAGCGACGCCTGGATGGCGATTTCCGCCGTTTCCAGGTCGCGGATTTCGCCGACGAGAATGATGTCCGGGTCCTGACGCAAAAAGCTGCGCAGCCCGGAGGCGAAGGTCAGCTCGATCTTCGGATTGACCTGCATCTGGCCGATGCCCTTGATCTGATACTCGATCGGGTCTTCGACGGTCAGGATGTTCACGTCCGGCGTGTTGCGCTCGACCAGCGAGGCGTACAGCGTGGTCGTTTTACCCGAACCGGTCGGGCCGGTGACCAGCAAAATGCCGTGCGGACGATTGATCAGGTTCTTGAGCACTTTCAGCTTGTAGCCGCCCAGGCCCAGTTGCTCCAGGTCGAGGCGAACCGACGATTTGTCCAGCAAACGCATGACCACCCGCTCGCCGTGCGAGGTCGGGATGATGCTGGTGCGGATGTCGATGTCCTTGCCGGCGATCTTGATGCGGATGCGGCCGTCCTGCGGCAGACGCTTTTCGGCGATGTTCAGGCTGGCCATGATCTTCACGCGGCTGGCGATCGAGTTCTGAAACCGCTTGGGCGGACGCATGATCTCGTAGAGCACGCCGTCGATGCGGAAGCGGATGATCAGTTCGGTTTCGAACGGCTCGATGTGAATGTCGCTAGCCCGCTCCTTCACCGCGCGAAACAGCAGGTGGTTGACCAGGCGGATGATCGGCGCTTCCTCGTCCTCGACGTCCAGCAGGTCGGGCGCTTCCTCGTAGATTTCGCCGTACCCGTCGGTGTCTTCCAGGTCGCTCATCACCTCGTCGGTGGTGTCGCCGATTTTATCGTAGGTCAGGTTGATCGCGTCGAAGATCGCGCCGGCCGGGGCCACGACCGGATCGATTTCGTGTCCGAGGTAGATGGTCAGGTCGTCCAGCGTGCGGTAGTCGAGCGGATCGGCGCAGGCGCAAACGATCTGCCCCGTGTCCTCGATCCGCTGCAGCGGAATCACCAGCCGCCGTTTGGCGTAGGCGATCGGCAGCCTGGTCACCAGGCTGACGTCGACCTCTTCGGTGGCGATGGACTCGCGGAAGGGCAAACCCAACTGCTGCGCCAGCGCCTGCAACACCTGCGCATCGGTGACCAGCTTCATTTTGATCAGCAGTTCGCCGATCCTGCCGCCTTTTTCCCGCTGCGCCTCCAAGGCCTGGTCGACCTGCTCGGCCGTCACCAGGCCCATGTCGACCAGAATCTCTCCCAGACGTTTGCGCATCGGTTATTCGCCTCCGCCGGGCGCGAAATCGCCGTCATCGGCCACCGGCTCCTCGGCCGGTTCTTCCTCCGCCGCCGGCTCCTCGATCAGCGGAGCTTCGTCCTCGCCGGCTCCCGCGCCGGTTTCGTCATCGGCGGGCGGTTCGCTCGTCCGGCCGCTTTGCTCGCCCTGGCGGGCCAACGGGTCGGTCTCGATGGCGTTGGGATCCTCGCGACGGAACACGCGATCCTGCGGCGTCATGGTCTGTTCCTCGGGCTGTTCGTTGCGCCGTTCGAGGCGGTTCTGCTCGCGGAACTGCTGCAGGCGGAAGTTCGCCCGGCGCGTCACTTCTTCCAGGTCGCCCGTATCTTTAATGATGTAAGGCGTGATGAAGAACAACAGGTTGGTTTTCTCCACCTTCTTTTTGCTGGTCTTGAACAGGTAACCCAACAGCGGGATGTCGCCGAGCACCGGCACCTTCGCTTCGGTGTAGGTCACGTTGTCCTGCATCAGGCCGCCGATGACCACCGTCTGACGGCTCTTGACCACGACCACCGTGTCGGCGCTGCGCTTGGCGGTGGTGATGCCCACGTCCGACGCCGACAGGCCCGATGGGCTGTCGGTGACCGACGAACTTTCCTGGTAAATGGTCAGGCGCACCATGTCCGACTCGTTGATCGAGGGCGTGATGCGCAACGTGATGCCCACGTCCTTGCGTTCGATGGTCGTCGTCGGATTGTTGAAGTTCTGCGAGAAGATCTGCCCGGTGATGAACGGCACGTTGTTGGCGATGACGATTTCCGCGTCCTCGTTGTCGGTGGTCAGGATGTGCGGCGTCGCCAGAATGTTCACGTCGCGGTCGGACTGCATGGCGCGGAACAACGCGCCGATGTTGGGGAACGTTTCGCCGGCGTAGGTCAGCGTGCCGTCGGCCGCGCCGATCGCGAAGCCGGTGATGCCCAGCGGGTTGGCCGCCGCCTGCTGAATGCCGCCGTAGTTCGATCCGCCGATGACCTGCACGCCCTCTTCGCCGGCGTCGTTGGTCGACCGGAATTCAAAACCCAAGTCCAATCCGCGTTCGACGGTCAGCTCGGCGATCATCACTTCGACGAACACCTGCGGCCGCGGAATGTCGAGCTTGGCGATGACCTCGCGCAGAATCTGGAAGTCGCGGTTCGAGGCGATGATCACCAGGCTGTTGGTCGCCGGGTCGGAGGTGATGCGCACCGCGCCGTCGAAATCGGCCAGGAAGCGGCCGGTGGTCTGCGTGATGCCGCGTCGCGGATTGCCCGCCGTGCCGCCCGTCGAGCCCAGGCCGGTTCGGCTGCTCAGGCCGCTGGTCGAGCCGCCGAAACGGCTGCCGAAGGCGCTGGCCACGTTGCCCGCCCGCGAGGACGATAAGCGGCTGGAGCGCGCCGACGTTGCGCTGGTGCGCGAGCTGCCGACGCCGCCGCCGGAGCCGGCCAGGTCGGCCAGTACGCCGGCCAGTTCCTCGGCATCGGCGTTTTCGCAGTACACCACGTGGATCTTGCCTTCGCCGCCGGGTAGCGGCGCGTCAAGCTTGGCGACCACATCGCGTACGCGCTTGATCACCAGTTTGTTGGCTTTGACCACCAGACTGTTGGTGCGCGTATCGGGGATGATTTTCAGTTCGCCGCCGGCGGCGATCGACTGGCTGAACGACGAAGTGCTGCCCAACCGGGCCGCCGCTCGCGCACCGCCGCGCCGGGAGGCCAACCGCTGACGCAACTGGCTCATCTGCGCCTGCCGCGAGGACATCGCGCTGGTGGAGCTGGCTTCCTGTTCGAACAATTGCATGACCACGTCGGCCAGCACGTCGGCCGCGGCGTATTCGATGGGAATGACGTCGATCATCTGCTCCGCGCCTTCCACGTCGAGCTTCTGCAGGATGCGGATGATGCGGTTGATGTTGGCCGCCGAGTCCATGATGATCAGCATGTTCGCCGGTCCGTAGGCGAACAGATTGCCTTCGCCGCTGACCAGCGAGCGGAAGGAATTGGCGATTTCCACCGCGTCCAGGTTCTGCAGCGGAATCAACTGCGTGATGTAGCGCTCGTTGCTGCGCGTCATGGTCGAGCCGGTCAGCGTGGGCACCGGGCTGGACTGCGCGTCGGAGCGTTTGACGATCTTGATCACTTCGCCGACCTGCACCGTGGTCAGGCCGTTGAGGTTGAGCACCGATTCGAAAATGTCGTAGGCCGCCTCGGGCGTCATGCAGTGATCGGGCGCGATGATGCTGATCGTCCCGGAGATCGACTTGTCCAGCAGCAACGACTTGTTGAGCTTCTTGGCGATCATCTTGACCACCAGACGCACGTCCATATCCTCGACGAAATCCAACGACACCAGGCCCGCCGGACATTCTTTCGCCGGAGCCGCGGCCGGCTCGTCCAACTCGACTTCCGTCGTTTCCTCTTCGTTCTGGTCGTCCTCGTTTTCGTCCTGCGCGTAGGCGTTTTGCGTCGACCACAGTCCCGCGGTCGACAGCGTCAGGCCGATAATCATGAAGCCGATCAATAGCCGCCGAAGCGATCTCCCAAGTGCCATGCTCTCTCCCAGTTTACCGCTGCACCGCGCCCGCAAAGCGCGGAGGAATGTTCATCGCACGTTGTAGTTCAAGGTGGTGCGTTGTCCGCCGCGCGTCAGATCGATGCTGATGTTCTTGGCCGAACGCAATTCCTGGAACAAACGCAGACCGTCTTCCGGTCCCTTGATTTCCACGCTGTTGAGGCGATGGATGATATCCCCGTTCTTCAGCCCGATCTTTTGGTACAGGCTGTTTTTCTTGATGCGAAAGACTTTGAAGCCGTTGATGTTGCCGTTTTCGATCGACGGCACGATGCGCGCGCCGCGCATCAGGCTGCCCATGTTCTCGAAGGCTTCGTCGATCAGCCCGCGGTCGATTTCGAATTCGCCGTCGGCCAGCTTCTTGATGCCCTCGGCGATCGCCTCGGCCGTGCCCTTCTTCGACCAACGCGACGCCAGACCGGCCATCGACGGCATCGGCGTATCCGGCATGCGGATCACCTTGCGCTGATCGTTGTGCATCAGCTCGACGATCCGCGGCTGAATGGAAATCACCTGCGCCACCTGCTTGCCGATCCACTCGCCCACTTCGTACACGCCGGTAAAGCCGTCCGAACGCGTGCGGATGATCGCCATGCTGTCGAGTTCGCCGCCGGCCAGCGTGCCCAGCAATTCGAAATCCTCGGCCGCGATCAGCGCGCTTTGGTTCTTGCTGAAGCCGCCCTGCATGTTCACCGTTTCCGAGTTGAACAGGCTGCGCTTGACGACGACCTCGTAACTGTCCAGCGAGGTGAACGCCGAAGTGGAGCCGGAAACCTGCACCAGATCGACGGTCGGTTGTTGCGTCAGACGGCCGCGAATGCCGATCGATACGGCGTTGGCCGACAAGAAGGCCACCAGCGCCACGGCCAGAATCCGGACGACCACGAAGTATTTCTTAACCAGATCCAGGTAGTACATTATGAATCCTCAGGATGCACTCACCCTGTAGTCCTTACTTGAAAAACCGCCGAACAATACCAAGATGCCGCCGCATTTGCAAGCATTTCGGGTTTATACCGGGCGCACGATTCTCCCACGTTCGCCTCAGCTTGGACACCCCCATCCCGCGCGGGTTCAAAGCGGCGATCATTTGGGCGCCTTCCGCGCCATCTAGCCGCGGTCACATTGGGAGAATCAATATGAAATACGGTATTATTTCAAGCGTTTGTCGATCACCGCCTACGGCTTGTCATCATGACGCGACCCCTTTATAGTACGCCAGACAATTCACGGGGTGTAATCATGCAATCGATCGCTTCAGCTCATGGATTTCAAATCACCCTGGTGGGCATGGGCGCGGTCTTTTCGGCCCTGATCCTCATGGCCCTGTTCACCTTCATCTTCAACAAGATTTTTACGCGGCAGCACACCGATGACGAAACCGTCGCCGAACCGCCCCCCTGCCCGCCGCCGGTCGATACCCAAACGCCGGCCAAGGCCCTCGAGGCCGGCCGGCGCAAGGCCGCGGCGATCGCCGTGGCGGTGGCGTTGGTGGAAATGGCCAAAGCGCAGGCCGTCTTCAAACCCATCGATGCGCCCGGCAACGCCTGGCGGATGGACGGACGGCGGCGCCTTTCCGATCGTATGGGGGCATCATGAACACGTATCGCATCAAGATCGGTGAGGTGACTCACGAAGTGGTGGTCGACAGTATTACTCCGCCGACGGCGCAGGTGACCGTCGACGGTCATCCGTACACGGTCAGTCTCGACCAGGCGCAGGCCGCCGACGCGCCGCGCCCCGCCCAACCGGCCGCATCGGCGCCGGCCACCGCCGCGCCCGCGCCCAAGGCCGCGGCGCCGCAGCCGGTCGCCTGCGTCGGTGAAGGCGACGTCGTCGCGCCGATGCCCGGCAAGCTGCTCAAGTTCCTGGCCCAGGTCGGCGACACGGTCGAGGCCGGGCAGCCGGTCGTCGTGCTCGAAGCGATGAAGATGGAAAATCAACTGCCCGCGCCCATCGCCGGGAAGGTCGTCGCCCTGCCCGTCGCGGAAGGCGCGGACGTCAAACAGCGCACGGTTCTCATGCGCATCGAGGCCTTGTCATGAGTGGATTGCAACACTTTTTAAGCACAATGGCGTTGGCGCGCATGGACGATCCGCGTTACCTGATCATGATCGTCATCGGCCTGGTGTTCATCTACCTGGCGGTCAAAAAGGGCTTCGAGCCGCTGTTGTTGCTGCCGATCGGCTTCGGCATACTGCTGTCGAACATTCCCTGGGACATCAGCGAGACCGGCGAGGTGCTCACGCTGCTGACCGACGAGCACAGCCCGTTCAAATTTCTCTACCTGGGCATCAGCCACGAAATCTATCCGCCGTTGATCTTCCTGGGCCTCGGCGCAATGACCGATTTTTCGTTCATGATCTCCAATCCCAAGCTGGTGCTGTTGGGCGCGGCCGCGCAGTTCGGCATCTTCGGCACCTTCCTGGGCGCGTTGCTGTTGAAATTCTCCACCGCCGAAGCCGCGTCGATCGGCATCATCGGCGGGGCCGACGGACCGACGGCGATTTATGTGACGAGCATTCTCAATCCCGCGTATCTGGCGCCGATATCGGTCGCCGCGTACAGCTACATGGCGCTGGTGCCGATCATCCAACCGCCGATCATGCGGCTGCTGACGACGAAAAAAGAGCGGCGCATCAAAATGGCCATGCCCCGGCAGGCCGCGCGGGTCGAGCGCGTGGTGTTCCCCATCGCCGGCTTCCTGTTGATCTGCACGATCGTGCCCAAGGCGATTCCGCTGCTGGGCATGCTGTTTCTGGGCAACCTGCTCAACGAATCGGGCGTCACCGATCGGCTGGCAAAAACGACGAAGACCTCGTTCATCGACATCGTGACCATCCTGCTGGGCGTGTGCGTGGGCGTGTCGGCCAACGCGACGACCTTCCTCACGGTCAAGTCGCTGATGATCTTCGGCCTGGGCGTGATCGCCTTCTCGATCGCCACGGCGTCGGGTTTGCTGTTCGCCAAGCTGATGAACGTGGTTTGCAAGGAAAAGATCAATCCGCTGGTCGGCGCGGCCGGCGTGTCGGCGGTGCCCATGGCCGCGCGCGTGGTCAACACCGTGGCCACGCAGGAAGACCCGTCGAACTTCCTGCTGATGCACGCGATGGCGCCCAACGTCGCCGGCGTGATCGGCTCGGCCATCGCCGCGGGCGTGTTGCTGGCCTTCCTGGGGTAGTCCTATTGTTGACGAGCACAGGTAAACAGTTATGAGTTATAAATTGATGTAATATTATCATATTTTCACTTATAACTCACCGTTTATTACCAACTCCGCCTGTGTGCCACACTTTTGGCGAAGCCAAAGGTGTGTTGGTCAGATAATGGGCGACCCGGTTTTATTCCGTGGATACATGTTGCCCCCCACTATCATCATCTTTGATGATGAGCCCCTATCTATGGTTATTATTTGGGATAATAGTATATCTTTGGCAATTATCGCCCTTGAATGGAAACCCTTCAACGGCAATTGTCGGTTACGGGCTGTGCGTAAAGCAAATATCTTCCAGCAGATTGGAAAAATGCGCGCCGTTGTCGGTGGCCTGCAGGGTGTAGCAATACTCGCCGGCCGGCAACAGGTCCGGATTGCTTTGCAGCCCCAAGAGGGTCGTCAACCGCACCGTCGCGGGCGAGGCGCAATCGCCGACCGCCTCCAGGTCACCCTGCAGAACATCGAGATCCCGCCAGGTGGGGTTTTCAAACAACGGTTCCGGCCCGATAAAAATATTGCCGTTCGGCAACAGATCGTTATCCGGGTCGCACACCTCCCACACCAGGTTGGTGTACCAACACAATTCGCCCAGGTCGAAATCACCGAGTTCCGGTGGATTCGGCGTAAAGAACGCGTTGCTTAACACCGGCGCCGCGTCGTCATCGTCCGCCTCGTCATCAATCACATCGTCATCCGCATCATCGTCGACGCTATCGTCATCCGCCGCATCATCGTTATCGTCGTCGCCGTCGTCAGCCGGCCCTGAGCTTGTCGAAGAGTCGTCATCGTCGCCGCAGGCGTTCAGCGACAGGGCCGGCAGAAGCAACAAATAAAGGATTATAAACAGGCGGCGCATGGGAACCTCCGATCCGTCATCTCCAATGCCGGCGGCGGCAAATAACTTTTTTACGATAGCAAGGAACCCGCCGGCGCAAAAGCGCTTTCCCGGCAGACGATTAAATTGCCTGTGAAAAAATCAACGTTTCGACGATCATGGAAAAAATTCTTCGCCAGACCGGCGGTTTTCGCCGCGCACTGAATGAACCCTCATTCAAGTATTTGTTTGACTTCCCGCCGTGAAGCAAGGATAATGTTTAACAGCAACGATACCGATACGTATTGAAGCCATTGGTTTTTTTACGGGAAAGCAAATTAATGACCTCAAACGTACGACGCCTGCATACTCCGGTCACGCAATATTACTTCACACCCTACGATTATCGCGTGATCATCGAGAAGATCCGCAACGAGTTTGCGCGCGTCTCGGAAAAGGTCATCGGCCGCGAATTGATCATCCTCCAGTTCGCCTGCGCCCTGCTCACCCGCAACCACCTGCTGTTGCTGGGCCGCACCGGCATCGCCAAGTCGATGCTCGCCAACGAACTGTTCGAAATTTTCAAGGCCTCGGGCGCGAAGACCTTTACGATCAAGGCCTCGGTCGAGGACACCAAGGACAACTACTTCGGCCCGATCGACATCCCGCGCTATCGTGACGAGGGCGTGAAGATCCGCCGCATTAAAAGCTCGGTGCTCGAAGCCGACTTCGCCTTCATCGACGAGCTGTTCGACACCAACGAGCAGATCCTGCGCGACCTGATGCTGCTGCTTTCCGACCGCATGCTCTTCGAAGGTTCGGAGCGCTACCACGCGCGGTTGCACACCTGCATGGCCGCCTCCAACTACCTGCGCCTGAACGAGGTGACCGAAGCGGTGGTCGACCGTTTCGCCTATCGCAGCGTGATCACCGCCGAAACCGACGCCTTCACGCAGTTCCGCATCGACCGCAGTTTCATCAGCAAGGGCACCACGCCCAGCGGACCGGTGCAGCCGATCAGCCGCGATGAAATCGATTATCTCTCGCGCATCGCCTGCGGCCTGGAAGGCGACCTGAACATCGAAATCAGCGACGATGTGCTGTACCTCAAGAACATCATCCTGCGCTACTTCATCGACCGGATGAAAAAAGCCAAGGGCAACTACTACATCAGTCCGCGCCGCCAGGCCGGCGTGATCAACCACCTGCGCGCGCTGGCGATGCTCAACGGCCGCACCAAGGTCGAGGAGCACGACCTGCCGCGCATGGGCCTGATGCTGTGCATGGTCGGGGCCGAGGGCAACGAGGTCGAGACCTTCACCAAAACGGCGGAAGAGACGATCCGCTACATGCATTCGGACGAAACGTTCCGCAAGCAACTGGTGCTGCTGACCACGATGCTCAACGTCATCGAGGTGCTGCACGCCAATCCCAAGCGCGCCGAGTCGATCGACCTGGACGTGCTGGGTCTGGTGCCGCCGCAAAAGAAATGGCGCGAGGAACTGGCCGAGAAGATCGCCCACAAGGACGACTTCGAGGTGACCGTCGAAAAACTGCGCGCCGTGCTGGCGGACATCAAACCGACCAACCTGTACATCCAGGAGTTGGCCGAGGGCTGCCACAAGCAGTTGCAGGATCTGGCCCGGATCAGCGCCACCGGGCAAGAGCCCAGCCTATGGACACGCTAGAACGCCTCGCCCGTCCGGAAGCCGCCAAACAGCAGCCGGATGTCGCCGAGCAACTGCCCCTGGACGATTCCTTCGACGATTTCCTCGACCTGTTCGACGAACTGCGCGGCCTGGTGCCGCTCTCGTTTTTCATCCTCTTCAAAATCGCCCGCGTGCTCAAAACGCCCGACGGCAAGCTGGGCGGCGAACTCAAGGGCTTTTTCGACATCTGCCGCGACGCCGATCGCACCGCGCTGCTCGACGAAAATTCCAACTTCTCGTTGTCCGAGCAGGTGCCGGTTTTCAACGGCCACGATCCGTACATGGGCACGCGGCGCATCAAGAGCGTCGAGGAAATCAGCTCGGTGCTGCCCAACGACGTGGCCATCGAGGAGTTCACCGACCTGATCCGCAAGGCCGAGGAACGTCAGCTCGACGTGCGCGTGCTGCTGCACGAAAATGAAACCAACGCCTCGAAGGAAACCGCGCCGATCACCGATCGCGGCAGCCGCCAGATGTCCAACGCCGCCGAACAAAAATTGTACATCCTGCTCGACCGCAGCTATTCGATGTGGGAGCACCACCGGCTGCTGTTTGCCAAGGTGCTGGCCATCGAGTTTCTGCGCCGCAAAAAGGGCACCGGCGCGCGGCTGTTCTACCGGCCCTTCGACTTCGACGTGTACGCGCTGGAGAAGGTCGTCAAGCGAACCGATTACGACGCGCTGATCCGCAAGCTGCTGTTCATCGAGCCCGGCGGCAAAGGCACCGATATCCAAACGGCGCTGCTCACCGCCGTCGAGGACATCAAGTTCGACGGCATGTTCGAGGGGGCGGAAATCCTGCTGATCACCGACGGCTGCGATCGCGTCGAGGTCGACGTGCTGCGGGAGGCCTTCGCCGACAAGGTCAAGCTGCACATGATCAAAATCGGCCGCGACGCGCAGGAGCCGGGCAGCGCCGAAATCAAGGACATGATCGAGAAGGACCAGTCCATCGCCGGCATGGACCGCGACCGGATCGCCGCGCTGTATAAAAAGCAGTTGCTCACGCAGTGGGACGAGCTGACCGAAACGATGATCGAAACCGACGATCTGGACGGCGCGGACATGAACGTCGGCGCCGAGGAAATTCAGTTCGCGCTCGAATCGGCCGACAAGGTGCTGCAAACCGACATCGCCGGGCTGACCTCCACCGAGGTGGAAAGCACGTTTCGCCGTGCCTCGTTCATCGAGGGCTTCCTCACCTTCCTCGCCGAACGCGGGGAAACCTCGCCGGCCGTCGCGGCGCAGGCGGGGGAAATCAAAGCCAAACGCGAGGCGCTGGCTCAATTCAAGCTGCGGCTGGTCGCCAAGAACCAGACGCTGGCCAACCTGCTGGCCAACAAGGATCTGAAGTTCGTCACCGACCGCAAACTGCGACGCGAGGCGAAAAAGGCGAACCTCACGCTCGAAGACCTGGCCAGCCTCAACGACAGCGACGACCTGTACCTCAAACTGAAACTCACCGGCCAGAACAAGCCGGGCGAAGGCGAAGGGCTCTCGCTGCTCAAACTGCTGGGCTTGATGGCCAAAAGCGCCGTGCGCGCGGCGACCGGCTGGCTCACCGGCGGCGAGGAAAAGGAAAAAGAGGAGCCCGAGCCTTCGCCGAACAAGCAAGACCAATAGCTGAAATTTCATTCACTGTTTTTCTATAAATTGCTATCCGAGAGCAATGGATCCTTTCTTCGGCGGCTCATTTTTTGACTATCGACTTCAATACCTTCTTCCCTTTGGACTGCCTTTGTCGGCTCAGTGAACTCAATAGCTTGTTCAGGTTGTTGCGCTTTATCCAATCCATCACGTATTCGCGCTGCATTCGCGCGGCAATGTGGAATTGCACAAAATTCGAGTCGGCGAAATTGTCTTTCGGTTCGGCTTTGAGCATGTGCTCCATGCCGACTTCATAAGCGCTCGGGAATTGGATCGCCTCGTCCATCCAGGCGTCATCGTCATAGACCAGATTTATTGCCTCGGACTTTTTCACGAACATGGTTTTCGGCAGCACCTTGCGCCAATTCTTCATCCGATCGTCGGAGTTCCAATCGTCTTCCAGAAAGAGCTTATAGTACACGTCATACAAGCCGTACTTCCCCTGCTCGGCGTGCCAGATCGCCCTCTGCTGCGCCTCCGACAAACCCAGGTGCGCGGCGATCATGGCGAACAAATCCTTGAACGCCGTCATGAAGCGTTCATGGTTGCTGATCGTGTACGGATCGCCCTTCCAGTCGTAATACTGCCAGTGTAAAAACGGCCGATCCGGAAAGTGAACCGCTTCGGCGTGGCCGATGTTGGGAATCACGTCGAGGCCGAGAACTTTCTTTTCCAAATACTCCTCGATCTCGTTCGTAATTTTCTTCCACAACGACCGGTCCGCCGCTCGGGAAAAAGAGAGCATCGCTTTGGTCGATACTCCGTTCTCCGGACCCTGCCGACCGCTGAAGAACTGGTGGCTGTAAGTGTCCAGGAACGAATGGGCGGCGATGCCCAATGCATGATAACCATAGGGCCGCCCATCGCCGATCCACTTGAGCGCCCGCTTGACCAGCGCCTTGGCCGGGCCCTTGCCCGGGCGCGTCAGCAACGGACTGGGCGGATACTTGCCCTTGATGCCCGCGGGCAGGAAGTGAAAACTCATCCAGATTTCCTGCGCGACCAGATTCATGTTCTTTTTCTTGATCAGATTCAAATCCAATCCGTAATGGGCCGTGCGCACCGGATCGAAATTCGGCGTGTTGCCGCTGAACTCGATCTCGTCGCTTTGTTTGGAATCGTCCGTGTACTGGTTGGCGTAAGCCGCGATGCGCGCCTGTTCGGGCGTAAAGCCCAGCGCGCGCATCAACAAATACATGCCGTAATAATGGGCGTCGATTTGCATGATTATCTCCCTATTTATTGGCAGATCGACAAACCCCCGCATTGGATCTTCCCATATCTTCGATGGTCGTAGCGGCGGGGATTCTCTATCGATACCTAGCAAATCGGCGGGAGGGCGACAAGGGCAAACGTTTATAAAATATCCTGCTTGGCGCGGGCGACCTTCGCGCCGAGCGCGGCGAGTTTGTCGTCCAAGCGTTCGTAGCCGCGGTCGAGGTGATAAATGCGCAGCACCTCGGTCGTGCCCTCGGCGGCCAGCGCGGCCAGCACGAGGCTCGCCGACGCGCGCAGGTCGGTGGCCATCACCGGCGCGCCGGACAAAAACGGCGTGCCGCGCACCATCGCCGAGCGGCCTTCGATCTTGATCGACGCGCCCATGCGCTGCAGCTCCAGCACGTGCATGAAGCGGTTTTCGAAGATGCTTTCCGAAATCACGCTCAGCCCGTCGGCGACGCACATCAACGCCATGACCTGCGCCTGCATGTCGGTGGGAAAGCCCGGGTACGGACGCGTTTTGACGTCCACCGCGCGCACGCGATGCGGACCGACGACGCGCACGCCGCCGTTTTCCGGCTCGATGGTCAGGTCGGCCTGCCGCAGCTTGTCGACCACGGTCGTGAGTAGATCCAGCCGCACGTTGTGCAACAGCACGTTGCCCTGGGTGATGCCCACCGCGACCATCAGCGTGCCGGTTTCGATGCGGTCGGGAATCAACGGCTGATCGACCCCGCCCAGTTCCTTGACGCCGCGCACGGTGATCACGTCGTCGCCGTCGCCCTCGATGCGCGCGCCCATGCCGCGCAGCCATTCGGCCAGCGCGACGATCTCCGGTTCGCGCGCGCAATTTTTCAGCACGGTTTCGCCCTCGGCCAGCGCCGCGGCCATCATCAGATTTTCCGTGCCGCCGACGGTCACCATGTCGAAGCTGATTTCCGCGCCGTGCAGACCGTTGGGCGCGTCGGCCTCGACGTAGCCGTGCTCGAGCCGGATGCGCGCGCCGAGTTTTTCCAGGCCCTTGAGATGCTGGTCGATCGGCCGAGCGCCGATCGCGCAACCGCCGGGCAGCGACACCCGCGCCCGCCCCAGCCGCGCCAGCAGCGGCCCGAGCACCAGCACGCCCGCGCGCATCGTCTTGACGATCTCGTAGGGCGCTTCGTGTCCGGCGAGGTTTTTCGGATCGATGACGATATCGCCGTCGTCGGCGTTCATGTTCACGCCCACGCCTTCCAGCAGCCGCCGGGTGGTGCGGATATCGCGCAACGCGGGCACGCCGCGCAGCGTACACGGTTCCTGAGCGAGGATCGTCGCGCACAGCATCGGCAGCGCCGCGTTCTTACTGCCGCTGACCCGCGCTTCGCCCAACAACCGTTCGCCGCCGGTGATGACCATTTTATCCATCGATCACTCCTTTATCCGGGCCGTCACCACGCGCTGGATGCCGGCCAGATCGCGCCGGGTCTCGCCCGGTCGATATCGTCCGTCCTCGGCCAACAGGGCCACGATCGCCGGGGCCTGCCCCGCGCCGCATTCCAGCGCCAGCAGCCCGCCGCGGTCAAGCACCTCGGGCGCCTGGGCGATCAAGTGCCGGATGACGTCCAGGCCGTCCGCGCCGCCGTCGAGCGCCGTGCGCGGATCGTGCTGCGCCACCTCGGGCATCGTCGCCGCGCATTCGTCGTGCGGGATGTACGGCGGGTTGGACACCACCGCCGCCACCGGCCCCGTCACGCCGGCCAGGCAGTCGCCGGCCAGCAATTCCAAACGCGGCGCAACCTGCAATTCGTGCGCGTTTTCCGCCGTCAGGTTCAGCGCCTGCTCGCTGATGTCCGTGCCCACCGCCGTCCAGGCCGGGCGCTTGACCAGCAGCGAAACGACGACGCAGCCGCTGCCCACGCCGACTTCGGCCACGCACAGCGGCTCGTCGGCGGGCAGTTCGGCCAGCACGGTTTCGACCAGCAATTCCGTCTCCGGCCGCGGCACCAAGGCGCGTTTGTCCGTACGGTACGACAAGCCGAAGAACTCCTTGGTTCCCACCAAATGCGCTACCGGCACGCGTTGTCCGCGTTGTTTGACGATTTCACGGAGACGTTCGAGCTCGGCGGGCGTCAGGGGCTGATCGTAGCGCAGGTACAGGCCGAGTCGATCCACGCCCAGCACATGGGCCAGCAACACTTCCGCATCCAGACGCGGGGTGTCGATTCCCTTGGCGGTAAAATACTCACGGCACCACGTCAACAAACGCAATACCGTCCAGGTTTCGGCCATCGGTCGCCTTCGTTTGCTCAAAGTAATTCGGGGCGGCCGGATTTGAACCGGCGACCCCCTGCGCCCAAGGCAGGTGCGCTACCGGACTGCGCCACGCCCCGAAAAACGCGCCGGAAAGTAACACGAACCCTCGCGGACCGACAAGGGGGTAACGTCATTCCGGCGACTCGCGATGTTCACTTGTTTACCGGCACAGCTTTCGCCTGGCGGCAAAAACTGTGGCACATGGAAAAGAGCTTCACTTTCATGTGTGCCACACTTTTGGCGACAGCCAAAGGTGTGCGATTGGGTTGCTTGGACTCATCTAGAACACGAAAAGGGATTCCTCCAATCGACACGCGTCCCGCATGTCTCCGTCGGAATGACAAATTTAATAATTAAAACATAAAAAAAAAGCGGCCCGCCGAAGCGGACCGCCCGATTGATTTTTCTCAGCTAATTATCAGCAGCCGCAACCGTCGTCGTCGTTGTCGTCATCGTCGTCATCGTCATCGTCGTCATCATCGTCGTCGTCATCGTCGTCGTCATCGTCGTCCGCGCCGGCGCCCACGGTGATCTGCACTTCGTCGGTGTCCTCTTCCATACCGTCACTGACGGTCAAGGTGAAGATGGCCACGCCCTCTTCGGTCGGGGTGAAGGACGGTTTTTCGGCGGTCTCGTCGTCCAGCGTGATATCCACGCCGCTGGTCTGTTCCCAATTGTAGAACAGGCCGTCGCCGTCGGGATCCGAGCTGCCGGAGCCGTCGAGGTTCGCTTCCTCATCCACGGCCACCACCAGGTCTTCGCCCGCGTCGGCGGTCGGCGGCTCGTTGGTGCCTTCATACTTCATCAGGTTCAACGACACGCCGGCGGAGAACGCCACGCGCTTGTCGACCCACGCGAGGTCCATCTGACCGGCCACGAAATCGACGACCGATTCGTCGACCGTCCAGGAGTCGCCGCCGTCTTCCGAGTACAGAATCGCCGGGCCGTAGGTCATCAGCTTGCCGCCGATGCCGTACATGATGCCGAAGTTCGGATTGACGAAGTTCACGCCGACCGGATACCAGCCCTGCGCGAAACCGGTGATGTTCGCCGGCAGCAGGTCGGAGGATTCGACCCAGTGCTCGCCGCCGTCGGTGGTGCGATACAGGTACATGTAGTTGGCGTCGTCGCCGATCAGCCAGCCGTTGTTCTTATCCACGAAGGAAACGAAGTCGAAGCCCTTGGTCGCATCCTGCATCTGCGTGGACCAGGTCGCGCCGCCGTCGTCGGTGAACAGCACCATGCCGTTGAACATCTTGGGCGCTTTGTCCGGCGACAGGCTGGCCCAGTAGTCGTGACGATATTGCGGGTCGGAGCTCAACAGCACCTTGTGGTAGTGCTCGTTGATGATGCTGCCGCGCAGCCATTCTTCATTTGCACCTTTGGACGAATCCCACTCGCCGACGCTCACCCAACCGGTATCCTCGTCAAGGAAGAAGATGCGGTTGATGTATTCGGCGCCCGCGGGCAGCGTATCGATCTTGGTCCAGGTCTGGCCGCCGTCGGTCGTTTTGATCAGGTAGTTGCCCAGGCCGCCGGCATAGCCGACCTGGCTGTCGACCATCGAAAGCGACTGCACCGAGCCGCCCGGATTGGCCGGGAGGGCGATTTCCTGGAAGGTTTCCGCGCCGTCGTCGGTGTACCAGATCGACGGGCCGATGGTCAGCGCGCAGGCGATCATGCAGATCATCTGCTGGCCGATGTCCGGACCGTAACCGTCGATGCACTCCTGGCTGACGGCCGAGCCGGCGAACAGCGCTTCATCGGCGCTGAGCGCGGCCACGTCCACGCGGGCGTCGGAGATGTGCAGCATGTCGCACATCTTGCCCGGATCGGTGCTCATCACGAACTTGTACTTGTCGACCATGTGCACGCCGCCGTCGTGGCTGGCCCAGATGAACTTGAAGGTCGAAATGTTGTCGGTCCAGATGCCGACGCCGTAGACATTGTCATAATCCGGCGCGTCGATCGCGATATATGTGTTGTTGTTGCTGCGGTCCGAGGACAACAGCGACCAGGTGCCGTAATCGGCTGCCGCAAAGCCGGCGAGGCCGAGGATCAGCGCCAGGCTGAAAAGGAGCATCGCACGTTTCATCATCGCTATCCTTTCACCAGGTTGGTTTGTCATCGTTCAACGGCCTGCATTTCCTCTCGCAAGCAAGGGCCAAGTGTAATGCAAAGGAACTCGTTAGGGCAAGAGGAAGAAATATCTCTGGCGACGCGGCGTCAACCTGTTACAATGCGCGCACAGACATTCATTCGACAGGATACTATATGTCCGCTGCGGAGCGTCCAACGAACCACACCGATCGTCTGCGCCTGTTCGCTTTCGTGCTGCTTTTTTCCGCCGCGGCGATCGTCACTCACCAATATTACCGGCAGGTGGAGTTAATCAACCTCAAAAGCCGCGCGATGATGCACAACCAGATCCTCGCCGGTCAGGCGGAAGCGCCGTACCGTTACCGGGTGCTGCTGCCCCTGACCGCCGAGGCGCTGCGCCTGGTGCTCAAGCCGGCCCTGGGCGGTGACGATGCAAAGGCGTTTCTCGCCTCGTTCGCCGCTCTCAATTTCCTGATTGTTTTCGCCGGGTTCTGGCTTTTTTACCGGTATTGCAATCTCTGGTTTTCCGAACTTTACGCTCTGTGCGCCGTGCTGTTTTCCGCCCTGAGTACGCTGATCGGATTCAACTACCATTTTTATCAGCCCTGGTCGCTGTTGGAGCCGGCGCTGTTCACCGGCGGCTTGCTTGCGCTGTACCATCGACGCTGGCTGACCCTGGGATTGCTGATCGCCGTGGCCACGCTGAACCGCGAAACGTCGCTCATGCTGGCGCTCGCCTATCCGGCCGTCTGGCTGTTTCTGCCCGCCGACCGGAGCGAGCCGGCGCCTCCCGCCGCGCAACGTTTTCTCCGCTCGTTGCTGTACATCATGATCTGGGCGATTGTGTACGGCGGCCTGCGCATCGTTTACGGCCACGCGCCGCACGTGCATTCGCTATCGTTCATCTGGGGGCACAATCTCGAACGGTGGGCGCTGTCGATCGTCTACCTGGGCCTGTTTTTCGGCCTGGGCTGGGTGTTCGCCGTCGCGGGCATCCGCCGAGCGCCGTGGTTTGTACGGCGCACCTGGTGGCTGATCGCGCCGTTCGCCGTATTGTTTCTGGTGTTCGGCAACTGGTACGAAACGCGCTTGCTGACCACTCTCCACCCGCTGCTGCTGCCGGCGCTGTTGGCCTACTTCGCCCCCTTAAAAGAAGAGCGGCCGGCCTGAGCGGACCGCTCGAACCAACAAAACGTGTTACCTATGTCCTGACAATTGAATGTGGTGATCTGGACACCTGATAGCCCTCACCCCCAGCCCCTCTCCCACGGGGAGAGGGTCGGGCGCCAGCCCGGGGTGAGGAATTTTTCCGGCCTATGCCGGCCCCCCTGCTATTACGGAATAGAAAAAAGGGCGGCACGCTCGGCCGCCCTCATTTCGTATTTTGCATTCAAAAATTCCGCATTCCGCATTCGGAATTCGGCGTTATCAGCACCCGCACCCGTCGTCATCGTCGTCATCGTCGTCGTCGTTGTTATCGTCGTCATCGTCATCGTCGTCGGCGTCGTCGTCTTCGCCGTCTTCAGTCACGCTGACGACCACCGTGTCGGTGTCATCTTCGCTGCCGTCGCTGACGGTCAGGGAGAATTCCAGGTCGCCCAACTCGCCGGCGTCAAAGGTCGGCGTCGCCGTTTCCGCGCCGGTCAGTTCCACCGGCACGCCGCCGGTCTGTTCCCAGTAGAAGGACAGCGTATCGCCGTCCGGGTCGACCGAGGCCGAACCGTCAAGCTGCACCGCGGTATCGAGGGCGACGGTCTGATCGTCACCGGCAACGGCGGTCGGGCCGGTGTTGGGCTGCGTGTATTTGCCCACGGCCTTGTCCATGCCCGCGCCGTACAGGACGTGATTGTTGGCCCACTTGAAGTCCATCAGCACACTGGCGATGTCCGCGGTATAGGACGTGTCTTCGGTCCAGGTCTGGCCGCCGTCCTCGGTGTACAAAACAACGCCGTACGCCGCCATCCCGCGCATCGCGGCCCCGGCGAGGAAGCCGATCTGGCCGTTGCCGGAGAACATGCTGCGATACAGCTTGAACCTCGTGCCCGCCTCCACCGAGGTCGGCAGACGATCCGAGACGTCTTCCCAGGTGTCGCCGCCGTCGTTCGTGTAGTAGAGGGAGGAAAGCTTGCCGGCGACCTGCGCGTGCGGCTCGCCGATGATCCAGCCGATGTTCTCGTCGACCATCGTGATGTCCGCGAAGCCGTCGTGCACTTCGTCCAGCACCAGCTCCCAGGTGTCGCCGCCGTCGCGCGTGCGATACACCTTGCCGCTGGACATCTTCGGGTCGTCCTCGCCGCGCAGCGAATCTTCCTGCACCTGCCAACGGTAAAGCGGATCGCTGAGCATGCGCTGACGGTGCAGCAGCCACTCGAACATTTCCTCGGGATCGTCGGTCGACGACGGCGCAAATCCTTTTTCCTCTTCGGGAAGGCCCGCCGCGAGGAAGCCGACATCCTCATTGATGAAATCCAGGTCATTGTAGAAGGTCATCAGGTTGCCCGGCGCGTTGCCGTCTTCCCAGGTCTTGCCGCCGTCGGTGGTTTTCCACAAAACGTTGGGCGCGCCCGCGGCGTAGCCGACGTTCTCGTCGACCATCTGAATGCGCATCACCATGTTCAGGAAGGTCGGCGCGTTGACGGTCGCTTCCACCAGCGTCTCGCCGCCGTCCTCGGTGTACTTCATCCGGCCGTGAATATTGGCCATGCACAGAAACAGGCAGGCGGGAAATTCGTGCTGTTCGATGCACTCCTCGTCGATCTTGAAGCCCGCGAACACCGCGTTGTCCGGCCCGCCGGCGTCGGCAGCCATGAAGATGTCGAACATGTCCAGCATGTCGCAACCGCTGATCAGATCCATGTTGATCGAGTAGATGGTGCTCCAGTGTTGACCGCCGTCTTCACTCTTCCAGGCGGTGTCGATATTCAAACCGCTGGTCTGATGCACGCCGATGGAATACAGGTTGTCGATGTCGCCCACACCCAGCGCCATAATTGCCGCGTTGCTCAGGCCGGGCGTGCCGCCCAGACCGTACAATTTTTCCCACTCGCCGTACTCGGCCGTCGCGGTCGCCGCCGTCAGCGCGAGCAAGGCGATCATCAAGATGAACAGTGTTGTTTTACGCATGTCTACTTCTCCTTGGCCGCGAGAGGCCAATAATCTTCGCCGGTACAATCCACGACGGATTTCCGTCGTCGCCGAGGACGAATTGTAAGGTGAGCGGCAAGAATGGTCAAACGGTTCGAGCGCTCAATAACGATACAGCAACGCCAGGCGGTAGGTCGGTCCGCTGGCGACGTTGCGCCCGCTGATCGGAACGAGGGTTTGGAATTCCAGCGCCCAATGTTGGGCGAAAAACACGCCCAAATTTAGGTTGCCGGTCAGCCGGTCGTATTCCGGCCCCTGGTAGAAGAAATTCCATTCGGCCTCATCGTCGGCTTCGCCGGCGGCCGTTTCCCCATTAAGGCGCGCCCCGCCGAACACGATGCTGTAAGCGAAGTTGACTTCCGCGCCGTAAATCCAAACATTCGCCGGATCGTCCAGGCGCAGGCGATACCCGCCGTCGATGCCCGCGGTAAACAGCGAAAAACGCACCGCGGCCAGCAACCGGCCGTCGAAATCGATTTGTCCGTCACCCGCGGGCAGATCCTTGCCCTTGTCGTAGAAAAACGGCAGCTTCATCCCGCCGGCCAGCGACAACGCCGCGCGGTTGCCGCCCAGCGCCATCCACTGTACGCCCAGGTTGATGTCGCGCAACGCCCAATTGGTTTCGTCGAGGCCGTCGTCGCCGGTCAGATGCTGCCAGCCCATGATCAGGTTCACGTCCAGTTCGATCGTCTCGGTCACGCCCACGGCCAATTCGCCGAAGCCGGCAACGTCGCGGTAGTACATATCGTTGAAATATGTTTGCAGCTTGCCGTCGTCGTCGCGGAACTGCGTCGAAGTGAAATAATGCACGCCGAAGCGGCCGAGAAACTGGCTTTCGGGCATGTTGAACGCGTCGGCCCACGCCCCGGTCGTCCACAGCAACAACAGCAACGCCGCCAGGCAACCAATCTTCGCTTTTCGCATCGTTTTCATCCCATCCATCTTTTGTGCGTCAAATGATTTGAAGCTCAAGGCAAGAATAGGTCCGCTATCTGCAGTATCAACACCAGCGTCTTTTTCAGGCCGTCGTGCCCCGGTTCGGCGTACATCGCGCCCAGGTCCAACGTGAGGAACGACCAGTCGGGAATCAGACGCGGCCAGCCGAGCGCCGCCAGCAGCTCGTTGAAGTACGACAGGTGGAACGGATCGACCGTCTCCGGATCCGGATCATACTCGGTGTAATCCAGCAGGCTGCCGCGCAACTCCTCGGCGAGGAACTTCACCGCCGCGGCGATTTCCATATCGTTGTCTTCGAACACGCCGATGACCGGCATGCGGTACGGCTCACCCTCAGTGTATTGATGATCGCCGTTGAGATCCTCGTAGGCCAGGATGTCCTGCGTCTGGTCGTCGGTGTCGGCCTCGATCGCCTCGAAACCCTTGATCAACTCGTCACAGGCCAGCGCCAGATGCAGACCGGCCAACTGGAACTGCTCGGCGTTCTCGGTCGGCAACGTCAGCAGATTCGGGTACTGCGGATCGGTCAGCATATACAGCAGAATGTCGACCAACTCGCCGATCGCCTCGGTCAAGTCGCCGTCCCAGTCGATTTCGGCGATCGACCAGGCCATCGACAAATCCAGATCGAGCGAAATGGCCGCCAGGTGTTCGAACAGGCCCAACATCGCCAATGACGGCGCCTGGAAGGCGTGCAGCTCGGCGTCGTCGAAATGGCCGTACACTTCGTCGAGCAATTCGAAGCGGATGATCAGCGGAATCCACAACTCCTCTTCCTGCTCGAACTCGCACCCCAGCGACAGGCACTTTTGCGCCACCAGCCGCTGCTCGCTGGTCGTGGTGAACAGGATGCCTTCCAACGCCTGATCCAGGAAGTTGTCGAGCAGATTGTCCGGATCGTCGTCCTTCACCGGGCTGCCGTAATCGAGGATCGTCTCGACGTAATCGACCATCACGCTGACGAAATCGAAGATGTGCAGTTCGTGGCCGATCACCAAACCGTACAGCGCGTCGGGATTATCCGGGGCCACTTCCGCCGCGGCGAAAAAGTGCAGGTTCGCGCGGTCGCCGTCGCCGTAGTGCAGCCACAGCTTGCCCTGCTCGATTTCCTCGGCGGGATCGATTGTGTCGTCGTCGAGCGTATCGTCGTCGTCGTCGTCGACGGTGTCGTCGTCGGGCGTGGCGTCGTCGTCATCGTCGTCATCGTCGCTCGAATCGTCGTCGTGATGATCGATGTCCGCATCGTCGTCATCGTCGCCGCAGGTGCACCCCGCCGACAACAAAAGCAACAATACCGCCAACAGCGCCAAACCATAATGAGCGCGCAAACGCATAGCTTCCTCCGCAGACGAATTGAATTAATTTACCAGAGGATGAGCCCGATCACAAACGGAACATGAAAAAACCGACGCCGATCGAAGCCGCTTGGGTGGTCGCCGCGCCACTCCCCAGGGATGGACCGCCTTTTTTTCGGCCTACCGGGACGTTAAAAACGAAGGTCGACGAAACCGTGCTTTTCGTCGACCACTCGGACTATAGGTTGGCTGGGATGGGGATGACCTTGAAAAGTCCAGGTTTTTACCAAAAGGCCAAAAGCGGTATTACCTTTTCGCAGCAGACCCCCAACAGTTGCCGGGAACCAAGGTGCATCCCCATCCAACCGTATTTACTATCCTTCCAATTGAATTATAACCAAAAATTATGTTTTGTCGAACAGAAAAATGACATTTTCGACAACTGCGAAAAATCCGAGTTCATCGTTATTCCAAGCCCGTCTTCTTATCTCGAATGCGCCGCCCTCGTCGCATTATTCAATCAGCTTCATATCGATATTCGCCGGCAGCCGATTGTTGCCGCTTGGATCGCCGGGCCAGAAGTAAGCATCCTCACCGACCATTTGGAGCAAGTAATACTGATATACTGAATTATTTTTATAGTAGCACCGAACGCAAATCGTCCATAACTCGTTTTCATTGACAACCGACATTTTTCCACACCGGTCATTCGCGCCTTGATAACCATACTCCGAGTAGTTTTCCGGTAGCGGCGGTTGCGGCTTCTCAATTTCCGTCCAGACGCCGGCAGTGTATTTGTACAATGACGATACGGTAACCCAACCTTCGCCTGTATGTTCCTGCCTGTAAACCACTGCCCAACCGTGCTGCGCATCGGTAAAGTCCCAATCCAGACCGACCTCAAAATCGCCAAGATCGCCCTCGTAAACGATCTGCGTCTTATCCCAGGTCGCGCCGTCCCAATGTGTGAAGACAAGAGGAGAATAACCGCCATTGGACATCGCCACCCAGATGTCGTCCAACGCATTGTATTGAATGCCGGCGATATACAACGGCAAAATGTCCGGCGAAAACTGCTCGTACACCGGATGATCGTCCAGGCAGACGATGGTTTCGGTTTCGCTGCCGTTCCAGTGCGCCAGGCAGTAATCGTTCTCCACCGCGACAGCGTCGTCAGGTTCTCGCATGTCATAAGAGAATATCGGCAATTCCAGCCACTGATCGCCGGTGTATTCATACTTGCTGAAATACCCGAGGTCACGCGCAAAAAAAGTAAAAACATCCAATTCATAATATGATTTGTCTTTGTTCCACAGGTGCCCGATTTGCTCGAGCACGCCGTTTTCCAGTCGATACACGTCGCCGCTGTTGTTCTTATTTAAAAAGAACGTGTTCTCATCCAGGGCGAAGCAGTGACCGAAGTGCTCATGTTCCGTCTCCTGCCAGACATCGCCGGTCAGCAGGAAAACCTTTTCCCCGCACAAAATACCAAGCCGCTGCCCGTCGTCCTGATAAGGGTCCAGATTCAGCGGCGGCGGTGGCCAGAAAGGATCGTCGTCATCGTCCACCGTATCGTCGTCGATCGTGTCATCGTCGGTTGTATCGTCGTCGGCGTCGCCGGCGTCATCATCGTCGTCATCGTCACCGCAGGCGAAGGAAAAAAGAAAGGCAAGAAGAAAGGCAATCGATATCCAAGACAACAAAGCTTTCATCGCGTAGTCCATCCAATATTGCAGTTATTAACTATTCTATTCATTCATTAATGTCAATGGAGAAACAGTAATATTTTTAGAACATCAATTTTTTCCCAGCACGCGACGAAAAGCTTCCAGCGCCAGGTCGATGTCCGCGGCGGACACATCCAGGTGCGTCACCGCGCGCACGATCCGCTCGCCGAACTCGACCAGCAACACGCCCTGCTCGGCGAGGATCGCGTTGAGCTCGACCGCGTTGAACGGGCATTCCTCCTCCAGGTGAATAAGCACGATGTTGGTTTCGGTCGCCGGCGGATCGACGTGCACGCCGGGCAGGCCGACCAGTCCCTCGGCCAGCCGCCGCGCGTTGGCGTGATCCTCGGCCAGCCGCACGATGTTGTGCTCCAGCGCGTACAATCCCGCCGCGGCGAGAATCCCCACCTGGCGCATGCCGCCGCCCATCCGCTTGCGGATCGTCCGGCAGCGCTCGATCGTCTTGGCGTCGCCGGCCAGCACCGAGCCCACCGGCGCGCCCAGCCCCTTGGACAGGCAAATGTTCACCGTGTCCGCCAGCGCCGTCCACTGCGTCACCGGCACGCCCTTGGCCACCGCCGCGTTGAAGATACGCGCGCCGTCCAGGTGCACCTTCAGGCCGCGTTCCCGGGCGACGTTCCACACGCCGCGCATCGTCTCGACCGGATAAATGCGGCCGCCGGCGCGGTTGTGCGTGTTCTCGACGCAGACCAGCCGGGTGCGCGCCTGGTGGATATCCTTGGGCCGAATGCGCCGGGCGATCGCCTCGCCGGTCAACGCGCCGCACACGCCCTCCAGCGGACGCACCATGCACTGCGCGTGCACCGCCGGGCCCGACGATTCGTAGTAGAAAATGTGACAATCCGCTTCGAGCAGAATCTCGTCGCCCGGCTGCGTGTGCGCCAGCAAGGCCGTCTGGTTCGACATCACGCCGCTGGGGAAAAACAGCGCCGCCTGCTTGCCGAGCATCTCGGCGACCTTCTCCTGCAGCGCATTGACGGTCGGGTCGTCGCCGAACACGTCGTCGCCGACGGCGGCGTTGGCGATCGCCTCGCGCATGGCCGGCGAGGGTTTGGTGACCGTATCCGAACGCAGATCGATTTTCTTCATGACTCTTTCCGCTCCAAAGCCCGGCAGGCCATCACGCACACGCCGCAGATGTCCTGACCGATGTTGTATTTGTTGCGCATCTCGCGGAGGGTCCGCGCGCAGCCTTCGCGGTCGAAGTCCGCCGGATCTTCCTTGATGTGCCCGCCGGGGCAAACGGCGATACAGGCGCGGCACGAACCGCAATCGCCTTTAAAAGGTTCGCCCACCGGCAACGGCGCGTCGGTCAGAATGCTGATGAGCCGTACGCGCGCGCCGAAGCGGCGATGCACCAGCAGGTTGTTGCGCCCGCGATGCCCCATCCCCGCCGCGACGGCCAGGTGGCGATGGCTGATCATCCCCAGGTGTTTCTCCCAGTCCAGCACCTGGCTCGAGGGCACGGGCAGCGCGCGAAAACCGTCTTCCATCAGCAGCGCGGCCACGTGCAACGCCGCCTGGTCGAGCATCACGTTCACCCGGCGGTAGTGGTAGTAATACAGCCTGGTCGGATGATCCACGATGTCGTCGAGCACCGGATCGGCCAGCCGCGTCGCCAGCACCACGGCGCGCTCGAGCCCGGCCACCGCTTTTTGTTGCACGCCGATCATCCCCGGCAGGAAGGGCGTCGCGTCGGCCACGCCCACATCGTGCATGCCCGTGCGGCGCGCGGTGGCGCGGATGCGTTCCAGGAGGTTCATGCCTGATCCAGTCCGTACTTTTTGAGTTTCTCGTAGAGTGTCGAACCGGCGATGCCCAACAGCCGCGCGGCTTCCCGCCGATTGGCCGCGACGGCCAGCACGCGCTCGATCGCCTTTTTCTCGGCCTGTTCCAGCGACAACGCGCCGTCGCCGGGCGCGGTCGGCCCCGTGGCGTCCAAGAGCAGATCGCCCGGTTCGATGCGTCCCCGACCCGCCGCCAGAATCAACGCGCGCGCCAGCACGTTGGCCAGTTCGCGCACGTTGCCCGGCCAGGAATGAGCGCGCAACACATCCAGCGCGGCGGACGACAATGTCGGCGCGGGCGCGCCCTGCCGTTCGCTTTCGCGTCGCAGCAGATGTTCGGCCAACGGCGGCAGATCCTCCGGCCGCTCGGCCAGCGGCGGCAGGTGAATGGGCATCATCGCCAGCCGGTAGTACAGGTCCTGGCGGAATCGTCCGGCGGCGACCTCGGCGGCCAGATCGCGGTGGGTGGCGGCAACGATGCGCACGTCCACCGGTCGTTCGCGGTCGTCGCCGACGCGCCGCACGGTGCGCTCCTCGAGCACGCGCAGCAGCGCCGGTTGCAATTCGAGCGGCAGTTCGCCGATTTCGTCCAGCAGCACGGTGCCGCCGCGCGCCATCTCGAACACGCCGCGCCGGTCGGCGGTCGCGCCGGTGAACGCGCCGCGCACGTGGCCGAACAATTCGCCGGCCACCAACTCGCGCACGATCGCCCCGCAGTTGACCGGCACGAATGGGCCTTCGCGCCGTTTGCCCTGATAATGCAGCGCCCGCGCGGCCAGTTCCTTGCCGCAGCCGGTGGGGCCGGTCAGCAGCACGGTCGCGTCCAGATCGGCCAGGCGCGCGATCAGGGCGAACACGCGCCGCATCGCTTCGCCCACGCCGACCATCCCCGCGTACTCGCTGCCCGCCGGCAACTCGAGTTCGCAGGCGTCGCGGTTCTGTCGCAGGATGAGCGTCGTGCGGCCGAGGGTCAGCGGCTTGTCGGGCGGCCAGACAGACTCGGTGACGCGCGCCCCGTCCAGGTGCGTGCCGTTGCGGCTGCCCAGGTCGGCGATCGTCCAGCCGCGCGCGGTCAGCGCCAGGCGGGCGTGGCGGGAGGAAACGTAATTGTCGGTGAGCACGATGTCGCAGCCGGCGAGCTTGCCGATGACGAACCGGTCGCCGTCCAGCTCGATGCGCCGGGGCGCGTCGACGCCCTCGACAATCTCCACCGCCGTTTCGATCTGCTCGACCAGCGCGGTTTCCGGATTGAAAAACAGCGTCTTGGTCGGCAGCGACGGTTGCGTCGCCGGCGGCTCGTCGATCAGCCGGCAGCAGGTGATGACCACGCCGTCGCCGGTGAACGAATCGCCGGGCGTCAGCGTCTGGGTTTCGCCGTGTTTGTGTTCGATCCACACGCCCCGGCGGAACGGCACGAAGCGCACCGGCGGATCCACGCCGGGCAGCCACAGGTCGCACGCGTCGCTTTCGCCCACCAGCAAACCCTCGGCGGGCAGACGCAGACGCATCCGTCGCCGTTGCCGGTCACCGATCTCCAGGTACCACATGATCGATTAATCTTTCCCCAAGCGCACTCAGCGCGTCATCACCACATTTCCGCCCACAGGACCCGCGATTTGCCCGCCAGGCGGCCGGGCAGCCAATCCCACAGGCCATGTTTTTTCTTGGCGTATTCGTAGGGCGTCATCCCGCTGGCCGGGGTCCAGGCCAGCGGCGGCTGATGGTCGTGATCGACGATCACATGCATGATCTGCCCCAGGTACAACCCGTCGTCGACCACATCGATCGGAATCACCGTGCGACCCGGCGGCAGGTTGTCGGGCGGCACCAGACGCACGTCCTCAGTCCACAGCGTCAGGCTCTTGGCCCGCGCGCGGATGATGCCGGGCGACTCGATGAACACGTTGCGGTCGGTTTTGCTGCGCGTCTGCAACTGTCAGCCCGGCGGCAGCACGAAACGGTATTGCGCGTTGAGCGGCCCCTTCTTCGCGTTGCGGGCGATGATCTTGATGCGCTGCTGATTCGGCGGGCGCAAGGTCATCTGGAACGGCACGACCGCGTGGCGCGCGTCGGGCGCCAGCCCCTCGCGGTAGGTGCGCGAGGCCAGCAGCGGCAGCAACGTCGGCTCGATCGCCGCGGCCCACTTTTTGTACTGCGCGATGCTCTCGGGCGTCAGGTCGATCACGCCGTCGCGCATCGTCGCCGCCTTGCCCGGCTTGAGTTTTTCCAGCCACTGCGCCGCGTCCAGGTAGGTGTGCCCGGGCGCTTCCAGCGCGTTGTAGCAGTTGAAATCGCCGATCAGCGGGTCGGCGGCGCGCACACTATCGCCGGTGAACATCACCTTCTTGCCGTCGATCACCGTGAAAATGCCCATCTGGTGGAACGAATGCCCGCCGAAGGGCAGGAAACGCAGCAGGTAGTTGTCCCACTTCATGATCGCGTTCACGCCCGAGCCGGTCTCCACGATGTTCACGCGCACCCGGCCCTCGTACTGCTGGGCGAGAAAATTCGCGAACGGATCGGGGCCCATCGAACGCAGGCCCTGCGCGACCTGGACGCTGGTGTAGATCGGGCAGCCGAAGGTCGTGGCCACCGCCTGCGCGCCGGCGATGTGATCGTCCTGATAGGAAAGCAGGAACACCGCGTCGATGTTGTTGAACACGCCGTTCTTGCGCAGGTGGTTGAGCCACTCCGGTCCGCCGTAACCGTCCACGTCGATGCCCGACTGGCCGATCAGAATCGCGTTGCCGTCCTGGCCGGTCAGCAGGTAGCTGCCCTTGCTCCAATACAGGTGCGGCAGCGGATGATCGTTGTTGCCGAACAGCGAGCCCGACAGCGGCTTGACCGCGAACAGGTCGAGCACCTTGTCGGCGCGCTCGTCGAACGCCGCGATCGCCTCTTCCGGATCGGCGATCACCGGCCCGCGACTGGGTAGCAGCAAAACGGGATCTTCCTTGCGCACGCGCTTCAAGCTGCGTTGCGTCGCGCGCAGTCCCGGCTTGCCGTAGTCGCCGTAGGTGTATTGCATGTTCCAGTAGTTGGGCAACTGGCCGTCGTTGACGATCAGTTCGCCGGTGAACACCACGCGGCGCCCGTCGATGGTCGCGGCGATGCTCACCGCCCCGGCGGTCGGCCCCGGCGTATCGATGATCTCGAACTTGATGCCTTCCCAGGTGAGCGTCCGCCCGCCCTTGAGCTCCTTGGCGATCTTCACCGGCGTCACCGGCGTCACCCGCGAAGGCTTGAAGATGTACATGTCGCGCAGCGGCGCTTCGTTCCAGAAGCGGTCGGCCTCGGCCAGCAGCTTCGCCTCGTCGACCGGCGCGGCGATCCACGCGCCGTGGGCGATCGCCGCGGGCAGGCCCTGCGTCGCCGGGCGCAAATGGTGCGTGACCAGCACGCCGTCGACCTTCTCGACCTCGGTGGGGGCCAGGTCGTCCAGCGACCGCCCCGCGCCGACGTTGATCATCAGCGCCTTGCCGTTGGACCGAATCAGGTAACACACCGTGGCGTCGTCGATGCGCCACAGGTTCTCGCTCAGGTGGCTCCACACGACCGGCGGCATGCTGCGGATCTTCACCTTGCGCTTGCCGCCCGCGAGCGACGAATCGCCGGTCAGCAGCAACAAAACGAGCGCCAGCGCCACCGCGCACAAACGGTGGCCCAGACGCAAACGGTCATGGTTACCAATGGCAAGCATAGTGAAAAAGTGTAACAAGGTAGGGCGCATCGAAGCAATAGGGATTCACCGCCGGATACAATGCCGATCCTTTTGATGTTTCCGGGAAAAAGGATTCATCCCCTACCCGGTGTCGGTCATCTTACTGCACTCTGGCCCACGATGCGCCGTCGATCAGCAGAATCCCGGTCGCGGGGTCGGCGTCGCAATAGGGCACGCCGTCGACGACCAGCACGTGGAAATTCACCAGTTCATCCTCCGGGCACGCCAGATCGGGAGGCGCGTAACGGCAGCGGAACAGCACCGCATCGCCGGGCAGCAGGCTCGCACCACAACCGCTCGCGTCGAACCAATCGAGCGGTTCGGCGCCGCCGCCGACATAGCGCAGATAGTAGAGACCATCGTCCGTCTCATTGGCCAGGAGCATATCGCCCTCCACGTCGGTATAAATCCGCGGATAGGCATCCTCGAGCAGCGTCGACCACTGCGCGCCGTCCCAGAAGACGGTCGTGTCCTGCGTGACGACGAACAAGCCGTCGCCCAACGGCCCGACGGCGCGAATCTCCCCCGTCGGCAAGGTCGCGACGGTCGTGAGCTCGACGCCGTCATAACGGTAAATCGTCTGCGCATCGTAGGCGTAGGCATCGCCATGGAAGCCGGCGAACACGCCGCGCGGCTCAAGATCCTGGTTGATCCACTCCAGCTCGTCCGTCGCCGGATCGTATTTCACCAGCCGGTCGGTGTTCGGCTCGTTGTAATGGTCGTACAGATAGCCGATGAACGTGTCCTTGGCGTAAAAGGCGATGTCGGGCATGTGCGCATCCTCGCCGCTGCCTCGATACACTTCCTTCCATCCGTTGCCGAGCCGCCAGACGGCGCAATCGCTTTCTTCTTGCCACGTGTAAACCGCGTCACCGTAACCGGCAATACCTCCCCTGTCGAACCTGAAGCCGGGGGGAATGAACAGATCCTCCCACACACCGTCGGTGATGCGATAGATAACCCCTTCCAACGGATCGGGGATCTGCCACCCGTCAAAATCGACCTGGGGCGGACCGTCGTCGTCATCGTCGTCGTCGATGTCGTTGTCATCGTCATCGTCATCGTCGTCCGTGTCGCCGCAGGCGAACGCAAGCATCGCCAGCGCCACAATGACCAATAATGTCGGGAAAATACGTCTCATGGCCGGTTGTTCTCCATAACAAGGCCTTCATCCACTCCGGGCCAATAATACTACAAATGTTTTGTTTTACAACAAGTTAAACCGCTTGCGGTTCGTCGGCCGGGGTTTTCTTTTTGACCAGATATTCCCACGGGAACCACCAGACGGCCAACAGGGCGAATCCGGCCAGGACCAGACCCGAGGTCAGCGGATCGCGCGCGTTCGCCGGCGAAAGCAATCCCGGCCACGGCAGCCCGCCGACCGGCAGACCCATCATCGGTCCGCAGACAATGTTGAAAAACAGATGAAACACCACGCACGCGCCCAGGCCGCTACGCACGTACAGCGAGCCCAGCGCCACGCCGGCGATCAAGGCCGTCAGGCCGGAAAAATACGACGCCTCCAGGTGCAGCGAGCCGAAGACGATCGCGCTGAGCAAAATCCCCCAGATAAATCCGAAGCGCTCCGACAACGCCGGCAGCAGCGCGCCGCGAAAGAGGATTTCCTCGCCGATGGCGATGGCCGCCGAAGCGATGATCGCCGCCGGCAGAAAGGTCACCGAGCCGTTCATGCCCGGCCGCGTACCGATCATCGCGATCAGACACATGGCCAGCGACGCGGCGATGACGGTCAGTTCGGTGATCGGGCTGATGTTGCCGCGCACGGTGAACACCGTCTTGCGCAGGCCGAAGGCGACGATCGGCAGCGGCAGCATCATCGCCAACGCGAATTCCCAATCGCCCGGCCGCGCCGGCAGCACCGAGGTGGCCACGCCCATCACCACCAGGTAGATGAACAACAGGACGGCGACTTGTCCCAGATTGGTCAGCTTGATCAAATCTTCTTTAAGGTAGCTCATGCCAATATCTCATTGCGGGATCTCCATATAGATTGAAACCGAAGAAGTTCCGCAAATACAAGCCCGTATCGTAAAAATGCCAGGGGAAGTACAAATTCATGTAACGCTCTTTGGCGATGCCCAGGCCTACCGCGAAGGGCGTATTCTGCACGAGGGTATGGTCGACCATGACCAGAAACACCAGGCTCGCTTCGCCCACGTCGCCCGGATGCGTTACGTCGGTCGAGGCGATGACGTTCACCGCGCCGTTGGTCAGCAGCGAGGGCGTCAGGCCGGCGGGATCCTCCAGCGAGCCGTTGGAGCACGCGGTGCTGAACACGACGCTCGGTTCGTCGTCGCCCAGTTCCGGCGCGTCGGTGTTGCAGAAAAAGGCGTCGTCGGCGAAGGCGCACGTTTTGCTGCCGTGGCAGGCCCACATGACGAAGCCGGTTTGATTGGTCGACCAGCGTTCGATGAACGAATCGTGATTCAGCAGTTGATCGGGCCACAGCCAGCCGTTGAGCTGGTACATGCGCCAGGAAAGCAGACCGGCCGGTTCGACGACCCAGTTGTTGATCATCTGCATGATGATCGCGCTGTCGCCCGGAATCTGAATCGTCCCGGCGGCCAGCAGCGCGTCCCACTTGTAGTCCGGATCGTCCACGCTCCAGTTGACGATCTTGTCCACCAGGTTGGCCAGCGTCGCCGGATCGTCGAAGGGCAAGCGACCCACGTACATTTCCGGCGTCCAGTCGTATTCGTCCTCGCCCCACTCGCCGTAGTATTGGTCGCCGTCGGCGTTCATGTCGCCGCCCAGGTCGGAATAATACAAGTCGCTGTAGGTCTGGTATTCGCGATGGTCGTCGGGATCGTGATGCAGCAGGCGCATCGGCAGCATCTGATGCGAGCCGACCAGCAATGCGTACTGTGTGCGCGTATCGTCGAGCAGGCTTTGCAGATACGTGCGGATCTTCGCCTGGATGTCCTCGCCCTCGTACTCCACCAGGATTGACTCGGTGTCCTTGAACCACGCGTTCATGCCCTGCCCGGCGTGATAGGCCAGCAGCGGCTCGACGGTCTCCTCGTGCGTCGCCGCGCCGACGACCACGTAGTCGGCGTCCTCGATGTACGTGTCGTCGTCGGCCGTGTCGTCGTCGACCGTATCGTCGTCGCCGGTGTCGTCATCGACCGTGTCGTCATCGACCGTATCGTCGTCGATTACGTCGTCATCGCCGGTATCGTCATCGGTCGTATCGTCGTCAACGGCGTCGTCGTCGATCGCGTCGTCGTCGACTGAGTCATCATCGGATGAATCGTCGTCGGTCGCGTCGTCGTCCTTTGCGCCGTCGTCGTTGTCGTCATCGTCGTCGCCGCAGGCGACCGCCACAACCATCAGCAGCATCAACACGAAACAAATGGGGAGGATGTTTCTCACGCTTCGCCGCCCTTTCCCGCGCCCTGTCGGGTTTGCCTCAATCGGCAAACGCCGGATTTTTGATTTCGAAATCGAACTTGTGACAAACCTTCATTTTCTCTTTGACCTGCTTGAGGTCGGCCTGAATGTCCGGATCGTTTTTCCAATAACGAACCGCCTTGATATATTGATCGTAAGTCAGCCCATAACGTTGAGCAATTTCTTCCTGCACTTCCACGGCGATTTTCATCGCGGCCAGCGAATTGTGCGCCTTCTCGATACGGATCAGAAACGCCGGCTCATCGTAGGCTTTGATCGTATTCTGAAAAATCGCCAGCAATTTTTCCTTGTCGCCCGGTGACGGCACACGCTCGCACCCCAGCCAGGTGGCAAGGCAGAAAAGCAGCATAAACAGGGCGGTTATCCGACGAATAGACACGTTCGACCTCCGTTGGCCCAATCCTTTTAGCATAAAATTCAACGCGTTGGAACTTCGCATCCGATCCGGTGTCTCCCTTGACAGGGGCGTGAATGGTATTTACCTTTCACGCCCGGATTACGTTGTATTCCGTTCAATGTTTTTTCACGCACGCGGCGCCAAACGACTGCGAAGAGGATTGTCATGATCCAAGTCAAAAACCTGGTCAAACGGTATGAGGATTTCACCGCCGTCGACGACATCAGTTTCGAGGTCGTCAAGGGGAAAATCCTCGGTTTTCTCGGGCCAAACGGCGCGGGGAAAACCACGACGATGCGGATCCTGACCGGCTTCATGCCGGCCACCAGCGGCGAGGTGAAGATCGCCGGATTCGACATCTTCAATCAACCGATGGAAGCGCGCCGGCGCATCGGCTACCTGCCCGAGCATCCGCCGCTGTACCCGGACATGAGCGTGCGCAAGTACCTGATCTACGTGGCCCGGCTCAAGGGCGTGAGCAAAAAGGACGTGCCCGCCCGCGTCGACGCGGTGGCCGGACAATGCGGGCTGACCGAAGTGCTCGACGCGCGCATTCAGGTGTTGTCCAAGGGCTTCAAGCAGCGGGTCGGCCTGGCGCAGGCGTTGGTCAACGATCCCGAGGTGCTCGTGCTCGACGAGCCGACCATCGGCCTGGACCCGAACCAGATCCGCGAGATCCGCGATTTGATCCGCTCGCTGGCCGGCAACCACACGGTGATTCTGTCCACGCACATCCTGCCCGAAGTGACCATGACCTGCGACGAAGCGGTCATCATCAACCGGGGCAAGGTGATCGCCGCCGATACGATCAAGAACCTCACCGAAAAGACGACCGCCGAAAACCGCCTCTTCCTGAAGCTGGCCGAGTTCGACAACGAAACGCTGTCCCTGCTGCGCGCCACGCCCAACGTCGAAAAGGTGGTCAAGGGCAACGATCGCGGCACCTTCATCATCACCGGGGACCCGGGCGCCGACCCGGCCTCGGACATCAGCATGTTGGCCCTGCAACACGGTTGGCGGTTGCTCGAACTGCGGCACGAGCGACCGAGCCTCGAAGAAATCTTCGTCCGCCTGACCAGTTAAAAGGAGATTGCGGCGATGGGTAACCTGTTCACGATTTGCGGCAAGGAATTCCGGCAGATGTTCAGCGGGCCGCTCGCCTACGTGGTGATGACCGCCTTCCTGATGCTGACCGGGTTTTTCTTTTACGACCTGTTTTCCAACTACAGCCAGATTCTCGGCTACGCCGGCATGTACCAAAACCCGGCGATGATGCAGCAGGTCAACGTCAACGACATGATCCTCACCCCGCTGTTTCACAACATCAACATCATCCTGTTGATGATCATCCCGTTTCTGACCATGCGCCTGTACTCCGAGGAAAAGCGCCAGGGCACCGACGAGCTGCTGCTGACCAGTCCGCTGGGCATGAGCCAGATCGTCATCGGCAAGCTGCTGGCGGCGGTGTTGTTTTACGCCCTGTTGCTGCTGCTGACGTTCCACTTCCCGGCGATCCTGTTCAAGTACGCCCGCCCCGACCTGGGCAAGCTGGCCGCCGGCTACCTGGGATTGTTTTTGATGGGCTGCAGCTTCCTCGCCTTCGGCCTGTTCACCAGCACGGTGACCTCCAGCCAGCCGATCGCCGCCGCGTCGAGCTTCGGCATGCTGCTGATCTTCTGGATTTTGGGCTGGGTGTCGGAAAGCACGGCCGGGACGATCGGCGATCTGCTGCGCTACATCGCAATGACCGAGCATTTCGAAAAATTCGGCGAGGGCGTCGTGCGCACCGGCGATCTGGTCTACTTCGCCAGCTTCATCGCCCTGTTCACCTTTTTGGCCACCCGTTCCGTCGAATCGACCCGGTGGAGGTAAGCCATGAAATCAGCCAGTCGCATTTTGATCTACGAAGGGTTGGCGTTGTTCGTCTTCGCCGCCCTGGCCCTGTTCTTCACCGGCCTGACCACGTTGTACCCCATCGTCTTCGGCGGCATCGGCCTGCTGAGCCTGGTGATCGGCTTCGCCATCGACTTCAACTCGATCCTCGAAGGCTTCAGCCAACGCACCGCCCGCTACGGCACCAACGCCGTGCTGTACACGGTGATCTTCCTGGGCATCCTCGCCGCGCTCAATTACCTGGGCCACAGCTACAACAAGGACTTCGACCTGACCAAGGCCGGCGTCAACACGTTGTCGGAACAAACCAAAAACGTCGTGGCCAACCTGCCCGACGGCGCGCGGCTGGTCGGCTTTTTCAAGGCGGCCGAATCCTATGAATTCAAAAAGCTCGCGCAGCGCTACGCGGCCCTGGGCGACAAGGTCGAATACGAAATCATCGATCCGGACCTGCATCCGGAACTGGTGAAGAACTTCTCGATCACCGAACGCGGCGCGGTCGCCGTCGTCTGCCAGGATCGCACGAACATCACCATGGACGTCAGCGAGCAGGGCCTGACCACCGCGCTGCTCAAGGTCAGCCAGCAGGCCCTGGGCATCACCTATTACCTGGAAGGCCACGGCGAAGTGCCGCTGGACGGCAAGGAAGAGCGCGGCTTCGCCCTGCTCAAGGAAGGGCTGGCCAACGAGAACATCCCCGTGCAGCCGCTGCTGTTGCTGACCGCCGGCACGATCCCCGCGGACGCGGCGATGGTCATCGTCAACGGTCCGACCAACGCGCTGCTGCCCGAGGAAATTCAACTCCTGCGCGCCTACCTGGAAAACGGCGGGCGGTTGCTGGTCGCGCTGGATCCGACGGTCGCCACCGGCCTGGAAGACCTGCTGGCCGAATACGGCATCAAGGTCGACAACGACGTGGTCGTCGAAAAACAGATGCGCCTGTTCGAGGGCGCGGTGATGGGCTTCGACCCGCTGATTCAGGATTACGGCATCCACGAAATCACCAAGGCGCTGGGCGAAAATCCCACGCTGATGCACTTCGCGCGCTCGCTGACCATCGACAACGAACACAAGCTCGCCGGCGCGATCGTCGATCCGCTGTTGCGCACCGGCCCCGGCGCGTGGGGCGAAACCGACTTCACCGTCCTCAGCAGCGGCGAAGAACCGGTCTATAAAAAGGACGAGGACCTGGGCGGCCCGTTGGTGGTCGGCGTGGCCATGGAGCGGACCGTCGGCGAGGGCGACGCCCGCAAAGCGGCGCGGATGGTCGTGCTGGGCGACTCGGACTTCAACACCAATCGCTACGTCGCCTACGGCTTCAACGGCAACCTGTTCCTCAATACGATCAACTGGCTGACCGGCCAGGAAGCCTACATCTCCGTGCGCCCCAACACCTTCGCGCCCGACGTGTTCACGCTGACCGAAAAAGACAACTCGATCATCTTTTTCGCCTCGGTCTTTTTGCTGCCGCAGCTCGTGGTGATGCTCGGCATCGTCGTGGCCTTGCGCCGCAAGCGGTAAAAGGAAAATGCGATGAGCTCGAAAAAAACGTTGATCGCCGCCGTGGTGCTCGCCGCGCTGGCGTTGCTGGTGTTTCTGGTCGTGCAGCCGGCGCAGCAAAAAAAGCAGCAACGCGAGTTGGAAGGCGAAAAGATCGTCGAGCTGTCCTTCGAGGCGGTCGAGGGCCTCACGCTGCAGCGCGGCGACGAAACGATGGAGCTGGTCAAGCGCGGCGACGACTGGTTCATGACCGCACCGTTCGAGGATCCCACCGACCGCTGGGCGGTGCAGGCGATCGTCAGCGCGTTTCGCTACGCCCGCCCCACCCGCACCCTGACCGATCTGCCGCCCGACGCGCTCAGCCGTTTCGGCCTCGAGCAGCCGCGCGAAAAGCTCACGTTGATCACGCCGGATAAAACCGCCACCGTGCTCGTGGGCGACATGCACCAGATCGGCAATTCGGTATACGTGATGGTCGAAGGCGAAAAGGTCGTGCACCTGGTCGCCGACAGCACCATCGGCGCGCTGAAGAAAACGGCCGAGGAGCTGCGCCGCAAACAGTTGCTCGCGCCGCTGGCCGGCAAGCAGCCGATCCGCCGGATCGAAATCGACCAGGTCGACCGCCCCTCGCTGCTGCTGATCGCGAACAAGCCGGAGAAGACCGGCGACGAAAACGAGGTCGACGAGGTGCTGCCCGCCGACATGACCTGGACGCTCAACGCGCCGGCCGGTCCGACGATCGACGCCGAAACGATGAAAACGGTTCTCGACAAACTGGCCAACGTCAACGCCGGTCAGTTCCTCGATAAAATCGGCGATTCGACCGATCTGGCCGCCTACGGCCTGAACAAACCGCAGCTGACGGTCACCGCCGTCTACGGCGAAGGCGAGCAGGCGCAGACCCTCTCGCTGAAAATCGGCGGCGTGCACCTGGGCGCGGCTTTTTACGCACAAGCCTCCGACCGCGCCTACCTGATCAGCATCAACGTCAATGAATTCAAGCCGTTCCTGTTGACGGCCGCCGACCTGCGCGACCGGCGGCTGGCGCCGGATTTCGTCGCCGACAAGGTGGCGTTTCTCGACTTGCAAAGCGCGGGGGGTTCTTATAGAATCTCGCGTTCCGGCGACGGCTGGGCGTTTGTCGACGAAAAGCCGGCGAACAAGGAGCGCATTGACAATCTGTTGGCGCAAATCGGCTCCTGGCGCGCGGCCGAGCTGATCGACGGCCCGCGGGCCGCCAAATTATTGCGCCGGGTACGCGGACCGCAGGTCGTTACGCTCGCGTTGTTCGATGCGGACGCCAACGCCATCGCCCGGTTGCGTTTTTCCGCTCCGTTGGATCCGGAAAAGATCGCGCCGACCAAACCCAAGGTCAAAAGCAAGGCCAAGGGTCTGCCCCCCGCGGAAGTGATCGAGCGGGTGGTGGTTCAGGTCGACGGCGGTTACGCGGGCGCGGCCTACCTGGTCGAACCGGAGCTGCGCGAGGAGATTCCCACCGCGCCCGAGGAGTTGAAAGGCGAGGAAAAACCGGCCGCAACGCCGGAAGAGCAAGAAAATCAGCCCTCTATGGTAGAGGGCGAGCCGGATAATGATTAATTTTCGTAAAAGGAACGGTTAAATCGTTCAAGGAGGGTAACCGATGGCTCGTGTTACCGTTGAAGACTGCATCGAGAGAATCCCCAATCGTTTCGCTTTGGTGTTGACCACGGCCTACCGGGCCAAGCAGATGATGAAGGGCTCGCGGTATCTGGGCGATCCGAACGACAACAAGTTCATCGTCAACTCGTTGCGTGAAGTCGCCGCGCAGAAAGTGCGCCTGACGACCGATCTGAACACCATCAAAACGATCCAGAACGAAGATTAAAGGGATAAACCGATGATCGAACAGGAAAAGAGCGAATTCATCTACGACGTGCGGCTGGTGGAACGGCACATCGCCGAAGGCAAAATCACCAAAAAAGATTACGAAGCCTATCTGCGCTCGTTGGATAGCGTGGAAGAAAACTCGGAAACCATTTCCAGCCGCGCTTTATTCGATCTGCCGGAAGAGCCGGAAGACTGTGACGCTAACTCCGCCGACGAATAATCGTCGGCCTCTTTCCGGGTAAACTCCGGGGGCGATGATGGTCCGCAGGGACTACTACGAAATTCTCGGGATTGCGCGCGAAGCCGACGATGCGACCATTAAAAAAGCGTATCGCCGCCTCGCGCTGGAACATCATCCCGATCGCAACCCGGACAATCCCGAAGCGGAAAAAGCCTTCAAAGAAGCCAGCGAAGCCTACCAGGTGCTTTCCGATCCCGAGAAAAAGCGCATCTACGACAACTACGGCCACGACGGCCTGAAGGGCCAGGGCTTTTCCGGCTTCACCAACTTCGAAGACATTTTCTCGTCGATGGGCGGGATCTTCGAGGAATTCTTCGGCTTTTCCTCGAACCGCCGGCGCGGCGGACCGCGACGCGGCTCCGATCTGCGCTACGACCTGTCGATCAGCTTCGAGGAAGCGGTGTTCGGCACCACCCAGACGCTCAACCTGCAACGCTACGAACCGTGCGTTTATTGCCAGGGCACCGGCATCGAACCGGGCACCAACGCGGTTTCGTGCCCGACCTGCGGCGGCGTGGGCCAGGTGCGGCGCAGCCAGGGCTTCTTTACGCTGACCACCACCTGCCCGCATTGCAACGGCTCGGGGCGCATCATCCAGACGCCCTGCAAAACCTGCAGCGGGCGCGGCAAGACGCTGGAAAACGTGTCGATCACCGTGAACATCCCCGCCGGCGTCGAAGACGGCAATCAACTGCGCGTTTCCGGCAAGGGCGAACCGGGCGCGGCCAACGGCCCCAGCGGCGACCTGTACGTGTTCATCCGCGTCGAGCCGCACGACTACTTCACCCGACGCAGCAACGATCTGTACGCCGAACTGCCCATCAGCTTCTGCCAGGCCGCCCTGGGCGCGACGCTGGAAGTCCCCACCCTCGACGGCGACGCCAAGGTGCGCATCCCCAAGGGCACGCAGCCGGGCAACGTCATTCGCGTGCCGGGCAAAGGCGTGCCGCACATCCGCGGTTACGGGCGCGGCGACATCCTGTTGCACGTCAACGTCGAGGTGCCCAAAAAGCTCACCAAGCAGCAGGAAGATCTCCTGCGCGAATTCGCCGCCTGCGAAACGCCGCCTCTGAAAAGCAAGAAGGAAAAAAAGGACGGCGGCGTGAAGTGGTACGAAAAAATCAAGAACATCGCCCTGGGTGAATAACCGCCTCCGTGCCTTCCTCGAAAAACAAATCGGCCGCAAAAAAAAGAAATCTTCATTTGCGCAAATTTCGCGACAATGCTAGAAATTGAACTGTCAGTGAATTAGCCGGTTGGAACAATAAATTCCCCAGTTAATTCTAAACAATCTACACGATTCGACCGAGACAACCTTATAAGACAAAAACGACGGAAGCTAGACAATTTCAGCCATGTTTTCGCTTTAATCAGCGAACCGGAAGCGACACCAACGAAGGGGAGAACGGATTCTCATGAATGATAGCGTCTCGGAAAACGAAGTATTCGGCAACGAAACCAAAGTCAATCCGCAGTTCGCCGTCGGCCTGCCGATCTTTTTCGAATTGACGATGAAAAACAAGCGGTTGCGCGCGCAAGCCGAGCTGGTCGGCTGGGTGCGCCCGAAAATCCTGATCACCTCCATCCCGCTCGACAGCCGCCTGGTGGTGGTCCAGCGCGGCACGGAAATGATCGTCCGCTATCTGTTCGAAGGACAGGTCTTCGGCTTCCATACCCGGCTGTTGCATAAACAAAACGAACCGATGACCCTCTGGACCCTGGAATACCCCGAGCTGGTCGAAGTGAAAAACCTGCGTCGCAGCCCGCGCATCCCCCTGCTGCTGGAGGTGCGCAACCATCGCGGTGAAAGATGGTACACCGTCGACATTTCCGCCCATGGCCTTTGCGTGACCGTCGACAAGGAACCACGCATGGGCGATCCGGTGCTGCTGACCTTCAACCTGCCCGACGGCAATAAAATCGAGAACCTGGAAGGCTCGGTCGTGCGCATCAACAGCACCACCGAGGAAAAGCAGGTCGGCATCAATTTCACCGAAGACGATCCGGAACAACTGAACCTGCTGCGGACGTTCCTGGAGAATATCCAGAAACGGAAGTACACATAATCGATATTTTTGAATTTTTTGACATCTTCTCATATTTCGAAAACAGCAATGAAAATCGAGGAAGAAAACAGACGTAACCGGCTGGAACTGAAATAGTTTTCAAGAACTTATGGAAATCAGCCGATAATTACCACGAAACAGTAAACTTGGCTTGCTGTTACGCTTGTTTGAACATTGAATGCCATTGCGGCTGCAAAGATGATGGATGAACCTATCTTCACTCGGAGAGCATGTAAATGAACGTTGATTTCATCAATCCGTTTTTGGATGCCATTCTTAACGTTCTGGCCACCATGGCCCAAACCGAGGCGAAAGCGGAAAAGGCGTACGTGAAAGAAAGCGTACAGGCGATGGGGGACATCACCGGCATGATCGGTTTGGCCGGGCATCAGGTCCGCGGCTCCTTGGCGATCACCTTCACCGAATCCGCCATTCTGGACATCGCTTCGAAAATGCTCGGCGAAACGCTCACCTCGCTGGATGGCACCGTCAGCGACGTCGTCGGCGAAATCACCAACATGGTCAGCGGCGGTGCGAAGAAGGCCCTGGCGGAAAAGGGCTATAAATTCGAAATGGCGATCCCCTCGACCATCGCGGGAAAAAGTCACACCATCACTCACAAAACGCGCGGCGCAATCATCGTTGTGCCTTTCACCACGGAAGCGGGCAGCTTCTGCGTCGAAGTGTGTTTCGAGAATTAGCATCCAACGACCGAAAAAATGGACCTTCCGCCCCTCGTAGGCGTGTTCGGCGTTAAAAGCAATGATGCGCGAGCGAGCGGGAGTGGCGCTTGGAAGTGCGAGAGGGGTAAGCGTCCTGTTCAGATGTCTGAACACTTCTTTTTAACCCGATGTGTGCATATATCGCCTTTGTAAGTCGTTTCGTAAACAGATATCCCTGTACTCGTATAGATTTGTAAGTGGAATATGCTTCATTAGCGATAATTATAATTTGGAAACGTTTTAGGATTTTGTACCGCAATCAAGAGAAAGAAGGGCAGGAATATGACGTTTCAAGTCTTCTTGTAGTTTACCGAAACTCCCATACGAGATATATATCCAATCGGAAAGATCCGTGGGAATTTCTGAATCTTCCTGCTTTAATAAAATCGCCTGTTTCTTAAGACCAGTCATAAGTCCTAATTCGAATAAGACATTCGGATTAAGTTTCGTTATGTCGAAAATACCAATGCTCGATTGTAAAACACCTTCAAGTATATTTCCCAAAATACGTAAAGAGTCCGTTCTTTCATCCGCTATCCATGGTTCAAGATTCAGGTCGTTTAACGCCGGTAAAATACCAAAATCGTAGACATTCTTGGATGAGGCCGAAAAAGGAATTCCAATAAATACCATTTTTGGATTTAACTTAGGAATCTTAATGTCTTGGGAACCAATAGTAATATGACCTTCCTCCTTCTCAAGAGGAAAAACTTTCGAAAGGAAAAGTTGCATTTCTTTCACTTCATTTTTAAATTTTTTCCCAAGCAATTCAATTTGATTTCTGGATTTTTCAAGATCCTTTGATGCAGAGTCTCTTTCTGTTTGTAGGTTAGTAAAAAGCACGTTATTTTCTACAAGAACAGCCAGTTTATCACAAAAGTTCTTAAGGAACCTTTCATCTGAAGATGAAAAAAATCGTCCTTCATTTTCTTTAGCAATTCGTATCACTCCTTTTACATTACCCCCACGACTAATCGGAGCAGCCAGAAAAGAGGAATTCTTTTTTACATACTCTTCATGTTTGCCCTTGTGATTCAATTCAAGATCAATTTTTTCCAACTCTTTTTTATCATCAACATCTTTGATTAGAAGAGACTTATTGTGTTTTGCAACCCATCCGGTCAATCCTTCTCCTGATTTGTAATAAGCTTTTCCGACTTCTTTTGTTAAGGGGCCCAATTTTGTTGTGAACCGAAGTTTGAATATTGTACCGCCATCAGGAGCCGCTTCCGAAAGAAATATTGAGCACCCTTTTGCTGATAGAGACTGAGGGATTTCATCGGCAACCCGCTGTAAATATTTAGCAAACTCCTTCCTCTCAAAACTGACTCCAGAGAGATACAATTTCTCCCAGGAATCCTTCTCTTTTTGTTCTTCGATTTGAACAATGATTGTGGAAACATATTTGGCAAATGTTTCAAGCAATACCTGACCGGACTCTTTGATTTTGCCCGATAATTCAACAACTTTTACAATCCTAATGACTCCCATCACTTCATCTTGAATTTTAACTGGAAGTGAAAGAAATGCTATTTGATGCTTTTGTTTGTTTAAATCTCGATACTGGGGAAATTCATCTCTCCACTTTATATTATTACCTATCGCTAATAACTCATCGCTAAATATGTCGTTTACATTCAATGCAATTCCTGTTTTTGCCACCCAGCCCGTTAGTCCTTCGCCGGGTTTATAAAAAGTTTTACTTTTTAATAGTTTACTCTCCTTGGTGAATGCTCGTTTATAGAAATCATCCGGAGATCCAAGATCGTTATTCTCAATATCCTTTTCTCGCCATGGACCGTTTTTCCAAAAAATAGAACATTCCTCAGCACCGACTAATTTTGGCGCTTCATTTACAATTAATTCAAATAATTTATCAATATCACTTGTGGCGCCTATCTGAGTCAGTCCAATGATCATCTCTTTTGTTTGAGAAGATTTCGCCATTTTTGAATGCCTCCGTATTTAAAACCAGTATTTCCAGTATTAAACTCAGAAACAAATTCCACGCATAAATCCCCAAAAAAGCCATATTATCCCTCTATATCTCGCCAAAATAATTGTTTCAATAAAAATCGTAACCGTCGGGAGAGGAAATCAATAATCCTATTCCAAAATACACATACATGGATAGACAAATATCTTGACTATTGAAATATGAGATGTGGGATAGAAAGATCGTTTTACCCTGTCCCCTACCCAAGGCGAAACCATGTGCTTTTGAACCGGACAGTAACTCCAATGTTACCTATGTCCTGCTTGCTCCCGCATCGGCAAAATTCCGTATTCGCCGTTCCGCATTAATCAACAGCCACAGCCATCATCGTCATCATCGTCGTCGCCTGCCGCATCGTCGTCCACGGCATCGTCGTCGAGCGTGTCGTCGTCCACGGCATCATCGTCGACCGCATCGTCGTCCGTCGCATCGTCGTCGATTTCGTCGTCGTCCCCCGTGTCATCATCGAGCGTATCATCGTCGAGCGTGTCGTCGTCGACGGTGTCGTCGTCGACCGTATCGTCGTCGACCGTATCGTCGTCGGCCGGCCAGACGGGCGGGTCGTGCTCGAGCGTGAATTCGTCGATCAGCGTGCCGTCCAGACGGAAGGCGCGCAGGGTGGCGATTTCCGGCTCCAGGTCGATCACCATGTAGTGGTTGCTTTTGTCGTGCGCGTGATAGCCGGGCATCGTCTGGGGTTGCGGCCAGGTCTGGAAATCATACAACGGCGCGCCGCCGCCGCCGGTGACGATATGGTTGATGCCGCCCATTTCGTGGCGGGCGTAGAAGTGGTCATGGCCTTCGAACACGGCATCCACGCCGTAGTCGCGGAAGATCGGATTCAAAATGAGCAGCGTCGCCGTGTTGCCCGTGCGCCCCGCCTTGTAGGAAAACGGCGGCTCGTGCAAGAAGGCGAAGGTAAAGTTGGTTTTCGGATTCTCATTGGCGGCGTCCAGATCGTCGCGCAGCCAGCCGTTCTGCAGGATGTCGGGCACCAGCAGCGTCTCCCACTTCTCCACGTCGATGACCACGAAGTGCGCGTTCAGGTAGTCGAAGCTATAATACGTCGGATGACGATTCGCATCGGGCGGCGCGAAATATCGCCCCCAGTTGTCATCGCCGGTCAGACCGTCTTCCTCGTCGTCCTCGTGGTTGCCGAAAATCGGATACAGCGGCACGTTGGCCATCAGGTCGTGTTCGGCAACGAAGAAATACGCCCAGTTATCCAGGCTGGCGCCGCCGCTGACCAGGTCGCCGGTATTGAAATACAGCGCCGGTCCCTCGTCGATGATCGCCGCGATCGCCGCTTCGTGCTCGATGTTGGGCGAGCCGATCGCGCCGCCGCGCGAATCGCCGAACACCACGAAGCGAAACGGCGTCAGATGATCGGGCTCGGTGACGAAGGAAAAGTCCTCGGTCGTCACCCCGCCGTGCACCACACGATAGTGGTACAGCGTATCGGCGTCGCGATCGTCGATGGCGATCTTGTATTGATAGACCGTCACGCCATCGTGCGTGAAGGCCGTGCCCTGACCGGTGAACGTCTCGCCGTAGCCCGTATCGGTACCGACCTCCACCGCGCCCTGCCCGTCCAGATCGGTTTCGAAACAGATCGTCACCCGGTCGATGTCCAGGTTTTGCAGGTAGGGTCCCTTGGTAAGATCGGCGGCGGCAGGCAGCGAAATAAGCAGGCACAGGCCGACGATCCACAACATGATTTTTCCGGTCCGCATCGTCTCTCCCTTTTGCGGTCGGCTAATGGTAACAAGACTCGGCGAGCGGCGCAACAAGTCTCTGGTGATTAAATGATTATTTTTATATTACGATCGCCGCTCCTCGTCGCCGGGTTTGAGTTCGGCGCGCACAACCTCGGCCACCTCCGCCGCGGTGACCGACTCCATTTCCTCAATCTGCTTTTTCCATTCGCCCGATTTGGTCTCCCACGCATTCTCGGCCGCCGCGCGCACGTCGGCGTGGATGCTGCGGTCCAGCATCACCTCGCGCAGGTCCTGCTTGAGCAGCGTCGGCACCAGCGCGATGGCCAAGTGCGGCGGCGTGTACGGATTGCGAATCAGCGCCAGGCGCACCTGCGGCCGCGTGCGCCACTTGGGTGAATTGTAAATTTCGCTGAGCACCTCGGGAAAATTCGGGCGGCGCGCGGCGATGATCACCACGTCCTGCTCAGTCAGCCGCGGATTGAGCAGCAACTGATGAATGACCGAATTGTCCAGGTCGTAGCCGACGCGGTTGAGCAGGTCGCGATCGAGGCTGCGCGCGGCCGATTTACGTTCGCCCAGCGTCATCCCGCTCAGGCCGTACTGCTGGAAAGCGTTTTCGTCCCCGGCCGGATCCTTCACCGGACGGATGACGCGAAACAGGTTGATCACGTGCGCGTAGTTTTTTTTCTTCGCCTCGGCGACCAGGCCGTGCAAGCGCTTCTTGCCGAATTCCTCGCGCAGGCGCTGGGCGTCGACGGCCGAGGTGATCACCGCCTGGCACGCCGCATCGCCGCGAATCGCCCCCATCTGAAAGAGATGCAGCACCTCGATGACCGTTTCATCGTCCATCTCGCTCAAGCGCCGCGCGAGAAAATGCTTGCGGATTGTCGCGTCGACGATCTGCTCGATCGTACGCCCCAATCGCTCAACCAATTCCGCCGAATCGCGCTCGTTGCGCTCCGTTTCCACTTCGACCTCCAAGCCTATGGTAACACCGGCCGTGCCCGGTCGTCAAAAAATGTCGCGGATGAATGAGTTTATGAAAAGAGTTTCTTCAACGCGTTCTTCACGCTCTTGATGTCGAATTCCTTGCCCAGCAGGTTGTCCTTTTCCCGCTCGGCCGCGGCCAACTCCATGCGCTCGCGTTCGCGTTCGGCCTGCAACCGGCGCAGTTCGTTTTTGGCCTCGTCGTTGTTTTTGTTGTAGCGGAAGGCCAGCGCGAACATCCGCCGCGCCTTTTCTTTCTGGTTGTGGAACGCCAGGATCTTGCCCAGAAAGAAATACGCCTTGTCGCCCTTCGGATTGATTTTGATCGACCGCTCGATCGACTCCTTGGCCTGCGCCGTGCGTTCCTGCGCGGCCAGGTTCGGATTGTTCCACTGCGCCCAGCCCAGGTAGGCGTGGTATTCGCCCTCTTCCGGGAAGAGCTTGCAGGCTTCGGCGAAATGGTTCTGCGCGTCGGCGAAGGAGTGGCGGCGCATGGCCAGCACGCCCTGGTTGAAAGCGCGTTCGGCCGCGAGGATCGTCGTGATGCGCCGTTCCTTGATTTCCTCGCCGTCGGGCGTCAACCGCCGGTCGTATTCGCCGCGCTTGGCCGGACTCGACAGCGTTTCATAAGCGGTGGTGATCGCCTGCATCACCGCATTGGCCTGCTGTTTGGCCTCCGCGTCGGTCAACGCCGGACCGATTTTGTCCTCGTGGTATTGCTGCACCAGGCGATGGTACGCTCCCTTGATCGTCACCGCGTCCGCTTTGCGTTCCACGCCGAGAATTTCGTAGTGGTTGGAGCTTTCCAGCTTCAGATACATGTCCATGATCCGTTGTCGCAGGTCGTCGGGCGCGGCGCCGGCTTCGTCGATCGGCACCAGTTCGTGCTTTTCCTCGCCGGATTCGAAGGCGCGCAGTTCGCGCTCCAGTTCGCTTTCGGCCTCCTCTTCGCCGGCGACCTCCTCGGAGGGCATCTCGTCGAAGACGACCACATCGTCATCGTCCATCAGCGACGATTTTTTCGCCGGGGCGGGCGCCGGCTCTTCCTCGTCGTCGATCAGCACGTCCTCGTCCTCGTCCTCGTCGACGAGCACATCTTCCCCGTCGTCGGTCGGCGTCAACTCATGGGCGCGGGCGGTCGGACGCCGGGGCGGCGCGGGCGTCCGTTCTTCCTCGATGAGGATCTCCTCCTCCTCGTCGAAGGCCGCGAGTTCCTCTTCTTCCTCGATCTCTTCCGGCAGTTCCTCGGCCGCTTCGCTCACGCTTTCGTACAGACGCAGGATGAGCATCGCGTACAGCAGCGGGAAGGTGTGCTCCTCGTCCAGCGGCGACGCCTTGACGACCTGGTTGATCGTCCGCTTGCCGTCGATCAGCTTGAGCAGCGTCCACACTTCCTTGCTCAAGCCCGCATGGCGCGGCGAAAACGGCGGCGGCTTGATCGGCGCGACCACCTGTTCGCCGACCTCGGTGAACATCTCGCGTAGCGATTCGGCGTCGTAGGCCTGCAAAATGCCGTCGAGAATCAACCGCGGCATCGGCAGCTCGAAGACGGTCAGGCTGTTGATGTCGAAGGGCGTTTCGTCGAAGTAGAATTTGCCTTCGAACCAGCCGAAGAGGTTCAGTAGTTTTTCGCGCATCTGGAAGCGCAGCGCCTGGTAAAGCTGCATCGGCGTCAGCCGGCCCATGTCGACCAGTGCGTTGCCCTGCCGCTTGCCGTTGGTCGCCATGCTTTCCAGGCTGGTCAGCACGTCGTCCGAATCGATCACGCCCTGCTGCACGAGGATCTGCCCCAGGCTCTCCTGGCGTCCTTCGCTTTCCACGTACACCGCACGGCCTTGATCGAAGTAGACGTTCTTGGTCATGCCCTGGTGCTGCACTTCGAGGATGCCGGATTTCTCGGCGAAGAACAGTTGCGCGAACAACTCGGGGATGCTGATTTCCTCCAGGTCGCCCTCGCGCGTGGTTTCCTCGTCGCCGCGGGCCGCTTCGGGAGCGTAAAACGACCAATCGTCCTTTTCGACGTTGTCGCCCAACGCGATGCTGGTCACCTCGTCGAGCAATTCGGAGATTTTATCGCGGTCGTCCTCCTCGGAGGCGGCCCGTGTCGGCTCGCGCTTGATGCCCTCGTCGATCTTCGCCACGCGCGGCGAGCGGTCGATCAGCTCCTGCCCGTCCAATTCGGCCAGCGTGCGCGACAGCAGATCCTCCAGCGACTCTTCGCGCTTGGGCGTGGGCGCGGCCGGCGCGGCGGGAGGCTCGGCCTCGATGATTTCCTCCGGCTCATCACCTTCATCCTCTTCGATCGCCGGTTCTATCGACTCGGCGACGGGCTCCGCGACGGCGAATTTTTCCGGCGGCAGCAGTTCGTGCAGCGTCTCGATCAACTGCGCCGGCGTATAGGGCGCCTGAATCAACCGGTCGGCCTGCCACGATTCGCGCGCCACCTTGTGCAGATCGGTTTTTTTGAACAAGCCGGAAATGAGGATGACCGGCACCGCGGCGTTTTGCGGATCTTCTTTGATCTTTTTGCACAATTCGCCGCCGGCCAGCTTGGGGATCAGCAGGTTGACGATCACCGCGTCGGGACGTTGCTCGCGGAACAGTTCCAGGCCCTGCAGGCCGTCGGTGGCATAACGGACGTTGATTTTCTCTTGTTGCAATGCGCCGACGATCCGTCGCAATTCGCTTCGGTTGTGCGCCACCACCAGAACTTTCGCCACGAGCATATACCTCTACTTTTTGTGTTCCTCACATATCCAATCAAGGTAAATGCTTAGTGCGCTGATGTCAAACAAAGAAATCTTCCGTAACTTACCGAGATTCAATAAAAATCATCCATTTCGCGGCTTTTATCTTGACACCGGCCGCGCCCGACTCGTACTTTGAAGTTATGAGTGATTCCCCGCAACGCTTCGATTCGACCGGTTCGCTGTCCTGGCTCTGGCGGCCGTTGGTGACCGTTGTGCTGCTGGCCTCGGTCCTGTATGCGGGCTACAGCGGTTACAAGGTGCTGTTCAAGAAAGAGCCCGTCGAAGCCACGCCCGAAGTGGTCGACGTCGGCCGCAACTTACCGGATTCCAACAAGAAATACAAATACGAAGAAGCGCGCCAACTGTTGATCGAGGGGCAGAAGCTGATGCGCTCGGGCAACCTGAACGGCTCGCATTTGCTGGAAAGAATCCTTCAGGACCACCCCGACTCGCCCCAGGCCAAGCGCGCGATGATCATCCTGGCCGCGACCTATCGCTACAACATGCGCCGCCCCGACAAGGCCCGGCGGATGTACGAGAAATTCCTGCATACCTATCCGACCGATCGCCTCGTGCCCGAAACGATCGAGGACCTGCGCACGCTCAACAAGGAAACCAACGCGCCCGACCAGACGCAGGCGATCATCCGTCGTATTATGCCGTTGGTCGAAAACGATCCCGCGATGAAGAAAAAATTGGAAGGCTTGCTGGTCAGCCGGTAACCGACGCCGGTTGCCGGTGCATCTCGACCTGCTGCAGCCACAGCCGCGTCACCTCGTCGATCATCTTGTCGCGCAGCCGCTGACGATCGTCCTTGCTTTCCGCGTGGATCTTGCCGCCCGCCGCCGCCGCGTGTCCGCCGCCCAGTTCCAGCTCGTCGAAAATCGCCGCGCAACTGTGATCGGCCAGGGTCTGGTCGATGAACGGATTGAGCGAAAAGCTCAGCCGCAGATCGTTCGTGCGCCGGCCGCCCTGCACCACCGGCGTGATCAGGATCACCGCGTACACGCCGGGGAACACCTGGTAGGCCAGGTTCTTCGAAAAACGCGGCGTCACCTTCATCTCGCTGAAGTCGATCACGCAGATCTCGTCCTGCGCCACCAGCCGGCCCACGCGCTCGATCGTCTCCAGCGCGCGTTTGCCGTGCTCCTGCTGCAGCTTGTAGCGGTCGCGCACCTCGCCGTGCTCGGCCACGTCGCTCAGCGGCCGGTTCTGCATCATGTGCACCAGCCGCTGCAGGTACCGCCGCGCCTTGCGGATGTCCTCTCCGGGCAGGAAGATCGTCGCGTTGATCACGTTTTCCGGATCCTCCGCCAGCCACGCCTCGATGTTCGGATAGTCCATCGAATCCACCCGGTCGGTGGCCTTCACGGTCCGCTCGATGAAATCGGGGAACGCCGCCGTCGCTTTCAGGTGCTCATAAATGACCCGCGCCGCCGAGGGCGCTTCGAAGGCCGCGCCTTCGCCCGCCGACCAACCCATCACCTTGGCTTCCTCGATGTTGCCGGCGTGATGGTCGAACCAGGCGCGCACCTCGCGGGCCGGATGCGGCAAATCGCAGACGATGTCCTTCGGACCGATCTGCGTGCGGCGCACGTTTTCCGGCCCGGTGAAAAACACGAAGCGCAACCGCGACCAGATCCCGACCAGCGCGGCCGAGACGATCCCGTCGAAATCTCCGTGCGTGACGATCTGCGTTTGCGACATGCCGCCTCCTTCGAGTTGCTTCTATGTAACAGATGGAACCGCGCCTGCAAAGGGGCAAACCCGTCGTCTTTTTTTGCTCGTCGTCGTGAATCAGAAGCGCACGAACTCGACCACCGGCCCCGGCGCCAGCTCCAGCGTGCGCGCCCGAAATTCTGTTGCATGAATTCCCGCCTTCAACACCATCTTTTTGTCGTCGAAATTGGATCGTTATATGTCTCATTTTTCGCCCTCACCCCGGGCTGCGCCCGACCCTCTCCCACCGGGAGAGGGTAAAAAAATCGGGGACTCGATTCCTTCGTGTCCCCGCATTTTTAAAAAAAAGGCAGCCTGGTCTCCCTTCTCCCCGTGGGAGAAGGGCCGGGGATGAGGGCCGGATCGCGATTTCCCCTTCGATGCTGACCATCCGCTCCGGCGGGGCTTGTCGGCTCGGGGTGTCCTGATTTTAAGTCAGAAAATTCCGTTGCGTGAATTTGCTAAAAACGCACGAACTCGACCACCGGCCCCGGCGCCAGCTCCAGCATGCGCGCCCGGTACAGCTCGCCGTCGATCGTGTAACCGAAATCGTCCTCGCGCTCCAGGCGCACCCGGGCGGCCAGCCGGTCCAGCAGGTCGCGGCCGCGCAAACGGCGGTTGAGCAGCAGGTTGGGAATGTTGCGGATGATCGCCAGCCGCGAGGGGCTGCCGCCTTTGATGTGGATGCGGTCCAGGTAATCGCCCACGCGGAAGGCACGGAAAAAGACGATACGCGCGTCGATCGCCGAGACCGCCAGCATCTTGTAATGCGATAGACGCTGCCGCGTTTCGTCCAGTTGCAGCCGCGCCTCGACCGCCGTCAGCAGCCGCTGCAGATACGGCGTGCCGGTGAACAGCGAGAGCAGCATCCGCGAGAGAATTTTTAAAAACTTGAGAACGCTGTGACGCTTGCCGCGATAGTATTCGAGGAAGAAATTGTGGATCAGCCCCACCCCGGCGATGAAGCCGAAGCGCTGCTGTACGCCGTCGGACACCGCCAGCAGCTTCTGCCGGATACGCGGGATCTCTTCGCTGCTGCGCACGCGATCCAGCAACGCGAACAACCGGGACAACGCCTCGCGCGGTTTGCCGCGACCGCCGAGAATCCCCGTGACCAGGTTGGCCGTGCCCGTGCGCAACGTGGCGAACAGCGGCAGCTTGCGCAACTCGCCCGCCTCGTCGCGTCGCTCGCCGTACACGTTGACGAAGGCCGACATGAACCGGTGCAGGCCGCCGTCGCCGGTGGTCAGCAACACCACGTCGGCCTGCGACTCCCAGCATTCCTCGACCGCTTCGAGAATCTCCTCCACCGCATGGGTCGTGCGCACGATCACCTTCTCCGAAGCGTAGCTGCGAAAAAGCTGCTCCGGCGCCTTGCGCGATTTCACCGCGCGCGCGTTGGAATTGATCAGGATGCGAACCTTCATCTCTCTCCCACGGTTGCCAAACGGCGGCGGATGCTATTGAATCCACCTAACCTATTAATCGTCCATTTGGAGGATTACCATTATGCCGGATTGCGCCGCGTTCATTCCCACGAGTTTCGGACGGGTGATCGTCACATGGAATCCGGCGAGATTCCCGCGCGTCAACCGTATCTATCTTCCCATGTCCAAAGAAAAAATGCACGAGATTCTCGCCGATTATAAGTGCGTGGCGCTCAACCTGCCGCCGCTGGCCGACAAACTGCGCGACTATTTCGCCGGGAAAAAGGTGAAATTCAGCCTCAACGAGCTGGATTTAACCGGTATTACGCCGTTTTTCCAGGAAGTCTATCGCGCCGCCTTCAAGATTCCCTACGGCACGGTGAGTACCTACGGCGCGCTGGCCCGGGCGGCGGGCAGCCCTCTCGCGTCGCGGGCGGTCGGCCGGGCGATGGCGAAAAATCCGCTGCCGCTCGTCATCCCCTGCCACCGCGTCGTGCGCGGCGACGGCCACCTCGGCGGCTTCGCCGGCGGGCTGGACCAAAAACGCGCCCTACTGAAACTGGAAGGCGTAACGGTAAACAACCGTCAAAAAGTCGAGACTTAACAAACGACGACATCGCCGATCTCTGCCGACGATGTCGTCCGTTATCCGATTTACCCGGCGGTCGCCTTTACCCGCTCCTCCTGAGTCATCGCCGCCAGTTTTTTCACCTCGTCCGCTTTTAGCTTCAGACCTTTGGCTATGCGCAGACCGTAATCGGCGTCGGCTTTGAAAAACAATGCCGTTTGCCGCAGTTGCAGACGTTTTTGCGCCCCGCCGAGATGGGTGACGATATTCTCGATCAAATGATCCCGATCCGTATCGGTCATCACCTTGCGATACAGATCGCCCGCCTGGACGAAATCGATGTCGCCCAGTGGATAAACATGACGCGCGGCTTCGCCGGCAACGTCCACCGGCGGCATGGCAAACGCGGCATCCGGCCCCGGCCCGCCGAAGCTGTTCGGCCAATAATTGGGATCGCCCGCGCCGTTGGCGTCGAAACGCATCGCCCCGTCGCGCTGATAGCTGTTGATCTTGGCCGCTTTGGGCGCGTTGACCGGCAGCAAATGATAATTCGTCCCCAGCCGGTGCCGGTGCGTGTCGTGATAACTGAACAGCCGCCCCTGCAGCAGTCGATCCGGCGACGGACCGATGCCGGGAACGAAATTGCCGGGCGAAAACGCCGCCTGCTCGACGTCCGCAAAATAGTTCTCCGGATTGCGATCGAGCACCATGCGGCCCAGCGGCTGCAACGGGAAATCGCCGTGCGGCCAGACCTTGGTGATGTCGAACGGATCGAACCGGTATTTTTTCGCCTGGGCCGGCGTCATGATCTGCACGGAAACGTTCCATGCCGGCGGTTCGCCCTTGGCGATGCTCGCATACAGATCGCGCGTGGCATGATCCGGGTCGGCGCCGGCCAGACGCACCGCCTCCTCACGCGTGAGCGTCTTGACGGTCTGCGCGGTCTTGAAGTGAATCTTCACCCACCAGTATTCGCCTTTCGCGTTGTACCACATGAACGTGTGACCGCTGTACCCGTTCATGTGGCGGTAACTCAGGGGCGTGCCGCGGTCGGAAAAGAGCACCGTGACCTGATGAATCGACTCGGGCGTCAACGACAGAAAGTCCCAGAACATATCCGGATCTTTGAGGTTGGTGGCCGGATGTCTTTTCTGGGTATGGATGAAATCCGGGAACTTCATCGCATCGCGAATGAAGAAGACCGGCGTATTGTTGCCCACGAAATCGTAATTGCCCTCTTCCGTGTAGAACTTGACGGCAAATCCGCGCGGGTCGCGTTCCGAGTCGGCCGAACCCTTTTCGCCGCCAACGGTGGAAAAACGCGCAAAAACCTCGGTCCGTTTGCCTACCTTGGATAAAAACTTCGCCCGTGTGTATTTCGTCAGATCGTGCGTCACCTCGAAGTAGCCGTACGCGCCGGCGCCTTTGGCGTGCACCACCCGCTCGGGAATGCGCTCCCGGTCGAAGTGCGCCAGTTTCTCCAACAAATGAATGTCTTGGACCAGCGTCGGTCCCTGCGGGCCCGCCGTCATCGATTGCAGATCGTTATCGACCGGCATTCCGGTTCCGGTGGTCAATACTTTCTTGTTTATGGCCATGATTTACCCCCTATCTTCTGAATTATTTAATTCTTCGTTTTTTTATTTGACGTCGTTTTTCATGTATCGGTTGCCCGCTACTAGTACAGACATACCATTCTTTTTAGGGATATCGTTTTCACCCATTTAAGAAAATCACGATCACCGTGGCTGTCAAATCGCTCACCAAAATTTTGTATTGGATTACGCGGTTGGTTGGTTGGTTCGCGCGACCATTGTCACCGCTTCTTGCGGGCACACGTCGGCGCACAAGCCGCACCCGTAGCAGCGTTCCGCCTTCACTTCGGCCAGCAATTGTTCGTTGATCGTGACCGTGTGCCGCACGTGGAAATGGCACACGCGCAGGCAGTCGCCGCAACCGGCGCACTTGTCCGTGTCCGTCGCCGCGACCATCCGTCCGCGCACGATTACCTGCGATTCCCCGCCGATCGCTTCGTTGGCCAGAAACGGCACGCAGGTGGCCGACGAACAATGGCAGATGCCCGTCTCGCCGCCCACCATCGAATAAACGTTGGCGACCAGCCCCATGTTGTGGCACTCGCGCTCGAGGGCCAGCAGCTCGTCCTTGGAAATGACCTCGTAGGCGTCCAGCTTGGCGAATTGCTCGCCGCTCACGCCGATCTGAATGTCCACCTTCTCCGTCGTTTGGCGGCAGAAATTGAGGTAGCCGCCGGCCAGATCCATCGCGTCGGGCCCCAGCGCCTCGGCGGTGTATTTCCGGCACGGACACGGCCCCTTGGCGATAACCCAATCGTCGGGCAGTTCCTCGATGAACCGCATGATCTGTGCGTGCGTCATCACCTGCGTCGCCGTGGTGATGCCGGCCAGGCGGTCGATGACCCGGTGCGCGAGGTTGAGCGGCAGATGCTTTTCCACCTCCAGAAATCGATACAGCGAGCGCATCAGCAGCGGTTCGTTGGGCGCATAGCAGCCCAGCACCGTTTCCTGCAACGTCCCACCGATGAGATTGTTTTTGCGCTCGTGCATCGTTTCCTCCCGGCTGTCGTCCAGCGGTAACGCGAAACCCGGGAAATGTAAAGACGGCGTTCCCGGGTACGACCGGCACACCTTTGAGCTATCGCTCAAAAGTGTGGCACACAAGCCAACGACGATCCCTCGTTCCGGGTGCCATAGTTTTGGCGAAGCCAACGCTGTGATGAAACGGCACACAGACAATCCCCGCCCACGCGCGTCAGCGCCGGCCGAGGCTCCGTACAATGAAAGCAAGTCATAGGTGCAGGAATTATTCCTGCCAGGGATTATCCCCGGCGCTCTTGCGTAACCCTTCGGGCGCTGCTACAAACCCGCTCATGAAACCATCAGTCAGCACTCATTTATTCGCCTTTGATTTGCTGCGGGAAAATCACCTGCGCCTGATCGCCGAGGCCGGTTTCCGTTACGTGGAACTGTGGGGCGGCACGCCGCATTTCGACTTCGACGACGACGCCGAGGTCGCCCGCGTGCAGGCGTGGCTGCGCGACGCCGGATTGTCCGTGCGCACGGTGCATTTGCCGTTCTACGAACATTTCGGCCAACCGAACTTCCGCTACATCAGCTTCGCCGACGCCGATCCCGAAGGCCGGCGGCTGATGGGCGAGCGCTCCCGGCGCCTGATCGACCTATGCGGCGTCTTCGACTGCGACTGCGTGATTCTCCACCCCGCCGGCGGCCAACTGGAAGACGCGTGGGGCTTTGATCACCTGCGCCGCGAGTTGGATTGGTTCGTGCCCCATTGCGCCGCGCGCGGCGTCACCGTCGCCCTGGAAAACATCATGATGCCCGGCACGCGCACCGGCGAACTGACCGCCCTTTGTCGCGAGTACGGCCCCACCGTCCGCCTGTGCCTGGACCTCGGCCACGCGCACGTCGACGGCGGCGTGGTCGCCGAAATCGTCGATGGCGGCGAACAAATCGTCGCCCTGCACGTCCACGACAACGACGGCGACGAGGACGAGCACAACCTGCCCGGTCGCGGCTCGATCGACTGGCCGGCGGCGCTGGCCGCGTTGGCCGCGCATGCACCGGGCGTTTTGCACTTCACCTTCGAATTGATGTTGCCGATCACCGGCGCGGCCGACGGTCGCTACCGGGAGATGCTGGCCGAAGCGCGCACGTTCTGGTCAACGCACTACGGGAAGATGGCATGACGATCACCAGCACCGAAAAAGCGAAGTACGCGGTCGCGAAAATCGAAATGACCGCGCCCTACGACCTCCTGCTGCACCGCATGTCCGGCGACGCCTCGGACCGCCGCTACTACCGCGTCACCTACGGCGCGTTCGGCGAGGCGAAATCGGTGGTGATGATGGAGCTGGCCGATCCGGCCCAGCAGCTCAAGAGCGAGGAAGTGACGCTCTACCACGACGAAAGCGAAGAGCTGCCCTTCTTGAACATCCACCGTTTTCTGTCCGACATCGGCGCGCCGGTGCCGCGCGTGCTGGTCAACGATGCCGAGCACGGCGTCCTGCTGCTGGAAGACCTGGGCGACACGCTCTTGCTCGACGTCGTGCGGCGCGGCGACCACGAGGAAATCCGCAAGCTCTACAAGCGCGCCCTGGACATTCTGGTCTATTTGCAGACCAACGGCGCCGAGCAGTTGACCGACCGTTGTCTGGCGCGGCGGCTGACCTATTCCACCGAGTTGTTCCTCTGGGAGTTCCGCCATTTCATCGAGTACGGCATCGAGGCGCGCCTGGGTCCGATGCCCGCCGACGAAAAGCTGGCGATCGACGATCTGTGCCGGCAATGGTCGGCGCACCTGGCCGGGCTGCCCACCGTGTTCGTCCATCGCGACTACCACTGCCGCAACCTGATGGTCGTCGACAATCGCCTGGTGATGATCGACTTCCAGGACGCGCTGCAGGGCCCGGCGACCTACGATCTGGCCTCGCTGCTGCGCGACAGCTACGTCGACCTGGGCTGGGATCTGGTCGACGAACTGGTCGAGTATTACCTGGCCGTGCGCGAAAAGCGGACCGGCGAGAAAATCGACCGCGCGCAGTTCGCCACCGACCTGTGGATCACCGCGATGCAGCGCAACCTCAAGGCCGCCGGGCGCTTCGTTTTCATCGAGCGCGTCAAAAAGAAACCGGGTTACGAGAAAGACATTCCGCGCACGCTGTCGTACCTGAACGGCTACAAGAAGCGCGCGCCGCAGTTGGCCCCGTTGATCGAAAAACTGCGCCTTTGGGCGCCGGAAATCGAGTAGCCGCCATGCGCGCGATGGTGTTGGCCGCCGGCTTCGGCACGCGCCTGCGTCCGCTGACCGAGCGCCGCGCCAAGCCCGCCTGCCCCGTCGCCGGCCGTCCGTTGATTCACTTTCCGCTCGCCCGTCTGGCCGCCGCCGGCGTGACGCACGCGGTGCTCAACACGCATCATCTGCCGGAGACCGTCCGCGCCGCCGTGGGCGAAAAGCCCTTCGGCCTCGACGTCGAGTTCATTCACGAGCAAACGATCCTGGGCACCGGCGGCGGACTCAAGCACGCACGCGATCGGCTGCCCGACGACGCGTTCCTGCTGCTCAACGGCGACACGATCAGCGAGGCCGATCCCGCCGCGCTGCTCGCCGATCATCTGGCCCACGACGCGCCGGCCACGCTCGCGCTGCTGGACGATCCGCGCTGCGCCCACTACGGCGCAATCGAGGTGGACGAAGCCGGGTGCGTGGTCGACATCGCCGGGCTGTTGGGAAGAAAGGGCGTGCGGCGCGGTCTGTTCATCGGCATGCACGCGCTGCGTCGCGACATCTTCGCCGCCATGCCGCCGGATGATTTCTTCTGCATCGTGCGCGAAACCTATCTGCCGCTGCTGCGCGAAAAGCCCGGCGCGGTGCGCGCAACGTTCGTCGACGGCCGCTTTTTCGACCTGGGCCGTCCGGTCGATCTGCTGGCCGCCAATAGTGCCCTACTACGCGAACCGGGCGCGTTTTCGTTCATCCGTGACGGCCTGACCGCGCGCGCCGAGGGCGTGTGGATCAGCCCTTTCGCCGCCGTCGATGAAACCGCGCAACTACACGGACCGCTGATCGTCGCCCCGCACGCGCAGGTGGGCGCGCACGCCGTCGTCGGCCCGGAAACCACCGTGGGCGCCGGCGCGATCGTCGCTCCGCACAGCCGCCTGGAGCGCTGCCTTGTCTGGGAAAAAACGCCGGTCGACGGCGCCTTCGCCGACGAAATTCTCACCCCCGATCATCGCGTGCGCGCGCACGGATAATCCCCCCGCTTATTGACCCCAAGCCGATTTCGCGTTATGCGAAAGGAAATCAAGTGGTTTCGGTCTTCATTCGGCGCGACGCCATTGGGCGCAACCCCCGGGGCGTCGCCGCCCGCGAGGAACAAGATGTCCGGACGAATCGGCTTATCGATCGCGTTTGTCTGCCTGATCGTGCTGGCGATCGGCTGCAGTTCGACGCGCGTGCCCACGGTCATTCCCGGCGAACATGACGACGCCGGCGTCGAACCGGTCGACATGGCGCAGTCGGGCGCGCGCTTCACCACCGGCGCGCTGCCCGGCGGCTGGAACCGTCTGCGCGGCGGCGGCGCGACCGTCGCCTTCACCCGCGCCGACAACCGCCAGTCGATTTTCATCAACGTCATCTACGCGCCCAACCGCAAGGCCGACGTTCAATCGCTGCGCAACCATCTGCTGTTCGACATCACCTCGCGCGAAATCAGCGAGCAAAAGACGATCGAGGTCGACAACCGCGAGGCGTTGTGGACCGTCGTCGAGGGACGCCTCGACGGCGCGCGCGTGAAAATGGCCGTGGTCGTGCTGCGCATGGACGCGTGGATCTACGATTTTTGCTACGTGTCCGTGCCCGAGTATTTCGACGAGGCCCTGGCCGACTTCAAGCGCTTCGTCCATAACTTCCACCACCATCGGACCTATCCGCCCGGGGAGTAGAGCGTGCGGTTTTTGATCCGGCTGTCCCAACGCATCGGCCATGGCGTGGCCGACTTCCTCGAAAACTTCGGGGCGATGATGCGTTTGGGCGGCCAGACGATTGCGCACAGTTTTTCGCGCCCCTTCGAACTGCACGAGGTCTTCAAGCAGATCGAACACCTGGGCCTCGGCTCGATCTCCATCGCCCTGATGACGTTGTTCGCCACCGGCATGGTCATGGCGCTGCAATTCGCCGTCGGCCTCGACCGCTTCGGCGGACGCGACTACGTCTCGGTCGTCGTCGGCCTGGCCATCCTGCGCGAACTGGGCCCGGTGCTTTCCAGCGTGGTCGTGGGCGGCCGCGTCAGTTCGGGCATCGCCGCCGAATTGGGCTCGATGGCCGTGACCGAGCAGATCGACGCCATCCGCGCCCTGGGCAACAACCCGGTGAAGAAACTCGTCGTGCCGCGCATGTGGGCGATGATGATCGCGCTGCCCTCGCTGGCGCTGTTCGCCGACATCGTGGGCATCCTGGGCGGCATGGCCATCAGTTCGCTGGAACTGGGCCTGCGCCCCACGACCTACCTGAGCGACACGATCGACGGCGTGCAACTGATCGACCTGGTGACCGGGTTGGTCAAAACCTACGTCTTCGGTTTCGGCATCGTGCTGATCGCCTGCCACAACGGCATGCGCACCTACGGCGGCACCGAGGGCGTCGGCCAGGCGACGACCAAGACGGTGGTCGCCAGTTTGATTTTCATTTTTTTGGCGGACTTTTTCCTGACCAGGCTCTTGCTGGTCTTCGGGTAACCATGAGCGAAACAGGCGCCGGACAAATCGTCGTTCGTTACGAGCACGTCGCCAAAGCCTTCGGGCCGAAGGTGATTTACCAAGACGTGTCGCTCGAGGTGCGCCGCGGTGAAAACATGGTCATCATGGGCGGCTCGGGCACCGGCAAGTCGGTGATGCTCAAGTGCCTGATCGGTCTGATGCAGCCGACCGCCGGCAAGATTTTCTACGGCGATCGCGAAGTGACCGCGATGGACGAAGCCGAGCTGATCGACGTGCGCCGCAACATCGCCTACGTCTTCCAACAGGCCGCGCTTTTCGACTCGATGACCGTCTTCGAAAACATCGCCTATCCGCTGCGTACGCACCTGAAGCTCTCCGAAGAGGAACTGGCCGCGCGCGTCGAGCTCAACCTCGATCGCGTCAACCTGCCCGGCGTCGGCGACCTGATGCCCTCGCAACTGTCGGGCGGCATGCGCAAGCGTATCGGCCTGGCGCGGGCCATCGCGCTCGAACCGGAAATCATCCTCTGGGACGAGCCGACCACCGGCCTGGATCCGTCCAACACCAAGCGCATCAGCGAACTGATTTTGAAGATGCAGTCCGAACTGAAGGTGACCAGTTTGATCGTCACCCACGACATGACCAGCGCGATGATGGTCGCCGACCGCGTCGCGCTGTTGCACGGCAAGCGCATCGAAAAGGTGCTGCCCAAGGCCGATATCCAAAAAGAACCGCGGGGGACCCTGCTCCGCGATTTTATCGAAGGGAACCTGGACATCTGACGGTTCCCGAGGAGGCGCACGATGCCGATGAAACGCGCGAGCGAAATCAAGGTGGGCCTGTTCGCCATTCTGGCGATGGTCTTGTTTTTGGTTTCGGTGATGGTGCTCACGAGCAAGTCGAGCTTCTTCCGCGAATCGATCGTCATCCACACCAGCTTTCAGAACATCGGCGGTCTGATCGAAGGATCGGAAGTGCGCATCAGCGGCGTGCTGATCGGCTTCGTCAAGCAGATCAGCTTCGCGCCCGAGGAAGGCGCCACGACCGTGCTGGTCGACATGACCGTCGACGACCGCGGCATGGACCGCGTGATGAAAGACAGCAAGGCGACCATCGGTTCGCTGGGCCTGCTGGGCAAGAAGTACATCGAGATCATGCCCGGCCTGAAAGAAGCCGGCTCCGTGCAGGACGGCGATTTCATCGAGGGCATCGATCCCGCCTCGCTGGCCGACGCGCTGGACAAGGGCGGCAAGATCATGGATTCCATCGGCGCCACCGCCGACCATCTCGAAGTGCTCTTCGCTTCGATCGCCGGCAAAGGCGACACCGAAACCGATCTGTCGCGCACGATCAGCACGATCAAGCGCATCGTCGGCCGCGTCGAAAGCGGCGACGGCGTGTTGCACGCGTTGATTTACGATCCGACCAAACGCAAGCTGGTCGACGATTTCGCCGTCTCCGCCGCGCACATCCGCGCGATGATCACCGACGTCCACGAGGGCAGCGGCACGTTGCACGAGCTGATTTACGGCGACCAGTACAAACAGTTGATGACCAACCTCGCCGACACCAGCGAGGCCCTGCGCGCGATCGTCGTGGATCTGCGCACCAAACCCGGCGTGCTGCACGCGTTGATTTACGACGAGGAACAGCTCAAACTGCTCGAGCACATCGTGGACACGACCGACAATCTGGCGCGCATCACCGAGCGCATCGAGCGCGGCGAAGGGACGATCGGCGGGTTGATCGTCGATCCGTCCATTTACGAGGACCTGAAAAAATTGACCGGCGAAGTCGAGCGCAATCGCGTCTTGAAGACTTATATTCGGTATGTGGTCCGCAAACGCGAAGAGGATCTGGAAAAACGCGAAGAGCCGCCGGCCAATCCCCCGGCGGAGGAAACGCCCGAACCCGTCGAGTAACCGATGAGCAAAGTACCGCAGCCCGATTACAACCATCTGCTCAGCCCACGCCTGATCTCGGCGCAGAACACCTTCCAGTACGGCAAGGGCATGGAGCGCTTCAAGTACTACTTCTTCGGCGCGCTGACGATGCTGTTCTGGGTCGGCCTGCTGGTCGCCGGCATCTTTCTGCTGGGCCGGCTGGCCGCCGAGGAACCCTTCGGCGCGCTGCTGGTGCACAAGCTGCTGGGCTTTTTGTTCATGATCTTCTTCGCCGTGCTGACCTTCTCCAACGTCGTCACCGCGCTCAACACGCTGTTTTTGACCGACGACCTGTACCTGCTCATCAGCGCGCCGGTCGCCGTCGATCGCCTGTTCCTGTCGCGCACGATCCAGGCCGCCTCGGCGTCGAGCTGGATGGTGCTGCTGTTCATGATGCCCATCCTGCTCGCCGCGGGCATCGTCTTTGACAGCCCGATGTGGTACTACCCCTGGATGATCGTCGTGCTGGCGATCTTTCTCATCTTGCCGGCGGTGCTCGGCGCGGTGATCACCACCGTGCTGGTGAAGGCCTTCCCCGCGCGCAAAACGCAGGACGTGCTGATCATCATGGCGATCGTTTTCGTCGTCGCCGTCTACTTCATCATCCGCTTTTTGCAGCCCGAGCAGATCTTCAACCCCGACATCTTCCACGGCTTCACCGAATATTTCGCCACGTTGCGCGCGCCCAACTCGCCGCTGATTCCCTCGGTCTGGGCCACCGAGGCGCTCTGGGCCGGGATCATCGGCAAGCTCGACCACGAGGCGCTGTTCATGACCGCCTTCGGCCTGATGACCGGCCTGGCCGGCGTCGCGTTCACCGCCTGGCTCGCCGAACGCACCTACCCCGAGGCCTTCAGCAAGGCGCAGGAAGGCCGCAAGGCGCAACTGACCTCCGCGCCGCTGGCCGACTCGATCTTCGACGGCCTGTTCCGCCTGGCCAGCCCGTTGCGGCGGATGATCATGATCAAGGACCTCAAATCGTTCTTCCGCGAAGCCACGCAATGGACGCAGTTGCTGCTGTTGCTCGCGCTGATCGTCGTGTACCTGTTCAACTTCCGCGTACTCAAACTCGAACGGTTTTCCGGCATCGATTTTTACATCCGCAACATCGTCGCCTACGTCAATCTGATCCTGGCCAGCTTCGTGCTCAGCGCCGTGTGCGTGCGTTTTCTGCTGCCCGCCGTCTCCGTCGAGGGCCGCGCCTTCTGGATCCTGCGCGCCGCGCCGATCAAAATCCGCGACGTTCTGCTGGCCAAGTTCATGCTCTACCTCGTGCCGATCATCCTGATCGGCCAGATGCTCGTGGTCGTCAGCAACTACTTTTTGCGCACGCATTTCTTTTTGACCTACATGTCCAGCGTGCTGATGTTCTTGGTGTCGATCGCCATCGCCGCGCTCGCCCTGGGCATCGGCGCGATGATGCCCAACTTCAATGAGCGCAACGTCGCGCGCATGGCCACCGGCGCCAGTTCGATCGTCTACATGGTCGTCGCCATGGGCTTGGTCATCTTCGTCGCCGCCGTCGCCTACATTCCGGGACGCATCGGCTTCATGGCCATCGTCGGTCACCAGGCGTTGACCGCAACGCAGACGATCACCATCGTCGTCGCCGGCGTGCTGATCCTCGCGGCGGTGATCTTCGCCACCGTCATCCCGCTGCGCATGGGCATCCGCGCCCTGGAAAACCGCGAGTAACCCCCGAGTGGAAACCGGCCGCCGGGTGCGCTATAACATGGGCATGTCCAAAACCGTGACGATTATCCTGTTGTGCCTTTGCCTGTTGGCCATCCCCGCGCTGGCCGACGGGCCGCCCGTGCTGGCCAAGAAGGCGCGCGCCGAACTGGCCGACTTCGAGCGCCTGCCCGAACGCAACTATTCGTTCCAGACCGAGGGCGACGCGGACACGGTGTATCGTCTCGTCTACGCGTTGATGCTCGAGCTCGATTACACCCCCACCGCCAACGCCGTGCAGCGCGGCGATCTGATCGGCCCCTTGCTCTCCCGGCACCTGTTCCGCCGTGACAAGCTGGCCGAAGCGGCGATGGTCCGGCTGACCGAAAACGAACAGGGCGTACAACTGACCATCCGCGGGCTTTACGTCGTGCCCGACAAACAGAACCTGCTGGACCAAAGCGACCGCCAGCCGTCACGTACCGTGCGTAAATTCAAAAGCCTCTACGAAGCCAAGCGCCAGCTCTACGAGCAAACCGAAAATATGAACACCTACGAGCTGCTGGCCGGCGCCAAGCAGAATCTCGCCGCGCGCACGAATCTGGAATCCACCCTCTCGCTGCTGGAACTCATCGAGCAGGCGACCACCGCCCGCTGCCTCGCCGGACGGCAGGCGCGCGAGCTGGCCCACGCGGTGACCGCGGAAATCGCCCGCCAGAAAAAACTGACCGAAGCCGCCGAGCAGATGCGCGAGGAAATCAAGCAGGCGATGGCCGAACGCGACTGGCTGGCCGCGCACCTGGCCGCCGACAAGCTGCTGCACACCTGTCTGGGCAACGAGGTCGACAAGGAAGACGCGCTCTACAAAGAGGCGCTCAAGGCCCGCGACACCTCGCGCCGGCGCCTGGCCGCGCGGGGCTCGCTGGTGATCTTCAACGAGCAACTGGCCCCGGCCGAGGAAAACGACATCGCCGTGGGCTTCTCCATTCTCAACGTCGGCCGCGGCACGGTATCCTCGGTCAAGGTGATCGTCACCACGACCGACGACGCCGGCAAGCCCACCGAAGGGCGCATCGGCCGCAACCACGCCTACACGGTCGAACTGTCGCCGCCGCTCAAGAGCAACGAATACGCCACCGCGACCGTCCGCCTGCGCTTCGAGCATCCGGCCACGCCGGTGCACGCCAAAGCGCGCGTCGTCGGCATCAAACGCTAACGTAAAATATCTTCCAAAGCGCCCGTCAGGGTCGGGAAACGGAAGGTGTAGCCGGCCTCCTGCAGACGTTTGGGCAGCGCCCGTTGGCCGTTGAGCAGCATCTCGTCGGCCATTTCACCGAACAGAATTTTTAACGCGAATCCCGGCGTCGCCAGCCCGGCGGGCCGCCCGAGCGCGCGCCCCAGTTCGCGCGCGAACTCCGCGCTGGTCGTCGGCTGCGGCGCGACGAGGTTGAACGGCCCGCTCAGATCGTCGCGGTCGATCAGGAAGCGGATCGCGCCGACCTCGTCGGCCAGGTGGATCCACGGCAGGCCCTGCGTGCCCTTGCCGATCGGCCCGCCGACGAACAGCTTGAACGCCGGCAGCATCCGCGCCAGCGCCCCGCCCTTGCCCAGAACCATCGCCGTCCGGATGATCGCCCGCCGCACGCCCAAGGCCTCGACCGCCGCCGTCGCCGGCTCCCACTGCCGCGACACATCCGCCAAAAAACCCGCACCGAACGGATCGTCCTCGGTGAAGATTTTCTCGTCGTCATGACCGTACGCGCCGATGCCCGACGCCTGAATCAGCACGCGCGGTCTGCGCTCGACCTGGTGCATCGCCTCGACGATCGCCGCCGCCGCGTCCAGTCGGCTTTGCAGAATGTACCGCTTGAGCGAGTTCGACCAACGCCCCGCGCTCACGTTTTGCCCGGCCAGGTTGACCACCGCGTCCGCGCCTTCCAGGTGCGCCGCCCAACCCGCCGCCGTGCGCGCGTCCCAGCGCACCAGCGTCGCCCGGTCGTCCAGGGCGCGCGCGCCGCCGATCGGATTGCGCGTGAGCGCGACGACCTCGTGCCCGTCGGCCAGCAACGAATCGGTCAGCGCCCGCCCGATGAATCCGGTCGCCCCGGTGATCAGTACTTTCATGATTGTCCCCCTGCCTGGGATTCAACACAATTTAAGCACACGCCGCCGTGGGTCAACAACCGCGGGGGATGACAAGGTGGATACTTCCCGGCGTGTGCCACAGTTTACGCCGCCCGGCGTAAGCTGTGCATTGTTTGAACCCGCACACCTTTTTTTGCGTATCCGCCCCTTTGCTCGCGGCGGCAAGCTGTGCCAAGATAGGGCCATTCATCAACCAGCCGGGAGGAAACGATGGCCGGAGCCTATAGCAAAGCGGAAAAACAGTTTCGTACGGCGATGATCGTTTTTTGCGTGGGCTGCGTGGGATTCGCCGCGCTGTTCGCCTTCGCGCCCGACGGATTCGTCTCGGTGATCAACTGGATCGGCGGACTGTTTTCCGAAAAAAGCATCTCGCCGCTGATCTCCAAAATCTCGCTGGATAAATACCTGGATATCTTCTACGACGAACCGCTGGGCCTGGCCGGCGAAACCAAGCTGCCGCCGCACGGCCTGTACATCATCCACTCCGTGTCGCTGATGCTGCTCATGGCGCTCGTGTGCGGCCTGGCTGCGTACGATCCGCGCAAGTATCGCGACCTGGCGCTGCTGCCCGTCGGCTACCTGACCTTCGATTTCCTGCTCGGCCTGGCTTTCTACTTCTGGAGTTATCCCTACTTCGCCAACCTGGGCGTGGCGTTGATGGACGGCCCGCTGGCCATCGTCGTGCTGGTCTTCTACCTACGCGCCCGCTCGGCCAAAGCGCCCGCCGCGCCGACGGTCGCGGGAGGCGCGCACTGACCATGGCCCCGTTCACCACGACCACCGGCGACGGCATCCGCATCGCCGGCGACCTGTTCATGGCCCACGGCTCCAGTCGCGGCACGCTGGTGCTCGCGCACGGTCTGCCCTCGGGCGCGGCCCCGCCGTCGGACACCACCGACGAAGGTTACCCCGGGCTGGCGCGCCGGCTGGCGCAACGCGGTTTCAGCGTGGCGATTTTCAATTTTCGCGGCACCGGCATGAGCGGCGGACATCTGATGATCGACCGCTGGGCCGACGACCTGGGCGCGGTGCTCGATTACCTCGACCGCTCCGAGGCCAAACGCAAACGTTACGCGGTGATCGGCTTCAGCGCCGGCGGCGCCGCGTCGATCATGCGCAGCGCGCTCGACGAGCGCATCGACCCGCTGATCACCATGGCCGCGCCGGCCGATTATTCGTTCCTGCCGATCAACACCGACGCCGAGGCGTGGTACGCGTGGTACCGCGAAATGGGCATGATCCGCGACGGCTACGGTGAAAATCCGCAGCAGTGGGCGCAGCGGTTCCGCGAAGTCAACGCGCGCGAGGCCATCGCCCGCTCGAAGGCCGAGGAGATTTTCGTCATTCACGGCACGGCCGACGACACGGTGCCGGTGACCCACGCGAACATTCTGGCCAAGGCGGCGGGCGACAAGGCGCGGTCGATTCTGATCGCCGGCGGCATCCACCAGATGCGCCGCGACGAGCGCGCGGTCGATACTTTGTTTGACGTTCTGCAACGCGTTTTTCCGTGAGGGTGCACGATGATTGACGGTGTGAAAACCAAGCGACTCAAACCGATCCCCGACGAACGCGGACGGCTGATGGAAATCCTGCGCCGCGACGACGAGCTTTTCTCCGAATTCGGCCAGGTGTACGTCACCACCGCCTACCCCGGCGTGGTCAAGGCGTGGCACTACCACAAGCTGCAGGACGACCATTTCTGCGTGCTGGTCGGCATGATGAAAATCGTCCTTTACGACGCCCGCGACGACAGCCCGACCAAGGGCGAGGTCAACGAGTTTTTCCTCGGCGTGCACAACCCGCTGGTCCTGCGCATTCCGCGCGGCGTCTACCACGGCTTCAAGTGCATCAGCGACACCGAAGCCCTGTGTCTGAACGTGCCGACCAACACGTACAATTACAGCGATCCCGACGAATACCGCCTGCCCGCCCACACCGATAAAATCCCCTATGACTGGAGCCGGGTGGATAAATAGGCCGATCGGTCTTAAGCTCTTGGCAATCGATGAAACCGCCGGCCAAGTGAGGTTAACGACAGGTACATGGGTATCATTACTAAAATATTCGGCACCGCCAACGACCGCGAGTTGAAGCGTCTCGGGCAGATGCTCGAACGCGTCAACGCGCTGGAACCGCAAGTCAAGGCGCTCAGCGACGAGCAGATCTCCGCGCGCGCGCAGGAAATCAGAGACGACATCCGCGCCGTAGTCGATGAATACGAAGACGACGAAAACATGCCGGCGATGGTTTTCGCCAAGGAAGCCGAGCACCTGGAAGAGGTGTTCGCCCTCACCCGCGAGGCCGCCGTGCGCCGCCTGGGCATGCGCCCCTTCGACGTGCAGATCGTCGGCGGCATCGTGTTGTGGGAAGGCAAGATCGCCGAAATGAAAACCGGCGAAGGCAAGACCCTCGCCGCCACCATGCCCCTCACGCTGCACGGCATGTCGGGCCTGGGCGCGCACCTGGTGACCGTCAACGATTACCTGGCCAAGCGCGACGCCGAGTGGATGAGCCCGATTTACGAAATGATGGGCCTGAACGTCGGCCTGTGCGTGCACGAGGTCGAGCCGGACGAGCGCCAGGTCAGCTACCGCGCCGACATCACCTACGGCACCAACAACGAGTTCGGCTTCGACTACCTGCGCGACAACCTCAAGGTCCACTCCAGCCAACTGGTGCAGCGCCGGCATCACTTCGCCATCGTCGACGAGGTCGACTCGATCCTCATCGACGAGGCGCGCACCCCGCTGATCATCTCCGGCCCGGTCCGCGACGATCCGACCGTGCTCATGCGCGTGCGCGACGTCGTGCGCAAACTGCAGCGCGACAAGCATTACGAGGTCGACGAAAAGCACCGCAACGTCATGCTCAACGACGAGGGCGTCGAGGCCGTGCAGGCCGGAATGGGCGTCGAGAACCTCTATGACGACGAACAGGGCGAACTGCTGCACCGGGTCGAGAACATGGTGCGCGCCTACGCGCTCTACAAGCGCGACAAGGATTACATCGTCAAAGGCCGCGAGGTCATCCTCGTCGACGAGCACACCGGCCGCACGCTGCACGGGCGGCGCCTCAGCGAAGGCTTGCACCAGGCGATCGAGGCGAAGGAAAACGTGCGCGTGCGCGCGGAAAATCAGACCTACGCGACGATCTCGCTGCAGAACTACTTCCGCATGTACGACCGCCTGGCGGGCATGACCGGCACCGCCGACACCGAGGCGATCGAGTTCAAGAAAATCTACAACCTCGACATCGTGATCATCCCCACCAACATGCCGATGGTCCGCGACGACGAGCCCGACAAGGTGTACCTCACCGCGGCGGAAAAATTCGCCGGGCTGTACCTGGACATCGTCGATTGCCACCTGCGCGGCCAACCGATTCTGGTGGGCACCGCGTCGGTCGAAATGAGCGAGCTGGTCAGCGATCTGCTGCACAACAAGCGCAAGGAACGCCAGGTGCGCGAGATTCTGGATCGCGACATCGTCGCCGACTGGTTCGCCGAACTCAACGAGGCGACCGGCCGCGAGTACGATCCGAAAACCTTCAAGGTGCCCCATACCGTTCTCAACGCCAAGCAGCACGAGGCCGAAGCGCTCGTCGTGGCTCAGGGCGGCCGCTCCGGCTCGGTGACCATCGCCACCAACATGGCCGGCCGCGGCACCGACATCAAACTGGGCGGCGATCCGGAAAAGCTGATCTTCACCGAGGAACTCGTCTCGGCCAAGGCGAGCAAAAAGCAGATCGACGCCGCCGTCGCCGAACGCGCCAAGCAATGCGCCGCCGAACGCGCGCAGGTGCTCGAACTGGGCGGCCTGCGCGTCATCGCCGCCGAACGCCACGAGTCGCGGCGCATCGACAACCAGTTGCGCGGCCGCAGTGGCCGCCAGGGCGACCCCGGCTCGTCGTGCTTCTACCTTTCGCTGGAAGACGATCTGCTGCGCATTTTCGGCGAACGCACCGAGGCGCTGCTCTCGCGCCTGCAAATCGAAAAAGACGTGCCCATCGTCAGCCACCGCCTGATGGACCGCGCCATCGAACGCGCGCAAAAGGCCGTCGAGGGACACAACTTCGACATCCGCAAACGCTTGCTGGAATACGACGACGTGATGAACCAGCAGCGCACCGTCATCTACAAGATCCGCAACAAGATCCTCCGCGAAGGCGACGTGCACGACGAAATCCTCGACATGGCGCTGGAGGTCGGCGGCAGCATCGCGCTGTCCTACACCGCCGGCATGGGCCGCCCCGAGGATTGGGATCTGCTTGGTTTGCAGCGCCTGCTGAAAAACCGTTACGGCATCGTCCGCGACTGGTACGAAGACGACAAATTCAATCTCCGCGCCGATCCGCTGGCCGAGGAGATCTCCGTCGAAATGCACGCGGCGCTGGAAAACCGCTACGCGACGATCCAGAAAATCGACTCCGAGCGCTACCGCGTGATCGAGGACCAGAGCTCCGACAAGGAAAAGCTGCTGCAAACGCTGCTCAAGCAGGTCGCCTTCGGCTACATCGAGCGGTTCATCCCCGAGGAACTGCCGCCGAAAAAATGGAACTACCGCGCCATCGCCGACGCGTTGCGCGACCGCTACGGCTTCGACCTGGTCATCGAGGACGCGGCCAAGGACAACATGAGCTGGGAGCGTCTGCTCAACTACATCTCCCAGCACATGAGCCGCCGCCTCGAAGAGGACCGCTACGCGACCGAGCCCAACATCCGCGAAGATTGGGAGGTCGTCAAAGTCGAGCGTCAGCGGCGGCTGATCAAGAAGGCCGAACAACGCATCTACCTGTGGGCCATCGACCATCACTGGCAGCGCCACCTGTGGCACATGGATCACCTGCGCGAGGCCGTCGGCTTCAGCGGCTACGCGCAGCGCAATCCCCTGCTCGAATACAAGAAGGAAGGCTTCAAGCTGTTCGACGAGATGATCTGGAACATCAAGAAAATGACGGTCAACGCGCTGTTCCGCCTCGGCTACGACGGGCGATCGGGGCGCATCGTCCTGCCCGATCTGACCGACATCTCCGACGAGGCCAAGCAGGTCAAGGACGAAACGACCAGCTACAAGGAAGCGATGGCCGCGCAGCAGGACGTGGCCGAGGGACCGTCGCCCGACGCGTCGCCCAAGGGCGTCACCGTGCGCCGCGAAGCCCCCAAGGTCGGGCGCAACGAACCCTGCCCTTGCGGCAGCGGCAAAAAATATAAACACTGTTGTTGGGATAAAGATCACAGGGTGGGATAACATGACCAGGCGCATCGGCCACGGGACGACAATCGCGGTGCTCACACCCGATCCGGTGTTGTATCAGTCGACGGAAAAGGCGCTGCGGGGCTTTCTCATCTCCAACACCTTCGCCGACGCGCGGGTGATCATCGCCGACATCGGCGCGCGCAAAATGGCCCTGCCGCCGGGGCTGCCGCCGGGCGTGCCGGTCATCGCGCTGGTGCCGCGGCGGACCTTCGACCTGGCGCGGGCGCTGTTCAACGCCGGGGCCAGTGACGTGCTGGTGCGCAACGTGCCGCCGGGCACGCTGGGCGATGCGGTCGAGGCGTTGCTGGCCGCCGCGCCGCGTCCGGCCGGTTCGTCGCGCACGCTGACCGAAGAGGTGCAGTTGTTGCGCGATCTGTCCGAATGGGCGCGCGGCAACCAGGACCTGCCCGTGTTCTTCCAGCGGATCGTCGATTCGGTGGCCGACACGCTGGACGTGGACATCGTCAGCCTGATGCTCACCGAAACCGATCCTGAAATACAGCGCGACATCCTGCGCATTCGCGCGGCCAAGGGCCTGTCCGATCAGATCATCCGCCTCTCGCGCGTCGAAATCGGCAACGGCATCAGCGGGCTGGTCGCCGCCAAGGGCGAACCGCTGCTGGTGCAGGACGTCGAGCAGACCGACCTGGGCGTGCCCATCTCGCGCACGCGCTACTCGACCAAGAGCCTGCTCTCGGTGCCGATCAAAACGATGCGGCAGACCATCGGCGTGCTCAACGTCAACAACAAGATCAACGGCGCGGCCTTCGACGACAACGACATGAACCTGCTGGTCACGCTGTGCAACCAGGTCGGCCTGGCCATCGACAACGCGCGGCTGGTGACCGATCTGCGCCGGCACGCCGACGATCTGCAGGCGCTCAACCGGCGCATCGAGGCCTTTTCACAGGCCAAGAGCGAGTTGATCTGCAATCTTTCGCACGAGTTGAAAACGCCGCTCACCGCGATTCAGGGGTACGTCGATCTGATCCGCTCCGGCGTGGCCGACGCCGAAAAAACGCCGCAGTTCCTCGACAAGATCCGCGACCGCTCGGCGCACATGGCGCGCCTGGCCGAACGGCTGGTCACCTTCTTCGCGCTCGACGCCGGGCACGTCGATTTCGAATTCAAACCCTTCCCGTTGGGCGTGCTGATCTGGACGTCCGCCGAGGCCGTGCGCCTGTACGCCGAAGCGAACAACATCAAAATCGAACTGGACATCGACCCCATCGACAAGCACGTCTACGGCGACCAGACCCAGTACCGCGAGTTGCTGCTGGCGTTGCTGGACAACGCGGTGAAGTTCAACCGGCGCGGCGGCATGGTGCGCGTGTACGGTGAATTATTGCGGCGCGACGGCCGCGACCTGATCGAGGTGTTCGTCGAGGACAGCGGCCACGGCATTCCCGCTTCGCTGCACGATCATATCTTCGACGAATTCAAGCAGACCACCGACATCATGACCGCCAAGCCCGACGGCCTGGGGCTGGGCCTGGCCATCGCCCGGGCGATCGTCATGGCGCACGACTGCACGCTACGCCTGGTCAAATCCGGCGACACGGGCAGCATCTTCGCCTTCACCATTCCCGTGGCGGAAAAATAACGCGGCTATTGCTCCAGCGCGTACCCGGCCGACTGCCAACCGCGCACGCCGTTGCTCAGGTGGTATACCTGGCCGAAACCCGCCGCGCCCATCTCCCGCAACGCGTGCCGGCTGCGATTGCCGCTGCGGCAATAGACAAAATAGCTCTTCGTTTTATCCAACGCGTTCAACCGGTCGGCGAAATCCGGCGCGGAAACGTCGATGTTTTGCGCTTGGTTCAAATGGCCCGCCGCATATTCTCCGGGCGTGCGCACGTCCAGCACGACGAAATTCGCGTCCTGCGCATGCTCCCGCAGCACTTGCCGCGCCTGCGCCGGCGACAGCTCGGAGACCTTCATCTGCGGCTCACCGGCACGCGCCTCGACGCCCCGCGCCTCCCACAGCCCGGTCACCAACAACGCTACCGCCGCGATCGTCAACGATATCCAGATCATCATGTTTTTCTTCGGCTTGCTCATGTTTTTCTCTCGGCTCCATTCCGTTCGGCTAAAGGTAATCATCGCCATTCATCTCGTCAAAAGGGGGCGCGCTCCTCGCGTCTTGCCCCCTGAGCCGGTTTTGCGTATGCTTGTGCGCCCAAAGCGAAGCACAACGTTTAACGACGATCAAATCTGGAGGTTTTACCATGTACCTGATTTTGTTGGGCGCGCCCGGCGCGGGCAAAGGCACGGTGGCCAAGATGCTGCTGAAACAGCACCCGGCGGCGCACATCAGCACCGGCGACATCCTGCGCGGCAACGTCGCGGCCGGCACCGAGCTGGGCCTGCAGGCGAAGAAGTTTATGGACGAAGGCGGCCTCGTGCCCGATTCGTTGATCCTGGACATGATGAAGGGCCGGCTGGCCGAAACCGACGCGCAGCAGGGCTTCATCCTCGACGGCTTCCCGCGGACGATCCCGCAGGCCGAAGGTCTGGGCAAGATCCTCGTCGAGTTGGGCATCACGCTGACCGGCGTGGTCTCGATCGACGTGCCCGAGCAGGTCATTCTCGACCGCATCCTGTCGCGCCGCACCTGCTCGAATCCCAAGTGCCAGGCGATCTACAACGTCAAGTTCATGCCGCCCAAGGTCGAGGGCGTGTGCGACAAATGCGGCGGCAAGCTGATCGTCCGCGACGACGAGACTGAAGAGGTTGTGCGCCATCGCCTGAAGGTCTACGAGGACAACACCGCGCCGCTGATCGAGTACTATGAGGCCAAGGGCCAGTTGCACCGCTTCCCCGGCGAGTCGAGCGACGCGATCGTCGACGGCGTCAACGAGATGCTCAAGAAATAGCGTCTGCGAAAAAAATGAAGGAAAGCCTCGCGGCATGGTCGCGGGGCTTTTTTTATATGTGCAGTTCTTGCTGGATCGTCGGGCCGTCGGCTCCATCGGCGAGCAGCCGGTGCACCGTGGCGATGCGGTCGCCGTAAGCCGACCAGGGGAATTGTTCGACGCGCCGGCGGGCCGCCAGGCCCAGGCGTGCGGCGAGATCATGGTCCTCTTTCAACCGCGTCAGCGCGGCGGCCAACGCGTCCACGTCGTGCGCGCCGATCGTCAGCGCCTCTTGCCCGTCGCGCGCCACGGCCCCGGCCTCGCCGGTGAGAATCGACGGCAGGCCGCAGGCCATTGCCTCGTAGGTGACCAGCGCGCTGCCCTCTTCCAGGCTGGGAAAAACGAAGGCCGACGCGCGCCGCATCAACTCCGGCACGTCGCCGCGAAAGCCCATGAACCTTATGTTTTCGCGATTGCGCCACGGCGTGAAGTGCGCGCGCACCGCCTCTTCCTCGCCGCCGACCAGCCATAGTTCGCCGTCGAGTTGCGCCTTGTCCCACGCCGCCAGCAGCGTGAATACGCCCTTGCGCACGCCGACCTGCCCGACGAACAACGCGACGAACTTTTCCGGCGCGCGCTCACGGGGCGTCGTCTTTTCCAGGTCGATGCCGAAGGGACAGCGCACCACGCGCGTCATGTCGAAGCCTTCGTCGGCGAACGACCGGTAGCTGTTTTCGCTCGGCGTAAGCACCAGGTCGGCCAGCTCGTATTCCTCGCGACAGCGTTCGATCGTCTCCGCGTAGGTCGGTTGATAATCGATGCCCAGCCGCGCATAGGCGTCCACCAGCCGCCGCGTCTGCGTGACGATGTGCGTGCTGGCGCGTTCGATGATCAACTTTTTCCCGAGTCGCTTCGCGGCGCGTGCACTGCGCGTGGCCTGGCTGTTCCAGAGGTGGACGACCTCGTGCGGCCCGTCGATGCGCGCGAGGCAGCGCCGGTCGAAATGGCGGTTTTTCGCCAGGTAGTAGCGCTTTTCCGGCCAGAAGAAAAAGGCGCGGCGCGGCGGAAACCGCACGTCGACGATCCGCCGTTCGTCCACGTTCGTCGGCTCGTGCCCCAACGCAATCAGCGCGTCGAGCATCCCGGCGCGCCACAGGCCGTCGACCGCGCGCGCGGCCGTGTTGCCGATGCCGTGCGCGGCGAAACGCGATGCGATGGCGTACAGCGAACCCATGCGTCCAAGTCTCTCCGGAAAATTCTCCGTCAGCCTACCTTTCCCGCCCGTCGAACTCAACCGTCCGAATATCCTATAATCTGAATATCACTTTACTCCGCTTCGAATTGCATGATTTATTTCAGTTGTGTAATGGTGTCCCCGTTGTTATGAAACGGTAAGCCGATAAACAAAATCAGCCCCGGAACATTTGGAGGATATCATGCGTAAATTGTTACTCGTCACTCTTGCTTTGTTGCTGCTCCCGGCCTGGTCGTTTGCCGCCGATGAGCCGCAGGTGAAAATCGGTGCGCAGTTCTTCACCGGCTTCGCCTATAACATAAGCGCCTTTGAGGAAGAAGATCCGCGCTTCGGCGACAACGACGCCAACGAGTTTTCTCTCGACCGGGCCCGCCTGAACGTTCTGGGCGCGCTCGACGGCGGTCGCTTCTTCACGCGGGTCACGCTCGACGCGTTCCGCGACTCCGACACCGGCCGCTTCGAAACCGAAATTCGCTACGCCTACGTCGGTTGGGCGCCCAAGCAGTTCATCAACTTCAAAGCCGGTCTTTTCGATGAACCCTACAGCAGCCTGAACCAGAAACGCTATCGGTTCCGCGCGATGGGCAAGCCGATGATCGAAACCTACACCTACGCCGACGCCGCCGAACTGGGCGTGTCCACCACCGTCGCGCTGCCCAAGAGACTCGGCGGACTCAGCCTGTGGGCGGCCAACGGCGAAGGCGGCCGCGCGGCCGAATCCAACCGCGGCAAAGAAGGCAGCGCCGTGCTGTTGATCAACCCCGCGCAAGCCAAGGAAGCCTGGGGCGCCGACCTGGGCGTGGCCGGCCTGTTCCGCTACAACAAAGGCGAAACGATTCCCGGTTCCGGCGAAGACGTGCGCATGATCTACGGCGGCACGGCCTTCCTGAAATGGCGCATGCTCAATCTGGGCTTCGAGTACCTGCGTTCGTCCTACTCCTTCGACGAGGACGAGGATCCGTTGGTCGGCCAGGGCTATCACGTGTTCGGCGACATCGAGCACAGCTCGGGCCTGGGCGTGTTCGGCCGCTACATCCACTGGGATCCGACGACCGAAAACGACGAAGACCTGCCCAGCACGGTGACCTCCTACACCGGCAACGACGCGGCCATCATGCAGGATGAAGACGCGGTCAGCTGGTTGGTCGCCGGTCTGTTCTATCAGGCGACCAAATACGTGCGCGTGTTCGGTTACTACCAGCGCGAATGGTACGAGGAAACCGACGCCGAGGACGATACCATCGCCGCCGAGCAGATCTTGGGAACCAAACTGGATGTGAATTTCTAAGCAACGTCCGCAAATGCAAACGGGATGCGGCGCGTAACCGCATCCCGTTTTCTTTTAACGAATATGCGCGGCGTCAGTCGACGTCGGGCAAGTGCTGCGCGAACGAGCAGTCGTTCACGTCGCCGTCCTCTTCCAGGATCGTCGAGTAGCCGTTGTCCCACCACAGTTCGTTGAGCACGTAGACCAACTCGAACTGGTCGTTCCAGCATTCGGCCAACGTCACTTCCTCGGCGGTCCATTCATCGAAGGTGATCTCGGGAATGTTGCCTTCGTTGACGATCAAATCGCCGCGCCCCACGCCGTCGGCGTTCCACTGCGTGACCACCCAGAAGTGCTCGGCGACGTCCGTGCCGATCGTCCATTGATCCTCGTCGTCCTCCAGGTCGACCATCGCGTCGAACTCGAAGACGCCCTCCAGCGAAACTTCTTCCTCATAGCTGTAATCGCCGTCGAGCGGGATCGTCAGATCGTCAGGCAGAAAATCGACGATCTCCATGTCCAGATGCCGGCCGACCAGCGTGTTGTAATCCACCGCGATCGACCCGGTCGCGTCGATGCGCTGCGGCCACAAATCCTTGCCCGCGCTGTAGTCGATGGTGAACGTGCCCACGCCGCGCCGCTGCGTTGTCGCGCTCGCCTCCACCTCGCCCTGCCAAATTGGCACCCAGTCCTCTTCGTCCGTCGAGTTCTTGTCGCGCCACTCGTAGGTGTAGGTGAAAGCGTTGCCCTCGATGTTGGTCATCACGAACCGCTCGAAGACCATCGACAGCCCGCTTTCCTTCCACGGCCCCCAAATCAGCGTCGTGCCGTCGAAGGACGAGGGCGAGAAACTGGTGATCTCGTCGATCACCGAAAGCACGGCCAGCAGGTAGTCGTTGACGTCCATCGCGCGATCGACCGTAAATTCGTACAGCTCGGGCGTGTCGCCCACGGCCTTGCTTTTCTCGTCCAGCCCCGGCAGGCGCAGCATCAGCGACTCCGGATCGGGCAGCGCGTCCAGAAAGTCCTGATAATCGCCGTTATCGTCATCGTCGTCGTCGAAATCGTCGGTGATGTCGTCGTCATCGTCGTCGCCGCCGCAGCCGACGACCAGCAGCGCCGGCATCAACAGCAACAGCCAAAGCCAATGTTTGCGAACCATGATTACCTCCCCGGTTGCGGTTAGCCCCCGCCAATTCCTCCGCCCCATTAAACACCGGCCGCCGCAAGATCCGTTACCGCGCGGATGCGGAAACTCATTTCTCCGGCGATTCCGCGGGGATCGTCCACAGCTTGCGCATGTTGACGTACGGCTCGGTCACCGCCATCGTCGCACTTTGGTCGGTCAGCAGGCCGGCGAAATCCTGTTGCAGCATCGTCGCCGGAATGCGCACCTGCCCCAGTTCCTCCATCTTGCTTTCGTTGAACACGGAGAACACCAGGTCGCCGTTTTCGAGTTGGTCGATGAAGTAGACCGGCGGCGGATTGTCCGCGAACTCCTCCATGTTCTGCGTCAGAAAAATGAGTTTGATCAACTCGACCACCTTGTCGTCGAGCCCGCGATCGAACAACTCGATTTTCTCGCGCAGTTCCATCAGCCCGAAACAACTGCGGAACGTCGGTTTGCTTTTCACGCTTTCGCCGCCCATCACCCGCACGCTGCCCGCCATCGCGTCGCGGTCGCGGCCGCTCACTTCGGCCCACTCGCTACGCAGCGAATCCGGGTGCAGTTGCAGCATCACGTTCTGTTTCATGTCGTGGTACAGCAGGTTCCCGTCGTTGATCAGTCGCGCGCCGCAATCGCCGCACTGCACGGTGAACAACTCCAGGTTGAAAATCTGCTCCTTGAGCTCCGGTTGCAGCGTAACGTTGGCGCTTTGATACACCTGGGTCTTTTGGGCGGCGCCGCACTGCGGACACCGATACTCCATTTCGATTTTACGGGACATGGCCGACTCGCTTTCCTGCAAAAGGTTGCGCTTCCAATTCCCTTGTAGCAGATCGCGCCGTGCGGGAACAACCGGGGCGATTTTTCCGATTATCTCATGTACCGAAAACGCCCATTTTTGCGGTTTGACAAGCCGCGCCTTGGATGTCAACATTTGCTGGCCGCGATAGGGGGAAACATATTGCACATCGGCAAACTAGCCATCGGTTTCGCGCTGTTGTTTTGCTTGTTGGCCGGCTGTCAGCCGACCGCGTCCGATCAAGCGCAAGCCGCCGTTTCCTCCGCCGTTGCCGCCACCCCGGACAATCCCGACGATTGCGAATCGGCCTGCAACGACGCCTGCGCGGACACCTCCGCCGCGGCCTGTACCTTCGAATCCAGCGACCAGTGCACGGCGGCCTGTTTGCCCGGCTGCGAACACGGCAAAGTTCAACCGGAAATCGAAGCCTGCCTCGGTGAGGATGCATCAACTGTGGAGCGGGCGGTAAGTAAATAATCATTGGTTGGAGGTTGATCATGACCCATTTCAGAGACGTACCCGGCGACACCAAAGTATATCTCAACGGCGAATTCGTCGATTGGAAAGACGCAACCGTGCACGTCATGACCCACGCGTTGCATTACGGATCCAGCGTCTTCGAGGGCATCCGGTGCTACAAAACGCCCAAGGGTCCGGCGATCTTCCGCCTCAAGGAACACGCGGATCGTTTGTACAATTCGGCCAAGATGTACCGCATGGTGCCGGCCGAGATGACCGTGCAGCAGATGATGGACGCGATGATCGAAACGGTGCGCATCAACAAATTCGAGGAATGCTACATCCGACCGATCGTCTACCGCGGCACCGGCATGTTCGGCGTCAATCCGCTCAACAATTCGATCGAAATCGCCATCTGCTGCTGGATCTGGGGCAGCTACCTGGGCGAAAGCGCGCTCGACGAAGGCGTGAAAGTCCACGTCTCCTCCTGGAATCGCCTGGCGCCCAACGTCATGCCCGCGCTGGCCAAGTGCGGCGCGAACTACGCCAACGGCCAGCTCATCAAGATGGAAGCGGTCCTCAACGGTTACAGCGAAGGCATCGCCCTGGACACCAACGGCTTCGTCAGCGAAGGCTCGGGCGAAAATATCTTCCTCGTGTTCGGCGACCGGCTGCTCACCCCGCCGTTGGGCAACTCGGTGCTGCCGGGCATCACGCGCGACTCGGTCATCGCCCTCGCCCGCGACTGCGGCTACGAGGTCACCGAAGGCATCGTCCCGCGCGAGATGCTCTACATCGCCGACGAAGTGTTCTTCACCGGCACCGCCGCCGAAGTCACCCCCATCGCCTTCATCGACAAGATCCAGATCGGCGCGGGCAAATGCGGCCCGGTGACCAAGCGGCTGCAGGAAGAGTTCTTTGCGATCATCGACGGCAAGAAGGAAGACAAGTACGGCTGGTTGACCTTCATCTAAACAATCGAATTTTAAACGGATGGGTTAAGCAATGCTCTGGACGATTGTGGTGTGGCTGTTCTGGCTCGCCGTCATCGGCGTGGCCGGGTTGTATGTGCTGGCGACGATCTGGCTGGTCGACCATCGCCGGGCCGATGAAGTTCATTACGCCAAAACCGACGACGGCTGGGACATCGCCGTGCATCGTCTGCGTCCGCACAACGGCAAGGCGAAGAAGATCCCGGTCATCCTCCAGCACGGTCTGGCCGCCAACCACCGCAATCACGATCTGGAAGACCGCTACAGCCTCGGCCTCTACCTGGCCGGACTGGGCTACGATTGCTACCTGCCCGACCTGCGCGGCGCCGGCGACAGCATGATCACCACCTGGCACCGGCGCGATCGCTGGCATATCGGCTTCGAGGATTACGTCCAGCGCGATATGCCGGCGATCTTCGCCAAGGTCAAGGAACTCACCAGGCAAAACAAGGTGCATTACATCGGCCACTCGATGGGCGGCATGATCGGCTACGCCGTCGCCGAGGGTCCGCTGGCCAAACGTGTGCAGTCCATGACCTCCATCGCCGGTCCGGCCATGTTCGACAAGATGACGCAGTTCAAAACCCATCTGCGTTATCGGTGGCTGCTCAACTGGTTCCCCGTGCTGCACAACAACGTCTTCATGCGCATCATCGCGCCGCTCGCTTATTTCTTCCCGGCCATCGCGCGCACCGAGGTCAATCCGCGCAACGTCGAAGGGCCGGTCATCGCCCGCGCCGGGGCCAACCTGATTGCGCCCATTCCGCGCAAGCTGCTGCTGGAGTTCGGCACGTGGGTCGAGTTCGGCGACTGGGGCGCGCCCGCGGAAAACACCTACCAGAAGCGCCTGAGCGAAATCACCGTGCCGCTGTATTGTCTGGCCGGCGCCGACGACTTCTGGTGCCCGCCGCGCGTCATCGAGCAGGTGCCCGACATCGTGGCCAGCGAGAAGAAACAATATCGTTTGTTCTCCAAGGCCAACGGCGACGCCGACGACTACGGCCACGGCGATTTTATCGTCGGCCGCAAGGCGCCCGAGGAAGCGTATCCGACCATCGGCGACTGGCTGGCGGATAACGACCCCGCTTGATCCTTGCATCCGCGCGCGATTGCTGCTAATTCACTATCCGACTCATTTAACGCGAGGCGAACGTGGGCGAGCTGCGACCGCACAATCTGCTCGAATTGATCGGCAACACGCCGTTGGTGAAAATCCGCCGCCTTAACCCCAATCCGCGCGTGACGATCCTGGCCAAGCTCGAGGGCTATAATCCCGGCGGTTCGATCAAAGCCCGCCCCGCGCTGGCGATGGTCGAGGCCGCCGAAAAAAGCGGCGAACTCGTGCCCGGTAAGATCGTCATCGAGCCGACCAGCGGCAACACGGGCATCGGCGTGGCGATGATCTGCGCGATCAAGGGCTACCGCTGCCTGCTGGCGATGAGCGAAAACGTCAGCCGCGAACGGCGCAAAATCCTCGCCGCCTACGGCGCGCAATTCATGCTCACCCCGGCCGAACTGGGCACCGACGGCTCCATCGAAAAAGTCTACGAGATGGAACGCGCCGACGCGGAAAAGCGCTACGTGCTGCTGGACCAGTACAACAACCGCGCCAATCCGCTGGCCCATTACGCGAGCACCGCGCCGGAAATCTGGGAGCAGACCGCCGGCCGCCTCACGCACTTTTTTTCGGCCATCGGCACCACCGGCACCGTCGTCGGCTGCGGCCGCTTCTTCAAGGAACAAAATCCCGACGCGCAAATCGTCGCCGTCGAGCCGTGCATCGGTCATCACATTCAGGGCCTCAAGAGCCTCAAGGAATCCTACGTGCCGGGCATTTGGGACAAAAAGACGATCGACCGCCGCGTGACCGTCAACGACGAGCAGGCCTACTCCACCACGCGCCGGCTCGCGCGCGAGGAAGGGCTCATGTGCGGCATGTCCAGCGGCGCGGCGATGTGGGCGGCGCTGGAAACGGCGAAGGATCTCGACGAAGGCGTGCTGGTGGTCATTCTGCCCGACGGCGGCGAGCGGTATTTGTCGACCGACCTGTTCACCGTAACGGAGGCGTAAAATGTCGGTGAAGCTGCGCAACGTGCTGACCAAACGCAAGGCGACCTTCCGCCCGCTGGAGGAAGGCCATGTGCGCATGTACACCGACGGGCCGACCGTCCACGCGCTGGCCGACCTGGGCCTGGCCCGGCGCATCGTCGTCAACGACCTGATCAAACGCGTGCTCATCGCCAACGGTTACGCGGTCACGCACGTGATGAACGTCACCGACCTCGACGACAAAACGATCAACGCCAGCGCCGACGCCGGCGAGGACATCAAGGATCTCACGCGGCGCTTCGAGCGCGAATTCTTCGCCGACATGGCCGCGCTGGGCTGCCTGAGCGCCGATCACACGCCGCGCACCAGCGACCACATCGAGCAGATGCTCGCTCTCACGCGCAAGCTCATCGACGCCGGTTACTGCTACGAAATGCTGCGCAGCGTCTACTTCAACGTCGGCAAGGCCAGGGATTACGGCCGGCTCTCGGGCGTGGACACGCGCAAGATCCGTTTCGGCGCGACCGTCGACCTGGACGACTACGAGAAAAACGATCCGCGCGATTTCGTCATGTTCAAGCGCTGCGACCTCGCCGAAATCCGGCGCGGCATCGGCGTGAAGTCCGAGTGGGGCCACGTGCGTCCCGGCTGGCACGTGCAATGCGCGGCGATGTCCACCCACTACCTGGGTTTAAAATTCGACCTGCACATCTCGGGCAAGGACCTGGCCTTCCCGCACCACGAAAACGAAATCGCGCAGATCAGCGCGCTCACCGGCGAGCCGCCCGCGCACACCTGGGTGCACAGCGAACTGGTCTACGCCGGCGGCAAGAAGATGAACCGCGCCGCGGGCAACGCCAAAACCGTGCGCGAGCTGCTGGACGCCGGCTACGAGGGCCGCGCGTTGCGCTACTGGATCATCACCACCAACTACCGCCACCCGCTGCATTACAGCGAGGAAAATCTCGAGACGGCCAAAAAAGCGCTGCACCGCCTCGACCTGTTCCTGCGCCGCCTCAAGCACGTGCGCGGCGACCAGCGCCATCCCGCGTTGCTGCCGCTGGCCCGCCGGGCCGAAGCGGATTTCTTCGCCGCGCTCAACGACGACATGAACATCTCCGCCGCGATGGCCGTGCTCTTCGACCTGATGCGCAAGGTCAACCAGATGACCATCGACTTCCCGCTGTCGCCGGCCGACGCCCGCGACATCCTGGCGACCTTCTACCGCGCCGACGCCGTGCTCAACGTCCTGAGCTTCGCCGAAGACACCATCGACCGCGAAATCGAACGCCTGCTGAAAAAACGCGAGAAGGCCCGCGCCGCCGGTGATTACGCCGCCGCCGACGCCATCCGCGACCAGTTGGCGCAGCGCGGTTTGCAGATCATCGACACCGCGCACGGCCCGCGTATCGCCACCGTCGAGCGCGATTGATCGCCCCTTGGGCTTTGCCCCGCTTTTCGCTACAATCCACCGCATACCCCCAACGAAAGGATGCCGTCATGCGCCAATCGTTTGCTTTGCTGATCGCCCTGGCCTTCGTCACCGTTCTGCTCGCCGCGACCGTCGTCCACGCCGGGCAGGTCAATGCCCGCGCCCTGACCGCCGCCGAACAGGCGCAGGTCGAGGCCGGCGAGGTCATTCTCGAAAGTCAGAAGTACCAGGACGCCGAAGGCAAAACGCGCGGCCGCGGCCTGGCCATCGGTTACATCAAGGCCGACAAGGCCAAGATCCTCAACACGATCCTCGCCTACGAGACCTATCCGCAGTGGATGCCGCGCGTGAAGCAGACGACCGTTTACAAAAACACGGCGACCGAAAAGAACGTCAAGTTCGCGCTCAAGGTGCTCATCACCGTCGAGTATCACATTAAACACACGATCAACGCCGACGCGGGCGAAATCACCTGGACGCTCGACGAAAGCAAACCCAACGACATCAAGGCGACCACCGGCTTCTGGAAAATCGTGCCCTACAAAGACGGCTGCCTGGTGTATTACTCGGTGACGCTGGACACCGGCAAAGCCGTGCCCTCGGCGGTCGAAGACTACCTGACGAAAAAGGACCTGCCCAACGTCATCAAAACCCTGCGCACGCGCGTGGGCGGGTGATCCGACGCCCGAGGAGAAGCGCCCCGTGAAGAAGATTCGGCTCAGCGCCCAATTGCTCTTGACGATCACCGTGTTCGCCGCCGCGTTGCTCATGCAACTGCGCATCTACGATCTGGGGCTGGACATCGACCGCGAAGGCGTGATCGTCGAGGGCGCGCGCGCCATGCGCCAGGGCGCGATCGATTACGACGCGCTGGGCGTGCGTTCGGGGCGCTTCATGATCGAGGATCCCATTCTGCGCCTCGGCGGCAACCTGACCACGCTGCGCAGTTTCTGGTCGGTGCTGCGCGCGGCGACGGCGGCGATGATCTTCTACACGGTCATGGTGCTGGCCGGCGCGGGCGTCGCGTTTCCCGTCGCGCTCGTCTCGCTGCTGCTGCCCGGGCCCTGGGCCGAAGCGTGGACGCCCTTCGTTTCGCTGCTCGTGGTCGTCGCGCTGTTGTTCTTCCGGCGCAAGCCGCGTCAGTCGACCGCGCTGCTGGTCGGCGTCGCCCTGGGCGTGGCGATCGCGGAAGATCCCGGCGTCGGTCTCTGGCTGTTGCTCGCCGCGCTGCCCGCCATCAGCCGCCTGGTCAGCGCCGGCAAGGATCGTTTCGTCGCTCCGTTGCTGGCCTTCGCCGGGGCCTGCGTGACCCTGCTGGCCTTCGCACCCTGGGTACGCAAAATCGACCTGGGCGCCTTCGCCGGCGAGTACCTGCACGCGCTGCCCGGCGCGCCGGCCGCCTGGTCGACGCTGCCGCCCGCGCTGTACACGATTCCCCCCGCCATGGCGCTGCTGATCGCCGTGGGCGTTTACGCGTATGCGCGCCGCCCCGCGTGGCTCACCCCCGGCGGTGCGGCCGACGTGCTGGCGCTTTCGCTGATTTCCCTCGCGCTGCTGTTGGCCACGCTGGCGCACCCCGAACCGGCCGACCTGCTGCTCAACTTCGCGCCCGCGTTGGCGCTGGGCGGCGTCATCTTCGGTTGGGGCTGGCGGCAGGCAAAGCAAAAGAACGCCAAGATCGCCGCGGCGCTGCTGGGCGTGTGGCTGGTCGCGTTGGTCGTGTCCGTCACCCCGCTCAACGACAACCGCCTGGGCGGCGTGGGCGTCATGAAAGAGCGCACGTTGCGTCTGGACAACGAATTCGCGCCCATGCAGGTCAACGCCCGCGAGAAGGAAATTCTGGAGAACCTCGTCACTTCGATTCGCGCCGCCGCGCCCGAAGCCGACGACGCGATTTTCATCGTGCCCGACGCCGCGCTGCTGTACGCCATGGCCGATCGCTACAACGTGCTCAACGCCCCGGGCGTCACGCGCTTGCCCGACGCGAAACTGCGCGAAAAACTCGCCGCCACGCCCCCGCAGGTCGTCGTCATGCCCGCGCGCGCCCAGGGCTTCGCCGCCGCCTATCCGCAAACCTGGGGCTGGCTTACCGAGGTCTACGAACCGTGGCTGTTCGTCACCCCCTTCGCCCTGCTCGCCCCCAGACCGGCGGACGTCCCCCTCGCAGCGGAGGAGTAGGCGTTATCGCGCGCGGTTCGCGTTTAAAAATTCGTCATACTTTTGTGCGCAGAATTTTGGATCGCGAATTGAGCTGACCACCCAGTCGACTTCGCCGTGCAGCGTGCAGTATTCCCAGGTTCCGCCGCAGTCCTTCTCCACGAAAATCTCCGGATCGTTATGCCCCTCACGAAACACCAACACTTTACAAATATCGACCGTGCCGTCGCAATTTATATCCAACTTTTGGCGTTGCGTTCCCGCGGCGAAATCATATTCATAGTCCAGACAATCCTTTGGCTCCTCACCGCAATCGCTGTCGTATTGGGTGACGATCAAGCCGTCCTCGTCGTATTCATACGAAAAACACAGATGCCAATCGTCTTCGTCCCGCGTCCCGTCACAGTTCTTGTCCATAAAGTCTTCCACCTCGTCGCCGTGATCGTTGCGTTTGAAGGTCAGGCACATATCGACGTTGCCGTCGCAATCGTTGTCGAAAAAATAGGCCATCTCCTCACCGAATTCGTTGTATTCGATCTCGGTGCAAATGTCGGGCTCCGGACCGCATTTCTTGTGGTTTTCGATGCGCACCGGCTCGCCATAATCATTCAACGTTTTGACGAGGCATTGGTCGGCGTTGCCGTCGCAGTCGAAGTCGACCTTCTGCCGCAGGATGCGGGATCGCTCGTCGAAGTTGTTTTCCATCAGACATCCGTAAGGCTTCCTGGTCTTCGATTTGGCGTCGTCGATCTGCGCCGCCAACTTCTTCGCCGACACCGACCGCGCCGCGTTTTTGCGCACCGGCCGTTTCAGCTTCGGCTCGATCGGAGAATCGATCGCCGCGTCGTTCGTCGGTTCGTCACGATCGTGAAAGAAAATGCAGGCAAGCACGCCGCCCAGGATGAGCAGCAGCGCGATCGTTAAATACTTCCGGCGTTTCATGTCCAATCGCCTCGACCAAACCTTATCGTCTCGCCCGGTTCCTCTGCACCGCTTCCTCATATTTTTGCGCACAGACATCGTGGCTGGTGTATTGATGCAACTTTTCCCCATCTTCGCTATAAACCTTGCAGGAATACCAAACTCCCTTGCAGTCTTTATCGGTAAAGGTATTCACATCGCCCGGTTCGTCGAGATATGCACCCGTCCAGGGGGCGCCTGGAAACACCTTCACCCGGCAAAAATCCACCGTGCCGTCACAGTTGGAGTCCCACGTCTCGCGACGGATTCCCGCGGCGAAATCGTATTCATGATCCGCGCATCTGGTCGGTTCCCGGCCGCAAACACCAATTCGCTGACGGATAATCCGACCATCCTCGTCATACTCATACGCCATGCAAGTATTTTCTTCCCCTTCATCCACCACATTGTTGCAATTCCTGTCGATGTGATCCTCGACGACGTCTCCATAATCGTTTCGCGTATAGTTAACACAGTGACTGGGGTGGCCATCGCAACCATCATCGACGGAAGCGGCGATCACCTCACCGTATTCATTGCGCTCCAATTCGACGCATCCGGTTGGTTCGTCGCCGCAATCCTGGAAGATCGTTAGACGGACTTCCTCGCCATATTCGTTCAACTCGCAGTTAATACAATACTCGGCGGATCCGTCGCACATTAAATCAGATTCCATTCGTAATATTCCGGTCCTTTCGTCAAACGAAACCGTTTTTGTGCATTGAGCCCGATACCCCATTTCCCCACCGCCACCGCTGAGCCCATCGGTCATCACATTCATCTTCTTCGCCGACGCCGACCGCGCCGCATTTTTGCGCACCGGCCGTTTCAGCTTCGGCTCGATCGGAGAATCGATCGCCGCGTCGTTCGTCGGTTCGTCGCGATCGTGAAAGAAAATGCAGGCAAGCACACCGCCCAGGATGAACAGCAACACGACTATCAAAAAGTTTCGGCGTTTCATGTCCAATCGCCCATGGAAGAATAGAGTATTTCTCTTTATACCATTAAATGATAACCGATATCCATGGAGGGAGAAGCGTTTTTACCGCACCACTTCGCTGATGCGCACGAACTGCACACCCTGGCGCATCACGACGGGCATGCGGTCCTTGAGCGCCTGGAAGGTATTCTGGAACGGATGCCCGATGGCGATCGCCGTACCCTGCGCCTTGGCGATGCGCCCGGCCAGATCCACCTGGCGGCAGATCGACTCATAATCGGGGCTATGATCGAGGAACAGGTTGCGCGCCGCCGCCCGCAAGCCCTTTTCCTTGGCCACGCGGAAGGCCACCGAGCGGCCGATGGTCACCGAGTCGATGAAGAACAGCCCGCGCTGCTGCACGCCTTCGAGCGCCACGCGCATCTTGCCCGCGTCGGCGGTGAACTTGCTGCCCATGTGGTTGTTCACGCCCACGATGTGCGGGATCTGCTTGAGATTCTGCTCGACCCGGCTGCGGATGTCCGCGTCGGCCATGGTTACCAGCAGCTTGCCCTGCCCCGGATCGTCGTTGGGATAACTGATCGGCTCCATCGGCATGTGCAGCATGATGTCGCAACCCTTGTCGTGCGCGTCCTTGGCCATCTGCCGCCCGCTGGGGCCGTAGGGCAGCACGCTGAAGGTCACCTTGCCCGGCAGCGTCAAAAACAGCCGGTCGATCGCGTCGCGGTAGCCGATGTCGTCGATGATGATCGCCACGCGCGGCGCGCCCTTGTAATCGACCGTGGGCAGCGCGTCGATGTCGATCTTCTGCTTGTCGTCGGGCACGTAGGCCAGCAGCACCTTCGCGCCGTCGGGCGCCTCGGCCGCCGCCTTGGTAAACAGGAAGGAATGCGTGTCCAGCCCGTCGACGCTCGCGGTGAGCAGGAACGTTTTCGCGTCCATCGTCTTTTCATTGATCGTCACGTTCTGCGCCTTGCGCTCCACGTGCTGCCGGAACAGGTCGAGCACCCGCTTGAAATCGAAATCCTCGGGCACCCACACTTCCCAATAGCGGTAATTGAAACGCAGTCGGCCGAACTCCTTGGGCAGTTCGTAATCGGTGATGAAATGCCGCTTGGACAGCTCGCATTCGAGGAAGCAGCGCATGGCGATGTCGGTGACGCGCTCCACGCGCTCGTTGAACGGCTCGATGCCGTTGACGCGCGCGCCGTTCGCTTCGGCCGTTTCGGCGACCGCGGGCACTCCCAGCAAACCGGCGCCCAGTCGCACCAGCAGCAGACTGGACAAGGCGAGGAAAAGCATCAATCCGGCGACGGCCACGCCGAAACGGGTGGCCGGAGGCAGCGTCAACAACCATCTGCCCAGGCGATCGAACGGGGTGGACCGGCGCCGGTCGAGCATCTACCTCACTCTGATTTATCGACGGCCGACTGCACGAACGCCGGCCAGGCTTTCAAAATACGCAGGGCCATATCCAACTGCGGATCCTGCTCCTGCTGCTTGCTTTGCGGCTGATCGCCCTCGCTCGGCGGCGACGCTTCGTCTTCCACCGGCGGCACGGGACGATCCTCTTCCTCGTTGTTGCGCAGGTGCCGGTCGAGATCGGCTTCGCGCAGCCATTCACGCCGCCCCTGGTCGTAACCCGCCAGCGGATCGCCCGCCACCGCGAAGTCCGGCTCGATGCCCTTGGCCTGAATGTCGCGCCCCGCGGGGGTGAAATACTTGGCCGTGGTCAGGCGCATGCCGCTGCCGTCGGGCATCGGGATGACCGTCTGCACCGAGCCCTTGCCGAACGAACGCTCGCCGACGATCAACGCACGGTGATGATCCTGCAGACAACCGGCGACGATCTCCGAGGCGCTCGCCGAACCCGCGTTGATCAGCACCACGATCGGGAAATCCTTATAGGTGCCGGCCTTGGTCGCCGTCGCGCTGAACCTGTTGCTTTCCGACCGCCCGCGTGTGAAGACGATCAATCCGCCGTCGACGAACAGGTCGCTCACCTGAATCGCCTGATCCAGCAGGCCGCCCGGGTTGTTGCGCAGATCCAGCACCAGCCCCTTGAGCCCGCCTTCCATCTTGGTCAGTTCCTTCAGAGCCGGTTTGAGGTTCGCGGTCGTGTTGGCGTTGAACTGCGAAATCTTCAGGTAGCCGTAACCGGGCTCGAGGTCCTTTTTCTTGACGGTCTTGACCTCGATGATCGCCCGCACGATTTCGATCTCGTGCGGCTGCGCCCACGCCTTGCGCCACACGTGGATCTTGATCGGATCGCCGGCCGGGCCGCGCAGCAGCTTCACCGCGTCGGTCAGCGACATTCCGCGCGTCGACTGCCCGTCGATCTTGACGATGAAATCGCCCGGTTGCAGGCCGGCCTCGGCCGCGGGCGTGTCGTCGATCGGGCTGATCACGAAAATGAAATCGTCGCGCGTGGTGATCTCGATGCCCAGGCCGCCGAACTTGCCGCGCGTGTCCAGCGCCATCTCGCGCATCATCTCGGGCCGCATGAAACCGCTGTGCGGGTCCAGCTTGCTGAGCATCCCGTCCAGCGCGTTGTAGATCAGGTCGGTCGCCGAAACCTCTTCGACGTATTTGCTGTACACGATGGCCAGCGCGTCGGTGAAAATCTTCATCGGACCGGCCATGTCGCGCGCGAACGATTGCACGGCGCCGGCCGCGGCGAAGGAGCCGCCGATGACCGCGATCAACACCAACAGAATCAATATTTTTTTCGTGCGGAGCATTGCTTCCTCCAGTATTTAAGGAGCCGCCAACCACCCCATCGGATCGATCGCCGCTCCTTTATGTCGTACTTCGAAATGTAAGGTCGGACGATCAGACAATCCAGAGGCGCCGACGGTTCCCAAAATCTGGCCCTGCCGCACCACGTCGCCTTTGGCGACCTGGAAGCCGGCCAGATGCGCGTACAACGTATGGTAGCGATCGCCGTGGTCGACGATCACCACCCGGCCGTAGCCGACGAATTCGCCGATAAAACGCACCGTTCCGTCCGCCACGCAGCGTACCGGCTCGCCCAGCGTGGCGGCGATTTCGATCCCGTTGGAGCGGGTTTGCGTGCCGAATTGCTCGTGAACGCGCACGCCGTAGCGCTCGACGATCGAGCCCGGGACAGGCTTTGCTAGATACCCTCTGAGCCCCGCGAAGTCAAGCCGCAACGGCCCGCTGGGCGTCGGCGGAGGCGGCGGCGACGGCAGTTGCTCGATCTGGCTGCGCAGCGCGGCGTCCTGCTGCTCCAACTCGCGCGTCAGACGCAGGGCGAGGTACTTGTCCTGTTGAATGGTCTCGAGCACAAACACCTTCTTGCGCTTTTCGACCTCGACCTCCAGCGCCGCGTCCTTCTCGCGCTGAATCAGCGAGGTCAACTCCGCCTGCTGCCGCAACAGCCGCGCCCGCCGCTCGCGCAGCGCGATGATCTCCACCCGGTGCCGCGCCAGCAGTTCGGCGTCCAGCTCGACGATCCGCCGCAGCGCGCGATAGCGCCGCACGAACGCGCCGAACGAATCGCTGGTCATCAGCACTTTCCAGAAACCGCCGCGCCCCATGCGGTACAGCGCGGCCAGCCGCCGGCTCAGGCGCGCGTTGCGCACCGGCATCTGCGCGTCCATGTGCGCGATGGTGTCGATGTCGTTGTTGATCGTCCGTTGCACTTCGGCCAGTTGCCGGCGCGTGTCGGCCAGCGTCTTTTCGTGACGATATTGCACGTGCTCGATCGCGTAGATCTGCCGCAGCAGACTCTGCTCGGCGTGCATCGCCGCGCGCAGCTTGGCCCGTTCGTCCTGCAACCGCTGCCGCAACTCGGGATCGTCCTGCGCCCGGGCGGTCGTCGCGCCCGCCAACAACAACAAGAGGATGAACAGCGCGGTGCAGCGTCGCATCGTCACACCCGCATGTAGCGGCCGGTGGAAAGCAGCGCGGCGAGCCAGCCGATCGCGCCGCCCAAGGCCAGCACGGCCGCGGCGGCCGGCAGCGAAAACCACGCCGGGTCCAGCCCGCCCATCAGCCAATCCTCGATCTTCCCGGCGCCGAAGTACCGCCAGCGCACCAGTGCGAACGCGCCGTAACACAGCCCCAGCGCCACCAGCGAGCCGGCCGCGCCCTGGAAGATCCCCTCGATCAGCAGCGGCAGCCGGATGAAGCTGTTGCTCGCGCCGACCAGCCGGTACAGCGCGATCTCCTCGCGACGGCGGTAGATCGCCAAGCGGATCGTGTTGGCCACCAGCAGCCCGGCGGCCGCGGCCAGAAACAGGCCGATCACGAACGTGCCGATCCACAAATAGCGGATGATGCGCCCCAGCTTTTCCGCCCACTGCCGCCCGGTGTCGATTTCGATCACCCCGGTCAGCCCGGCCAGCTTCAGCGCCAGCGCCTCGGTCGACGGCATGTCGCGATAGTGCGCGTGCAGGCGGATTTCGATCGACGGCGGCAGCGGGTTGTCGGCCAGCTCGCGCACCAGCTCGGCCATGTCGGGCAGTTCCTCGCGGAAGCGGCGCAGCGCCTCGTCGGCGTCGACGATCCGCGCCGATTCGACCTCGGCCATCGATTGAATCGACGCCAGCGCCTGTTGCTGCTGCGCCGGCGTCACGTCCTCGGACAGGTAAACCACCACCTCCACCTGCCCCATGAACACGTCGACCAGCCGCCCCATGTTCTGCGCCACCAGCGCGAACAACAGCGGAATCGACACCGCCAGCCCCACGGCCAGCACCGTGCCCAGGTTCGAACCCGCGTCGGCGGCGATGTTGCGCCACGTGCGGGCCAGCAGATTGATCAGGCGGCGCCTCACAGCTTGCGCACTCCTTCGGTCAGGGCGTTGACCAGCCGCCCGCGTTCCAGCTCCAGCACGCGCTCGCCGTGCCGCTCCAGCAGGGTCTGACTATGCGTGGCGACCACGACCGTGCCGCCGCGCAAATTCATCTCGGCCAGCAAGGCGATGATCTGATCGGTCATCGACGCGTCGAGGTTGCCCGTCGGTTCGTCGGCCAGCACGATCGAAGGCTCGTTCACCAGCGCCCGCGCGATGGCCACGCGCTGCTGCTCGCCGCCCGACAGCCGATGCGGATACTCGTCCATCTTCGCCTGCATGCCCACGTGGCCCAGCATCGCCATCACCTTGCGGCGCAGTTCTTCGCGCGGCGTGTCGAGCACCTCCAACGCCATGGCCACGTTCTCGAACACCGTGCGGTCGCCCAGCAGGCGGAACTCCTGGAAAATCACCCCGATGTTGCGCCGCAGGTAGGGCACCGACGATTCGCGCAGCTTGCCCACGTTGCGCCCGGCCACCAGCACCTGGCCCGTCGACGGCTGCTCGGCCGCGTAGATCATCCGCAGAAACGTCGTCTTGCCCGCGCCGGACGGACCGGTGAGAAAGACCATCTCCCCTTTGCCGATGTTCACCGACACGTCGTCCAGGGCGACGATCCGCGATCCGTATTTTTTGGTAACCCGATGGAAACGAATCATGAGCCATACCTTACCGACAACCATGTCGGTTGAAAACAGGAAAAGCGCTGAAAAAAAGACCCCCCTGCCGTTAGACAGGAGGGTCTTGATAGCTTGGTTGAAACAACCGGCTTACTTCTTCTTCTTCTTCAGTTTGCCGGGCTTCACCGCCGGTTTCGGCGCTTTCTTCTCTTTCTTCTTCAGCTTGAGGTCTTCGGCTTTCACCGGTTCTTTCTTCTCGGCGCCAACCGTGATGCTGGCTTTGTCCGCGAATCCGGCATAGGAGGCCGTGACGACCGTGTCGCCTTCGCTCAACGCTTTGACCTTGCCCTTGTTGCCCACCGTGGCCACCTTGCTGTTGCCGGTGCTCCAGGTGATTTCCTTGCCCGTGATCGGCGCGCCGGCCGTATCGAAGATCGTCGCCTTCAGGTCGCCGCTGTCGCCGACTTTCAGGGTCAGGCTCGACGGCGTGACCTTCACCGAACCGGGAATCTGCACCGAGACAGTCGCCGTCGCGGTCATCTCGCCCGCCGTGGCCGTGATCGTCGCTTTACCGGAATTGACCGCCGTCACCACGCCGTTGGCTACCGTCGCCACACCGGCATCCGAAGTCATCCAGGCCACCGTGCCTTTGAATTCGGCCGTAGCGCCCTTGGCATCCTGGAACTGAGCAACCAACGTCGCCGTCGCGCCTTTCTGTTCCAGTTTCACCGTCGCCGGGCTCAACGACATTGCGGACGGACCGCCGCCGCAACCGATGATCAGCAACGACAGAACCAACGCAGGAACGAGAAGTTTAAACAATTTCATCTTCTGTCTCCCTCCTTATATGTCCATTGATTGTTAATGCAAGTGGAATCGCCCGCCGGATAACCCCAAGTCCGACCCGGCGTTGGATAACTCCATCTGCGAACGCACATAACCCATCTAAAGTGTTATCCAGAATACGCTTCCAACCCGGTCTTTTGTCAAGGGCAAAAACGGCCCTATTTGCGTCGTCCCCTCCGCTTCGTTGCTTGAATGGGCAATCAAAATAATCGGTATATATTCGCTAACCACTGAATAAATAAAGCTTATTGCTTTTAACCGTTCATTTTATGTATACCTTGTGCATCGATTGCTTAATGCTACAATGCTGCGGTTTTTTTGGAGGTTGAATGCGCGTTGGCCGATTCACGATTCCGCTGGTGCTTGTCGCGATGCTCGCGATTTTCTGCACCTGCGGGCCGTCGCAATCGCCGCCCGTCGAACCCCCCGCTCCGCCCGCCGATTCGGCGCAGGCCAACACCCCGCAGTTGATCGCCACCGCCGCCGCCGGCGCCACACCGCCCGAACCGGCCGGCAAGGGCATGTTCGAAGTGACCATCGATCACGCGCTGCTGTTCGACCCGCGCACCGGGCCGATCAACGCCGAGTTCTCCGACGAGCCCGGCGTGCATTTGTTGGTCGCCGGCAAGATCGTTAACCGCTCGGGCCGGCTGATCCACCGCGCCGCCGCTTACGCGACTTTGCTCGTCGAGTTCGGCGAGCGCACCGAAATCGAGCGTCACAGCGGCGGTCTGGGATTCTCCCCGCGCGTCAACAGCATCGACCCCTGGCGCCCCGACACCGAACGCCGCTTCGTGTGCATCACCCGTCCGCTCGACCCGATCTATCTGGAAATGACGCCCACCAAGCTGCAAACGGCCATCACCGTGCAGGCACGCGACCCGCTGCAGTTCCGCTTCCGTGAGGAGGTCGCCAAGGCCGACGTCGCCTGGGATTCCATCTTCGGCGTCACCCTCACCGGCACGGCCACGGTGACCGTCGACGGTCCGTGCCGTTGCGCGCCGGTCGTGCGCAAGTGCGAACAGAAACGCGGCGATCCGGTCAAACTGCTGTACCAGCGCGGCCTGGCCTTCAAGGTGCGCACCGAGGACCGTTGCCTGCAGTGGCTCCCCTACGACCGCCTGCGGCCGCATGACGACCTGACCACCCACGACACGTCCTGGAGCCGCACCACCTTCCCGGTCGAGATCGACCTGGACGAAGCGACGAAGCTGCGCGTCACCCGCGTCGCCGAGTTCGACCATCACGAGGGCATCGCTTCGGACGAGAAGGTCTATCGCCTCGAAATGGAAATCGTCAACAACGGCGAAAAGCCGCGGCACAGCCCGGCGACGACCTCGTTCATTCTGGACACCTCCGCCGGCGGCTACCTCAAGCCGCTCAATCCGCGTCGGGGCACCGCGGGCATCTACCAGCCCGGCACGATCAAGCCCGGCGAGACGCTGGCCGGCGCGCTGCTGTTTGCGCACGACGAGGGCGGCTTCCCCTTCGAGTTGGAAGTGTACCCGACCAACGGCACGCCCCTGCGCGTTCCGCTCCTGCCCGCCCTGCTGGCGGCGCAAAACGGCGGCGAGCCGCAACCGGCGCAATAATTTCTCTTTACACAGATTCGATTTCGGCGGGTTTTTCTTCGATCTCCCGCAGCGACAAGCCCTCGCGCGCCAAGGCGTACAGGCCCGCGAGCGTCTGCGGCAGGTAGTTGGACAGGTGAATGACGATCGCCGTGCCCATCGCCTGATCCCACGTGGAGTCGGTCGACAACACGATGCCCGTCGCGCACAGGTAATGGTAGGTGCCGATGTACCCCGGACTCGCCGGCACCGACACGGCCACGACCATGGTCATCAGCACGAAAATCGCGTCGGTCATCGAGGCGTCGACGTGACAGGCGGCCAGCCCGAGCCAGACGGTCAGCGCGCTGATCACCCAGATCGACGCCGAGAGCACCACGACCCACGCGGCCTCGAGCGGATTCTTGGTCTGCGTCAGACCGTTGATGAAGTTGCGCAGGCCGTTGACGATCTTGTCGCGCCACGCGACCGGCAGCGGCGTAAGGAACAGGCGCGCCACGCGCAGCGAAAACTCGGTTTTCCATTTCAGGAAGATGATCGCGGCCAGAATCAGCCCGACCAGAATCGACAGGTTCAGCGCGATGCTTTGCTGGCTGATCTCCACGCCGAACTCGCTTTTGGTCGCCGCCGCGAGTTTCTCCATCGGCCCGGAAAATTCCCAGACGAACAGGCTGAGCACGAACAGCACGAGAATCGACAGCGTGTCGTAAATGCGCTCGACGACCACCGAGCCGAACACCGCGCCGAAACCGATGCCCTCCTTGCGCCCCGCGCTGATCGACCGCGCCACCTCGCCCAGCCGCGCCGGCAGCAGGTTGTTGACCGCAAAGCCGATGCACGTCGACCAGCCCAGCGAAATCCAGTTCGTCTTCTTGATCGGCTTGAGAAACAGCGTCCAGCGGTGCCCGCGAATAAACAGCATGCCCAGCACCTGGGCCATGATCACCACCAGGTACAGCGGGTTGGCCGTGACGATCGCCTGGCCCATCTGCGAAAAATCGATCTTCGCCGTCACCGCCAGCGGCGAAAACGACACCTTGAAAAACGCGATGAACAGGAAAAACGCGGACACGAACAGGCCCAGGTAAAACTTCGGATCCTTCAGGAACCGCGTGCGGCTCATGTCAGCCAATCCTTCGCCGATTGGCCGTGGAACAACTGGCGCGCGTTGTCGATGTCCTTTTTGATCGCCGCCACCAGTTGGTCGGCCGACTGGTACTTGCGTTCGTCGCGCAGCCGCCGCAGGAAATGCACCTGGATATTCTTGCCGTACAGGTCGCGATCAAAGTCCATCAGGTGCGCCTCGATGTGCACCCGGGTCTGGTCGAAGGTCGGGTTGCAGCCCACGTTGATCGCCGCCGGGTAATACTCGCCGTCGGTGACCACCACGCCGCCGTAAATGCCCACGTGCGGCAGCATCGCCGCCTCGTGAACGATGTTCGCGGTCGGAATGCCCAGTTGCCGGCCGCGTCCGTCGCCCTTGATCACCTCGCCGGTCACGTGGAACGGCCGCCCCAGCAGGTTCATCACCAGCGCCATCTCACCCGCGGCGATCAACCGCCGGATGCGGCTGGAGCTGATCGGCCGCCCGTCGATGACCAGCGCCGGCACCTGCTCGACCGAAAAACCGTACTTGCGGCCCAGTTGGATCAGATGCTTCGCGTCGCCGTCGCCCCCGCGCCCGAAGCTGAAGTCGTAGCCCATGATCAGCGTTTCGACCTGCAGCTTGTCGATCATCACCTCCACCACCCACTGCTCGGCGGGCGTGGCGGCGACGTCCTTGGTGAACTCGACCGTCACCAGGTTCTCCACCCCGTAGCGCGCCAGCAGGTCGGCCCGTTGCGCGTAGGTGTGAATCATCTGCAGGCCCTTGCCCGGATACAACAACTGCACCGGATGCGGCTGGAAGGTGATCACCGTTGCCGGCAGATCCTCTTTCTTCGCGGCCAGCTTCAGCCGGCGCAGCACCTGCTGATGCCCGCGATGCACGCCGTCGAAATTGCCGATCGTCAACGCCGTGCGCCCGAATTCTCCGCTTCGCATTTCGTCCAGTCGTATGTGCCTCATGCCTCAACCACAATCTTCTTGACCAACGGCTCCTCGGCCGGCGGCTCCGCTTCCATCGTGAACACGCCCGTCAGGCGCTTCAATCCCGCTTTCAACCTGTCGCGATCGCTTGCCCGCAACGTGCAGATCGGCTCGCCCTTCTCCACGCGGTCGCCGATGCGCTTGTGCATCGTGATCCCCGCGCCCGGATCGATTTTGTCCTCGGCCCGCTCGCGGCCCGCGCCCAGCGACATCGCCGCCCAGCCGATCTCCGCCGTGCGGATCGAATCGAGGTACCCGGCCACCGGCGCGACGAACGGCGCGTTTTGCTCGGCCTCGGCCAGCATGTCCGGCCGCTCGACGATCGCCGGATCGCCCTCCTGCGCCTCGACCATCTCGGCGAACTTGGCCAGCGCCGAACCGTCCTGCAGATGCTTGCGCAGCGGCTCCTCGCCCGCGCGCGGATCGTCGATCAGCCCGCCTGCGGCCATCATGTGCGCGCCCAGGATGATGCACAGTTCGGTCAGGCGATCGTCGCCCTCGCCGCGCAGAATTTCGATCACCTCGCGCACTTCGTTGGCGTTGCCGATCTCGATGCCCAGCGGCTGGCTCATGTCGGTCAGCAGCGCGCGCACCGGCTTGTTCATCTGCTGCCCGACGCGCACCAGCGCATGCGCCAGGTCCTCGGCCTCCTCCATCGTGCGCATGAACGCGCCCGAGCCGATTTTCACGTCCAGCACCAGCGCGTCGATGCCCTCGGCAAGCTTCTTGGACATGATGCTGGCCACGATCAGCGGAATGCTCGCCACCGTCGCGGTCACGTCGCGTAGCGCGTACCACTTCTTGTCGGCCGGGCACATCTCGCCGGTCTGGCCGATGATCGAACAACCGACCCGCTCGACGATCTGCGCGTAGCGCTCCAGCGAAATGTTGGTGTTGTAGCCGGGAATGGTTTCCAGCTTGTCCAGCGTACCGCCGGTGAAGCCCAGGCCGCGGCCGGAAACCATCGGCACCTTCACGCCCTCGCAGGCGACCAGCGGGGCCAGAATGAGGCTGACCTTGTCGCCCACGCCGCCGGTCGAATGCTTGTCGACCTTCGGGCCCTCGATGTGCGACAGGTCGAGGATCGTCCCCGATTCCATGAACGCCCGCGTCAGGTAGACGACCTCCGGGCCGCTCATCCCGCGGAAAAACGTCGCCATCAGCAGCGCGGTCACCTGATAATCGGTCACCTCGCCGCGCAAGTGCGCCTTGACCAGCCATTCGATTTCGGCCCGGTACAACACGCCGCCATCACGCTTCTTTTCGATAAGATCCACCGCGCGCATGATGTCCAACCCCTCTGTGAGCGTTGTAACGTACCGCGCCCATCCCCGCGCGTCAATTCGGAAAAGCGATGCGATGGGCCGTCGCGGCACAGTTTCGCCGGTTGGAAAAATCGGGAACACGATTCCTTCGTGGCTGTGAGTTTTCCGGGCGCAAAAGTTTTCGTTAGGAGCCACGGTCTTGTTCCGCGGGAACATGGCCTCGACCTCCGCATGCCGTATCTATCACCGTCAGACAAAAGCTGTGCTTGAACGGAAAAACGACTTGTCATCTATGTTCTGTTTGATCATCCACATTTGCAACTTTTCAACTTTTTCTTATCACTGCGTCTGCCCCTGCCCCATCAGGGATGGCAAACTCCCGTTAACCAAATTATTTGGAATTCAGAGCTCTAAATCTGATTATCCTTTGTATTGCCAATTTTCTTTTTTTTCATCAGAATTATATAATATAATTTACGTACATAATTATGAGAGGAGAATATTGTGATTATAGAAAGTGTTCGCATTAAAAATTATCGATCGATAAAAGATGCAACATTATATTGTGATGATATGACAGTTATTGTTGGGCCTAATGGATCCGGCAAATCTTCATTTTTAAAAGCTATTGAATGTTTTTATCATCCCTCATATGTGGAAAAGGAAGATATATACAACAATAATACCGACAAAGAGATTGAAATTGAAGTTACATATAATGTAATGTCTGAAAAAGCACTTAATAAATTTAATTCATTTATTCGTAATTCGAAAATGACAATTTTACTCTTGTTTTCCTACACAAACAATAAAATGAATTATAATTATTCTGGATATAAATATATATTTCCAAAATTTAATTCCATAAAAATGGCTCAAAACGCAACTGAAATGAAAACGGCATATAATCAATTGCAAAAAGAAATAGTTGACCTTCCAACTTGGAAAACTAAAACGAAAGCCCTTGAAGACATATCAAAATGGGAAGAAGACAATTCTGATAAATGTGAATGGGCTCGTGATACTAGTAACTTTTTTGGTTTTTCAGAAGTTGGTTATGGTTATCTAAGGGAGCATTCTAAATTATTATTTATTCCAGCAGTTCGTGATGCTTCAGAAGACGTTTCCACGGGGAAAAATTCTGTACTTACACAATTATTAAATATGATTGTAAAAGGAGTAGTTGCTCAGAAACCGGAAGTAAAAGAGTTGCAAGAGCAGGTAAAATCTAAACTAGAGGAATTATTAAATCCAAAAAACGTTCCCGAATTAAAAATATTATCAGAAAATCTAACTTTGGCATTAAACACATTTGTCCCAAATTCTGGAGTAAAAGTATTATGGAATGAAGTTAAAGAAATTGAATTACCATTTCCACATGCCGAAGCAAAATTGGCTGAGGATGAATATTTTTCCTCGGTCAACAGGACAGGTCATGGACTTCAAAGAGCATTTATTCTAACCCTTCTTCAATACTTATCCACTATTAATGAAAAACAAAATCAAACCGATAATGATGAGGAAAAGGAAAAGCTACCAAGTAATATAATATTAATTGAAGAGCCTGAATTATATCAACATCCAAATAGACAAAGACACTTTGCAAAAATTCTTCAACGCCTTTCACAAGGCCAAATCCACGGTGTCTCAAGTAAAAATCAAATTATTTATTGTACCCATTCCCCATTATTCGTTGGAATTGATAGGTTTGATAAAATACGATTAATTAAGAAAACTAAAGAAAACGATCAAACGCCACCATGTTCAAAAATTGTAAGTACAAATCTTGATAAAGTAGCAGATTATTTACAAAAATGTTGTGGAAAATCAGAAAATAACTTTACCGCTCAATCGCTAAGATCAAGATTGGCCACCATTATGACTCCCTGGATGAATGAAGGTTTTTTCTCAGATGTTGTTGTATTGGTTGAAGGTGAACAAGATAGAGCTGCGATTCTTGGTGTTGCGCAAAGTAGGAATATCGACTTGGAAAGTAGAGGAATAAGCGTTATTCCTTGTAATGGGAAAAATAATTTGGATAGACCAGCGATTATATTTTCTCAATTTGGAATACCCGTTTACCTGATTTGGGATAGCGACAAAGGAACAAAAGGAGCAAATCCTGGAGATAACCATAAGTTGCTTAGAATAGTAAAAGGAGAGATTAAAGATTGGCCAAACTATATTGAACCAACATTTTCTTGCTTCGAAAAAAAATTAGAAGATGTGATGAAAAACGATTTTGGCCTAAGTTTATTGAACGAAATAGTTGAAAAGGTTAAATTAGAATATGAGTATAAAAAACACAAAGATGTTTATAAAAATCCGTATTTAATGGCAGAAATTATTCGTATTTTATTTGAATCACATTCTAAAGAAAGCGTTAGTCTTAACAATATAATTGAGCATATTATTAATTTGAAGGATAGGAATAATAATCATAATTAAAATTAATTATATGAATTAGTTACCCTCTTCCCGGATAGTCACTCGATAGCGTTCCCGTCAAAGGATTGATTGGGAACACTGCCACAGGGCTCGCCCCGAGCCACCCGTGCCAGCCTCACCTTCAACTCTTGAGTTGAAGGCTCTTAGGTCTAGTTATTTTCTGAAATAATAGTATATTATTCCTTCTTCAAAGAAGTATAACAGCCTATTCTGCCGCGTTAATCAGTCATTTTTGCCAAAATATGCGATTTGGCCAGTCAAAATAAGCAAAGCCTCGTCTTGCCATGCCACCTTGCCCGATAAACCGGGACGCGTAACGAGTACATGTCCCGGGGTTTATCGCCTATATATGCCTGCCAGGACACGAAGGAATCGAGTCCCCGATTTTTGGATAAACCGGGACGCGTAACGAGTACATGTCCCGGGGTTTATCCGAAGCCATCAATCCCGGTCGTGGGACACTGTCCCGCATGTGTCCCACCCTTCATTTTTACAACCTATTGATATCGTTGGTAATACTGGATTTCAACCGTGGGACAAAAGCGTCCCAAAGTGTCCCATCTTGTCCCACGGTGACACTGATAAGGTCGGGAAAGGCATCTCCGATCCTGGATTTCCGCCTTCGCGGAAATGACAAAGAAAACCCTCCCGCGCGCGCCCCGGCCCGATACCCGATTCGCCTTGCCTTTTGCGGCCTTGAGAGCGTAGACTGCCCGCCGATAACAGGAGATGGCGCATGACCGAACCGTCCGCCCGCCCGGCGGGATACTTCTACCTGGGCCTGGCGCTGGTCACCGCGGCGACGCTGGCGCTGGAGATCATCCAGACCCGCATGCTCTCGGTGGTCACCTGGTACCACCTCGCCTTCTTCGTGATCAGCATGGCGATGTTCGGGATGACCCTCGGAGCGTTGCGCGTCTTCCTGCAGCCCGACCGCTTCGGCCCCGACGCCCTCGGGCGCACCCTGCCGCGCACCGCGCTGTGGACGTCCCTCGCGGTCGGCCTGTGCTACCTCGACCAGAGCGTCCTCGCGCCGGAGGTCGCCATGTCGGCCTCGACCCTCGTGGTCTTCACCCGGCTGGCGCTCACGTTGGCGATTCCCTTTTACTTCTCGGGCATCTGCGTGACGCTCGCCCTCACGCGCGCGGCCTACCCCATCGGCGTCGTCTACGGGGCCGACCTCGCCGGCGCCGCGTTGGGTTGCCTGGCCGTGCTGCCGCTGCTGTCGCTGCTGGACGGACCGGGGGCGATCTTCGCGGTCGCGGGCGTCATGGCGATCGGCGGGTGGTCGTTCGCCCGCTGGGGACGCGAACAGCGCCTCGGGCGTTGGGCGCTGGCCGCCGCCGGATTGATGATCGCCCTGGCCGTCGCCAACGGCGCCACCTACTTCGGCTTAGACCCGATCATCGTGAAGGGCGTGGCCGAAAAGCGCCACTGGGTCAGCTACGAAAAGTGGAACAGCTTCTCGCGCGTGGTCGCCTACCGCGACCGCGAGGAGCCGGCGCGCAACGTTCTGTGGGCCGCGTCGCCCAACACGCCCGAGCGCCGCGTGACCTTCAAGGAAATGAATATCGACGGTCTGGCCGGCACGCGCATGTTCCGCTGGAACGACGAGCCGGGCGCACTGGACTTCCTGCTCTACGACGCCACCTCGCCGGCCTACGCCCTGCGGCGCGGCAAGGTTGCGGTGATCGGCGTGGGCGGCGGCAAGGATCTGCACACGGCGCTGGCGGCGGGCAACGAAGCGGTGCTGGGCATCGAGCTTAACCCGGTGTTCATCGATCTGCTGACCGGCCGCTACCGCCAATTCGCCGGGCTGGCCGATCGCCCCGGCGTGCACCTGGTCGCCGACGAGGCCCGCAGCTACCTGACGCGCAGCGACGAGCGTTTCGACATCCTGCAGGCCAGCCTGATCGACACCTGGGCGGCCACCGGCGCGGGCGCGTTCTCGCTGTCGGAAAACGCCATCTACACCGTCGAAGCCTGGCGGATCTTTCTGGATCACCTGACCGACGACGGCGTGTTCACCGTCAGCCGCTGGTACGCGCCGGGGCACATCGACGAAACCGCCCGGCTGGTCAGCCTGGCGACGGCGACGCTGCTGGACGCCGGCGCAACCGAGCCGCGCGCGCATCTGCTGGTCGGGGCATACGACCAGGTGGCGACGCTGCTGGTCGCCAAACGGCCCTTTTCGCCGGAGGACGTGCAGCGGTTTGCCGATCATCTGGCGTCGATGGGCTTCTCGCTCGTGCTCGCCCCGGGGCACGAGGCGACCGCGCCGATTCTGGCCCGGCTGGCCGATTGCACCACGCGCAAGGAGTTGGATCGTCTGGCCGCCTCCTATGCGCTGGACCTGTCGCCGCCGACCGACTCGCGGCCGTTCTTCTTCAACCTGCTGCGCCTGAGCCGTCCCTGGGAGATCGCCGCCTACCTGGGACGTCCCGCCGGCGTGGTCGCGGGCAACCTGATCGCCACGCTCACACTGCTGGCGATCCTGTTGATCACCGTGACCTTCGCGGCCGCGACGATCTTGATTCCGCGGCGCTTCGCCCCGGCCGATATGCAGCGGCCCCGCGCCGGCGCGCTGGTCTACTTCGCGTTGATCGGCCTGGGCTTCATGCTCACCGAGATCGGCATCATGCAGCGGCTGTCGGTTTTCCTGGGGCACCCGGTCTATTCGCTGGCCGTGGTGCTGTTCGCGCTGATCTTCTTCACCGGCCTGGGCAGTTTCGCCAGCGAGCGCCTGCCGCTGACCACCCCGGCGCGGTTGGCGATCTACAGCCTTTCGCTGGCGGCCTACCTCGCGCTGGCCGCGTTTCTGTTGCCGCATATCAACACGTGGTTCCAGGGATTTTCGCTGGCCGGACGCATTGCGGTCAGCCTCGCGCTGCTGGCCCCGGCGGGTCTGGGCATGGGCCAGGCCTTCCCGGCGGGGATGCGGCTGGCCAAACACGGCGCGGGCGATCCGACGCCCTGGTTGTGGGGCGTCAACGGCGCGGCGGGCGTGATGGCCGGCGTGGTGGCGATCGTCGTGAGCATCGCCTGGGGCATCACGGTAACTCTCCTGTTGGGCGCCTTGTGCTACCTGATTTTGCCCCTGTCGGCCAAAGGTTTGTTTTCCTCTTCCAAAGCTTGATCACGATCTGTATTTTCCAAAATCCAGGCTTAAATTAATAGAAAAGGGGGCTGTGGATAAAGTTTATACTTTACAGGATTCGCGGAATGCAGGAAAATATATCCAACTTGACCGAGACGGCAGCGGGGGAATGGATACGGCAGGCGAAGTAAAATAGTAATAACTGAGTGATTATAAAAAAAGCTTTTTATTGTCAACATGTATTTCCCCCTCGAAATATCAACCAATTGGAACCAATTGAACGAACGGTCAAAATTAAATCGAGATATAAGAATAAATATTCTATAGTTATTTATTTTGCAACGTAATATTTAGAGACGGAAAAACAACAGGACGATTAGGAGGGCGTGATGACTAAACAAATACTGCTGGTCGGGTCCAACCTCGACTTCTATCAGGAGGTAAAAGGTTCGTTGGAAACCATGGGCTTCGACGTACAACTGTGCACCGATATTCAGGAAGCCACGGCATGGTTTTTCAAAATGAATCCGGCGCTGATTATTTGCGACGCCCAAGCCGAGAACATCTCCGGATCCGAATTGTGCCGGATGGTGAAAAACGACGCCGTTGGACGCAACACGATTTTCTTCCTGGTTACCCATCTTCCCTCGCAGCCGGAAGCAATCAACAAGCTGATGCGTGACAGCAAACCGGACGACATCATCAGCAAACCGTTCACCATCGAGCAAATTTTAGCCAAAACGCTGCTGTGGCTGGAAAGCAAACATTCGGCGCTGACGGTCAACCGCAAACAAGCGAACATCATCAAGAATTTCCAGGAAAGCCTGCCCTACCACGGGCGACTGACGGATTTCTCGATCGCCAAGCTGCTGTATCAGATCAGCCATCGCCGCTTCAACGGCGAGTTGCTGCTGACCGACGAACAGAAAAAAATGCGCGTCACCTTCCAGAACGGCGATCCGATCATGGTGCGCAGCAACTACATCCGCGACGACAGCCTCGGCCGGATGCTGGTGGCCGAGCGGAAAATTACCCCCACCCAATTGAAGAAAGCGGAGGAGCTGCAACGGTCGGTCGGCTCCAAAATCGGCAAAGGCCTGCAGACCATCAATGCGCTCAACGAGAAAGAGTTGTCCCAGGCCCTGGTGCGCCAAAGCTACAACAAGCTGCTCGGCGTTTTCCAGGAACGATGGAAAGACGGCGAATTCACCGTGGAACCCGGCCTGTTCGAAATCGACGTCGAACAATACCATCCGATGACCACCATCGAACTGATTCAGGAAGGCATCACCCGGAATTTTTCGTTGAAGCGTCTGTTGCCGTTGTTCCAGGCCCGCAACCGGATGTACCGCGAATTGCGCGCCACGCCGGAAATGGACAACCTGTACAACAAGCTTCTGCTCAACGATCAACAACGACGGATCATCGAATACATTCGGCGCGGCATTTCGGTCAAACAGTTGGAAGCGCTGATCAGCATCGATCGTACGCGGTTCTATCAGTTCCTTTACCTGCTGCTGGTGATGCACGCGGCGCGCTTCGCAGCCTATGATATGCACGTGGATCTGGCCGACAAAGTGCTCAAACCGGCCGACGCCGACCATCTGCGCTCGACCGGCCGGGCCAAGGATCCGTCGGTCGAATACAAGCGCAACTTCAAGCTGGGCGAAAGCTTCTTCAAAACCGGCGATTATCGACAGGCGATGACCTTCCTGCGCATGGCCTTGCTGCACAAGCCCGAATGCCTCAAAAGCCTGACCATGATCGGCTGGAGTTCCTTCATGCAGCGCACGACCGAAGACAACTTCTACATCGAAGAAGCCAAGGAATACCTGAACAAGGCGCTGCGCGTCGATCCGCGCTGGGCGAAAGCGCACTACTACCTGGCGCTGATTTTCAAGAGCCAGCAACAGGCCGATCTGGCGGAAAAGCACACCCGCAAGGCCTTCGAGCTCGGTCCGCAGGATCCGGACATCCAACGTGAATACGAACACATGAAGATGATCGGCGGCCTTCATTTATAATCCGGCATTTTTCCCGGTCCTTCCTCTTCCCCCACCAGGGAAGAGCGAAGACTTTCCTACACATTTTCAGCAAGTTCCAGATTGACACCCGCCATGTACTTCGCTACCGTTCCCCGGTCGCACCCATGGAGAATTGATCCGCTTTGGCGTCACCTGAATCCACGCCCGCAATCCTGTCCTGGACCAGCCATCCGGCGGTCGAGGAACCGGCGCGCAATTTGATCGTCATCCTGTTTCTGGCCATAACCGCCGGGGCGCTGTGGCTGGCGACGCACAGCGGGTATTGGGTCGTGCTGGGCGTGGTCGTGCTGCTGGTGGGCGTGCGGCAATGGTTTTTGCCCACCCACTACCGCCTGGACGATACGGGCGCGCAATTGCGGATTCTGTTTTACCGTCGCCGGCAGGAATGGGCGCGCATCAAACGGGCGAGCGCCGATCGCCGAGGCGTGCTATTATCGCCCTTTCCGTTTCCGTCGCGGTTGGAGGCGTTTCGCGGCATGTACCTGCGTTTTGCCGGCAATCGCGAACAGGTGATGTGCTTCATCCAGGCGCGCATCGAAAAGGGCGGGCGCTGAATCATGGGTTGGTGGCGCAAAGCGTTTGCGGTGGAACGGGCGGAGGATTTCACGCCCAGCGAGCGGGAGCGCGAACTGATCGACGCCTTCGCCGCCAAGGTCTGCCGCCACGGGCTGGCCATCCCGGCGATCCTGTTTCTCGAATCGGCGCGGCCGATGAACTTTATCGGCAGCCAGGCCCTCGCCTTTTTCGAGCCGATCGTGCGCGGGCTGCTGGATTGGCAAGCCTACTCGGACTTCGCCCGGCTGCTGGAACGGCGGGGCAGCGTCGAGGCGCTGCTGGCGGCCATCGAAAATTGCGAGGCCGAACGTTCCGCGCAAAAGCGCGAGCGCAAGCGGAAAAAATCGAACGACGGCGCGGCGAAACAAAGGGACGCAGATGACCATCGATCCTGACAAAATCAAAGTGATTCTCGCCACCGACTGCGGCAGCACGACGACCAAGGCGATCCTCATCCAGAAGGTCGGCGACGAATACCGCCAGACCCATCGCGGCGAAGCGCCGACCACGGTCGAGGCGCCCTTCGAGGACGTCACCATGGGCGTGCTCAACGCCGCGCAGGAGGTGGGCGAACTGGCGGGGCGCAAACTGGTGAGCGACGACGGGCGCATCATCACCCCGGCCACCGACACCGAGGGCGCGGACATCTACATCTCGACCTCCTCGGCGGGCGGCGGCTTGCAGATGATGGTCGCCGGCGTCGTGCGAAAAATGACCGGCGAATCGGCCGAGCGCGCCGCGTTGGGCGCCGGGTCGATCGTCATGGACGTCATTTCCTCCAACGACAAGCGCCTGCCGCACGAACAGATCGAACGCATCCGCCAACTGCGGCCGGACATGATTCTGCTCTCCGGCGGCATCGACGGCGGCACGAAAACCCACGTGGTCGAGCTGGCCGAGTTGATCGCGGCGGCCGACCCGCGCCCGCGCCTGGGATCGTCGTACAAACTGCCGGTCATCTACGCGGGCAACAAGGACGCGACCGGCGAGGTGCAAAACACGCTGGCCGAAAAAACCGACCTATACACCGTCGACAACATCCGGCCGGTGCTCGAACGCGAAAACCTCGGTCCGGCGCGCGAGAAGATTCACGACCTGTTCATGGAGCACGTCATGGCTCAGGCGCCGGGGTATAAAAAATTGATGGCCTGGACCGACGCGCCGATCATGCCCACCCCCGGCGCGGTGGGCAACATCCTCAAGCGCGTGGCCGACGTGCAGGGCATCAACGCGGTCGGCGTGGACATTGGCGGCGCGACGACCGACGTGTTTTCCGTTTTCGACGGCGTGTTCAACCGCACGGTCAGCGCGAACCTGGGCATGAGCTATTCCATCTCCAACGTGCTGGCCGAGGCGACGCTGCCGCTGGTCATGCGCTGGGTGCCCTTCTCGATGGACGAACGCGACCTGCGCAACCGCGTGAAGAACAAGATGATCCGCCCCACGACGATTCCGCAGACGATGCAGGAGCTGATCTTCGAACAGGCCATCGCCAAAGAGGCGCTGCGCCTGGCCTTCGAGCACCACAAGAGTTTCGCCACCACGCTCAAGGGCGTGCAGCAGCAGCGCACGATCGGCGACACCTTTTCGCAAAGCGAATCGGGCCAGACGCTGGTGGACATGATGAAGCTCGATTTGCTCGTCGCTTCCGGCGGCGTGCTCTCGCACGCGCCGCGCATGCAGCAAACGGCGATGATGCTCATCGACGCCTTCGCGCCCCAGGGCATCACCCGGCTGGCGAAGGATTCCATTTTCATGATGCCGCACCTGGGCGTGCTGGCCGAGGTGCATCCGCAGGCCGCGACCGAGGTCTTTACGAAAGACTGCCTGATCTACCTGGGCACGTGCGTGGCTCCGGCGGGCGTCGGCAAGCCGGGCAAGGAGTGTTTCCGCTATCGTCTGGAACGCACCGACGGCAAGGTCGAGGAAGGCGCGCTGGCCTTCGGCGAGATGAAGTTGCTGCCGCTGGCCGACGGCGAAGAGGCGAAAATCGCGCTCAACCCGGCGCGCGGTTTCGACCTGGGCCGCGGCGCGGGCAACGCCGTCGAGGGGACGGTGCATGGCGGCACGGTCGGGTTGATCCTCGACGCGCGCGGCCGCGAGTTGACGCTCAGCGACAAAGCCGATCAGCGGCTGGCGGCGCTGAAAACCTGGATGCGGGAACTGGACGCTTATCCCGCCGACGCTTTGCAGTAGGAGCGCGCCATGGCTCATACCTACACCCCCGGATTGAAAGTCACCGAACGCACCCTCGTGCGCAAAGAACGCATCCTGCCGCTCAAGGGCGACGTGCTGGTCGAGGCCGGGCAGATCGTGAAGCCCGACGACGTGGTCGCGCGTACCGAGCTGCCGGGCAACGCGCAGCCGCTGAACGTGGCCAACCTGCTCAACGTCGAACCCGCCGAGGTGCCCGAGCGCATGCTCAAGCAGGTGGGCGACGCGGTCGAGGAAGGCGAGATCATCGCGACGGCCAAGAGCTTCTTCGGCATGTTCAAGGCCAACGCCGCCGCTTCGATGAGCGGCACGATCGAGTCGATCAACCGCGTCACCGGCCAGGTGATGCTGCGCGGTCCGTCGCTGCCGGTCGAGGTCAAGGCGTACACCTCGGGCACGGTGGTGGACATCCACCCCGGCGAAGGCTGCACGATCGAAACCTGGGGCGGCCTGGTGCAGGGCATTTTCGGCATCGGCGGCGAAACCCACGGCGAACTGGCGATGGCCTGCGAGGCGCCGTCGCAACAGTTGACGCCCGAAATGATCACGCCCGCGATGGCCGGCAAGGTGATCGTCGGCGGCGGCCGCGTCACCGCCGAGGCGCTGAAAAAGGCGATCGCCGTGGGCGTGCACGGCGTGGTGGCCGGCGGCTTCGACGACAAGGACCTGCGCGATTTTCTCGGCTACGACCTGGGCGTGGCGATCACCGGCACCGAGCAACTGGGCGTCACGTTGATCGTCACCGAGGGCTTCGGCGACATCGACATGGCCGACAAAACCTTCGCGCTGCTCAAAAGCAAAGCCGGACAACTGGCGTGCATCAACGGCGCCACGCAGATCCGCGCCGGCGTCATCCGCCCCGAGGTGCTCATTCCGCAGGAAGCGGCGGGCGCGGGCGAAGCGGCGGCGAACGAGGCGATGCTCGGTCTGCACATCGGCAGCCCGGTGCGGGTGATCCGCATGCCCTATTTCGGGCGCATCGGCGTGGTGGCGGCGCTGCCCGCCGAACCGTACGTGCTCGAATCGGGCTCGAAAGCGCGCGTGCTCGAAGTGGACTTCGGCCACGAAACGGCCGTGGTGCCGCGCGCCAACGTGGAATTGATCGAAGGTTGATATTCTTTGTTATGATAAGGAGGAACCCATGAACCTCAAAGTCGGAATCATCGGCGGCAGCGGACTGTACGACATGGAAGCGTTGGAGAACGTGCAGGAAGTGGCCGTCCCCACGCCCTTCGGCGACCCGGCGGACAAACTGATCACCGGCGTGCTCAAGGGCGTCGACGTGGTCTTTCTGCCCCGGCACGGCCGCGGCCATCGCTTCACGCCCACCGAGGTGCCCTACCGCGCCAACGTCTGGGCGATGAAAAAACTCGGCGTGACGCACATCATCAGCGTCAGCGCCTGCGGATCGCTCAAAGAGGAACACGAGCCCGGCCGCATCGTGGTCATCGACCAACTGCTCGACCGCACGCGCCATCGCAAGGACACGTTCTTCGAGGGCGGCATCGTCGCGCACGTGCCCTTCGGCGATCCGATCTGCATGCCGCTGGCCAAACTGCTCTACGACGCCGGCGTCAAGCTGGATCTCAAGATGGCCTTCAAGGGCGCCTACTTGTGCATGGAAGGCCCGCAGTTTTCCACCCGCGCCGAAAGCTTCCTGTACCGCTCCTGGGGCATGGACGTGATCGGCATGACCAACTACACCGAGGCGCGCCTGGCCCGCGAGGCGGAAATCTGCTACGCCACGCTGGCGCTGGTCACCGACTACGACTGTTGGAAGGAGCACGAGGAAGGCGTCGACGCGCTCTCGGTGCTCGAGGTCATGGCCGCCAACGTGAAGAACGCCAAGGCGATTCTGCTGGAAGTGATCGACAAGATCCCCGCCGAACCGGTGCCCGGTTACTCGGACGTGCTGAGCTTCTCGATCGTCACCAACGCCAAGGTCGTTCCGGACAAAGTGAAACAGGATCTGGAGCCGATCATCGGCAAGTACATGAAATAGTCCAAGTTGCCGATAGCGACGCCCCGGCCGGGCCGCCGGGGCGTTTTTTTATGCACATGCAACCAACTTATCGAAAAAACTGTCCTTTTTAAAAAGGGAAAAGGCAACAATATGTTGACTTAACCGACAGGCAATGATACTAGATACAGCAGATTGCGGCGAGAATTTACCCATGCATAAGTATCGAATTTACATCGTGGTTTTTTGCTTACTTGCGCTCGTTTGCACGGCGTGCTCCAAGCAGCACGTCAACGAAAACGACCGCAAGCAGGCGGAAGGCTACTACATGATGGCCGTGGCCTTCATGAACGGCGGCGACGCCACCGCCGCGCTGGAAGAGCTGCAAAAAGCCGTCAGCCTCAATCCCTACAACGCGGACGTTCACAATGCGCTCGGGCTGGTCTACTACTCGAAGGAGAAGTACATCAAGGCCATCGCGCATCTGAAAAAAGCGATCGAACTGGACCCGAATCATTCCGACGCCCATCACAACCTGGGCACGATCTATCTGTATCAGGGACGCTACGACGCGGCGATCGAGGAATTCCATGCCGCATTGGCCAACGATTTGTATCGCAATCGCGCGCAGACGTTCAACAGCATGGGCTACGCCTACTACAAAAAGCGCGACTACCTGAAAGCCGAAGAGCATCTGAAGGAATGCATCGAGCACGATCGTCTGTACCTGCTGGCCTACGACAACCTGGGCAAGGTGTACATCGCGCTGGAACGTTACGACGATGCGCAGCAGATCCTCGAGCGGGTGCTGCAACTGCGCGAGGTTTATCCCGAGGCGATGCTCGATCTGGGCTTGGTTTACTTGAAGCAAGGCAAGAAGGACAAGGCCAAAGTGTTGTTTCAGCGGGTCCTGAAACTCGACCCGCTGGGCGCCTATGGACAACGGGCGCAGGAGTTTCTCAGCCTCATTCAATGAGGAGAGGCCATGCAACGCGTGAACGTGAATTTGTTGGATATCCCGGCGCGCGAAAGCCTGCACATGCAGGGCAGCCTGGGGGAAACGTTGCGTTATGAGCGCCAGAAGCGCGGCGTCACGCTCAACGAAATACACCGGGTCACCAAAATCAAAATCGATAATCTCACCGCCTTGGAAGAGGACCGGCACGACCTGCTGCCGGCGCCGATTTTCGTCCGCGGTTTCATCAAAGCGATCTGCCAATACCTCGAGCTGCCGGCCAACAAGCTGCTGCCGATTTACGATCAGGAAGGGCCGCGCCCGCCCGCGCGGGTGATGAACAATCCGGTGCTCGTGCTGCGCGAAGGCTTATGGACACGCCTGTGGATGTGGATTAAAAGATTGTTTGGACGCTAACGATCATCCGCACCACGGGGAGGACGAGCCATCAAACGCATCAGCCTGCATCACCCGGATCTTGAGCGCATCGCCGCATTTCTTGAAAAACAAAACGTCGGTCAGGTGGATGTCGGTCTGCTGCTGGGCAGCGGCCTGAGCGGCGTGGCCGAACAGACCGTCATCGAGCACGAGTTCGCCTACGAGCAGATCGACGGGTACCCGACCACGAAAATCCCCGGCCACCCGGGGCGGCTGGTCATCGGCAAACTGGGCGACAAACGCTGCGCGGTGTTCATGGGCCGTTTCCACGGCTACGAGGGCGCGCCGGCGCAGCAGTTGACCCTGCCGGTGCAGGTGGCCTGGAAGCTGGGCGCGCGCACGATGATGCTCACCAACGCGGTCGGCGGCATCAACGCCACGTACCGCCCCGGCGACATCCTGCTGATTTCCGACCACATCAACCTGATGGGCACCAATTCGCTGTATGAGATGATCTGCGCCTACGACGGCAATCCGTTTTTGCCCGACCAGGCCACGCCCTTCGTCAGTCTCAACGAGTTGTACCGCACCGACATCTACCCGGCGCTGCTGGACCGCCTGAGCGCGCGGCGCATCACGCTGCACCAGGGCGTGCTCGCCGTGTTGCGCGGGCCCAATTACGAAACGGCGGCGGAAGTGCGCATGCTGCGCGCGCTGGGCGCCGACGCGGCGTGCATGTCCACCGTGCCCGAGGCGCTGTACGCGAAGTACGTGGGGATGTCCGTGGCCGCGCTGGCGCTGGTGACCAACCTGGCCAACGACGGTTCGCTGGCCGAAAGCCCGCGTCACGAAGACGTGCTGCTCGCCGCCAAACAGGGCGCGGCGAATTTCGCCTTCACCGTCGGGGAAGCGGTTACTTTGCTTTAGGCAGCGTTCTCTTGGGGATCAGCTTGTGCGCCAACGACGGTCCGATCATCCAGGTCGGATCGTAGGTGCGCATGACCATCTGCCAGTCGCTTTCATCCACGACCCGCTGAATGGTGTACAGGTTGGCGTTGGCCAGATCGTAGGCGACGGCCTGCGTGCCGTCTTCCAGTTGAATGACGGAGCGGTGGAAGAAATCGGGATGGCTCTCCAGTTGCTCGATCAGGTCGGTGTCGTCGTCGCCCAGCTCGTACAGTTCGTTCTGCTGGAGGAGTTGCTGCACGCGATACACCACGTCGCTTTCGGCCAGACTCGCGTAGAGCATGACGTAAAACGGCGAGGCTTCCTGACGGCTGAGGAAAAACCCCGACTCGATCTTGTGCAGGTTTTGCAGGTTGCGCATCAGCGATCCATAGACGAAAACACGCGGCTGATTGAGCTCCATCCTTGTTTTTTCTCCTTCTCGTTCCGAGTGAGCCTGCCCTGGAAAACGAAAAGTTGCAAGCTTTAATTTCGTGATCCGAAAATTGCCGTGCCGATGCGCACCAGCGTCGCGCCTTCGGCGATCGCGACTTCGAAATCGGCGGTCATGCCCATCGACAACTCCGGCAGCGCCAGGCCGAGATCGACGCGCAGACGGTCGCGCAGTTCGCGCAGACCGGCGAAAAACGGGCGCACCCGCTCGGCCGGCCAGAACGGCGGCATGGTCATCAGGCCGCGCAGTTCCAGGTGTTCCAGGCGGGCGATTTGTTCGGCCAGTCCCCGCGCTTCTTCGGGCGCGCAACCGCTTTTAACGCCCTCCCGCGCGACGTTGACCTGCAACAGCACGGGAATCACCCGCCCATGTTCGGCGGCGCGATGGTCGATCTCCTGCGCCAGGCGCAGGCTGTCGACGGTGTGGATCATGTGCACCCACGGGGCCAGGTACTTGACTTTGTTACGCTGCAAAGAACCGATGTAGTGCCACTTAATGGTATCGGGCAAAACGGGGACCTTCTCGCGCACTTCCTGCACATAGTTTTCGCCGAAGTCCACTTGCCCGGCGCGCCGGGCCTCGTCGATGGCCGCGGGCGGATGCAGTTTGCTCACCGCGACCAGCGTGACCTCGGCCGGATCGCGCCCGGCGGCGATGCACGCCTCGCGTATGCGTTCCTGAATTTCCCGCAACGATTCGGCGATGCTCATGAGTCTCTTTCGATCAGAACGTTCTGCCCGTGGATCTTTTCCCATAATACGGCGACTTCGGCCAGGGGCAACCCCACCACGTTGGTGTAGGAGCCGCGCACGACCTGCACCAGGCTCGCGCCGATGTCCTGGATGGCGTAGGCGCCGGCTTTGTCCATCGGTTCGCCGGTGGCGACGTAGGCGCGGATCTGTTCCGGCGTCAGTTGGCGGATGTAGACTTCCGAAGCGACGGCGCTGGTGAAGCGTTCGTTGCCGTTGTGCTTGAACAGGCAAAAGCCCGTGACCACCGTGTGCCAGCGGCCGCTGATGGTCGAAAGCATGCGGAAGGCGTCGTCGGCGTCGACCGGCTTACCCAGCATCGCGCCGTCGACGACCACCGTGGTGTCCGCGCCCAGCACCCAATCGTCCGGGTAACGCGCGGCGATTTTTACCGCCTTGGTCGCGGCCAGACGCATGGTGTGCGCCTCGGGCTGTTCGCCGGGCAACGGGGTTTCGTCCACGTCGGGAACTTCGACGATCAGCTTCAGGCCCAATTGACGCAGCAGTTCGCGGCGGCGCGGGCTGCCGCTGGCCAGGATCAACCGTGGAGCGCTCAAGCCAGCGCCTCCGGGTTCATCAGCAGCGCCATGATCGCCTTTTGCACGTGCAGGCGATTTTCGGCCTCGTCCCAGACCTTGGAAGCGCTCGATTCGATCACCGCGTCGGTCACTTCCTCGCCGCGATGCGCCGGCAGGCAGTGCAGGAAGATCGCGCTCGCCTTGGCCTGGCCGAACAGTTCCTCGTTGACCTGGTAGGGCGCGAAAACCGCGCGGCGCTTGTCCTCCTGGCCTTCCATGCCCATCGAGGTCCACACGTCGGTGGTGACCACGTCGGCGTTATGCACCGCCGCGACCGGATCGCGCGTGAGTTCGATCTTGCCCGCGGCTTCGGCCTGGGCGCGCGCGAGGATCGTCGCGTCGGGATCGTAGCCTTCCGGGCAGGCCAGCGACAGGTCGAAGGGCAGCCGGGCGGCGGCGTTGATCCACGAGTTGGCCATGTTGTTGCCGTCGCCGATGTAGACGATCTTCTTGCCCTCGTAGCCGCCCAGGTGATCGATCACCGTTTGCAGATCGGCCAGCACCTGACACGGATGCAGCAGGTCGGTCAGGCCGTTGATGATCGGCGCCGAGCCGTACTGCGCCAGCTCTTCCAGAATTTCCTGGGCGAAGGTGCGGATCATAATGCCGTCGACGTAGCGCGACATCACCCGCGCCATATCCTTGATCGGCTCGCCGCGGCCCATCTGCGTCGTCTGCGACGAAATGAACAACGGCTGCGCGCCGAGTTGATAGCAACCGACTTCGAAGCTGATGCGGGTGCGCGTGGATTGCTTTTCGAAAATCAGCGCCACGCTTTTGCCCGCCAGCGGGTGAAAGATTTCGCCGGATTTGAGGCGATCGCGCAGGTCGACCGTCACGTCGAAGATGCGGCCGATTTCCTGGCTGGTCAGGTCGTACAAACTCAACAGATGATCCATCGCCCACCTCCTTTACAAAATGTACCGGGACAAATCCTCGTCTTTGATGATGTCGGTCAGCGCCTGATCGACGAACTTCGCGTCGACCTTCACCGTTTTGCCGCTCATCGCCGGCGCGTTGAAACTCACTTCGTCCAGCATCCGTTCCATGATCGTGGCCAGGCGGCGCGCGCCGATGTTCTCCATCTTGTTGTTCACCTGCGCGGCCAACTCGGCGATGCGCTTCACACCGTCGGCGCTGTACTTGAGCTTGACGCCCTCGGTCGCCAGCAGCGCCTCGTACTGCTTGGTCAGCGCGTTGTCCGGCTCGGTCAGGATGCGCACGAAAGCATCGACCGACAGGCTCTTGAGCTCGACGCGAATCGGGAAACGCCCTTGCAGTTCCGGAATCAGGTCCGCCGGCTTGGCCACGTTGAACGCGCCCGCCGCGACGAACAGAATGTGATCGGTGTTGACCATGCCGTGCTTGGTCGTCACCGTGCTGCCCTCGACGATCGGCAGCAGATCGCGCTGCACGCCTTCGCGGCTGACGTCCGGCCCGTGCGCCGACTCGCGGCCGGCGATTTTATCGATCTCGTCCAAAAAGACAATCCCCGACTGCTCGACGCGCCGCAGCGCCTCGGCCTGGATCTTCTCCATGTCGATCAGCCGCTGGGCCTCGCCGCGTTCGAAGAGGCGTAGCGCCTCGGCGACCTTCACCTTCTGCTTTTTGGTTTTGCGCGGGAACAGGTTGCCGAACATGTCCTTGAAGTTGATGTCCATCTCCTCGAGGCCGGAGCCGGAGAAAATTTCGATCATCGGCATCTTGGAATGGTCGGGCAGTTCCATTTCGACTTCGCGCTCGTCGAGCTTGCCGTCCAGCAGCATCTGGCGGAATTTTTCGCGCGTGCGCTGGTAGCTGCGCTCCTCGTCGTGCGTCTGGTCGGCCGGCACGAAGACGAAGGTTTCGCCGACGACCTCGTCGGACTCGTTTTTCTCCTCGCCCTCTTCGTAAGCGACGGCCGTTTCGACCGGCGGCTTCTTTTTCGGCGGCTGCGGCAGCAGGCGATCGAGCACCTTTTCGATGGCGTTGAGCCGCGCCTGTTCGGCCACGCGCTCCTCGTGCTCGCGGCGCACCTGGGCGATGCCGATTTCGGTCAGGTCGCGGATCATGCTCTCCACGTCGCGGCCCACGTAGCCGACCTCGGTGAACTTGCTCGCCTCGACCTTGAGAAACGGCGCGCCCACCAGCCGGGCCAGCCGGCGCGCGATTTCGGTTTTGCCCACGCCGGTCGGACCGATCATGATGATGTTCTTCGGATAGATCTCGTCGCGCAGCGGTTCGTCGATCTGCCGGCGGCGCCAGCGATTGCGCACGGCGATGGCCACGGCGCGCTTGGCGTCCTTCTGCTCGATGATATAGCGGTCCAGTTCCTCGACGATCCGGCGCGGGGTCATGTTGTCTTCAAAAATTTCCGGGTGTTCCATAATGTGTTCCTACAGTTCGTCAACGACGATGTGGTCGTTGGTGTAGATGCAGATTTGCGCGGCGATCTTCATCGCTTCCTCGGCGATGCGTCGCGGTGGAAACTTGGTGTGCTCGACCATCGCCTTGGCCGCCGCCTGCGCGTAGGGCCCGCCCGAGCCGATGGCGATGACGCCGTCGTCGGGTTCGATCACGTCGCCGCTGCCGCTGACCAGCAGCGTGATGTCCTTGTCGGCGACGATCATCAGCGCTTCGAGCCGGCGCAGGATCTTGTCGGTGCGCCAGTCCTTGGCCAGTTCGACCGCCGCGCGCATCAGGTTGCCGTTGTACTGCTCCAGCTTGCTTTCGAAACGGTCGAACAGGTGAAACGCGTCGGCCGCCGCGCCCGCGAAACCGGCGAGCACTTTGTCCTTGCCCAACCGACGCACCTTGCGCGCGCCGTGCTTCATCACCGTGTTGCCCAGCGTGACCTGGCCGTCGCCGGCCATGGCGATTTTACCGCCGCGGCGAACGGCGACGATCGTCGTGGCGTGAAATTGTTCCATCATGATTTCTCCTTTTTCGTGCGGGCCCGCCGGCCGCGCGGATGCGCTTTTTCGTACACGGCCAGCAGCCGATCGGCGGTCACGTGCGTGTACTGCTGCGTCGTGGACAGGCTTTCGTGACCGAGCATCTCCTGCACCTCGCGCAGGTTCGCACCCGACTCGAGCAGGTGCGTGGCGAAGGAATGCCGCAAGGTATGCGGCGAAGCCTTATGCCCGATGCCCGCCGCCAGCCGCGCCCGCCCGACGATTTTCTGTATCGTTCGGACACTCAGGGGCTTGTTTTGGTTGCCCAGAAACAGCGGACTGTCGTCCACCAGATCGTAGGTTTGGCGCCGCTCGGCCCGCGTGGCGTCGATGTAGGCGGCCATCGCCTCGGCCGCCTTCGCGCCCACGCCGACCAGCCGATCTTTATTTCCCTTGCCGTGTACGTGGATCGTGCCGATCTCACGCTCCCAATCGCCGACCGTCGCCGCCGCCAGCTCGCTGACCCGGCAACCGGTCGAGTAGTACATCTCCAAAACGGCCCGGTCGCGCAGGACATGAACGGGATTGTCGTCCACCCGCGCTTCGACCAACGCGGACGCTTCGGCGACCGTCAGCGTGGCGGCCAGGCGCTTTTCCTTCTTCGGCGAGCGCACCTGGGTGGCCGGATTGGCCTCGATCAGGCCGCGCCGGCGCAGAAATTTGAAAAAAGCCCTCAACGACGCCAACTTACGGGCGATCGTCGCCTTGGCTTTGTCGCCGGTCAACGAAGCGAGAAAGGCACGCAATTCCAGTTTGGTCACCAGCGCCGGATCGATCATACCGTCGCGCACACAGACCTCGTGTTCACGGCAGAAAGCGAAAAATTGCTCGATATCACGCAGATAGGCATCCACCGAACGAGGCGATAAATTTCGCTCGAACCGCATGTGTTCGCGGAACGCATCGACGAGTTTCGTCTGATTATCCAATGATACTCCAGGGCTGTCTCGTAAACCGCTCACAAGCTAAAGCCGTAACCGGACAGTGTCAATAAACATATTGCATTTCAAATATTATTCTTGCTATGGTGAAAGAAAAAAGCCTTGCAGGAAAACGAATTAGGGGAGGATGAAAAAATGAACAACGTCGTTGTGCACTATCGGAATGGGAGCATTATCAAAGGCACAACCAATGACATTCACAAAGCCAAACCGATGTTCCACCTGGCGATTCTCAACTCCAAAGAACAACCGAAACTGGTCAACGTCGACGAGCTCAAGGCCGTGTTTTTCGTTCGCTCCTTCGAGGGCGAAGTCCAGGGCGGCTTCGGTCACCTTCGCGATGGTGAGAAGCAGAGCGCCTACGGACGCAAGGCGGAATTGCTGTTCAAGGACGGCGAAAAGGTTACCGGTTACGTCCAGGCTTACCACGAGAACGAGCCGATGATCATGCTCGTGCCCGAACGGTTGCAAAACAACTATCGCATCTACGTGAATCGCACCGATGTGAAAAACATCTACTGGCTGTAGGTCAGCCCAACCACTCGCGCAACGCACGTATCGCGGCGGCGTGCATCGCCTCTTTGCGGGCGGCGCGGCCCATCTTGCCTTCGGGGCTCGGCAGCAGGCCGAAATTGGCGTTCATCGGCTCGATGGGCTGTCGTTCGCTCGTCGTTACGTAATGCAACAACGCGCCGATCATCGTGTCGGCCGGCGGTAACGACGGCGCGCGCCCGGCCAGCTCGTCGGCGGTGAAACGCGCGGCCAGCAGGCCCATCGCGGCGCTTTCCAGGTAGCCTTCCACCCCGGTGATCTGCCCGGCGACGCGCACGCCCGGTTTGTTGCGCAAGGCCAGCGAGGCGTCGAGCACGCGCGGCCCGTCGAGGTACGTGTTGCGGTGGATAACCCCGTAACGCAGCAGGCGCAGCCCGGCGAGTCCCGGCAGCAGACGCAGGACCTCGCGTTGCGCGGCGAAGGTCATGCGCGTCTGGAAACCGACGAGGTTCCAGGCGTCGCCGGCGACATCCTCGCGGCGCAGCTGCACCACCGCGTAAGGGCGTCGGTCGGTGCGCGGATCGGTCAACCCCACCGGGCGCATCGGGCCGAAGCGCAGCGTGTCGACGCCGCGCCGGGCGATCTGCTCGATGGGCATGCAGCCCTCGAACACGCGCGCGTCCTCGAACTCGTGCGGCGTGACCAGCTCGGCGTTCATCAGCGCCCGGTAAAACGCGTCGTACTCGTCCTTGTCGAGCGGGCAGTTGAGGTAGTCGCCCTCGCCCTCGCCGCGCCGGTCGGCGGAAAAAACAATCGTGCGGTCGATCGACGCACCGTCGACGATCGGGCTGGTGGCGTCGTAAAAATGCAGATGATCCGTACCGGCGATCCGGGCCAGTTCGCGGGCGAGATTGTCGGTGGTCAGCGGTCCGGTCGCGACGATCACCGGGGCGTCGGGCAGCGCCTCGACCTCTCGCCGGATCAACTCGATGTTCGGCTCGGCCTCGATCGCCTCGGTCACCGCTTGGGCGAAGCGTTCGCGGTCGACGGCCACCGCCTTGCCCGCCGGCACCGCATGGGCGCGCGCCAGGCGTTCGATGAGGCTGTCGCAGGCCTGCATTTCGGCAAACAGCACGCCCTTGCCGGTGCCCACGGCGTTGGATCCCAGGCTGTTGGAGCAAACCAGCTCGGCCAGATGCGCACTCGTGTGCGCGGGCGTGGGGGTTTGCGGACGGGCCTCGAGCAACCGGACGCGCAGGCCGCGGCGGGCAAGTTGAAACGCCGCTTCCGCGCCGGCCAGCCCGCCGCCGATCACCCGGACGAAGTTCACCGGCTCATTCCTCGGCGGTGTCCGACGTCGCGCCCTCGTTCTCGACGACCTCGTAGTTGCATTCGCGGTTCGGGCAACTCAGGACGGTCTTTTCGCCGCTCTTGCGCCGCAGCAGGAAATGGTTGTCGCACTGCGGGCAATGACGGTCGACCGGCTCGGCCCGGAAGGTCACGCGGCACTTCGGATAATTCGCGCAGCCCCAGAACACGCCGCGCGGTCCGCTCTTTTCCTGCAGCGTGCCGTCGCAGCCTTCCTTCGGGCATTTGACGCCCGTGTCGAAGGCGAGCGTGCCTTTGCACTTCGGGTACTTTTTGCAGGAATAGAAGCGGCTGCCCTTGCGGCTGTATTTGAGGACCATCGGACCGCCGCAGGTGGGGCAGATCTTGTCGCTTTCCTCGGCCGGACGCACGGCGGCGGCTTTTTCCTTGAGGCTGACGATGTTCTTGCACTTCGGATAGGCGCTGCAGGCCAGGAAGGGCCCGAAGCGGCCGGTTTTCTTGATCATCGGTGCGCCGCATTTGTCGCAGGTGGCCTCCACCTGTTCCTCGACGGCCACGATCACCTTGCCTTCCTCGTCGCGCGAATAGTTTTTCGTGTTGCGGCAATCGGGGTAATTCGAGCAGGCCAGGAACGAGCCGTTGCGGCCGTGCTTGATGACCATCGCCGACCCGCACTTTTCGCATTTGATGTCGGTGGTCTCGCCCTCGCGCTTGAGGTTGGCCATTTCCTCGCCGGCCTTCTCCAGATCGACCAGGAACGACTTCCAAAAATCGGCGAGCAGCTTGTGCCAGTCGACGCGGCCTTCCTCGACCTCGTCGAGCTGCGTTTCCATGTTCGCGGTGAACGAAACGTTGAGCACGTCGGGGAACGAGCCGATCAGCAACCGCGTCACCGAGCGGCCCAGGTCGGTCGGACGCAGCCCGCCTTTGACGATCTTCGCGCCCTCTTCCTTTTCCTCGGCCTGATCCTTTTTCGCGGTGCCTTTGACCTTCTCGACGTATTTCTTTTCGAGGATCGTGGCCAGAATCGCCGCGTAGGTCGACGGCCGGCCGATGCCCTGCTCCTCCAGCTCCTTGATCAGCGTGGCTTCGGTGAAGCGCGCCGGCGGCTGGGTGAATTTCTGCTGTTGATCGATTTTCTCGCCGCGCAGTTCCTGCTTGGCGCTCAGCGGCGGCAGCTTGGAGCTGGGGGTGTCGCCGTTTTCGTTTTCCTCGTCGTCGCGCATCGCCGCCAGATGGCCGGGGAACACCTCTTTCTGCTCGCTGGTGGTCAGGCGGTACGGACCGTTGGCGATCTGCACGGTCAGGACTTCGAACTCGGCCGGGTTCATCTGGCTGGCGACGAAGCGCTTCCAGATCAACTCGTAAACCTTCAACTGCGGCCCGGTCAGCTTGCCCTTGAGGCTCTCGGGCGGCAGCGCCAGATCGGTGGGCCGGATGGCCTCGTGCGCTTCCTGCGCGCCCTTGCGGCTGCTGTACACCGGCGGTTTGGCCGGCAGATACTCGTCGCCGTAAGCGCGGCTGATATACGCGGCGGCGGCCTGTTGCGCGTCGGCGGCGATGCGTACCGAGTCGGTGCGCATGTAGGTGATCAAACCCTGCGGACCTTCGCCGGTGACGTCGATGCCTTCGTACAACTGCTGCGCCAGGCGCATGATCTGACTGGGGCTCATGCGCAGGCGGCGGCTGGCGACCTGCTGCAGCGTGCTGGTGATGAACGGCGGCAGCGGCCGTTTTTTCTGCTGCTTGCGGTTGATCGCGTCGACAACGTACTTGCCCGCATCCAGCTCGGCGGCGATCGCCGCGGCCTGCTCGGCGTTGGTCACCGACAGCTTCTTGCCGTCCTTCGTGCCGACCTTGGCGGTGAAGACCGGCGGGGCGTCGGCGCGCAGATCGACGTACAGTTCCCAGTATTCCTGCGGCTTGAACTTTTCGATTTCCTCTTCGCGCTCGACGACCAGCCGCACGGCGACCGACTGCACGCGCCCGGCCGACAAGCCGCGCTTCACCTTTTTCCACAGCAGCGGGGAGAGCTTGTAGCCGACGAGCCGATCGAGAATGCGCCGCGCCTGCTGGCTGTAGAATTTGTTCCGGTCCAGTTCGGTCGGATGCTCGAGCGCTTCGAGCACGGCGCGCTTGGTGATTTCGTTGAAGCTGATGCGGTGCACCGGCTTATCTTTAATGTTCAACGACTGCGCGATGTGCCAGGCGATGGCCTCGCCCTCGCGGTCGGGGTCGGGGGCCAGCAGCACGGCGTCGGCTTTGCCCGCGGCGGTTTTCAGTTCGCGCAGGACCTTTTCCTTGCCTTTGATGGTCACGTATTTGGGCGCGAAATCCTGCTCGATATCCACGCCCAGCTCGCTGGCCGGCAGATCGCGCACGTGGCCGACCGAGGCTTTCACTTGAAAATCGCGGCCCAGGTATTTCCCAATGGTTTTCGCTTTGCTTGGCGACTCGACGATGACCAGTGTCTGACTCATTAAACCTCCTGAGTGACGGCGTATCGATTACCCGGCAGCCTTCGCACCCGACCCGCCAACTCCAGTTCCAACAGGGCCGCATTGACTTGGGCCGCACTCAATCCTGTTTTTACCGCCAGTTCGTCGGCATCGGCGTCCGCGCCGACGAGCCGGTCCCAAATTTTTCCCGCGTCGCCCGGCGGCGGCGGCAATTGCGCGCGCATCGCCGTGGCGGCCTCGTCCTCGGCCTGGCCGCGGTTGAGATGCTCACCGAGCACCTCTTCGACCACGTCGAGAATCTCCAACAACGGCTTGGCCCCGTCGCGAATCAACCGGTTGACGCCGCGACTTTGCGCCCGGTCGATGCGTCCGGGCACGGCCAGCACCGTTTTCCCCTGCTCCATGGCCAGGCGCGCCGTAATCAACGCGCCGCTTTTCTCCCCCGCCTCGACCACCACGCAAGCCCGGCCGAGCCCGGCCAGCAGGCGGTTGCGGGCGGGGAAGCTGCCCCGCATCGGCGGGGTGCCCGGCGGCAGTTCGCCCAGCAACGCTCCGCCGTCAGCGACGATCCGCTCAAAGAGCGTCACGTGCTCGGGCGGGTACGCGACATCCAGACCCGCGCCCAACACGGCGACGGTCGATCCGCCGGCGGCCATCGCGCCGCGATGCGCCTGGGCGTCGATGCCGCGCGCGCCGCCGCTGACGGTGCAAATGCCGCTACGGCTCAACGCGGCTCCCAGGTGCTCGGCCACCTTCAACCCATAGGGCGTCGGTTGGCGCGTGCCGACCACGCTCGCGGCCAGCTCCGTCTTAATGTTAATGTCGCCGCGCACGAAAACCACCGGCGGCGGCGAGTACAGTGTGCGCAGGGCGGCCGGATACTCCGGATCGGTAAACGACAGCGCCCGCTGTCCGCTCGCGGCGACTTGTTCCTCCATGCGCTCGACCGGCGAAAAATCGCGAAATCCCGCCAACGCCTCGGCCTGTCGCGCCGACAATCCCAACTCCCGCAAGCGGGCGACGGATGCACCAAAGGCCCGTTCGGCTTCGGGGAATTCCGCCAGGATTTTCCCGGCGGAGACGGAGCCGATCCCCGGCACGCAAAGCAGGGCCAAGTGGTAGCGCGACATCCCGACTCCCATGTCGATTTGAGCCGTAAGGATAAACACTGCGCTTCGCCCTCTGTCAAGGGCGGTCGAACACTTTGTTAAATAAATGAAAAAGGGACCGGCCAAGCCGGTCCCTCGTGTGTATACGTCGTCGTGGGGTCTATTGCACGTCGCTGATCACGATGTCGCCGACCAGCATCGGGCGCGTGCCGTTGGTCACGAGCACCGTCGAATTTTTATCGCCCACGCGGATGACAATGACGTTGCCGATTTTGTAGTTCGGCACGTTTTTCGGATCCGGGCTGCGGCGCCAGACCGAGAAGCTGTTGCCGACTTCCACACCTTGTTTCAGGCCCAGGTCGATGAACGCGACCATGTTGTAGGCCATGTTGAAATCGTCGTCGGCGTTGCTTTGGATGATCGTGCCGTTCAATTCGAGGTCGGTCATTTTCAGCGTAATGCGCACCGGCGAACGATCCATGGACATCAGGCGGTCGCCGACGTGAATTTCCGAAACGGAGTTGATCAGCTTGCCGGTGTAGATGACCTTGCCGTTGGGCAACGTCGTCGAATCGACCGTCTCCACCTCGCCGACCAGGCGCACCAGGTAGCCCAGCGGATCGCGCTTGAAGGGGTGCATCACCTTTTTCTGCGTACGGAAAACGGTGAACACGTCGCCCAACTGCACGTTGGCCGTTTTGCGCATCTGGAAGTACACGAAATTGTCTTCGCGCAAAATGAGCTGTTTGTCGATGTTGTCGGTGATGCGTCCCGCGCCTTCAATTTCCTCGTCGCTGAGGATGTCGATTTCATCGATGCGCGTATCGTAACTGAAGGTCGTGTCGAAGGCGGCCATTTCCGGCGCGTCAAACAGGAAATCCGCATCGCGGCGCATCGGCGCTTCCTCGTAAACCACCATGCCCTGTTCCACGCGCACCTTGAGCGTCTGCCCCGGATAGATCCAGTGCGGATCGGCAATTTGCGGGTTCATTTCCCAGATCAACGGCCACTGCCAGGGGTCGTTGTAGAAACGCTGCCCCAGATCCCACAGCGTATCGCCCGATTCGACGTTGTATTCGATGATCTCCATTTTCTGGACGATATCCACCGGTTTCTTCGCCGGCGTGTCCGACCAGGCCATGGTCACCATACCCAACAAAGCCAGGGCGACGAGGAAAATGATGACGGTGCGGAAGTGTCTCATGGAAAAAACCTCCTTCAACGAGACGAATCCATTTTGATTTTTTTCGCCTCGGGGGAATCCGCATATTCACGCAACAGACGATCACGCGTCTGCTGGGCTTTCTCGGTCTGTCCTTGCCGATCGTAGCAATCGGCCATCCAGTACAAGGCGCGCGGCGCATACGGCCCGGCCGCCTGTCCCGCCGCGAGGCAACGCTTGTATTCGTTGATCGCCTGCGCGAACTCCGACAGGTTGCGGTACGCCTCGCCCAACGCGTAACGCGCGCGCGGCAGATACGCCGACCCGGGATGCTGCGCGATGAACGCGTTCAAATCGTAAATCGCCAGGCCCCAGTTGCTCTGCTGCATCTGGACCATCGCCTTGCCGAACGCGGCGTCCTCGCTCTCGCGCGCATCGCCGCCGCCGACCGGCAACGGCGCGGGCGTCGTTTCGTTGGTCGGCGCGGGCATCATCACCGGCTCGCTCGATGCAACGGTGTCGCCCGACGGTTCCTGAATGTACACCGTGGGCTGCTGCAATTCCTCCTGCAGCTTCTTGATCGCCTCGTGGTTGTTCTTCGCCGTCTCGCGCAGGACGAACAACGAGCTGTTCATTTCTTCCATGCGCAAATTCAGGTCGGCGATCGTCGTTTGCAGATCGTTGACCTGGCGTTGCAACTCCTCGACTTGCTTTTGGCTTTTCTGGTCCTCCGCGCAACCCAGCGCCAAAAGCAGGAGACTGCATATACAAATACACTTCAACCACGTGCGGCCCATACGGGGACACCCATCCTTCGTTGAATCCTGGCGTTATCCTATCGTTCGCCGAGACGCACTGTCAAGAGATTTTCCATTGTTTATCGTCTCTTACAATGGCAAATCTCACGTTTTTTCTAATCATTTGTTGCCCGCTCACACACCGACGATAACCTGAAAACGGGCCGAATTCCATCACCGAAAATCGTCCGCCAGGCAACTTGCTCGTCAAACGATGCCGGCGAAAAATCATGCTAATTGTTCGGAATCACGCGACTATTTACTTGCAGCGGCGCGTCGGCGATCTGCAACAGGCGCCGCTCGTCGCCGGGACGGTAATTCACGATCGGGTACATTTGGATGAGAATCGAGAACTTGCCGGCCGGCAATTTGTCCAGGTCGACGAATTCGAAGCCCAGACACCCGTAACAACCCGGGTAGCGCTCCGGCGGATCGAGCCGACCGACGTCGTCGTGGTAGTACAGCACCATGCTCGCCGGGATCTTCTCCTTGTCGTACATGTTGCGCGAGAACCATCCTTCCGGATGCTCGGGCCGCGAACCGGCCACCACCTGCCAGTCGAACGCCGCCGGATCGAGATTGCGCTCGGCCTCGCTCATCATGCCGTCGATGTCCACGCCCTGCGGATTGTTGTCGTTGTAGTAGCGGCGTCCGGTCACCTGCGGCGGCGTGTCGATGTAAATGCGCATGGCCGCGCTGCGGAAGAACGTGGAAATTTTAAACGGCAGATCGATCGTCAACGGAAACTCCATGCCGGTTTTCCAATAAACGCTGGTCAGCTCGACGCTGGGCGTGGGGATCTTCCAGACGAGCCGGTTCCAGTTTTTCGTCCGCCGGATGATGCGCACCGGACCGTCGATGTAGCCGAGCACCTCGGCGCGGAAATCGTTTTCGTTGCGCTCCAGGTGCATCAGGTTCCAGAACAGGTCGCCCTCGATGCGCACCTTCTGCCGATCGGCCACGCTCACGTTGGTGCCGCCGATGGCCGGTTTAACATATAGCTTCGCCGCCGAGATCGGCGCGTCGGCGTGATAGCCGATCAGGTAGTCGGTCGTTTCGATCTCGTTGGCTTGCTCGTGATACTGCACGTAATCGACGTTGCTGCGCGGCGCGGGCCCGGCGAATGCGAGCAGATACACGTAGGCACGCCCGCCGTCGCGCGGATCGACGACCTCCAACTCCAGCCCCGCTTCCACGCCGGGCGGCAACAAAAACGGCTGCAATCGCGGTCCGGCGTCGGCGCAGATGAACGCCAGTTCGTCGTCCGCGTCCAACGCGCCGTCGTCGACGTCGGTCGAGGCGATCTCTCCATGCGGATACACGTACTGGCCGTCGCGGCGTTCGTCGATCTGAAAGGGAATCGGCCGCAGCGCTTTCCCGTCGAACACGAACAGGCCCAGTTGCTCGATTTTCCAGCCCTGCAGCAAGCGCAATTTGTGGCCGGGGACGGTCACCGGGTCGGTCGTGCGCGTCAGCGTTTTCATCGACGCGTTGGCCGCGAAGGCCGCGGCGGACACCAGGCACACCACGGCGGCCAGGCGCAAAAAGAACCGCCACCAGCGAATGATCCACAGTCGTTCGCCGGTGCCCAGCGGGTCGATGAACAGGCTGAACGGCCGTTCGGTGGAGTCATGCTCCCACTTCGCCGCCACCTGCTTGATCGCCCGTAAACGTCGATGATCCGAGGTTGCCCACATGGGGCGAATCATGGGCGAGGGCCCGCGCAATGTCAAGAAAGGCAGGAATAATCCCCGGATCTGTGTTTTGCTTTCATGGCATCGATCCACAAACAAGGTCCCTTCCCCCCTTGATTTTCTTTTACTTTTGACATTTACCGTCGAAAGCCTCACAATAGAAACAGACGCTGAACCGTTCAGCGAAGAGGAGAGTACATGCGTTTTGTCTATGTTCTGGTTTTGCTGATCAGCCTGGCGGCGTTCGTCTTCAGCCTTAGTTGCGACGACGATCCGGCCGAGCCGAGCGGCCTGGGCGGGAACGACGATGACGACGACGATGACGATACCGGCGGCGACATGTACAGCGACGAATGCAGCATCGACTACGGCGACAACCCCGGCTGCGACTCCGACGAACCCGGCTGCCAGATGACCGTCCTGATGAACAAGGACCGCTATCTGAACCCCGACGAGTCCGACTGCGCCCCCGCGCTGGATTGGTACGCCGATCTGGCCGCGGTGGCCCTGGCGCACTCGCAGGATATGTGCAACCGCGACTTTTTCGACCACAGCAATCCCGACGGCGACGATCCCTTCGACCGGATGGACGCGGCGGGCATCCAGTGGGTGACCGCGGGCGAGAACATCTTTCGCGTGTCCGGCGTGGGCATCGACGAGGCGGTGACCATGGGCGAAGAGGCGTTCATGGACGAGCCCGAGTGCGTGGCCAATCACCGCTCGAACATTCTGAACCGCAACTTCACCCACGTGGGCGTCGGCGTGTACGAATGCGGCGACGGCTACATCTACATCACGCAGGATTTCGCCGCCTTCAGCTTCAGCGACATCCGGCAGGACCCGCACGAATACTGCCCGGGCTTCAGCAAGTAATTTTCCGAGAACTGATCGTTTATCACGGCGGCCCTCATCCCCGCCCCTTCTCCCACAGGGAGAAGGGAGACCGGGTTGTCATGAAAATCCGGGACATGTACTTGCTACGTGTCCCGTGATTTTCCGGTAAGAGAGTCGGGCGTCAACCCGGGGTGAGGGACTGTCTGTACCAGTTATTACCATCTTCGGTGGCACTGATACGCCGAACGCAGTGAGGTTTATCAGTGGTATATTTGAACACTGATAAACTCGCTCGCTCGTGTATCAGTGCCACCAAACGTCGATCGTACGCTGACATAAAAAAACCGTATATAGAAAAAGGGCCTCCGCACGGGAGGCCCTTTACATATTTTTCCGTTTCCCCATGTTTCAAGCGATTACATCAATGAGTTGTTTTTCCATCTCATCTGCCTTTTTAAAGGCGTTGACGTTCGCTTTTTGCGCCGCCTGAGCCGCTTTGAGCTCGACGATATCCTGCACCAACCGGGTTTCCTCCGGCTTGGCGGACATGGTGGCGATGTCGGTGGCCGCGCGAGCCGCTTTCTTTTCCGCCGCCTGTATACCCTGAACCGCTGCGTTGAGCGCGCCGACTGTGGACATGGTGCGTCCTCCTTCGTTCTTAATCATGGTATCGGCATTTCAGGCGAGGTTCTTGAGTCTCAGCGGCGGAGTTTCGCCAACGCGGCGGCGTAACGATCCAGTGCCTCGACGGCCTCGTAGGGCAGCGTGACCGGCGTGTTAAAATCATCCGCCGGCAGACGGCGCGCGGTTTGCGGATCGGCGACGAACATTTCCTCGGGCAGCGCCGCTTCGTCGCTATCCAACAGGCGCTCCAGGCGGCCGTTTTCCCAAGCGACCGTATCGGCCAGCACGGTGACGAAGGGGAACGGCCCCTTGCGGCTGTGCACGGCATGCCGGTCGGTCAGCGCAAAGCCCTGCTTGCACGCGCGCAGCACGGCCAGGCGGGCCGCGGCGGGATCGGGGACGATCGCCAGCAGCGGCACGTGTGCGTAGCGCTCGGCGATTTCCGCCAGTTCCTTGCGCACCTGATCGGGCCCCAGGCGCACCACGTCGATCACGCCCTGTTCGAGCACCTCGGCCGTGCCCGGTTCGTCGGCCAGCAAAAACACCGCGCGCACCAGCGCCGGATCCAGATCCAGATCCAGTTCGACGTCGTCGCGCGTCAGGATAATCATCGGGCGTTGCGCGTGAGAAAACAGCAGGCGCATATGACGATCCCAACCGATCAGCCGCGCCGCCTGCGGCAGAAGATTTTCATTGAGCAGCAGCTCGTGCCACGGCGCGCCCAGCTTCGCCCAATCGAGATTTTCCAGCGGTCCGACCAGCCCGCGCTCGACCGCCAAGTCCCAATAGGGCGTGCCCGGCAACGGCGTGAGCACGTTGATTTCCGCGCCGCTCAACCGCCCGCGCACCGCCTGCTCGACGACGAAGCGGTACGTCGCGCGCATCGATTCCAGCGTTTCGTCGGGCTCGCCGATGATCCCCGACACGCGCGCTTCGATCTCGTAACGCTCCAGCAGCCGCAGCGCGCGGCGGATCGTCTTGAGCCCATAGCCCTTGCCCAAACGTTCCTGCGTTTCGTCGTCGACGCTTTCCATGCCGAAGGTCACCGAGGTCGCGCCCAGGCGCACCAGCGCCTCGCACAAGTCCGGCGTGACGCGGTCGGCGCGCACGGCGCAACTGAATTCGACCGCGCCCAGCAGGTCGCGCTCCTCCAGTTCGTCGGCCAGCATGATCACCCGCTGGGCACGATCGGCGAACAGGTCGTCGTGAATGTGAATGTGCTCGTGCTCTTCGGCGAGCAGCACGTCGATTTCCTCGGCGATGCGCGTCGCCGAAAAGCCGCGATACCCGCCCCACATCCGCCGGCTCGTGCAGAAACGGCAATCGAAGGGACAGCCGCGACCGGTCATCACGTGCGCGTATTTGAACTCCGGCAGCAGCGAGCGGTCGGGCCACGGCAGCATGTCGAGGTCTTCCAGCGACTCGCGCTCGCGATTGACCGTCACCCGGTCGTCGCGGAAAAAGACGATCCCCGGCACGTCGTCGAGTTTTTCCGGCGGCAGCGAACCGTATTCGTCCAGCAGGCGCATCAAGTGATGGAAGGTATCCTCGCCCTCGCCCATCACGCCGATGTCGAATACGGGATGCAGGCTTTCGGGCAGGCAGGAAATGTGCACGCCGCCCAGCACGAATAGCGCGTGGCAGCGCTCGCGCAGCCATTGCGCGCGCTGGATCGCCACGCCGTAATTCTGCGACGAACAACTGATGCCGATCACGTCGGGGCCGATCGACGCGATGGTCTCCAGGTTCTGTTCGATCGAGCACTTGGCGTCGACGTCGTGTTCGGCCAGAAACGCCGCCATGTAGGCGAAGCCCAGCGGCGCGTAATCGACAATGTCCTGCTCGCCGGTCGCCAGATGAAAAACGATCCTCATGGTCGCTCCCAGTAGTACGTGGTTCGCGTCAGTCCGATTTTTTGCAGCAAGGCGCTCTTGGGCGTACGGTCGCCGTCGCCGAGCACCTCGTCGGGGATGAATGGCCGATCGACCGCCAGCGTCAGGCGAACCGTCTCACCCGTCGCCGTCGCCGGCAGCACGCCTTCCAGGCACAGCAAATCGCTTTGCGGCACCGTGCGCGAGGCTACCGTAAAATCGTCCGCGCGCAAAGTGAACCGCGGATCGTCCGTCCCGAAGTACGGCCGGTGCACGTAAAAGCAGGCGAAGGCCAGGTCCTCGTTCCACCGCCGCGCCGCCTCGACCGTCGCCGCCGCGCCCATCCAGGCCATGCCCGGCGGCCCGGGCGTCACGCCGTCGACCAGTTGCGCGGGCGCGAAATCGTCGTTCGTAAAATCGATCACCCCGGCGAGGCTGCGCCGCGCGGTCACCGCGTCGCGCGCGTACAGGCGCACCGAAAAATGCGGCGAGCGTAGGAACGAGCGCCGCGTGACCTCGACGCCCTCGGCCGCCAGCGCCTCCGGCAGATGCCCGCGCGGATCGAACAGGTGCGCGTCGTGATCGACGTACCAGACGCGCGCAAAGTGCGTCAGCAAGCGCCGCGCGTTGTCGCTCGCCTGCGCCGGATCGAGCAACGTTTCGTTCGGCCCGCTGCGCACCGCCGCCTGCAACGGCCAGCGGTAATGCGCCGCGTGGGCCAGCGCGATCGAATAATAGTCGTTGGGCACGGCCACGCCGTCGCCCGGTTGCCAGTGTGTCGCGATCGTCTCCACGACCTTGTCCCACGGCTCCTTGGCCAGGCGCGGATCATGCTGCCAACGCGCCACGCCGCCCAGCGACACGGCGAGCGTCAGCGCCAATACGATCCAACCCGCCGCGCGCCGTTTGGCCTCCAGCTCGACCAATCCCATCGCCGCCAGCACCGCCGCGAAGGGCAGCAGCGGCAGCAGATACTTCGGGCGGAAGATCGGCAGCCCCAGGCCCAGCAGCAGCAAAATGACGAACGGACCCAGCGCCAGGCACGTCAGCAAACGCGGCGGATCGTTGTGCGCCTCGCGCCGCGCGCCGAGAAACGCCGCCAGCAAAAACGGCAGCAGCAAGGCCGTCGCCACCACCAGGTACAACGATCGTTCGGGCGCCACGCCGCATAGCGTCGGCAGACTCCACTCCGAACCGCCCAACAGCAAAAAGGCCGGCCCCAAAAACAGCGATTCGAAAAAGCCGAAGAACTCGCGCGACGGTTTGCCCCGCGCCCATTGCAGCGAAAATTCCGTCCACCACGGCGCGAACAGCAACAGCGCCGCCGCCGTCGCCAGCGCGAAGCGGAAGATCATCCGCCGCTCGCGCCGGTAGCGCCACAGCACGTACGCGCCTTCCACGAGGAGAAAAAATCCGGCCGTGTACTGCACCCACAACGCCGCCGCCGTCGCCAGCGCGAAACCAGCAAACCAGCGCGCGCGCCCGTCGCGCAACGCGTGCAGCAACAGCAGCGCCTGCGCCAACACCAAGAGCGTAAGCAACGTCGGGTAACGCACCTCGTTGCTGTAATACAGATGCAGCGGATTGACCGCCACCAGCAGCGCGCCCAGCACGCCCGCCGCCCGCGAATGCGCCGCGCGCCCCAACGCGTAGGTCAACGGCACGGCCGCCGCGCCGCACAACGCCGGCAGCCAGCGCAGTTCCGCCGTCGCCGTCGCCACGCGCAGCCAGGCCTTCAACAACAGATAAAATCCGGGCGGGCTCGCGTCGTACAACTGCCGCCACAGCAGGCCGGGCCAATCGGCGCGGGCGAACTCCCAGGTGATCACCTCGTCGGTCCACAGCGGCTGCGCGTCGTACCAGGCGAAACGCAACACCAGCGCCAGCAGCGTGCAGAACGCCGTTTTCAGCGCCGCTTCGTGTTCGGCGAAAACCAGATCGTACGGCAGGCCGCGCCTCACGGTCGTTCCCACCCCAGGCGCTCGACGAGCAGACACTTTTCGCGCGCGTCGCCGTCGTGGAAGAAATCGTCGGGTTTGAAGGTCCGCTCGCAGCGCAGCGTGATCGGCAGCCAATCGTCGGCCTCGCCGGGTAGCGTGTCCGGCCGCCAACGCACGATACCGCTGTCGGCGACGGGCAGTTCGATCTCCCGCCCGCGAATCTCCGCGACGATGCGCGGTTGCGGTTTGCCCAGTAGATCCAGCGGCGCGTAGGCGTCCAGCGCCAGGATTTCGCCGGGGCGCGGCGCGGGCAAAATCGCCAGGGCCTCGCCCGCCGTCCACCACGACGGCCCGTTGGACGCATACCACCCCGCGCCCAGTTGCGTCGGATGCTGCGGACCGTCCGGGAAGACGATCGTCCGCGCGAAGCCGCCCTCGGCGAAGGGGCGGCGCAAATACAACAACGACAGGCCGACGCGCTCGTCGCCCGCGTGCATGTGCGCCGGTTGCAGACCGCCGAAATGCAGCGCGGCCTTGGTCAGCGCCTGTTGCGGATCGAAACGCGGCGGATAATACGTCACCACCCACAAGCGGCGATAGCGCGCGGCGAGCAACGGCAGCAATTGGTCAATCATCTCCGGCGTGACGACCTGCCGCCCGGGCGCGACCATCGTCGTGTGATACACGTCCAGTTCGTCGGTCTTGTGCAGCAGGTAGCAGAAGCGCGCGGCAAGGTTGGGCAGCAGCACCGCGTCGCCCGGTTCGGCCTGCGCCGCGACGGTCAGCGCCACCGGCCGCCAGCCCTCGGGTTCGTCCGGATGGTTGATCAACTCCACCGCGCCGCCCACGCCGATCACGACCACGGCCATCGCCAGCACGCTGCCCAAAAAGCGCGCGCGCCGGCCGTACCACGTCACGCCCGACGCCGCCGCCACGCACAGGTACGGCAGCAGCGGCAAAAAGTAATGCGGCGCGAACAGATCCAGCGCCAGCGACGCCAACAGAAAACCGCCGAGCGGCGCGACGGTCAGCCACACCAGCAGGCGGCGCGTCAGACGATCCTCCGACTGCTTGGCCAGCCCGCACCCCACCGCGAACACGAAGGGCAGCGCGGCCAACAGCGGCACGAACGACCACGATGGATGCACGAACTCACGCCAGAACGACGGCAGCCGCCAGTAGGAAAATCCCTGCGTCAGATACACCAACGCCAACGGCAGCAATTGATAAAACGGCACGTGCTCGCCGCCGCCGGCCGCCTCGCGCGCCAGCAATTGTTTGGCCAGCACGATCAGCCACGGCAGATACAACACGGCCATCGCCGCCAGCGCCGCGACGACCTTGCGCCGGTCGGCCAGCGACTTCCACGACGTAAGCAAAAACAACAGATGCGCCAGCAGCACGAAGGCGGAAAAATAATGCACGTACGCCGCCGCCAGTCCCAGCGCCGCCCAGGCCAGCGCCGCGCGCGTCGAACCGCTTTTGGCCAGCGCCAGCACGGCCAGCGTCGCGCCCAACAACAAGACGGTCAGCAGCATCGGATAACGCGCCTGCGCCGCCAGGTACAACGACAAGGGCGCGATGCCGAACAAAATCGCCCCTAAAAATCCGACCACGCGCCCGACGAGCCGATGCCCCAGCGCATAGGTGAGCACCACCGCCAGGCCGAACAGCGCGCCCGACAGCGCACGCATGTGCGTCAACGAGCCGCCGAGCTTGCCCCACAGCCACAGCGCGAGGTAGCCGCCCGGCGGATTCACGTCGAAGCGGCCGATGTCGCGCAGCATCTCGCCCAAAGGTTTGCTCACCGCGAAGATCGTCGCCGCCTCGTCGGTCCACGTGCCGCGCTGCGAGGCCAGCACCAGGCCCGCCGTGCAGCCGATCAATCCCAGGCCGGTCACCAACAGGCGATCGCGCGTGTGCTCATTCATTCGTCGTCTCCATGGCAATGCGTTCGACCAGCAAACTTTTTTCGCTGCGGTCGCCGTCGCCGAGCTGTTGGTCGGGTACGAAAACGCGATCGCTGCGGATGGTCACGGTCACCAGCGGATCGTCGCCGGTGAGCGTCAACGGTTCGCTGCGCCAATCGACGTCCTGACTGACGTTCAATTCGATCATGCCGACGATTTGTTCGTCGACCATCAGCGTCACCGCGGTCGGTCCGCCGAGAAATTCGAGGTTGGCGAAAAACCGCACGTGCAAGCGCGCCGGCTTGTCGGGCCGGCGGAAACGCACGGCGGCGTTTCGCGCCATCCAACGCCGCTCGCCCTGCCCCGCGTACCAGCCGGTGAGCAACTGGTAACTCGCCGGCTCGCTCTCGCCAAACGCGATCGTGTCGCTCAGCGCGGCGCGCAACGCGTTCTCGTCGGCCGTCCAGCGTTCCAGGCAATAACGCCACAGGCCCGGCAATCGGCACTCGCGCGACAAGCGCTCATAGCCCCGCTCGGCCAGCGCGCGGCGCGTATCGTCGTACGGATCGTCCATGTAACCGTGATAATCGACCAGCCACAAATGACGATGCTCCGCCGCCAGCGCCTCCACCAACTCACGCATGCGCCGGCGTTGCGCGTCCAGGGGGCCGAAGCGTTCTTCGAGCACGTACAAATAGCGCACCGGCGGCGGCGACGGCTGACGCTCAAGATAATACAAAAACGCCAGCGAGGTATAGTAATTGTAAAACAGCACGGAGTCGTTGGGGCCCGACGCGGCGGCGACGCGCTCGGCCAGCCCGCGCCAATCCTGCCGCCAATGCGCCGGCGAATAGAAGTAATCCTTGAGGCTCAGACCGGTCAGCGCCAGCGCGTACACGGCGACGAGCAGCGCGACGATTTTCTTTTTCTCCCACAGGTCGACCCACCCCGCCGCCGTCGCGCCCAACGCCAGCGGGACGAACGGCAGCATGTAACGCGGATCGAAAATCGGCATCATCCGGCTGACGGCCAGCACGCCGAACACCGGCACGAGCACCAGGACGCTCAGCGCGCCGCGCCGGCGATGCTCCGCCCGGCCGGTCAGGCCCAACAGCAACAGCGCGACGAACGGGGCAACGAGCAGCAACAGCAGCCAGCCGTAAGCGTCGGGGCGCGCGGCGGCGAACTTCGCCAACGGCGCGACGAAAGTCGGCGGCGCGGTGACGCTATGCCCGACGAACAGCCACACCAGCAGGCGGCGCAGCACTTCGACGATCCCCAGCGGCTCGCGCCAATGCACGCCGCGCAGCAACTGCACGGTGAAGAATTTCAAAAACGGAACGAAGGCCAAACCAGCCAGCGCCAGACCGGCCAATGCCAGCAACAGGCCGCGCAGATGCGCGCGCACGCCGTGCACGAACGCCGCCTGGATCGTCAGCGCTTCGCGGCGCGTCCGCACCGACCGGGAGTGCAAGGCGATCATCCCCAGGCGCGCCAGGCCCGGCCCGGCCGCACGCAAATCTCGATAAGCGCGCCAGGCCAACAACACCAACAGCACGAGCATCGCCGCAACGATGAAAAACGAAAAGTAATGACTGTAGATCGCCAACGCCGTCGCGGCCGCCAACGCGGGCAACCATCGCCAATGCGGCCGCCGCAACAGTTCGACGAACGCCCACAGCGCCAGCAGACAAAACAGCGTGACCAGCGTGTTGTAGCGCGTCTCCTGCCCGCAATAGACCGCCAGCGGCTCGATCGCCAGCAGCAGTGCGCCCGCCGCCGCGCGGGATCGGCCGACCAGCCGCCGCAACAGCAGATACGCGACCGGCACCGCCGCCACCCCCAGCAGCGCACTCAGCGAACGCAGCGCGAATTCGTTTTCGCCCAGCGCGCGCCAGAAATGCAGCGCGGTGTAGATCAGCGGCGGATTGGAATCGATGAGCGGAATGTCGGTCCAGATTTGTCGCAGCGTCAGCCCGGCGGCGCGAAAGGTGGCGACTTCGTCGTCCCAGAAACTTTGCCGGCCGATATGCCAGAAGCGCAGCAGCGCGGCCAGTGCCGTGGCGGCGGCGACGAGCCAACGGTCGCGGCGCGCATGGTCGTCCATCGCCTTACTCCCCGCGCAGCCGGCGCCGGGCGTTGGCCTTGAGCGAGTCGAGCAGCTTGTCGATCTTGCGTTTGCGCGCCTCACGCTGCGGCAGGCGGGCCGCGTCGGTGACGATGCGCTCCTCGACGGCGGCGAACATTTTCTCGCGCCCCGCCCACGGCCGGTCGATGCCGAAATCACGCTTGAGCAAATCCGCGAACAACCGCGCCGTCTCGCTCGCCGGCGCGAACGGATCATCGTCGGGACGATACGCCGCCACGTTCAACCCGCGTCGGCGCAGCGTTTCCAACGGCGTTTCGTCACGGCCGAAAATTTCCAGCCCGGCGCGCAGGCCGCGTTGCCCGGCGACGGCGATGGAGCGCTCGAAGGGCGTGGCCGGCGCGAAATGGCGAAAGCCGCTGTGCAGCGTCAGGTCGGCGCCGCTATCGAAGTGTCGCCAGATCTGCGCGTTGAGCCGCGCGACGTCGACGCCCTCGTCCGGGCGCAGATAGACGAACAGCAAGCTCGGATCGTCGGTCTTCAGATACCCGTTGAGCAGCTCCGGCCCGCCGACGCGCCACCCCGGCGTTTGCAGCGGCGTCAGGTCGACCTCGCCGTGAAAGGCGACGGCCAGGTGCTCGTCGCAGATGCCGCGCTCGTCGAGTTGCCGCGCCAGTTCGGCGAAGTGCTGCGCGCCGTGCGAAACGTCGACCAACGCGATCAGCCGGCGTTTGGTCATGCCCAGCCAGCGCATGCCGAGCTGCGTCAGGTTTTCGAAAAAATAAAAACTGGTTTTGGGCAGCGCCTCGTTCAGGTACTGCCGCTCCCAGGGCACGCGTAGCTCGGTGAAATCCATCGCCTCGTCGACCGCGCCCCGCGCTTTGGCCAGGTCCCAGATCGGCGTGCCGGGAAACGGCGTCAGGCAATGCACCTCGAAATAATCGATTTTCCGCTCGCGGATGCCGCGCAGGATAAATTCGTAGGTCGCCAGCAGATCGTCGCCGGTTTCGCCGGGCGCGCCCTTGATGAAACTCGGACTGCACACCATGCCGTGTTGCCGCGCGAGATCCAACGTGCGCCGGTTGGCCGCGACGTTCGCCCCCGCGCCCTTGAGCCATTGCAGGATGCGCGGCGAATTGCTTTCCGCGCCGAAGGTCACGCGGCGCACCTGCATGCGCGCGAGGAGCGCGAACATTTCCTCGTCGGCCAGCTCGGCGCGCACGGTGCAGGAAAAGGCGATGCGGCCCGGATACCCGCGCGCGACCACGCCGTCGGCGACGGCCGCCAGGCGCTTACGGTCGGCGACGAACAGGTCGTCGAAAAAATGGATCGCCCGCGCGCCGTGGTTTTCCACCAGGTCGTCAATTTCATTCAGCACCATCTCGGCGGGAAAGGCGCGGAACGAACCCCACATTTTTTTGCTCGAACAAAAGCGGCAGGCGTACGGACAACCGCGGCTGGTGACCATCTGCGCGTTCGTCCAGTCGCCGCCAAGCACCGCGCGATCGGGCAGCGGCACGGTGGACAGATCGGCGATCGGCGCACGCGGCGCGGTCAAGCGCACGGCGTCGCCCTCGCGCACGGCCAGGCCGGCAATCGCCTCGAGTTTTTCGCTCACCAACCGGCCGTGCTCGCGCACGTGAGTCATCAACTCGACGAAGGTTTGCTCGCCCTCGCCGATTACGCCGACGTCGAAGGGTGCGCTCAGCGTGTGCGGCAGGGCGCTCACGTGCACGCCGCCCAACACCAGCGGCGCATGGGTGGCGCGGCGGATCGCCCGCGCGAGCCGGTACGCCTCGGCGATGTTCACGCTGGACGCGCTGACGCCCACCACGTCGGGTTTGGCGGCGACGGCCTCGGCGGCGGTGCGCGCAACCACGACCTTCACCCAGGGCGCGTAGCGCTTGGCATAAGCGGAAAGATAGGCGTAGCACAGCGGTTGGTACTGGCTGCGGTCGGCGGGATCGACGGCGGTCAGTCCACAGAAGGTGAGCGAATCGCGCGTCATCTCAGAAGTGGAACCTCGCGCCCAGGAACGCCGAGTTGCCGCCGTAATCGGCGTCGTCCAGATCGGTGGTCGGATCGCCGCCCTTGAAATGGGCGAAGGCGAAGCGGTCTTCCAGCACGATGCCCAGCCAGTCGAGAGCCGCAATTTCCGCACCGAGCATGGCGTGATAGCCGATCGTCGCGCCGCTGTCGGTGTTGGATTGCGAGGTCGTCGCGTCCTGCCCGTAGATGGTGAAGTCGGTGTTGACGATCCGCCAGTACAGACCCAGGCCCGCGCCGGTGTACAGGCGGACGAAATCCAGCGGCAACACGAAGCGCGGGGTAATCGTGAGGTTGGTGACGCTGATCGTGTAATCGCCCTTCACGCGGCAGCGCTCGGCGACCGCGTCGACCGCCACCGACGTGCCGTACCATTGCAGCGCGCCGCCCAGGGTGAAGTGCGGCGAGAAGGCGTATTCGAAATCGGTCTCGACCGTCACGCCGTCAAACGCGCCCGAGTCGATGGCGTAGTCGATTTCGCCGTCTTCGAGCACGCCGTCGTTGTCCGGATCGTCGACCTGCGAGTAGCGAATGAAGTTGTGATAACCCACCTTGGCGCCGAGACCGATTTTGCCCTGCTCGGCCAGCGCCGACGAACACAGCAGCAAAACAAGGGCCATCACGCCGATCCACGCGACCGTCCGCATTTCGCCTCCCCCGAAAGTTATGCGAGCATCCTACCCCGCCCGGCGCACGGGCGCAAGTTTCGGCGGCGGATTCAAGTCAGCGGCGGCGGGGGCATTTTGACGCGGCCGAAGTCGAGCAGACGCGGGAACTGCCGTTTGAGCGCGCCGGCGAGCATCGCGCGGCTGACCGCTGAGATGCGGTCGGGCAACGTTTCGCCGGTCGCCTCGGCCAGCAGCGCCAGCAGGTGCGACACGCCGACGTGCCCCGGGTACAACTGACCCATGCCGGTCAGCGTCAGCAGGCAGCCGCTGCAATAGGAGACGAGACGATCGGCCTTGACGCGCCCGGCCTCGCGCAGCACGCGCGCCGCGCCGGCGGTCATCACCAGCGGATGGTAGCCCACGTCGGGCGCGAAACCCGCGCCGATGCCGCAGCACAAACTGCGTTCGTGTGAATGTTGCATCTCCACGACCGTGCAGCCGATCATCGTCAGCAGCGCGCGCACCTTGGCCATGTACGCCGGGCCGAGGATCTTGCCGTAGCACGATTCCTGCACGGTCACGCGCAGGCCCAGCGATCGTTCCACCGGGCGCCGGCCGGCGGAAAAATCGTCGAAGAGATCCTCGAGCAGCGGCCGCACTTCCATCTCGTGTTGCAGGCCGTAGCGCGGCAGCACGTAGCGGAACAGGCACGTGCCCGCCGTGCAGGCGACGGTCATGTGCTTTACGCCCAGCGCGTCGAGCCAACGATCGAGGTTGCGCGCGGTGCGGCGCAGGTGATCGTCCATCCCCGTGCGGTAAAACGGCTCGCCGCAGCACACGTGAAAGCCGCCGCGAATATCGTACCCGTCAAGCAACCGCGTGCGCGCCAGCCAGGCGGTGTTGCACAGGTTGCAGCCCGGATAGAGGATTTTCTCGACGGGCGTTTCGTCGCGCCACGAATCGAGCAACTCGCGATCCTCGGCGGGCAAGGCGTCGGCGGCCGCGGCGCGGAAATTGTCGGGGCGCTGCTGCTGGAAGTAGGCCGACCAGCGGCGCGGACCGTCCTGCTCCATGCGCTCGGCGAATCGCGCGCGAATGAGCTGCGCCGGATTGGCTCCGTTGGGGCAGGCGAAGTTGCAGGCGAAACACGTCTGGCAGCCGCGCTCGAGTTTGGCGACGCGTCCGCCGTCGCGCAGGGTCGCGATCATGGCCCGGCCTTCGTCGGCGTCGATGGTCAGCACCGGGCACGCCGCGAGGCATTGCCCGCAAGTGGCGCATTTCGCCGCGTCGTAGGGCGCGAAAAAACCGGCCGGATCGTGCATGAGACCTCCCGCTCCTTTGTCGCAAAATCGGCCGGCGCGCGCAAGTCGCCTTGCGGCCGGGGGCGTGCGGTGGGTACAATTCGCCCGCACCAATCGCGAAGGAACGTTTCGTGAACGAACCGCTGCCGCGCCGCGCGCGCAACATCATCCTGGCCGCTTTCACCGTGTACCTGATGGTGCTGGTGCTCACGGTGAGGATCGCGCCGCTGCAGGATCAGATGGACTGGGTGTTGCAGGCGAAGATCCTGGCGCATCCGTCGCTGCCGGTGGCGCAGGATTACACGATCCGCCCGGCGCCGGTGCCCAACGTGCTGGGCACGCTGGCGATCGCGCTGGCCGGCAAAGCGCTGCCGATCTTCACCGCCGCGCGTACGGTCTACGCGCTGTACCTGGCGTGGTTCGTGCTGGCCTTCGCGTACCTGGCGCGGTCCGACGGGCGCGAGCGCGCGCTGGTCGAATTGCTGGGCCCGCTGTACGCGATGAATCATTTTTTCCTGATGGGCTTTTACAATTTCGTGCTCGGTCTGGCCTTCGCGCTGTTCACGCTGGGCTTGCTGCGCCGGCGCGCCGACAGCCGCTCGCCGTGGACGTGGCTCGGCTTTTCGTTGCTGGTCACGGCCACGTACCTGAGTCACTTTCTCGCCTTCGGCATTCTGACGCTCGGCTGCCTGGCCCTCGCCTGGCGCGCCTACGGGAAAAATTGGCGTGCGTATGCGCGAGGCGTCGCGGCGTATCTGCCCGCGCTGGCGTGCCTCGCGTGGTACGTCGCCGAACGCGGCGGCGAGTTCTGGTATCACTACGCGTTTCACAATCCGCTGTACTACCTGTGGTACAAGGTCGGGCCGTGGACGGTGGCGTCGGGCTATTATCCGCTGACGCCGACGTGGGCGATGTGGATCGACGTGGCGCTCAACGCGGCGGCGATCGTCGCCGTGCCGCTGCTGGCGTTGCGGGCGATCGTCAACAAGCGCGCGCCGCTGCGCGATCCACTGGTGCTGACCGCCTTGGCGCTGGCGCTCATCGCGCTGGCCGCACCCACGCGCATCTTCGAGTTGCTGCGCCCCGGTCAGCGGCTGTTGTTCGCCGCGGTGTTGTTGTTCGCCGCGACCGCGCTGCCGGGCAAAGCGACCGCGCCGGGAAAGTATCGGGTGATCGCGCTGGCGCTGGCGGCGCTACTGGCCTGGAACGGCTACTGGTGGCTGGACGCGACGCGCAAGACCGATGCCGAACTCAAGGTGCTGGCCGCGAACATCCCCGCCGACGCCGACATGCTGCTGCTGACCGATTCGCATTTCCATTACCGCGAACCGCGCTCGCTGCGCGAGAAGCTGACCGATCCCTATTCCTACCCGAACTACGTCAACCCGCTGCGGTACCTGCCCTACGCGCAGATCATCGAACACGGTGGGCGCATTCGCTCGCTGTTCGGCACCGGCATCGTCCACGCGAAACAACGCGACCTGCTGCCGGCGATCAACCGCCCGTGGCACCTGAGCGATCCGGAACGCGCCGGCGTGTATTCGCACCTGGTCGCCACCGGGCAGGCCGACAACCTGGCCGACATCGCCCAAAAAACGGCGGCGCTGTTCGCCGAGCTGTACCGCGACGATCACCTGTTGATTATGGAGAGAATCCCGCCCGCGCCCGTCAATTAGGGCGTGTGCCAATGGAAGGTGTGCTTGCCCGACACGAGACGATAGCCGAGGTTCGCCCAGGCGGTCTGCACGGCGGTGTTGTCCACCTGCGTGACCACGGTGGCGACGTCGGCGCGTTCCTTGAACCAGGGCAGGCATTCGGCGAGTAGGCTGGTGTAGATGCCCTTGCCGCGCGCCCACGGCGCCACGCCGGCGAGCACGCCCTCGGCCATGCGGAACTCGGTCGTCTTGTTCTGCTTGTGCTTGACTTCCAGCGTGAGGAAGCCCGCGATGCGCATGCCGATCTCCGCGATCAGCACCGCGTCGGCGAGTTTGGTCAGGCTGTTGCCGATCCACTTGACGTACATGTCGGTCGCCTTCGTGTCATCGAAAAACGGATCGAGGTGGAAGCGGTCGATGTAACCGTCGAAGGTTTCGCGGGTCAAGGCGAGCAGTTGCTTGCGATCGTCGGGCGCCGCCAGGCGCAGGTCGGCCTGATGCTCCACCTTGGGCAGCTCGGTTTTGTCGAAACGGAAGGCGTATTCGACCTGCGTGTCGGCCAGATAAAAACCGGTGCGCAGCAGCGAGCGGATCAACTTGAGATCGGCGGTGGGCACGCGCACGTCGACGAACTTGCAGCCGTACTTGAGCAGATGCTTCATGCAAGCCAGCACCAATTGCTTGCAGTCGTACTCGGCGGCTTCCAGCGACAGGTGGATCGGCCCGATGCGGCCCATCGTCTTGCCGAAATGCTCCGTGTCGAAGGTCAAGATCTTCGCGCCGGCGATGCCCAGCAGACGACCGTTGCGAAAATGGCCGAAAGCGACGCCCTGGGGCGCGCTGAAATTCCTCTTCAATTGTTCGATGGTCCAGGCGGAGCGCTTCGCCGGTTCGACCTGCCGGTAGGGATGCAAATCAAGATACCCGAAGTCGGCCAGCCGCGCGTGAAACATCCCGATTTTCTTTTTATCCAGTTCCTGGATCGGCATTGTCTCTCCCCTTTATTTTTCTCCCCGCAAACGCGCCAGGGCTTCCTCCCGGCCCAGCGTCGCCATGAGCGAAGGAACATCCGGTCCGTGCGCCGCGCCCATCAACGCCAGCCGCAAGGGCAGGTAAAGCCCCTTGCCCTTGGCCTCGGCCTGCGCGCCGGCCTGCCGGACGATCTCGCGCGCGGTTTCGACGTCGAGCGTGGCCGTCGCCGCCAACGCCTGGGCCGCCGCCGCGCACACGGCGCGGGAAGCGGGTTCGTTGAGCAACGCGGCGTCTTGTTCCGCCGGGACCGGCCGATGCAACAACGCCTCGATCCGGCGCGCCAGATCATTTAATGTTTCGGCCTCTTCGGCAAACAACTGGACGAAAGAAGTCAACGCGGCCGGAATTTCTCCGGCAAGCAGCGGTCGCACGTCGCGCGCGAGCTGCGCCGGATCCTGCGCCCGCAGCCACAGGGCCTGACGGTGCTTGAGGTCGTGCAGGCCGATCTTCGCGGGCTTTTTGGCCACGCGGTCGACCGCGAAAGCCGCGCCGAGCGTGGGCAGCGTCGTCGCGTCGTCCGGCGCCTGCCAACCCAGCCGCGCCAGGTGCGCGCAGATGACCTCGGGCGCGTACCCCTGTTCGCGCAGGTTGAGGATGCCCAGGTCGCCCAAACGCTTGGAGAGCGGATGCCCGTCGTCGCCGGTGACCAGCGGCAGGTGACCGAAGCGCGGGGGCGTGCCGCCCAACGCCTCGTGCAGCAGCAACTGCTTGTGCGTGTTGGTCAGATGATCCTCGCCGCGCAGCACGTGCGAGATGCGCATGTCCGCGTCGTCGACCACGCCGGCCAGGATGAACAGCGGATTGCCGTTGGAGCGCTGAATGATGAAATCGTCGAGGTTCTTGAGCGCCAGCGTCACGCGGCCGCGCACCAGATCGTCGAGCACGACCTCGCCCCGGTCGGGCAGCGCCAGGCGCACCGTGTGCGGCTCGCCGGCGGCCAGGCGCGCGCGGACCTCGTCGGCGCTCAGCGCGCGGCACAGGCCGTCGTAGCGCGGCGGGCGCTTGATGCGCTTTTGCTGGAGGTGCAATTCCTCCAGGCGCTGCTCGGTGCAAAAACACGGATACGCTTTGCCCGCGGCGACCAGCCGTTCGACGGCGGCGACGTACGCGCCGCGGCGCTCGGACTGGCGATAGGGCGCGCAGGGGCCGCCGACGTCCGGTCCCTCGTCCCAGGTCAGGCCGAGCCAGCGCATGGCTTCCATCACCTGCGCTTCGTAGCGCGCCTCGCTGCGTTCGGTGTCGGTGTCCTCGACGCGCAGGATGAACGCGCCGTCGTGACGGCGGGCGAACAGGAAATTGAACAGCGCCGCCCGGGCATTGCCCAGGTGCAGCGGACCGGTTGGGCTGGGCGCGAAGCGAACGCGGACTTCAGCGGTCAAGGTTGTTCTCCAACAAGGTGACGGCGTGTGCGGCGATGGCCTCGCCGGCGCCGGTGAATCCCAATCCTTCCTCGGTGGTCGCTTTGACGTTCACCGCCTCGGCCGATACGCCCAGCGCCCGCGCGAGGTTGGCGCGCATGGTTTCGATGTGCGGGGCTAGCTTGGGCCGCTGCGCGACGATCGTGGCGTCGACGTTGCCCACGCGATACCCCGCCGCGCGGGCCTTCTGCACGCATTCGGCGAGCAGCACGAGGCTGTCGGCTCCGGCGTAGGCCGGGTCGGTGTCCGGGAAGTGGCGGCCGATGTCGCCCAGGCCCGCCGCACCCAGCACGGCGTCGGCGACGGCGTGGGCCAGCACGTCGGCGTCGCTGTGCCCGAGCAGGCCCTTTTCGTATTCGATCGTCACGCCGCCCAGGATCAGCTTGCGTCCGGGGACAAGCCGATGCACGTCGTAGCCGTGCCCGATTCTCATCGCTTGTTCCTTTGCTTCCAGATCGCCTGGGCCAGCAGCAGGTCGGTCTGCGTGGTGATTTTCACGTTCGTATCCTCGCCGTTCACGACGATCACCCGCCCGCCGATGCGCTCGACGAGCTGACAATCGTCGGTGCCGACGAAACCGGTTTTTTCCGCCTCGCGATGCGCGTCCAGCAGCGTGTCGTACTGAAAGGCCTGCGGCGTCTGCGCACTCACCAGCCAGCGACGATCCGGCGTCTGGCGCACGAACCCGTCGTCGGTGATCAGCTTGATCGTCTCCTTGACCGCCCCGGCCACCAGCGCCGCGCCGAAGTTCGCCGCGATGCGTGCCGCGCGCTCGATGATCTGCGGCTCGATAAAGGGTCGTACGCCGTCGTGCACGAGCACCACGTCGGGCGTCAGGCGCAGTTTTTCGATGGCCCGCAGGCCGCGCGCCACCGATTCCTGCCGCGTCTGACCGCCCATAACCACGCGGGCCACCTTGGCGAGGTTGTACTTTTCGACGATCTGATCTTTGCAGAACACGACGTCGCCGCGCGGCACGACCAGTACGAGCGCATTGACGATCGGCGCGGCCGACAGCGCCTCGAGCGTGCGCGCCAGGATCGGCCGTCCGCCCAGGTCCAGATATTGCTTGGACACCTTCGTCGCCATGCGCCGGCCCTTGCCGCCGGCCACGACGATCCCCACACACACCATGCAACATTCTCCCGTGGATGATCCGTTTCTATCATGCACTTTTCCCCGGTCACTTTGCACCCCCCCATTCGCGGGCGGCCGAAACGGCGTTCTCGGTATTGCATCGGCGAACCGCTTCCGCCATAGTGAAACGCAATTGAACGGTCGGTCGATTATCGAACCGTGAACAAAGGACAATTCGCATGCTGCTGATCACCGCCGCCGGCACTCACCTGGGACGCGACCTGGTGCGGCACCTGGGGGCGAAAAACTATCCGATGCGCGCGTTGGACCTGCTCGACCGTCCGTGGTTCAACGGCCATCAGGCCATTCTGGGCGACATCACCGACGCGGCGGCCGTGCGGCGGGCGGTGCGCGGGGTGGAGACGGTCATCCACCTCGCCGAGGCCAATCCGCTGCGCAAAACGGTGGACTTCCCCGCCCAGGCCGACTACTCCGACCACGTGCAGCGCATCAATTACGAGGCGACGCGCACGCTGGCCAACGCGGCGATCAAGGCCGGGGTGAAAAAGTTCATCTACGCCAGTCACGTCAGCGTGTACGGGCCGCCGCCCAAGGTTTGCCCCTGCACCGAGGAAACGCCGGCCAATCCGCGCGGGCCCTTCGGTCGCTCGAAGCTGGCGGCGGAGGAATTTCTGCTCGACAAATTCAAGCAGGGCGAACTGGACGTGGTGATCCTGCGCCTCGCGCCGGTGATCGGTCCGCAGTTCATCGACCATCGCTACGTCGAGGATTGGCTGAATTGGAAAACCTCGCGGCCGGTGCAACCGTTTTTCGGCAACAACATGGCCCTGGTGCACTTCGTCCACGTGCGCGACGCGCTGGATTTGATCGAGCGCTGCCTCAGTCGGCCCCAGGCCGCGGGCCGCGTGTACAACGTCGCCGGTCGCTCGGCGGCAACCACTCTGGAAGTGCTTGAAACGGTTGATGAAACTCTTGCAAGTCACCGAATGATGTTTACGTTGCCTACAGCGGTGTTTCCGGTGACGAACAAGATCGCTTCGTGGTTGGGTCGCCCCTTGGTATACCCGGAATTCGCTCGCGAACGATTTGCGCACAGTTGCTTTGCCATCGAACGCGCCTGCAACGAATTGGGATGGCGCCCCAAGTACGACACCCTGCAAGCGTTTGCCGAAGCCGCTGCCGGGTACCTTGAACGCAATCGCTAACCGGAAGAGAATACAAAACATCCGAACGAATCGGATGGAGGTGTGAACATGCCGCGTATCTTTGTATATAACGTCGAACCGAAGCTCCCCAAACGGTTGGCGCCGCTGTTGGAAATCGCCTACAACCTGTGGTGGACGTGGCATCATGACGCCATCGCCCTGTTCCGGCGCATGGACCGCGACCTGTGGGAAAAGGTTTACCACAATCCCGTGCGCATGCTGGGTCAGGTCGATCAGGAGCGGCTGGAGGAACTGGCGGCCGACGAAGGATTCTGTTCGCACCTGACGCGCGTGGCCAACGCGCTGCACACCTACATGACGCGCCGTTCGTGGTACGAGGAAAACTACGACTACAAAGACGTGCGCATCGGCTACTTCTCGATGGAATACGGCCTGACCGAAAGCATTCCCATTTACTCGGGCGGTCTGGGCGTGTTGTCGGGCGACACGGTCAAAAGCGCCTCCGACCTGGGCCTGCCGATGGTCGCGGTCGGTCTGGCTTTTCAGCAGGGATACTTCCGCCAGTACCTGAACGTCGACGGCTGGCAGCAGGAAAGCTATCCGACCAACGATTTCTTCAACCTGCCGATGCGCCCGGTGATGGACACCGACGGGCATCCGCTCAAGGTGCAGATCTGGTTCCCGCAAAACACGGTGCAGGTGCAGATCTGGAAGGTGCAGGTCGGCCGCATTCCGCTATACCTGCTGGACACCAACGTGCCGGAAAACGGTCCGGAGGATCGCAGCATTACCGAGACGCTCTACGGCGGCGATCAGGAAATGCGCATCCAGCAGGAAACCGTGCTCGGCCTGGGCGGCATTCGCGCCCTCCACGCGATGGACATCGTCCCCAGCGTCTGCCACATGAACGAAGGCCACAGCGCCTTTTCCACCCTCGAACGCATCCGGCTGCTGCGCGAAAAAGCCGGCCTGAGCTATCACGAGGCGCGCGAGGCGGTCGGTTCGTCCAACGTGTTCACCACCCACACGCCGGTGCCGGCCGGCTTCGACATCTTCAGCCCGGGGTTGATCGAAAAGTACCTGCGCGACTACCCGGAACGCCTCGGCCTGACCAAGAAAGCCTTTTACGGCCTCGGCCGGCAGAATCCGAACAACACCGAAGAGGGCTTCAACATGGCCCTGGTCGCCGGCCGCCACGCCAGTTACATCAACGGCGTTTCCAAGCTGCACGCCGAAGTGACCAAGGAGATGGTCAAGGGCCAGTGGCCGGAAGTGCCCCGCGAGGAAGTGCCGATCCACGCGATCACCAACGGCATTCACGTGCGCAGTTGGATCAGCAAGGACATGGCCGAGCTGCTCGACACCTACCTGGGCGAAGGGTGGCAGTTCTACCAGGACGATCAGAAGTACTGGGAGAAGATCCTCTCGATTCCCGACGAGGAACTGTGGCGCACGCACGTCCGCCGGCGCGAACGGCTGGTGAACTTCACCCGGCGTCATCTGAACGACAAGCTGCTCCATCGCGGCGCGCCCAAAACCGAAGTCGACGAGGCGCTGGAGGTGCTCAATCCGAACATCCTGACCATCGGCTTCGCCCGCCGCTTCGCCACGTACAAACGCGCCTCGCTCATCCTGCGCAACCCGGATCGCATCCGGCGCCTGCTGACCGACCCGGAGCGGCCGATTCAGATCATCTTCGCCGGCAAGGCGCACCCCAACGACATGCACGGCAAAGAGCTGATCCGGCAGATCGTGCACTTCGCGCGCAACCCGGAAATCCGGCGGCACTTCGTGTTCCTCGAGGACTACGACATCAACGTGGCGCGCTACCTGGTGCAGGGCGTGGACGTGTGGCTCAACACGCCGCGCCGGCCGATGGAAGCCAGCGGCACCTCGGGCATGAAGGTGTCGATCAACGGCGGTCTGAACCTGTCGGAGCTCGACGGCTGGTGGGCGGAGGGTTACAACCCGGAAGTCGGCTGGTCGATCGGCATGGGCGAGGATTACTCGGACATCGCCACGCAGGATCACGTGGAGGCCAACGCGCTGTACAACCTGCTCGAGCGCGAGATCGTGCCGCTGTTTTACAACCGCGACCGCGAGCATCTGCCGCGGCATTGGATCGGCATGATGAAACAGTCGATGCGTCAGTTGTGCCCGGTGTTCAACACGCATCGCATGACCAAGCAATACGCCGAGAGTTTCTACCTGCCCGCCTCCACCCGCTGCAGCGCGCTGGCGCGTGACGACTACCAGCGGGCGCGCGCCCTGGCGGACTGGAAACAGAAGATCGCCCAGAAATGGAACGAGGTGAAGATCGTCAACGTCACCTACGAGCAGCGCGAAGCCTACGAAGTCGGCGAGCCGCTGGAGATCCAAGCGGAAGTCGACCTGGGCAGCCTCGCGCCGGAAGACGTGGTGGTGGAAGTGTTCGCCGGCCAGATCGATCCGCAGGGAAAAATCGAAGCCGGCAAAGCGCTGCCGATGGAAAACGGCCGCCTGTTGGACAACGGCAGGCATTTCTATCATCGCAAGCTGATGTGCGAAACCTCGGGACGGCAGGGCTTCGGCGTGCGCATCGCGCCGTCGCATCCGGACATGGTCACCAACTTCGACTTGTCGTTGATCACCTGGGCCTAGGGCCGCAACAGCGCCGCCGCGGCGAAGGTCACCGCGCCGCTTTCATCCTCGGCGCGCCAATAATTCAAACTCGCTTCCGTCGCCGCACCGGTTTCGCGCGCGGCCAACGCGTAGTGGATCGGCGCGACGCCGCACACGTGACGCGCGTTGCGCTCGGCCACCAGGCGCGCCAGAAACTCGTCCGCCTTGCCGGCCGTCACCGCTTCGAGCAACAACCGGTCGCGGTCCAGGCAGGCGTCGAGCACCGCCTGATCGACCGGCTTGCCGTCGCCGAACTGCAGGCCGATGTGCGCCAGGTCGGCGCTGGCGATAATCGCCAACCGTTCGCCCTCGGCCGTTGCCAGCTCGGTCAGCGCCTGCCGCACGGCCCGCAGCGTTTCGTCCTGCAGCGGATCGAGCCCGCGCTGCAAAAATTCCTCGAAGCTGCCGCACAATACCGGCACGATTTTCGGACAGGCGTCGCCGAAGGCGTGTTTAAGCGCGTAAGCGGCCAGCTCGATGCTGTGCTCGTCGCGATGACAGAATTCGTCGGTGAACGCGTCGAAGGGCAGCGCGGCCGCCAGACGCTCGACCAGCTCGACGTCGGCGCTCACCTCACCCCAGGGCGTGAGGTAGCCCTTTTTCGTCAACGCCAGCGCCGTTTGATGTTCCTGATGATTCGTGCCCAGCACCAGCACGACCTCGCCGGAGAAATGCTGCTTCATCTGCGTATAAGCCAGGCCGTACGCCGGCCCGCCGCGCATGTAGTCGATGTGCGGCGCGATCAGCACGCCCAGACGGTTGTCGACGGTCTCGATCTCGCCGGGCAGCGCCAATCCGGCCTGCGCGTAGCACGCGTCGAGCACCTGCCGCAGTTCGTCGGCCGGCGCGGCCAGGCGCATCGGCCGCACGGACATCTCCGCAAATTCGCCGCGCAGTTCGTTCAGCCGCGTCAACGCGCGATCGTTGACCAGCAGGTACAGTTCGTCCAACTGCTCGATGAGCTCCGCCAGATGCTCCAACGGCAGATCCTGCCCCTGACTGGCCTCGCGCCACATCAGGCGCAGCGTCTCGGCCTGGGTCGCGCCGTCGAAGGCCTGCAGGCAGAAAAGAATCGCCTGCGAGACCGTCAGCATGCGGTCGGACAGTTGCTTGGGATCGCGCAACAGGAAATGCCGGCCGGCCTCGGTCTCCACCGGCACGACCTCGATGTAGCGCAACGCGGGCAGAATATCGGAAGCGTTCATGGTTCGTCCTTGCCGAATATTTTCCGGCTATTCGATCACATCGAACCGCCGGACGCCAGCCCAATTTGGACAAAAATGAATGAACGTTCAATCATTTTTGCCGCACGGCGTTAGACGCCTTTTTCTAACCAATGAAAATACAAAAGCAAATTCGACGACCGGCCAACAGAAATGCCACAAAAAGAATATTATTAGCATTTCATGATATTCAAGTTACCGATCTATCAAAACTCGCAAAAACCCTTTTCCCGCCTATTGTTATCAAATTCACGCTGTTTCAATAAATTTTTCATTTTAATTGTTTTCTTGCGTTTTCTCCTTGCCCCGGGTCGCGATTATCGGTACAATGCGCAGGCTTTCAGCGAGAACTTGCGGCATTGGGTATTACATCGGCATTCCGATTTCATATCGGCTACATGTTTTTTTCTCACATAGATGCAGGAGGATTGCGTTATGAAACTGAGCGAAGTCCCGATGGACAAATTCATGGCGGCTCTGCCCAAGCTGTCCACCAACGTGGCCGGCGACCCGATTACGTTCAACCTGACGACCGATGTGGAAGAAGGCCGCGTGCCTCGTCCGGATTGGCATCTGGCGTTTGACGATGCCGGCGCGGCGAGCGTGGGCGAAGGCCACAAAGAAGGCGCCGACGTGATCACCTTCGTGCTCAAACAGGGCGGCATCAACACGATGCTGGGCATGCTGGTCGACGGTCTGACCGGCGGTCCGCGTGCGGCCACCATGGCCATGATGATGGGCAAAGTCGGCATCGAGCCGTTCAGCCCGGCGAATCTGAAACGCACCGAAAGTTTCTTCAAGCGCGTGAAGACCGGCGAAGACGCGGTGAAGACCGCGTTGTCCGAAGTCGGCGTCACCATCGACGAAGTCGACATCTAATTCGCTTTGGTTACCGAACGGGGCGGGGGGATTTCCCTCGCCCTTTTTTTATAACCTGTCGTAATAAATCGAGATTCCTCTTGCCATCCGCCGGGCCTTTTGCCAATAATAGCCGCGTGAAACATTATTTCGCGATCATCTTCTGTCTGTTGTTGCCGTTGGCCTGCGGTTCCGTCGAAATGCCGGCCTCACGCGACGACGCGGTGATCGTCACCGAAAACGAGGGCACCTTCCGCTTCGGCCAGATCTACGAGGGCGAGGTCGTCGACGCGTATTTCCTGGTGATCAACCCGGCGCCGGCGCGCATCGCCATCGACCACGTGGAAACGACCTGCGGCTGCACCACCGCGCATCTGGACGGCGAAACCATCTCCGGCAACAGCCGCCTGCTGGTGCACGTGCGCCTCAACTCGACCCGCCTGTGGGGACCGCAATCCAAGGCGGTGATTCTGCACACCACCGACCCGGTGCGGCCGGAAATCAAGCTGCTGATGGAAGGGGTGATCCTGCGCCGGCTGGAACTGGCGCCGCGCCGCATCCGCTCGACCACCGCGCTGGAGGAATACAAAACCAAAGCGCGGGCGATCAACAACACCGACGAGCCGCTGACCATCGAGCGCATCGAGTGCAAACCCGACGCGCTGTTGAGCATCGAGCTGGAATCCTCGCTGCCGCTGACCCTCCCCGCACGCGAAAGCGTCGATTTCGGCGTCGCCGCCCGGCTGGAACGCCCCGGCGTGCGGCTGGTCGGCCAGATCGCCGTTTACCTCGCCGAGCAGAGCGATCCCGTCGAGTTGCCCGTGTACTTGGAGCGGATGAAATAACCTTCCGAACGATGCCCACCCGGCAGCACTGTTTTGCGAGCGAAACATCTGAGTGAGCATAACAGTGAATACGAATCATTCTTCGGTGGCACTGATACACGAACGAGCAAGGCGAGCGAGTTTATCAGTGTTTAAATAAACACTGATAAGCTTCACTGCGTTCGGCGTATCAGTGCCACCGGTTTTGTCCAAATCCCTGGCGATTGTCGGATTGTCGGCATCACCTGCACCCCTTTGGGGGGTTTGCTTGAATTTGCTCCATCTTTTACCAGGGCTTTGCCCTTCGCTATTGACCTGCGCCCTACGGGCTTGAAGAGACGCCCTGCACCCTGCGGGCTTGAAAATCCTGCACAGAGATCCATTTCAACGTTGTTCGGTTTCGCCCTTCGCTACTGACCTGCGCCCTGCGGGCTTGAAGATCCTGCGCGGAAATCCATTTCAACGTTGTTCGGTTTCGCCCGGCGTTCTTCTCGGAGCACCCCAAATCGAAATCGCTTTCTTGTTATTTCAAGCCTTGCCTTGAGTAAAAGAAGATGGTGTTGAAGCCAGGAAATGATCTGCCGAACGAGCTAGCGGCCTTTGCCCAGGTAGGCTTGCAGTTCTTGTTGCAGCCGGAGCGCCTCGCCGTTGCCGGGCTCGGCGGCCAGCGCCTGCTCGACCTGCGCCAGCGCCTTGGCGGGCTGTTCGTCGTTGACCAGCGCCTTGGCCGCCACCAGATGCGCCCGCGCCAGAAAGTAATTGTCGCGCCCCAGGCGCAGGGCCGCCTTGGTCGACAGATCGGCCGCCTGCCCCCACTGCTGCTGCGTAAAACGCAATTCGGCCAGCGCCAGGTAGGCCTCGCCGCAGGACGGATCGACCGACATCGCGCGTTCGAAACGCTTTTCGGCCAGGTAGGCGTTGTCCTGCGCCTGCAGATCGTGCCCCTCGATGATCAGCGCGATCGCCGCGCGCCGGCGGGTCGTCGACGCCCGCCCCCCGGCCTGCAGCCGGCCGGCATCCAACGGCGCCAGCGCTTCCTGCGACGGCATCGGGGTGATGTTGCGCTCGACCAGCGCGGGTGGTTCGGGCTCCGGCTCGGGCTCGACCGGCGGATCCTCAACGATGTTCGTCTCGTCGACCTGATCGCGGGCGGATTCATCGGCCAGAAATTGGTCGAGTTCGTCCGGTCCATTATCGACCGGCGGCTGCGTCGGCGCGAAATCGTCGCTGGTGTCGTCTTCCGGCGCGGGCGTCGCCTCGGCGGGCGGCTCGGGCTCGACCTGCCGATCCGGACGCAGTTGGATCGTGCAACCGCTCAGAATCGCGACCGCCAGCAGTCCGATCGTCAGCCATAGCGCCAGCCGCATATTACAGGCCCTTTTTACGGAAGAATTCCAGCAGGCCGTCGCGGTGCAAATCGCACTCCTCCTCGGGGGCGGCGCCCTCCAGGAAGGCCTCCTCGACGACTTTGGGGCAATTATAGCGCGAAAGCATCCCGGAATCCTGGCAAATTTTGCGGAAGACGATTCCCGGCGGCGGCTCGAAATCCGGCTGCATCTGGCCGTGCGTGTACTGGATCATGAAGTGCGCCCAGATCGGCAATGCCGCCCGCGCGCCGGTCAGGCCGACGTTGCGATCGCGATCGAAACCGACCCAGGTAACCGCGAGAATCTCGGGGGTGAAACCGACGAACCAGGCGTCCTTGGCGTCGTTGGTCGTGCCGGTCTTGGCCGCGGCGGGGCCTTTGTAGCCCTGGCGGCGCAAACCGCCCGCCGTGCCGCGCTCGACCACGCCGCGCATCAGGCTCGTCGTCTGGTACACGACCTCCGCCGGCAGCGCCCGGCGCGCCTTGACCGACCGTTTTTCCAGCACGTTGCCCTGCCGGTCGACCACGTCGCGGATCGTCAGCGGTTCGCTGTGATAGCCCTGGTTGGCCAGCGTCGTGTACGCGCCGGCGATCTCCAGCGGACTCATTTCGGCCACGCCCAGGCTCAGCGCGGGATACGGCGGCAGATCGGCCTGTACGCCCATCGCCCGCGCGGTGTCGATGATATTGTCGATGCCGATCATCAGCGCCGCCTTGGCCGTGGGCACGTTGCGGCTGCCCTCCAGCGCCCGCCGCGCGGTGATCATCCCCTCGTACTTGCCGTCGAAGTTGTGCGGCGACCACTTCTTGCCGCCGCTGGTGATCGAGAAGGACTCGTCGGCCAGCATCGTCGCGCCGCTGAACTTGAAATCGCGGTCCTTGTAAGCGCGCCAGAAGCCCGCCGTGTAGACGACCGGCTTGAAGACCGATCCCACCTGCCGCTGCATCTGCACCGCGCGGTTGTAGGGGCTGGAGCGATAATCGCGCCCGCCGACCATCGCGCGCACGTAGCCGGTCGACGGTTCGATCACCACGATCGCCGCCTGCAGCTTGTTGTCGTCCTTGACGCGCAGCTTCTCGTTGTTCTTCTCCAATTGCGCCACGGTTTCGGTGATCGCGCTCTCGGCCATGCGCTGCACGGTCACGTCGAGCGTGGTGAAGATTTTCAGGCCTTCGCTTTGCAGCACGTCCTCGCCGTAGGTGCGCGCCAGTTGCTGGCGCAGCAGATCCAGGAAGTACGGCGCGATGTTGCGCGGCGGCAGATGCTTGTGCACGGCCAGATCCTGGCTCTTGGCCTGTTCGAGCATCTCCTTGGTCACCTGCAGCTCGGCCAGCGCCCGCGGCGTCTTGGCCAGCCGCTGCAGAATGTAATCGCGGCGCACCTTCGCGCGCTCGTCGTGCGCGCGCGGATCGTACACGCCCGGACTGCGCAGCACGCCGGCCAGCAGCGCCGCCTCGGACAGCGTGAGGTTCTCGGCCTTCTTGCCGAAGTAGAATTGCGCCGCTTCGCCCAGGCCGCAGATCGCCACCGAGCCCGACTGCCCGAAGTAGATTTCGTTGATGTACACCTCGAAGATTTTTTCCTTCGGGTAGTGCATCTCCAGCACCACGGCCATGACCATCTCTTTGAGCTTGCGCGTGATGGTCCGCTCGGGCGAAAGGTAGAAGTTCTTCACCAACTGCTGCGTGATCGAACTGCCGCCTTCCTTGGCCTTGAAGCGCACCAGCGCCTTGAGCGCCGCGCGGAACAACCCCTTGAAGTTCAGCCCGTGATGGCGGAAGAACGCGTCGTCCTCCATCACCACCACGCTCCACACGAGGCTCTTGGGGATTTTGTCGTAGGGGATGATGCGCCGTTCTTCCTGCACCTGCCCGAAGAAACGGCCGATCAACTCCGGCTCGACCTCGAACAGCGCCAGTTCGCGGCGGTTGGTCAGATCGAAAATGCGCGTGACCATCTCGCCGCCCAGCGACAAACGCAGCAGACGCGGCTCGACGGTTTCGCCGGGATAATCGAAGCCGCGCAGGTAAAGCTCCAGCGTGTTTTCGGTCAGAAAATATTCGCCGGGCTTGTCGGGCGTGCGCTCGACGCGCTGATAATTCAGACGCACCAGGCGGTCGATCAATCCGGTGGTCGACAGCAGCGAGCCGGGCAGGATCGTCAGCGAATCGCTGTAGACGTGGCTGGGCAGTTTCCAACGCTTGCCCTCGAATTTCGCGGTGAGGTCCTTGTCGACGCTGAAGGCGAAAATGCCGCCGGCGATCACCGCGACGAGCGTCAGCCAGAAGGCGACGTTGAAGCCGTACCAGAGCAGATAGTGCCAGATGGGACGACGGCCGGTTTTCTTTTTGGTCCGACCGCTTTTTCTGACGGGAGTTTTACGTTGGGGCTTGGCCATGGGTGCTCCGCCGGTTTTTTCCTTCCCACCAGTAGACCCCATTGCGGGCTCTCCGGTTCCGGAAAACCAGCTCTCCTCCCCCCTTTGAAAAAGCCACCGAGGAGACTTGAACTCCTGACCTGACGATTACGAATCGCCTGCTCTACCAACTGAGCTACGGTGGCACGGCGGCTTATTATACTCATCCGCCGTCTCGTGTCCAGAGATTAACAACATTTTCGGACAATGTCGATAACTAGCGGGATCTCTTGCGAAAACGAGCCCGCTCCCTGTACACTGCCACGCATGAAAGGCGCGCCGGACATCCACCTGGCGATATTGCCGCCCTACGGCACCGAAGGTCCGCCGCTGGGCCTGGCGTGCGTCGCGGCGGCTCTGCGCCAGGCCGGTTATACGGTCAAAGCCGTCGACTACAATATCTTCCTCTACCGCCGTTTTCAGGAAACGCTGGGCTATTGGTGGGACATGTCGATCAAGACGCCGTGGATCCTGCCCGCCGAACTGCCCGACACCATCGCCGCCTTCGGCGACGCCTTCGACGAGATGATCGACGAGATGGCCCTGGGCGGCGCGAAGATCGTGGGATTTTCCCTCAACAGCGACAACCGCAAGCTCTCCGCCGAGGTGATGCGCCGTGTGAAGGCGCGCAATCCGCAGGTGAAAATCATCGCCGGCGGCCTGGACGCGTTCACCGCCGAAGCCCGCCGCTATTTTCCGAAAAACCTGGTCGACGCCTTCGTCGTCGGCGAAGGCGAACTGGCGACCGTCGAACTCGTCAACGCGTTGCTGGCCGGCGACGATCCGCTCGACGTGCCCGGCGTCGCGCAACACGACGAACCGCGCCAGTCGCGCAAGGTGGAAAAGAATCAGGACTCCTTCGCCTTTCCCACCTACGAGGATTTCGACCTGACGCTCTACACCACGCACAACCTGCCGCTGGTCATCAGCCGGGGGTGCGTCAAAGGCTGCACGCTGTGCAACGACCGCAAGCTGATGGGCAGTTTCCGCACGCGCGGCGCGGCGCACGTCTTCGAGGAAATCCGCTACCACGTCGAGCACAACAACGTGCGCGACTTCATGCTCAGCGACTTGCAGATTTCGCAGAACCTCGACGTGCTGCTGCCGCTGTGCCACATGATCATCGACGCGGGTCTGGACATCCACTGGAACGCCAACGCGGCGGTCAGCGAGCGCCTCACGCCCGAGGTGCTCGAAACGCTGCGCGCCGCCGGCTGCCACACGCTGACCTTCGGCGTGGAAAGCGGCTCGGACGCCGTGCTGCGCCTGATGAACAAAAAGACCGACGCGCAATCGACCACCAACACCTTGCGCGCGGTCAAAGAAGCGCAGATCATTTGCTGGATCAACATCGTGGTCGGGTTTCCCGGCGAGACCGACGAGCACTTTCACGAAACGCTCGCCTGGCTGGAAGCCAACCGCGATCTGTACCGGGAAATGGGCGCGCTCAACGCCTGCAACGTGGTGGACAATTCCATCATCGGCGATTATCCGGAACGCTATGGGATTCTGCCGACGATGGATCACAATTGGATCGAGGTCGCCTGGTCCGATCGTTTCGGCAACACGCCCGCGTTGCGCCTGGAGCGCCTGAAACAAGTGCACGAACTGCTCGCGCGTTTGGAAAAACCGATCCGCCAGAGCAACCTCGAACCGCTGATGGAGTACACGCGTTTGGCCGAAATTTTCTCCGACGTTCTGCTCGTGCGCTGCCCGCCCGACGACACCGATCTGCCGCCCTATCCTCTGGCGTCGGCGGCGGCGTATTTGCAACGGCGCGGCTTCAAGGTGCAGGGGCTCGACCTGAACATCCTCGCCTACAATGAGGCGCCCGCCGACAACAAGCACCTGTGGCGCCTGCCCTTCTACCACGAGTGGACCGCGCCCGAACGCCTGCCCGACACGCTGGCCCGCCTCGGCCTGGACATCGCGCAAATGGCGCGACAGATCGCCGCGGTCAACTGCCATCAAGTTTATTTTCATTTGTCGCAAGGCAATCTGCTGATCACCCAGGCGGTGCTCACCGAGTTGCGAAAGCTCACGCCCGATCGCAAACTGATCATCGGCGGCGACCGCGTGGCCATCGAGCCCGAGCGCAATTTGTTCCCGGAGCCGATTTGCGATTTCGCCATCGAAGGCGAGTTGGAGGAAACGCTGGCCGATCTGCTGCGCCGCCTGCAGGGGCTGCAGCCGGCCACGCATCTGCGCGGCGCGCATTGGGTGAACGATCGCGGCGAACCGCGGTACATCCCGCGCGAGCCGATCCGCGAACTCGACGAACTGGGCGCGCCGACCTACGAGGAATTTCCGCCGGCGCAATATGAAAGCCCGCTGCTGCCGCTACGCCTGAGCCGCGGTTGCGCCTTCCGCTGCGCCTTCTGCCAGGAGCAGCCGACCGAAGGCGTGTTCCGCACGCGCTCGGCCAAAGCCGTCTATGACGAAATGTGCCGCCACCGCGACACCTGGGACATCTCCGCCTTTCAGTTCACCGACCCGGTGATCGACGGCGGCCTGAACGTGCTGACCGAGCTGTGCGAATTGATCGTCGCCGACGGCCGCCCCTTCCGTTGGTTCGCGCAGATCGCGCCGCGCGGCGACCTGACGCCCGAGCTGTTCGCGCTCATGGCCCGCGCCGGCTGCTTCCTGCTGCGCTTCGGCGTGGAGAGTTTTTCCGACGCGCTGCTGAGTCGGATGAACAAACAATACACCGCCTGCGAAGCGATCGAAAATTTGCGCGCCGCCAAACAGGCCGGCATCGAAACGCACGTCAATCTGCTGGTGGGCTTCCCCGGCGAGACCGACGAGGATTTTCACGCCACCGTGCGCACGCTGCGCGACGAGGCGGCGAGCATCGATTTCGTCGACGAAATCACGCCCTGCTACGTGTATCCGAACGCGGCGCTGGAAATCCACTGCGCGCACTACCACGTGCTGCTGCCCGAGGGCTCGCATTTCCGCACCTGGTCGTTTGAGAGCTACAACAACTTCTCCTGGCGCGAAACGCGCGCCAAGGAACTGGCCGTTTTCGTCGCCGGTCTCGACATTCAATTCAACTACGACTTCTTCGTGCCGCCGCACGATCCGCTGCGCAAAATCGAAGAGCAGGTGCGCCGCCGCCTGCACAAGAAAATCCGGCCCGCGCCCGACGCCGTGCTGGTCACCCTGCCGCCGTGGGGCTTCGAAAATCCGCCGGTCGGTCTGGCCTATCTGTCCACGTACCTGCGCGCGCATGGCCTGCAAACCGAGGTCATCGACTTCAACATCAAGTTCTACCACGACGTCCACGAGATCTACCGCATGCTCTGGCACGTCGAAAACAAGAACTTCTGGTCGAACGAAAAAACCTACCAGGTCGTCGCGCACAGCCTGCGCGGGCAGATCGACGCGGCAATCAAGGAACTGGTCGAGCGCAAACCAAAACTGTTGGGTTTCAGCGTCGTCGACCCGAAGGAGCGCATCACCATCGAGGTGATCAAGGGCTTCCGCAAACACAACCGCGAGGCGAAGATCATCCTCGGCGGCCCGGCCTGCTTCACGCCCGAGTACCGCCAGATTTTCATCGACCACGCGGGCGACCTCATCGACGGTTACTGCGTCGGCGAGGGCGAGGAGACGCTGCTGGAAACGGCCCGGCGCGTGCGCGAAGGCCGGGATCTGGCGGGCATTCCCGGCCTGCTGGTGCTCGACGAAAACCACGAATGTCAGTTGGTCGAGCGCGAGCCGATCATGGACCTGGACCGCGTGCCGCACCCGCGTTACGAGGAATTCGATCTGGACATCTACCCCGGCGACTCGCTGATTCTCGAATGGAGCCGCGGCTGCATCGGCAACTGCACCTACTGCAAGGGCAAGCAAATCAGCGGCGACTATCGCACGCGCAGCGCCGCGCATATCTTCGCCGAGCTCGAGTATCACTACCGCGTGAACCGCATCGACAACTTCACCATCAGCGACAACCTGATCAACGGCTGCCCCGAGGTGCTCGAGGAACTGTGCGACAAAATCATCGCCGCGCAACTGCCGATCCGCTTCAACGGCGAGGGCATCCCCCTGCCCGCGATGGACGGTCCGATTCTGGAAAAGCTCGCGCGCGCCGGCTGCTACGAATTGCAGTGGGGCCTCGAATCGGGCTCGGAAATCGTGCTCAAAGCGATGAACAAGCGGCGCTTCTTCAAACCGGAACAAGCCGCGCGCGTCGTCCGCCGCAGCCACGAAGCGGGCATCAAAACCTGCCTGTTCATCATCGTGGGCTTCCCCGGCGAGACCGATGCGGAGTGGCAAAAGACGATGGATTTCGTGCGCGCCAACGCCGAGTGGATCGACCAGATCAAGTCGATCAATTCGATGCACGTGATCACCGGCACGATGGTGCACCTGCATGCCGAGCGGTTCGGCATCGAACTGCCCGAGCGCGATTATCATTACCTATGGCGCTCGGTCGACGGCACGAACACGCCGGCCGTGCGCAACCGACGCATCCGCGAATTGCTTGCGCTGTGTCAGGATTTGTCGATCGAAGTGCGCGAAACCAACCTCACCGAGGGCAAGCAAAACGATCTGGCCGCGTCGATCGGCGACGAATCGCTGTCGATGGAACTGCGCATGAAAATGTTGATCGACGAAATCAACGATCTGCGCAGCTTCGAAACCGACACCGTCGAGGCGGGCGACGTGGCCGGCGCGCAACCGGATGAAGAAGAAGGCGCAGGCGATGAAATCGACGCGGAGTTCGTCGGCGACCACTTGGCCCTGGCCGGCGTGCTCGACGGCGAGCGCGTGTTCGCCGGGCCCGAACTGCTGGAAATCGACCTGACCAATTTCTGCAACCTCAACTGCATCGGCTGCTGGAACCATTCGCCGCTGATGCGCGACAAGCAATTTTCCGGCGAGGAAAAAAAGCGCCGCCTGCCGCTCGAACTGCTCATCAGACTGATCGACGACGCGGCCGCGCTCGGCGCGAAACAGGTGCAACTGTCCGGCGCGGGCGAGCCCTTCTGCCACCCCGACGCGCTCCGGGTCATCGAGCGCATCAAAGCGCACGGCCTGCAATGCACGGTGATCACCAACGGTACGCTGCTGACCGAATCGATCTGCCGGCGGATCGTCGAGCTGGGCGTCGATCATCTGACCGTCAGCGTCTGGGCCGGCACGCCCAAGGTCTACGAGGCGACGCACCCCAACCAGAAGGGCAAAACGCTGCTCAAGCTGCAAAACACCCTGCGGTTGTTGCACCAAATCAAACGCGAACAACGCACCTATTACCCGCAGGTGAAAATCTACCATGTGGTCAACCACCGCAACGCCGGCGACCTCGACGCGATGGTCACCTTTGCCGTCGAGTCGCTGGCCGAGTACATCGAGTTCACGCCGATCGACACGGTGCCCGGCTACACCGACGAACTGGCGCTGACCGACGACGATCGTCGGCGCGTCGCCGAACAGTTGCGCGCTTTGCCGCAACGCGACGATTACCTCGAGCTCGATCCGACGCAGGGGCACGGCGCGCCGGGCGAACTGGAGAAAAAAGAATTCGCGCGGTTCGTCAAACGGTCGATTCTGCCCAAGGGCTTCAAATACGAACTCGACGACATCACGCGCTTCGACGTGCTGTGCCCGCGCAAGGAATGGCGGCTGGACGTGCGCGAGGACAACCAGGTCGAAAACGCGATGCTCTTTTTCTACCCGATGAATGAATGCGCCAACTGCCCGCTCAATCCCAAGTGCGAAATCGACAAGGAACGCTACGTGGTCAAAGTCGAGTTCACCAGCTTCCTCGGCTACGGCGCGTTCCTGCGGCGCATCTCCACGCCCGCCGAAACCGGCGCCTACGACGCGGACATGGTCGACTCGCTGCCCTGCTGCGTCGGCTGGACCTACGCGCGCGTCAAAACCGACGGCGCGGTCATCCCCTGCTGCAAGGCCGACAAAATGCCGCTGGGCAACCTCCACCAACAACGCTTCCTGGATTTATGGACCGACGAGCCGTACCGCGAATTTCGCGCCAAGGCGCTCACGCTGTCCAAGCGCGACAAGTTCTTCGCGCCGATCGGCTGCCTGATCGCCTGCGACAACCTCGGCCAGAACGTGCAAACGCAGGAGCGCCTGGAAACGTTGACCGCCGACGAACGCGCGGCGCTGCGCAACGTCGAGAAAAAAGGCTTCGGCGAACTTTAATCGATAATCGGACGCGGCGACGAGGGCGGGTAGCGGTGCCACAGACCGTGGATCATCCCGATGCCGTAGGCGATCGGGTTGCCCGCCAGAATCACGAATGCCATCGACCACAAATGACGCTTGCCCTGCCGCGCGCACAAACGCCGCGCCAGCAGCGCCGTCGCCGCCAGGTACAACGGCAGCGGCAACGCCAACAACGGCAGCCATGGGGCGAGCACGAACGCGGCCAACACCAGCGGGATCAGCGGCGGCGCCGCGTACTTCAGCCGGAAATGATCGGGATGCTTTTTGATGATCTGCGTGCGCCCGCGTCCGTAGACGTACACGTTGCGGAACCACGAGCGCAGGTCGGGCCGCATTTTGTGTTCGACCTGTGCGCCGGCCAGAAACACGATGCGGTAGCCCAGGCGCGTCAGGCGATGATTCAACTCCGGGTCCTCGCTGACCATGCGAAACGCGTTGTCGAAGCCGCCCGCGGCCAGCACGGCCAGCCGGTCGTAGCAGATGTTGAGCGTCGGGATGTGCTCGACGATGCGGTCCTCTTCGTGAAGCATCCCCTGCGCGCTGCCGTGGCTGCCCCAGAAACTGTTGAGCGTCACGCCCAACGCTGCGAGAAAACGGCTGCCCGCCGCGACCGGCACGTTGCCGCCGCCCACCGCCACCGTGCGCAAATCGCGTTCGCGGTGACGGTCGAATCCCTCGACCAGCGTTTGCAGCCAGGTCGGCGGACAGATCACGTCCGCGTCGGTGAAGACGATCAACTCGGTCTTCGTCTCGCGCAACGCCGTGTTGCGCGCGGGCGCGATGCCGGGCGTGGGCTCGACGGCCAGGCGCAGATTGTCCAAGCGCCGCATCCACTCGCGCACCAGCGCGCGCGTGCCGTCGTTGCTGCCGTTGTCGACGACCAGAATCTCGAATCGCTCGCGCGGATAGGTCTGCGCGGCAAGGCTGGTCAGCGTGTCGGGCAGATTGCGCGCCTCGTTGTAGGCGATGATCGCCACCGTCACGCGCTTCATCGGCCGCTCGCCCGCAGCAGATATCGCAGGTACGCCAGCAGACCGCGCACGCTGCGCCAGCCTTCCGCCGGTTGCCGGATCGCCTGCACCAGCTTTTTGAAAATGTACTTCGGCCGAAAATGGAAACGGCGATACGCGCGTTCACAAAACGCCCACTGCACCGCCGCCGTCAGACCCGGTTGATCGATCACCGCCGCGTGGCCGCCCGCCGGCGTCAGCCATTGCCGCCACTCGCGCGTGCGCAAAAAGTCGCTTTGCTCGGCCCAGGCGAACGCCTCGGTGCCCGGATAGGGAAACACCGGATAAAACTGCGCCGAGTCGGGATCGAGCTTGATCGCGTAGGCCAGCGTGCGCTCCATCGACGCGGTCGTCTCGCCGGGAAAACCGACCATGAAACAGCCGTGCACCAGCAGGCCCGCGCGGCGCGCATCGACCATGAATTGCTGCGCGCGATCGAGCGTAATGCCCTTGCGCATCGCGGCCAGCGTTTGCTCGTCGGCCGCCTCGAAGCCCACCGCGCAACTGCGCAGCCCCGCGCGCACCAGGGCGTTAATCGTCTCGGCTTGCGTGTTCACGCGCAGGTTGGCGAAAAACGGCAGCGTAATGCCGCGTTGCATTTTCAGCTCGGCGAAGCGCACGGCGCGCTGTTCGTCGGCGGTGAAGGTGTCGTCCTCGAAAACGATCTCGCGCACCGCCGGCATGTTCTTCGCGATCCACTCGACCTCGCCGATCAAATGTTCGGGGCTGCGGGCGCGATAGCGGCGGCCGTGCATCACCTGCGGATACAGGCAGAAAAAACAGTTGTTCGGGCAGCCGCGTCCGGAGATGAGCATCACCATCGGGTGATTGGCGAGGCTGAAGTTGTACGCGGCGAGCGGCAGAAATTCGCGGTACACCGGCGCGATCCACGGCAGATCGTCAAGGTTCTCCACCGGCGCGCGCGGCGTTGTGCGACGAACTTCCTGATCATCGACAAGCGCCAGACCGTCGACCGCATCCAGCGACGCGCCGCCCGCCAGCGCCTGCGCCAGAACCAGCGCGGTCAGGTCGTACTCGCCGACCAGCGCACCGTCGAGCCCCGTGTCGCGCAGCGTCTCTTCCGGCAGGGCGCTCACGTGCGTGCCGACGAGAAACACGCGCGTCGCGGGCGTCGCCTCTTTCACCGCGCGAGCGAAGGCGACATCGGCGTCGATCGAGGGCGTGGACGTTTCGACCAGCACCAGCGCCGGCGCGAAATCGACCGTCCTTTGCACCGCCGCCGCGCGCTCGAGCCCCTCGGCCACCGCGTCCAGCAACTGCACGGCAAAGCCGTTTTCGCGCAACAGCGACGCCGCGTGCGCCAACCAATAGGGGTAATACAGCACGTTGCTTTTGATGACGCCGGGGCTGCGTTGCGCCCGGCTGAAGCGCGGAAAGTACGGGGCGTTGACGAGCGAAACGCGCATCGGCTCAGCCGTGGATCTTTTCCCGATCATGGCTGGGATCGGGCTCGGTGGTCTCGGTGGTCAGCATGGTGGTCAGCATGCGCTGCAAAATGGCGAACATCGACAGCACGACCGACAGCAAAAACATCGCGCCCGCCAGCGCGACCTGCGACCAGTGCCGGTAAATGTGGCCGCTGCGCAGATACTGCCACGCCGGCCGGGCGAGAATGATCAACGCGATCACCAGCAGCCCGCCGGCGAACAAGAGCATCGCGTCCGATTGCGTCAGCCGCCGCACGGCGCGGTAGAACGAGCGGTGCGGCCGCACCCACGGACTTTTCATTTCAACGACGCGCTCGGCGATCATCCCCACGCTGAACACGAACAGGCCGGCGAAACTGAGCACGATGATCGCCAGCACGCGATAGATCATGCCGTCGTCGACGAGACCGGTCGTCCAGTAATCGCGCAGCAGGCCGATCGACAGGTAGATCATCGGCAGCAGCATCGCCAGGCCCAGCGTGCCGAAAATGCGGAACGGCCGATAGGTGATGGCAATTTCGAGGATGATCTTCAAAAAGCGCATGCCGTCGCGCACGGCCGACAGCTTCGACGCGCCGACGCGCTCGGAATACTTCATCGCCACTTCGCCGATGGTGATGTCGGGATCGAGCACCGCGCGGCAACTCATCGCCGGGGTGAAGTGCAGACCGTCGGGCAGCGGGTACAGCCGGTCGAGGGCGTCGCGGCGCACCACGCGCATGCCGCTGGCCGAGTCGGAAATTTTCGTGCGCGCGATCAGGTTGATCATCAACGCGAACACGCGGTTGCCCACGCGGCGCACGCGCGGCATTTCGCTGTCGGGCCCCATGCGCGAACCGAGCACGACGTCCAGGCCGTCGTCGAGCATCTTGTTGACCAGCGGGATGAAGGTCAGCGGATCGCAGGTGCCGTCGGCGTCGAGAAAGCCCACCAGCTCGGCGTCGGAATTGGCCCAGCCCAGCTTGATCGCCGCGCCGTAGCCGCGGTTGACGCGATAGGAAATCAACTTGATGCGCGGCACGAAATGGCGCGCGATTTTCGCCGTGTCGTCCGACGAGCCGTCGGAAACCACGGTGATCTCCACCTCGTCGACCGGCGTTTGCTCGACGATCGCCGGGCGCGCGGCCAGGCATCGCTCGATGATCGCGCGGATCGCTTCCTCTTCGTTGAGAGCCGGAATGACGATCAGCAGTTTCATCGCCCCGCCTCCTTTCCGGCCCGCTTAGTAGCCGTAGCGGCTGCGCCGACGGCGCTTCTTTTTCTGCCCGCTTTCGGCGTAATAATAATAGTACGAATAGTAACCATAGTCGTACTTGTATCCCGACGAAATGTTGTTGGTGATGATGCCCATCAGATTGGCTTTGACTTTTTCCAACAGGTCGATGGCGCGGTTGACGCCCGAGGCGCGGCTGCGGCCCAACTCGACGACCAGCAGCGTGGCGTCGACGGCGACGCTCAAAATCGCCGCGTCGGTGACCGCGACGACCGGCGGGCTGTCGAGCAGAATCAGATCGAACTCGGTTTTAAACTGCTCGATCAGATCCTTCATGCCCTGGCTGCCGACCATCTCGGTGGGGTTGGGCGGAATCGGCCCCGAGGGAATCATGTACAGGTTGGGGATTTTCGTTTCGCGCAGCACGTCTTTCCACGACGATTCCTTCATCAGCACGTTGGTCAGGCCGGGGTCGCGCTGCGTTTCGAAAATGTTGTGGACGTTGGGCTTACGCAAGTCGCAGTCCAGCAGCAGCGTGCGCCGCCCGGTGTTGGCGAAGGTCAGCGCGAGGTTGGACACGATCGTCGATTTGCCCTCGCTCGGCCCGGCGCTGGTGATCAGCAGCGAGGTCAGTTGCTGGTCGGGATCGGCGAAGTGAATGTTCGTGCGCAACGTGCGGAACGCCTCGCTGATCGGGCTTTTCGGGCTGTAGTGCGTGACCAGGTTGGCCGACACGGGCCGCGCCGCCTCGGGCTCCTTGCGGTAATCGGGGATGCGCGGAATGATGCCGTAAACCGGCTTGCGAATCACCCGCTCCACCTCGTCGATCGACTTGAGCGAATCGTCGATGAACTCCAGGAAGAAGGCCATGCCCAACGCGAGCAGCAAACCGGCGACCATACCCAGCAGCAGGTTGAGGCGCACGCGCGGCTTGATCGGCGACTTGGGCGTCACCGCCAGATCGATGATGCGGATGTTGCCGATGGTCGCGGCCTTGGCGATGCGCGCTTCCTCGTGCTTTTGCAGCAGGAAGGTGTAGATCTGGTTGGTCACTTCGCTGCTGCGCATCAATCCGGCCAGCGCGCGCTCGGTGTCGGGCAGCGCGTTGATCTTCTCGTCGAAGCCGCCGATGACGTTGTGCAGCTTGTTCAACTGCGCCTGCAGCGAGGCGACGGTGTTTTTGAGCACGGTGCGGATCTGCAAACCCAGCGCGTTGATCTCCTGGGTAAGCGCCTTGACCTCGGGCGCGTTCTCGGTCATGTCCGAAAGCAGCGCGCCCTTCTGTCCCTTGAGTTCGGCCAGCTTGAGGCCCAGGCTCGCCAGCACGGTATCCTCCGCCGAGGAAAGGCTGGGCAGCGACGCCTGCTCGATGCCCTCGCTATCGATCGCCGAGAGCATCGACTGGTATTGGTGTTTTTGAATTTCCAGTTGCGCCTTTTGCATCTCGAACTTGGCGGTCGACTCGATCAGCGCGCCCGCCTCTTCCGAAAGCATCATGATGCCGTGGTCCTGCTTGAAGCGCTTGAGGTTGTCCTCGCTGGCGTCCAGGTTGTCGCGGATGATGTCGAGCTGACCCTCGATGAACTTGAGCGTCTGCTGCGCCTCGCGACTTTTTTCGTCGATGTTCTGCCGTTGATAAACCTCGACCGTCTTGTTGACGATGTCGCGGGCCATCATCGGGTACTGGCTGGAATAGGAAATTTTGATGATTTGCGTTTTCTCGCCGACCTCGGCGACGCCCAGGTTGCTTTGCACCATGCGCACCGTGGCGTCGAAGGGCCGCTGCACGAACTTGAACCAGTCGCCCTTTTCGGCCTTCTCCAGCAGCACGTTGAACTGCGAGCCGTCGATGCTGAAGCCGTCGGCCAGCGTGCCTTCGCCGAGCTTGTCGCCCTTGTGCAGCACCTCGAAGCGGCCCTGGTCGTCGATGAACTCGACCGTCAGCGTCTGCCCGCGTTTTTCCTGCGCGAGGTTCACGTCGGCGAGATTCACTTCCAGATCGCGCGTGTGCTCCAGCAGCATCACGTCCAGGCGCAGTTCGCGCACGACCGCCTCGGCGACGGTCCGGCTGCGAATGATCTCCATCTCGGCGGGCACCTGGTTGGTGCGCCCGAGCTGAATCAGATCACCCAGGAGAATATTCTGCGTCTGCTCCTGCTTGATCTGCACGAGGCAGAACGCTTCGTAAATCGGCGTCATCAAAAACGTGTGCACGGTGACCGACAGCAGCACGACCAGGAACGTGAGGATGGCGACGATGCGCCGCCGGTAGAGCACGCGCAGGTAATCCGAAAGACCGACTTCGCTGGTACGATAACGCAAATCCATCGAGCTACCTGTCCATGAGAGAGTTGACGGACGCGGCGTCCACCACGATGCGGCTGAGGTTCGGCAACAACTGCGACAACACGCGGTCCCACTTGGTCAGGCCGGCCGCGGGCACGAACACGATGTCGCCGCTTTGCAGGAAGGCCACGTCGGGCTTCATCCCGCGCAGCACCTCGTCGTAGTTGACCGTGTACACGCGCGGGTTGGCCAGGTTGCCGCGGATGATCTTGATCGCGCGTTTGTAGGCGGTGGTTTCGTTGAAGTCGCCCGCCTCGGCGATCGCCTCGCCCAGCGTCAGGCGCGCCTTGCGCAGCGGCACGGCCCGCGCCTGGTTGACTTCGCCGAGCACGTAGATCTTCGCGTCGTCCATACTGGGCAGGTAAATGATGTCGCCGTCGGCGAGGAAAATATTCTGGCTCACGTCGCCCTGCTGGAACAACGCGTAGAAATCGATGGGCACCACGTTGCCGTGGCGGATCAGGTAAGCGCCGCCGAGGTTGGCTTTTTCCGTCGGGCCGCCGCTGACGGCCACGCCTTCGAGCACGTTGGTCGTCGCGGTCACCGCATACATGCCGGGCTTGTTCACCTGGCCCATCACGTAATAGACCTTGCTGGCGTACTCGAGGATCTCGACGTCGACCTGCGGATTGCGCAGCACTTCGCTCAATTTTTCGGTGAGCAGCTTTTGCAGTTCGCCGACGGTCAGACCGGCCGCGTCGACCGTGCCCACGTGCATGACGAACAGTTTGCCGTCCGGCCGGATGCGCGTGTCCTTGCTCAGGTCGGGGCGGTTCCACACGGTGAGGCGCAGCTTGTCTTCCGGTCCGAGTTGATAATCGCCGCGCCGCTGGCGGATGTCGTCGACCATGCCGCGCACACGCTCACGCAGCGCCTGCTCGTCGGCCGGGCTGCTGTCGGCGTCCCACCATTGGTCGCCGGCGTCCGGTTCGGCGGGCGATTGGGTGGATTGCGCGGATTGGCATCCGCTGAGCACGACCACCAGCAACAATACCCACAGCGTCAGGGCCCGTGGATTCGTCAACGTTCCTCCTTTGGCGGCCTGCATGTCTTGAAATGCCTATGCTACCGATTTTTCCCGGTTTTGCAAAAGGATTATTCCGCCGTCGTCTTTTCGGCCGCCGGCCGGCGCTTGCCGAATATCGCCACGGCCAGTACGCCGGTCATGTACAGCAGCATCAGCGGTATCGCCAAACCGATCTGCGTGGCCACATCCGGCGGCGTCAGCACCGCGGCGGCGATGAAAATCACCACGATCGCCCAGCGGAATCCCCGCAACAATCCGCGCCAGGTCACCAACCCGACGCGCCCGAGAAAAAACATCACCAGCGGCAATTGAAACGCTGTGCCGAAGGCGATGATCAGCTTGGTCGAAAAGGAAAAATATTCGCGGATGCTGATCAACGCTTTGAGCGACTCCCCCTGATAATTTTCGATCAAAAAACTCAAGCCCAGCGGAAAAATTTTGAAATAGCCGAACGCGCCGCCGATCACGAACAAAAACGATCCCACGCCGACGAAGGCCAGCAGAAACCGCTTTTCCAACGCGCGCAGGCCGAGCCAGACGAACCGGCCCAGAAAATACATCCAGAACGGCGTCGCCGTCAGGAACCCGGCGAACAGGCCGACTTTGATATAGGTGATAAAGCCCTCGGGCGGCGAGGTGAAAATCAACCGCTGCTCCTGCCCGAGGCGTTCGTAGATTTCCATGATCGGCAACATGAGCACGCGGAAGATGTCGCCGGCGAAATACAGCATCACGCCCGAACACACGGCGATGGCGATTACGCTGAAGACGACCGCGTTGCGCAGTTCGCGGATGTGATCGATGATCCCCATCACGCCCTGATCGGCGGCGGAGTTCTCCGGGGCCTGGGCGCCCGCGTCCGGCTCGCGGCTCACGAATCGGCCTCCTCATCGACCGGAGCGGGATCGGGGCCGGATTTCCCACGGTGCAGGCCCGGCACATCGTGCAACACCCGCGCCTCCCGCTCGCCGACCGCGATCGGGCCGGTGTCGGTTTCGTCCTCGGTGTCGTAAGCCGGACCGGGATCGGGCGTTCCTTCGCGCTCCGCATCCAACTGGGCCTGCTGGCGCGGGCTCAGCGGCGCTTTTTCCGGCACCACGTTGGGACCGACGACCTTTTCCGCCTCTTCCAGGTCCATGCGACGCAGCTCCGAGTTGATCTCCCGTTGCATCACCGCCAGGTGATGGCGTGCCCAGCCGTACATGCGCCCAAGCGTACGCATCGCCTTGGGTAGATTTTTCGGACCGATGAAGATCAGGGCGAGGACCATCACCAGGACCAATTCGCCCATGCTCATCCCAAACATGGAGACTCCTTGCCGCAAACGAGGCCTGCAAGCGGCGAACCTAACCCGCACCGGCGCGGCTGTCAATAAGGATAGACCATCCGTGCGGTGCGGTAAAGTTGTCGCGTTGTCGCTTGGTTAGGGAACGATGCGCAGGGTCGAGGTGCCGGCTTCGGCGACCTGCACCTGGTTGCCGCCGGCCATCTGCGCGCGCATGAGCGAATCGGCGGCTTTGTGGATCAGCTCATCGAAGGTTTTCAGCGGGCTCTGGTGCAGGTTGTACCAGGACACGCCGACCGACAAATAGATGCGGAACGGGTAATCGCCGATGCGCACTTCGCGATCGCGCAGCATGGTCAGCAGCCGGTCGGCCAGTTCCGACGCGCCCTCCATGCCCGTGTGCGGCAAAATCATATAGAAGCTGTCGGTGTCGAAATGGCCCAGGCCGTCGAAGATCCGCTTGCGGCCTTCCAGCACCCGCGCCACGCCGCGCAGGATGCGCGAAGCCGCCTCGGGCCCCTGCAACTCGCGCAGGGCGCGCAGGCCGTCGACGCTGATGAGCATGAAGGAAATATCGTCGTTGTGCCGCTTGGCGCGCTCCCATTCGGCGCGCAACAGGCGGTCGAGGTAATTGCGCTTGAACAGGCCGGTATTGGCGTCGGTCACCTGGCTTTCGCGGATGCGCTGGTTGGCCAGTTCGAGGTAGGCGTTGCGGCGGCGCAGTTCCTCGCCGGTCTTGGCCAGACTGAACGCCTTTTTGTGCAATTCCATCGTGATTTCATTATTTTTGAGCGACCCGGGCTGAATCGCCTGCCCGACCAGAAAGGCCCGCGAACCGTCGCCCACACGATGGAACGAGGAAAACAGCGACAGGTCGGAATCGAAGGCCGTGCGCACGCGGATCATCTCGTTCTCGAAGCCTTCGCCTTCAACCAGGTCCGGAATATCACTGTCGTTTTCCACGACGACGATTTCGTAGATCGAGCGGCCGATCATCTCTTCGGTGGGATAGCCCAGCACGGCGGTACAGCCCTGCCCCGCCTCGACGACATTCAACTTCCCGTCAAACACCATGGTGACGAGCCGCGTGTTGTCCAGCAGGTATCGCAGAGCGAATTCTTCGATCGTGCCGACTGCCATTTTTTTCTCTCCAGCACTTCCATCGGTCTAATTGACCGTTTGCTAAAGAGCGAAATCGCTATTAAAGAGGATTTATTTCCCGCCCCAACGGGAACCGCAACTGCCCGTAAAGTATAAACAATGTGGAATCAGGCGCCTTTTCGCGCCCGACGATCTACTGCTTGACCTTTTTGGGTCCGACGGTTTTGGCGACTTCCTCGCCTATTTCCGCCTCGACCTCGGCCAGCGCCTCCTCGCCCGGTCCCAGCGACTTTTCGGCCACCGGCTCGGGGGATTTCAGGCCCAGTTCCATTTCGAACTGTTTGAGCAGCTCGTTGGCCTGCAGCGCCTGCGCCTCTTTCTCGATTTCGATGCCCGCGACGTCGATGTTGTCCAGCGCCATTTCCATGCGCGCCTGGTTCATCGCCGACTCGCGATTGATGCGTTCGATCATCTCGTCGTGCGTCTGGTCGACGCCGGCCACGCTGAACGACTCCATCGCATCGGCGACCTTCTTCTGCCATTCGGCCTGCTTGTGCTTGGCGATCGCCCGCTGCGCCTCTTCGACTTTCGCCTTCTTCTCCAACAGGAACGCCTCCTTGACCTTTATCGCTTTGTCGTAGGCTTCCTCGTTGATCTTGAGCTGCTGTTCGTCGCCGACGTAGTCCTGGTTGATCTGCTCCAGCGTGGTCGCGTAATTGAGCGCGATGTCGCGACGGTTGGCCTGCAGCGCCGCTTTGATCTTCGCCTTGAGTTGCTCGATCTTCGCCGCGCGTTCCCGCTGACGATTGGAAACCAACGTGACGTTGGCTTTGATCATCGCGATCGACTCGTTCATTTTCGGCACCTGGTCGTTCATGTCCCGGATGTTCTGCCGTAAAATCTTCTCGGGATCTTCAACGCTTTCAATCGCTCCGCCGAAGATGCTGCGGACCCAACGCTTGAACCGTTCCCACATGGCGTCCTCCAAACATGAGGTGAGTCCTTTATTCATACACGGTTATCCGAGGGATGGTCAAGACTGTGTATCGTCGAAAATATCCGCCCCGGCGCGGTTCGCGGTTGACATGCAGCCCGGCGTAGAATAGGTAAATTGGGAGCGGGAATTTATTCTTTTCCGGAGGATTCGATGCGCCGGTTTTACTTGATGCCGCTGATTTTGTGCCTGTTGCTCCTCGTCGTCGCCTGTGCGCCCGAGGACGAAGAGGACGACTCCACGACCGATGAATCGGTTCACATCGAACTGGTCGTCGACGAGGACGACGTTTTCGGCTTCGTGCCCGGCGCGGATATGGGCACGGTCGTATTCTCCGACACCGACGGCCTGGTCGGCGCGCGCATCAAGATGGTCGTGGAGGTCGAAGAAATCGACCGCTTCCAGGATCAGACGTTGGTCGCCACGCTCGAACTGACCAACAAGAACGCGATCCAGGAAGAGGATTACGTGGTGACCTTCGACGTGCGCAACAGCCGCACCGAGTACGAATTCTACATCCCGCAAATCTGGACCGTGCCGACGATCCTCAACTTCGAGTTCTCGCTGCACTACCAAGAGGAAAACACCGAGGGCAACCTGGATGTCTTCACCGCCAAGCTCGACTACTGGTTCAAGGTCAGCCAGGGAACGCCGGCGACATAAACAGGTCGAAAAAGCCATCCCTGATTTTTTCATCTACAGCAAAAAAAGAGTACGGTTTTGTTTCCCTTCATTTTCGGCAACGACTTCCGGTTGCCGAAAATGGCGATCCACCCATGGATCGCGACAGGTCGAAAAAGCCATCCCTGATTTTTTCAACGACACAAATGCGTACGCGATTTTTCGTCATCCATCCGCCATTCCCTTTTCGCCGTCAAAGCCTTAAAGTAAGCGAATGAAACGAATACTGCCGTTGCTGCTGTTGTTGTGTGCGCTCGGCGCGATCGCCGGCGACGGACCGGCGTTGCATTTTCACGCCGGCGACGTGGCCGCCCCGACGATGTCCGCCGCGCAACTGAGCGCGCAATGGAAAACGCTGATCGACGCGGGACACCCGTTCCTGTTGCGTTTTGATCGCGGTCCCGCCCTGCCCGCCGCCCTGGAACCGCAAGCTTACGGCCTGCGCTGGCTGGCGCCCGTGCCGCCCGACGGCTACGTGGTCGTCGCCGCGCCGGGCGATCATCGCGTGCCGCCCTTCGTGCGGTGGGCCGGCGCGCTGCCGCCGATCGCGAAAATCGGTCCGGCGCTGGCGCGTGACGAAAACGCTGAGACCTGGCGCGTGCGGCGGCTCGACGAACCGTTGCGCACCGTCGCCGCATCCAAGGCGCTGCCGTTGACGGCGCTGCTCGCCGATCCGCGCGTGTGGCAGGTCGATCGCGCGCGTCCGTCCTTCCAGCCCGCGAACGATCGCGTACGCAAGATCACCGGCGCGGACGTCGTGCAGCGCAATCCCTGGAACCTCGACGGTCAGGGCGTCAACCTGGGCATCTGGGACGAGGCCGACGTCGACCACTCCGACTTCAGCGGTCGCTTGACCAACATGCAATCGTTGGGCGCCGGCGAGCACGCGACCCACGTGGCCGGCACGATGGCCGGCAACGGCGCGCTCAGCGGCGGACTCTACGCGGGCGTCGCGCCGGGCGCAAAAATCTTCGCCTGGGACTTCGAAGATCCGCAAACCGATTTGGCCGGCGAAGGTTTCGCCAACAACGTCGCCTGGATCAACAACAGTTGGACCTACTGGATCGAGGAATCGCTGGAAAACTGCTCGGCGCTAAACACCTACGACGAATTCACCGCCGCCTACGACGAATTCGCGCGCGGCACGTACGGCCAGGTCGTGGGCATCAACTTCGCCGCGGGCAACATGGCCGACATGTGGGATTGCGGCATCGCCAAACGCGGCGGCTACGAAAGCCTGCCGCCGCCGGGCACGGCGAAAAACGTGATCACCGTGGGCAGCGCCGACGACGGCAACACGGTCAGCTCCTTCTCCAGCCGCGGCCCGACCGCCGACGGGCGCATCAAGCCCGACGTCGTGGCCATGGGCTGCGACCGGATCGACGACGGCTACATCACCTCGACGCTGCCGGGCGACGGATACGGCGGTCCGGGCTGGTGCGGCACGAGCATGGCCACGCCGCAGGTGACCGGCGCGGCGGGCCTGCTGCTCGAACTGGCCGCGCGCCGCGAAATCGAAACGCCCTCCTCATTGATCAAAGCGCTGTTCATCGCCGGAGCGCGCGACTACGCGTCGCCGGGACCGTCCTTCGCCACCGGCTACGGCCACATCGACCTGGTGACCTCGACCTCGATGCTCAACCGCGACGCGTTCGTCGTGGCCACGTTGACCGCCGACGAAATGACCTTCGAAAAAGAAATCGACGTGCCCGCCGGCACCGCCGCGCTCGACGTCACGCTGGCCTGGGACGATCCGGCCGCGAATCCGACGGCGAGCATCGCGCTGGTCAACGATCTCGAACTGCGCCTGGTCGATCCCGACGGCAACGAACATCTGCCCTGGGTGCTCGACCCGGCCGATTACGCGGCGGCCGCCACACGCGGCGCGGATCACCTCAACAACGTCGAGCAGGTGCGCGTCGACGATCCGGCGGCCGGCCTGTGGAAGGTCCGCGTGAGCATCGCCCTGCTCGTACAGGAGCAGACCTTCAGCCTCGCCGGTTGGGCGCTCAGCCGTCTGGATTGCGATCGGGACGGCGACCGCAGCCCGGGAGAAATCTGCCAGGGCGACGACTGCAACGAGTCCGATCCGGCGATTCATCCGGGCGCGGAGGAAATCTGCGAAGACACGATCGACCAGAACTGCAACGGCGAATTGGACGACGGTTGCCGGGAGATCGACGACGACGATGACGACGACGACGATACGCCGCCGCCCGACGACGGCGAGGAGAAAGGTCCGACCAAGGAGCGCGACGAAGACGACGGCGGCTGCGGCTGTTTGTAACGCGCATGAGGAGAGCGCATGAAACGCATTTTGTTTTTAGGATTGTTGTGCATTCTCTGGCTCGCCCTGCCGGCCTGCAACGAGGATGAAGACCCCGACACGCTGACCAACCTCACCTGCGACGAACTCGTCGAGCAGATTTACGACGACTGCGAAATCACGCTGCCGCGCCTGGACGGCGCCTACCCGTCGCGCGCCAAGGCCCGCCAATATTGCCGCGACGACGAGGAATACGACTGGGCGTGCGTCGACGATTGCGCCTTCGACCATCGCGGTCTGTGCACGTCGCTGTCGTTGTGTCTGGAAGATTGCCTACTCGATTAGATCGGCGAACAGGTCGTAATCGGCGGCTTCGGTGACGCGCCCGCGCACGATCCGCCCGACGCGGCAACTGTCCTCGGCGGGCGCGCGCAGGTAGGTCACGCCGTCCACGTCCGGCGCCTGCCGCGCGCTGCGGCCGACGTGCGAATACGCGTCGTCGTCGTGCTTGTGCAACACTTCTTCGATCAAAATTTCCTCTTCGCCGCCGATGCGCTCGGCCAGTTTTTCGCGGCTGATTTCCTGCTGCGCCGCCAGCACGCGATCCAGACGATCCCGCGCCTCGTCGCGATCGACCCACTCGTCCTGCGCGTAGGACGCCGTGCCCTCCTCCGGCGACCAGGCGAAGGCGCCCAGGTGATCGAACCGCCACGCGCGGATGAACTCGATCAACTCGGCTACGTCGTCCTCCGTCTCGCCCGGATGACCGACCAGGAACGTCGTGCGTAGCGCGATGTCGGGCATCGCCGTGCGCAGCCACGACAACGCGCGTTCGCTTTGCGCGCGCGTCTGCGGGCGGCTCATGCGTTGCAAAACGCGATCGCTGACGTGCTGCAGCGGCAGGTCGAGGTACGGCACGACCGCGCGGCATTGCGCCATCGTCGCGGCCAACGCCTCGTCCACCCGCGCCGGATGCGCGTACAACAACCGCAGCCAACGCAGGCCGTCGATTTCGTCGAGGCGGCGCAGCAGTTCGGGCAACGACGAGTGCGGTTTTAAATCAGAGCCGTAGAGCGTCAGATCCTGCGCCACCATGTCCAGCTCGACGACGCCCCCGGCGACCAGTTCGCGCGCTTCGCTGAAAATGTCGGCGAGCGGCCGGCTGCGGAACGGCCCGCGCAGACGGCCGATAATGCAATAGGCGCAGGCGTTCGAGCAGCCGTCGGCGACTTTGAGAAAAGCGCGGTGCGGCGGCGTGCTCAGCAACCGCGCGAGCGCGCCCGCGTATTGTGGCGGGTGCGGCGCGAAGGATATCTGCCGCTCGCCCGTGCGCGTCAGGTTTTCCAACAACACGTCGAGCCGCTGGAAATCGGGCACGCCGATCACCAGGTCGAGCTCGGGCATTTCGCGCGCCAACTCTTCGCGGTACTTTTCCGGCAGGCAACCGACGGCGGCCAGCCAGCGCGTTTCGCCGGCTTGCTTGGCCTCGGCCATTTCCAGCAGCGTGTCGACCGACTCGGTCGTCGCCTCCTCGATGAACGCGCAGGTGTTGACCAGAATCAGATCGACCGGCCCCGTGGGCGCAACCTCCCACCCGGCGCGCCGCAGCAGCGCCGCGATGCCTTCGCTGTCGACGAGGTTCTTCGCGCAGCCCAGACTGATCAACCGGTAGGTGCGCGTCACGGCAGCATCTCCAGGAACGCTTCCAGGCGCGTCAGGCCCTGCCCGCTCAGCGGCCCGGGGCGATCGCCTTCGAGCGCCAGCATCGGTACGCGCAGCTGGTCGCGCAGCACGACCGCCTCGATCTGCCGGTGGCAGAACGCCTGCAGGTAATTGACGGCGCCGTTGGCGCGGCGGCGGGCGATTTCGCCGTCCAGATCGACCAGACGGTGCGCCAGGTCGTAGGGGTAGGTGTAGCGGCAGAACTGCTCGACCAGGTCGGTGCACTGGTAGGGCATGGCGAACTGGCGCGGCACCTCGGTGAAGATCAGCCGCGCCTCGTGTTGATCGACGATCTCGAACAGATCGGTGAAGATCGGCGGCACGCCCAGCAGCGCCAGCCGGCGATGACGGACCGCGCCGCGGCGCTTGTTCGCTTCCTGCAGAAATTCCTGCAACCGCGCGGCGAAGCCCGCCGGATCACCGCCGAAATCGCTGGCCGACACCAGCCACGTGTGCAGCTCGCGCGAGGAGATTTTATTTTCCTCCCAGGCGAGGCGGTCGAGTTCGACCAGATGCCGGCGCAACGGACGCCACTGCCGCCGTACGGCCTCGGCCGCGCTGAGTTCGACGCCCAGCCGGTGCGCGAAGTCCTCCAACGCCGCTTCGACCAACGCCGGTTCGGGCGAGGCCGGATAGGAAAACGGGATGATCGGCACGCCCTGGTGCGCCAGTACTTCGGCCAGCGCGCGGGTGTTCGAGCAATCGCCGGTCAGCACGGCGACCACCGCGTCGACCCGGCCGCGTTTCACCGCCGCGTAGATGCCTTTGATCCAGGCGCAGATGTTGGGGGGAAATCCTTCGCGCTCGGCCTGATCGAGCAGTGCGGGCGCTTGCTCGTCTTCGACGAACACGTTGTTCAAATCGACCGCCCGATGCCCGGCGGCAAAGATGATCTCGTGCGGAACCGTCGTGGTGATGCCGATGCGTTTGCTCATGGGTGACTCGGGGGGATCCTCACTCGCGCACCAAACCGAAGTACAACAGCACGCCGGTCACCACGGCGGCGCCGAGGAAAAACTCGGCCATCGCTCCGACGCCGACCACGTTCTGCACCAGGTTGCCTCCCTCGCCGGCCGCCTCCGTTCTTTCGACGGTGAAATGGTACACGGCGCTGTATCCCCACAAAGCGAACAGGACCATAAACAACTTCTTGCGATGGCGCGTGTAGATCATGCCGAAAATGAACAGCACAATGGTGATCGCGATGCCCAACTGCGTGGTCAGCGCATCGAAAACCCGGCCGCTCACCACCAGACCACTGACCAATTGCCAATTTTCCGACAACCATTCCACGACAGTCACCCCTTCCCTTCAGGTCGGACTCGGTCCGCCGGCAACGCGCGAAACGACGATCGCGGCCGATTAAAGATCGGCCAGCTTTTTCGCCTGGTGCGTCAGCCGGTTGACCGTCTCCGGTCCTTCCTTGATCACCTTATGAATGTTCTTGAGCGCTTGGTTGAGCGCCTTGCCGATCGCCGGGGCCTTGGTCACGTCTTTGACCAGCGACTTGTAATCCTTCGCCAACGCTTCGCCGGACGAATAAACGTTCTTCGCGCTTTTCAGTGCGGTCTTGAGCACCTTCCGGGCGAGCTTGGCGTTGTCCTTGGCTTCCTGCTGGGTCTTCTTGTCTTTCTTCTTGCGCAGTTCGGTCAACGTGTTGCCCAGTTTGTCGGCGGTGAAATCGGCCTGAATGTACGAAGCGTACAGCATCGCCGCGTCCTTGGAAAACTCGTCGACCTTCTTGCTGCCGGAAACCACGTAACGCACTTTTTTCTTTTTCAAGCCGTCCCATTCGGTGTTCTCGTATTTCTTGTACTTCTTATCCAGATCGCTCAGTTTGACGGTCTTCTTCTCGACGTCGCAACTTCCGGCCATAAGCACCAGTGAAAAAGCCGCCAGAACGAGCAGAGCAAAAAAGGCGTTCCGTTTCATGTGTCCCCTCCATAACCTTCGAATTACAGGAATAATCGTCGATTCATCCTAGGAAACCACGACAATTGGTGTCAACAGATTATTTATCGGTCGTTTGCGGAAAAAGTTAACCGTTTGACCGCTCGGAACCCGCCATGTTAAAAAATCATAATTCAGGTCGGATGAAAGTGGTCTCATGAAACGTGGCATCGACGACAATCGCACATCGCCCGCGCGCCGAAGGTGGTATTTCCTGCGGATTCTGCTGGGCGTACTCGTCGGCCTGCTGATCGTGCTCGGCGCCGGCGAGGGCTACCTGCGCCTGTTCGACGATTTCGGCATGAATTATTATGCGGAGCAGGAACGCTACGCCGAAACCATGCGCCTGAAACGGTCCGTCTCGCGCAACCGCAACGACCTGCAGGGCGAATACGGCGGCGTGGACATCCGCACCAATGCGCAGGGCATGCGCGGCCCCTGGGCCAACAAGCACAAGGCGCCCGGCGTGTACCGCATTCTCCTGCTGGGCGACGAAAAAACCTTCGGCTGGGGCGTGCCCGAGGAAAAGACCTACGCCGCCCTGTTGCAGGGCATGCTCGACGCGCATTTCATCGGCAAGTTCGAGGTGCTCAACGCCGGCGTGCCCGGCTACGACCTGCCGCAGATGCAGGATTACTTCGAAACCTTCGGACAGATCTACCGTCCCGACGTCGTGTGCGTGCTGGTCGATTCCGCCGACATTCTCGGCGATCTCGACGCCGAAAAAATCCGCGACCGTTACCTGAAGGCGCCGCTGAAATACAGCTTCCTGGCGCGGCTGATGTACCGGCTGATCGCTTATCAGCCGCCGCCCACGCCCGATCCGCGCATCGCCAAAAAAGCGCGACGGGCTCTGCGCCAGATGGAAAAAACCTGCCTGATCGACCACATCGACCTCGCCGTCGTCTTCTGGTCGCTCAGCGATGATCAACTGCGCCCCCAGGCCATCGGCGCGCTGCCGAAAACCTCCGCGCTGGTGCACGCCAACGTGGTCGACGCCGCGCCGATGCTCGCCGACGTTCTCCCCAATACGGCCCGGCAGGGGTTGCTTGGCCATTCCCCCAGTGAGTATGCTCATGAACTGCTCGCGCAGCTTCACGTGGCGGCGTTGACGATGCGCACTCCCGGCTTCATCTTCCAGCGCCGCGACGGGCAGCCGGCGCCGCGCGATCTGCAGCCGCTGATGACGAAATGAGGGACGAATGAACATATTGGGCCTGAGCGCCTTTTACCACGACAGCGCCGCCTGCCTGGTGCGCGACGGGCGCATTGTCGCCGCCGCGCAGGAAGAGCGCTTCACACGCCTGAAACACGATCCGAACTTTCCCGCCCACGCGGTCGATTACGTGCTGCGCGAGGGCGGCATTTCCATCGACCAGGTGGACCTGATCGCCTTCTACGACAAGCCGCTGTTAAAATTCGAGCGTCTGCTGCGCACGTACCTGAACGTCGCGCCGCTGGGGCTGCCCAGCTTCCTGATGGCCATGCCGCTGTGGCTGAAACAAAAACTGTTGATCCCCAAGGTGCTCGAAAAAGAGCTCGACTACCACGGCCCGCAGGTCTACCCCGAGCATCACCAAAGCCACGCGGCCAGCGCGTTTTTCCCCAGCCCCTACGAGCGCGCGGCGTTCATCACCTTCGACGGCGTCGGCGAATGGACGACCATGAGCTGGGGCACGGCCGCCGACAACCGCGTGACGCTCAAGGCCGACATCCGCTATCCGCACAGCATCGGCATGCTCTACTCGGCCTTCACCTATTTCCTGGGCTTCCGCGTCAACTCCGGCGAGTACAAGGTGATGGGCCTGGCGCCCTACGGCGAGCCGCGCTTCGCCGACACGATCCGCGAACATTTGATCGACATCAAAGACGACGGCAGCTTCAAGCTGAACATGCGCTACTTCACCTACCTGCACGGCCTGCGCATGACCGGCGCGAAATTCGCCAAACTCTTCGGCCTCGAACGGCGCCTGCCGGAAAGCCCGCTGGAACAGGTGCACATGGATCTGGCGCGCTCGGTGCAGGTGATCACCGAAGAGGTGATGCTCAAAACCTGCCGCCACGTGCACGCGCAGACCGGCGAAAAAAACCTGTGCCTCGCCGGCGGCGTGGCGCTCAACTGCGTCGGCAACGGCCGCATCCTGCGCGAGGGGCCGTTCGAAAACATCTGGATTCAACCGGCGGCGGGCGATGCGGGCGGTGCGTTGGGCGCGGCGTTGTTCGCCTGGCACCAGTACCTCGATCAGCCGCGCTCGCGCGCAACCGACAACCACCGCGACGATCAGCACGGCAGTTACCTGGGCCCCGCGTTCTCCGACGACGAAATCGAAAAGTTCCTCGTCGCCCATAAGGCACCCTACCATCGCGTCGAGCCGCAGCGCATCGCCGTGACCGTCGCCGACGCCATCCTCGACGGCAAGGTCGTCGGCTGGTTCCAGGGCCGCATGGAGTTCGGTCCGCGCGCCCTGGGCGGCCGCAGCATCCTGGGCGATCCGCGCCGGTCCGACATGCAAAAAACGATGAACCTGAAGATCAAGTACCGTGAGAGCTTCCGCCCCTTCGCGCCGTCGGTGCGCGAGGAGGACATCAGCGAGTGGTTCGCCATCGACCGCCCCAGCCCCTACATGCTGCTGGTCGCGCAGGTCGCCGACGACAAAATGAAATCGACCACCGAGGCCGAACGCGAGCTGCAGGGGCTGGCGAAACTGTACGTCATCCGCAGCGAGGTGCCCGCGATCACGCACGTGGACGGCTCGGCGCGCATTCAGTCGGTCAGCCGCGAGGATCATCCGCTGTACCACGAGCTGCTCGGCGAATTCGCGCAGCGCACCGGCGTGCCGCTGCTGATCAACACGAGTTTCAACGTGCGCGGCGAACCGATCGTCTGCACGCCGCAGGACGCCTACACCTGTTTCATGCGTACCGAGATGGACGTGCTCTCGCTCGGGCCGTTCCTGCTCTATAAAACCGAACAGCCGGCGCTGGCCGAGGACTTCGACTGGCGCAAGCATTTCCGGCCGGATTGATCATGAAGAAACGCGACGAGAAAAAAGACATTCGCAACTTCGGCATCGCGCTGGCGGTGATTCTGCTGGCCTTCGCCGCTTTGGGCTTTTACAAGGACCGCGCCTACTGGCCGTATCTGAGCGGCGTGGCGGGGGTGATTCTCGTGCTGGCCCTGTTCGTCAAACCGGCGCTGCGCCCGGTCTTCAAGGGCTGGATGTGGTTCGCCATGAAGCTGAACTGGCTGACCACGCGCATCATTCTCACCGTCGCCTGGCTGGTGATGTTCGTGCCCGTGGGCCTGGTGCTGCGCCTGTTCCGTGTGGATTTCTTCGACCGCAAATGGCAGCCGGAAGCGAAAAGCTACTGGCGCGTGCGCCCCGGCACGCCCTACGACCGCCGCAAGACCGAGCGATTGGGGTAACCTTCCTTGTGTGAAGCCGAACGTAAACTCGGACAATCGTAATTGCCGGAAATCCGGTTGACAGGGCTCGCCGGTATCAGTAATTATTTTCTTGAGCGGAAGCGCCTCTATTTCATCGGCTTATAATGGGGATTGTTGGTCGTGGCATCGACCGAAAGGAAACGCCCATGAACAAGCCGACGATTCTGATCCTCCTCACTTTTCTTTGTTTAACCGCCATGGTCTTCGCGAATTGCTCCAGTGATGACGACGATGACGATAACGACAACGTCGGCTGCGTGGAGGGCGAAACGCAGGAGTGCCTCTGCACCGGCGGCGACACCGGCGTACAAATATGCCTGGACGACCAGACGTGGGGTCCTTGTGATTGCGGCGATGACGACGATGGCGACGATGACGACGATGACGACGATGACGACGACGACGATATTAACTATGACGATCCTTGCAGCCTGCTCCCGGGAATTCGTGAAGAAGAATATCCGGTCGACGGCTCCTCCTTCTCTTACAACTGGGCGGGGGACGTCAACGGCGACTCTTACGGGGATTGGCTCGTCAATTGGGTGAACCCGACCGAGTACGTCAATCTGCTGTATTTCGGCTACGCGGGCTTCGATATTGTCTACCTGGTCGAACAAAGCGTGGAACCCGGCGAGTTGCCGGCCGGCGCCGATGTCACCTTCCAGGGAGTGGACCTGGCCAATGTAAGCATAAACTTTCGCTTCCCAACCGGCCGGGCGGGCGACGTGGACGGCGACGGCGTGTGGGACATGCTCTTTGGCAATCCGGCCGTGGTGGACGCGGAAAAAACTCCGGTGGTCTACCTGGTGTACGGCGGCTCCCCGGATCTTACCGGCGAAGTCGACCTTGAAGATGTCGGCGTCCGCTTCGTGGGTGAACAAGGCAGCAACTTCGGCTGGGGAGTCATCGGCGGGGATCTGGACGAAGACGGCTACTCGGACATCATCATCACCGATCCGGGAACGACCGACGACCCCGGCGCGATCTACATCTACTACGGCAAAGCGACTCGGTTCAGCGGCGAAATCTCATCCGCCGACGCCGATTGGGTGGTCGTGGCGCCCCCGGGCTTGCGCGCGGGCCTGATTTCCGAACTTTGGTTCTACTACGATTACCCTTCCGACATCGTCACCCTGCCGGAAGTTATCGATCAGAACTTCCTTGACGATATGGTCGAGGCCACGACAATCGCCACGGTCTACTGTGCTTATTGCGCGAACGACGGCGAATTGGATAGTGAGCCTCGGTTGATTGTCGAAGGGACAAGGGAAAGCGGCACCACGGATCTGACGGACCTGGATATGCCGTCGGGGGAAGACGAATAGATCTTCGCCCCGCGTTCAATTTCAAGTTTCCGTACACTAGACGGGGAACGGCTAATTTACTCGTCCTTCCCGGGATCTTCTTTCTTTTCAAACGGCGTGTCGCCGAGAATTTCCCGCAGGCGAATATCCACCCGGCGATTGATCACCGTCTCCAGGCGCTTTTCCAGCATCTCGTCGATGTACTGGTCCACCGCCTCGTAGCCGCGAATCAGGTCGCGCGTCAGCGTCTCGTGGATGCGCTGCTTGAAGTAGGCGTAGTACGTGATCGCCGCGATGCCGAAACCGCCGAGGATGTCGGCGATGTAATGCTGTTTGATCAGCAGCGCGCTGATGCCGATCATGAAGGTGATAAACAGCGCGAACACGCCCTTGAGGCGGTTGATCGCATAGATCGTCAGCGCGGCCGTCATCGCCATCGCCGCATGCATGCTCGGGAAGCAGTTCACCGGCGGATCGGCGCCGTAAAGCACCGACAACGCCCACGACTTGAAGTCGACCACCTCGATCTGCGGATGCTGAAACGTCACCGGGAAGTTCCAGAAAATCAGGTAGCAGAACATCATCACCGTGATGTACGACCAGGCGAACACGCGGAAAAATTCCTTGTCGCGCACCAGGAAAAAGGGCATCAGAAACAGCGAGTACAACGCCAGGTAGGGAAAAATGAAAATCTGCACGAAGGGGATTTTCTCGTCGGCCTTGGTGGCCAGCGAAACGCCGTCGGCGGGATCCACCATGCTGCCGATGTAAAAGTAACCGAACGCCCACACGCCGAACATGATCACCGCCATAATCGGCTGGCTGTTGCGCGCGGCCCACGTGCGAACGCTCACGATTTCGCTTTCCTTCTATGCGCCAGAAACGCCGTCAGCACGGAAAATCCGATCGGGAAAAAGGCCGTCGTGTACAGCACTTTCGCCAGGCGCGGCAGCTCCCAGGCGAAGAAATACTCCTCGGCCATCACCGTGTAAAGCGCCACAATCGTACCGACCAGGTAATAGTAGATCAGCCAGCGCACCTTGTTTTGCGGCCAGCCGATGATTTTCCCGGATTCGTGAATCTCTTTGCGTTTGTTCATTGGCTTAATATTGTAGTCGAATTGACGCGTTGCACAACACCCAAAAGCGCAAAATTATCCGCGGTTGCGCTGAATTTTCAGCAGGTTAACGAGACTAAATGTCAATATACCCCGCCATTTTCGAAAAGTTTTTTAGCTCCTTGAAAACACTAAAAAATATTTTTTTCAATAATTCAAATAGTTCGCTTTCTCAGGTCAGTTGGATACCGAATTTGGTCCCTGGTTTGCAAAGTATATACGGCAGAAAGGCTGACAAGCCAATCGATCTCTGAAACGGAAATAATGCTAGGGGCGGAGAGGAGCAATGGACGAGATCCTCACATATAAGCCGACCCGACTCAACGGAACCACGTTTTTTTCTAAACAATAGACCCAAACCCGCTCCGTCGTCCCTAGCATAGATTTTTCAGAAAGTCCTCGGTTGCCGGTCTTGGCCTGCGACTCGGTGATTGAGGCAAAATCAGGGCCGTGCTCCCCCACGGCCCGTACTTTTTTAATCATCCAAAAAACTGAGCACCTTATCCAGATCGACCTCTTTCCAATCGGCCGCGCGCCCGGCGGGTTTGGTGTCGGCGCGGTGCCCGAGCACGGCGGCCAGCGGATCCTCATCCTCGGGACGCAGATCCAGATCGGCCGCCACCTTGTCGACCATCGGCGGGGTCAGCGATTTGCTTTTGGTCAGAACTCCCTCCAGCAGCAGGTTGTCGCAGATGGCGTTGACCACCCGCGGCACGCCCTTGCTGAAATGGTGGATGCGCGCCACCGTGTCGGGCGCGAAAATGCCCTTCTTGCCGCCGGCGATGTTGATGCGGTGCGCGATGTAGCTGCGCGTTTCCTCCTCGTCCAGGTGGCTGAGTTTGACGCGCACGGCGACGCGCTGGCGCAACGGTTCGTCCAACCGCAGGTTGTCTTCCACTTCGGGCAGGCCGAGGAAGACGAAGTTGATCAACTTGCGCTCCTGCACCTCCATGTTGAGCAGGCCGCGAAACTCCTCCATCAGTTCGCGCGTACCCAGCATCTGCGCCTCGTCGATGAGCAGCGCGACGATCCGCCCTTCCTCGTCGATCTGACGCAGGCGCTCGTAGATCTGGCTGAGCACCTCGAGCTTGTTCATTTTCGGATCGGTGACGCCCAGCAGTTGGGCGATGCGGTGCAGCAGCCAGTCGGCGGTCACCTCGGAGTGAATGACCACCAGCAGCGCTTTGTGGTAGCGACGTTCGTTGAGGTTTTCGAACAAACGGCGCGCCAGGGTGGTCTTGCCGGTGCCGATGCCCCCGGTGACCACGCTCAGGCCGCGCCGCTGTTCGAGCGCAAAAGCCAGTTTGGTCAGCGCCTGCTGATGCGCTTCGCCGTTCCAGTAGAAACGCCGGTCGGGCGCATTGGAAAACGGTTCGCGGCGCAGACCGAAGAAATCAAGGTAGTTCATCATAGGAACCCGATGTTGTCGTCATCGTCTCCCTTTTTCTTCTTCTTGCCTTTCTTCTTGCCCTTTTCGCACTCGGCGATTTCGGCTTTCGCGCCGCGGTAGTTGCTGGATTTCGCGTCGACCTTGACGAAGTATTCCTTCGCCTCGTTCAACTCGCCGATCTGCTTGAGGCACACGGCCAGATCGAAGGTCAGGTCGAGCATCGCCTGCTCGTCGTCGGTGCCTTCGCTCAACGCGCTTTCCAGATACTCGGTGGCCATGTCGTATTTGTTCAGGCTGACGTAGCACTGGCCCAGTTCGTAGTTGATTTCAAAGGCCAGATCGCCGCTATCCAGCGCCAGCGCTTTTTCGTATTCGGCGATGGCTTCCTCGATCGAATCCATCTCGCGGAAAGCGATGCCCAGTTCGTAGTGCGACTGGGTCGTGCCGCCGCGCGCTTGATCGCCCAGGCTGTCGACGAAGGACTGGAAGATGTCGTCGACCGCTTCGCCTTCGGCCGGCGCTTCTTCGGTCAGGCCGCCGATCAGATCGTCGAGCGAATCGCCCGCCGCAGCCGCCGGTTTCTCGACCTTGCCGAAGATGTCGTCCATCAGGTCGCCCATGCCCTCTTCGGCCGCGGGCTCCTCGATCGGCGCCGCTTCGGATTCCAGCCCCAGGTCGCCCAGCAGATCGGCCAGGCCTTCCTCGGCCTTGACCGACGGGGCGGTCGTATCCGGTTCGCGGAACTCTTCCAGGATGCGGCTTTCGACTTCCGCCTTTTCCTTGATCGGCTTGACCGGCACTTCGCCCGTCTCCATGAAGTCTTCGCTGGAGACTTCGATCGAGTCGAACATCACGGCGGCCGTGCGGGCCATCTTGACGCCTTCCTCGGCTTCGACCGGTTCGATCCGCTCGGCTTTGGCGAACAGATCGGCGGCGGCCTTCTCGAATCCCTCGACCGGCTCGGCTTCGGCCTCGGCGACGATCTCTTCCGCTTCGGCGATCGGTTCGGCTTCGGCAAACAGATCTTCCTCGATGACCGGCTCGGCTTCGACCTCTTCCGGCGCGGCTTCGGCGAACAGGTCTTCCTCGATGACCGGCGCGGCTTCGGCCTCTTCCGGCGCGGCTTCGGCGAACAGGTCTTCCTCGACCGCCGGCTCGGGCTCGGCGGCGATCTCTTCCTCTTCGCTCGCGGGCGCGGGCTCGCTGAAGAGTTCGACTTCGACCTCCGGTTCGGCCTCGGCGAGAACCTCTTCCTCTTCGCCGACGGCCTCATCCTCGATCGCCGCTTCGTCGGCGGCAAAGACATCGACCGCCTCGGGCTCGGTGGCGCGCTCGCCCGGCATTTCGCCGAACACGTCGACCGACTCCACTTCCTCTTCGCCGACTTCGTCGAACACGTCGACTTCGACCGCGGCGTCGACCCGCAGCTTATCCGCATCGACCATCTGGTCGACCGCATCCGGCTCGCCCCAATCGATCGCGATGTCCTCTTCGATGCCCGTGGCGGATTTGGTCAGATCCAGTTCCTCGAACACGCCGGCTTCGGCCTCGGCCGCCTCGGCCTCGACGGACGCCGGATGCTCGACGACCGGGCCGGGCGCCGCCACCGGTTCGGCGTACAGCGACTTGAGCCGCACACGCGCCTCGGCCTGCTCCGGATCGATCGACAGCACGTGGTTGAGGACTTCCTCGGCCGTCTGCCGGTCGCCCAGCGTCGTGGCTTCCTCGGCCTGGGCCAGCAGATCGGCGATCTGCTCCTCGACCGTCGCGCCGAGCTTGAACAGGTCGAAAACCTTTTCCTTGGCTTCGGTGTTGGACGGATCGAGCGAGAGGATTTCACGCAACGCCTTTTCCGCGCTGTGGCGGCGGTTGGCGCGCACTTCGATTTCGTAGAGGCGGAACAGCGAGTCGATGGCCTTCGCCGTTTCGCCGGCGTGGACATAGGCGTCCTTGAGGCGGTTCTGCGCTGCTTCGCTGTCGGGCTGCAACTGCACCGCGCGTTCGACCAGCGCCAGCGCTTCGTCCGCCTGACCGGCTTCGGCGATGCGATCGGACATCGCCAGCAGTTCGATCACCGCCTTGTCGTTTTGCTCGGTGTTTTCGTACAGAGCGATCAACTCGTTGCGCACGTTGTTGTTGTCGGGCTGATACTGCAACATCTCGCGCAGCGAATCCTCGACCGCCTCGAACTCGCCGGCCTCTTGCGCCGCGTCGGCCAGCGCGCGCAACTGCTGCACGGCCTCGTCGGTGCGCTCGGTCTGCAGGAAGAGCTTCTTGAGCCGCGCGCGGGCCTTGGTCTGCGACGGATCGTACAGCAGCACTTGGTTGTAGCGCTCGATCGCCGTTTCCACGTCGCCGGCCTTGCGCGCCTTGTCGGCCAGGATCAGCGCCTGCTGCGCCGCCTCGCCGCCGCGCTCGTGCTCGGCGTACAAATCGATAAGTTGTTCGCGCGCCAGTACGTCTTCCGGATCCTCGCGCAGGATTTCCAGGTAGATGTCCTCGGCCGCGCCGGTATCGCCGCTCTGCCGCGCGTTGGTCGCCAGGTCGTAACGCGCCTCGCGCTGTTTCTCCGCGTCGCCCATCGCGCCGTAGAGGTCGGCGAGTTGCTGCAACGCGCGCTCCTTGTGCACGCCGGCGTCGACGATATCCATCAGCGCCTGCTGCGCGTCGACGAACTCCGAACGGCGGCGCAACTGATCGGCCAGGGCGAACAACTCGGCGGACAGCGCCTCGACGTCGCCGCGCTCGCGATACAGATCGCACAGGTGACGGCGCGCCTCGGTGTGCTCGGCGTCGCGCGACAGGATCTGCCGATAGTCTTTTTCCAGCGCTTCCTGATCGCCCGCCGCGGCGTGCATTTCGGCCAGCCGCAGCATCGAGGCCATGACCTGCTCGGTCTCGCCGGCGCTTTCCTGCAGTTCCATGATTCGCCGCAGCGCGTGCTCGTTGCCGGCCTGCATGCCCAGCACGTCTTCCATGTTCGCGATGCGCCGCGCGTCATCCCACTGATCGCCCATCTGCTTGTCGGCGGCAAAGAGCATCTCGACGGCCTTGTCGGTTTGGCCGGCGGCGAGGTAACGCTCCTTGAGTTCGGCGAGCGCCTTCTCGTTGCGCTCGTCGTGATCGAGAATTTCCTCCAACGCCGCGACAGCCTTGGCGTCCTGCCCCTTCGCGTCGAAAACCTCGATCGAACGGAAAAGCACCTCGACCGCTTCGGCCAGGTCGGCCTCTTCCAGGTAGCTTTCCTTCAGCTTGCGCAGCGCGTCCTCGTTCTGCGCATCCAACTGCAGCGCGTGCTCGTAGGCCTCGCGCGCCGCCGCGCCCTCGTCGCCGACCTGCAGCGCGTCGCCGTAATTGAGCTGCAAACGCACCGCCTCGTCCGCGCGGTCGCTGTCGGTGAAGATCGCCGTCAGCTTTTCCACCGCGATCACGTTGGTGTCGTCGATGGCCAGAATTTCCTTGTACAGCGTTTCGGCGTTGGCCGCGCGCCCGTCCTGCTCGGCCAGATCGGCCAGCACGAACAGTTCGTCGATCGCCCCGGCGGTGTCGCCCTGGCGCTTGTACGCGTCGACCAGCAACCGGTGCGCGCGTTCGAACTTCGTGTCCAGCGCCAGGATGCGGTTGGCCAGATCGACGATCGCCTCGTCGTCCTCGCTCTCGAGCACCGGCGCGTTGAAGCGCAACAGTTCGTCGATCACGCCGCGCTTGTTTTCCTCCCGCTGCAACAGATCGACGAGCCTTTCGTGCGCCGTCTGGTTTTGCTTATCCAGCTTGATCACCCGCCGCAGCGTGCGCTCGGAGTCTTCCCACAGGTTGCGCTCCTGCTGCACGCGCGCCAGGATGAGCAGCGTTTCGAGCACCTGTCCTTCGCGCTCGAGCACCTCTTCCAGGTCGGCCTTTTTGTTGAGCGCCGACAGGTTGTCCGGCTCGAGTTCGAGAATGCGGCCGACCAGCTCCAGCGCGCCCTCGTAGTCGCCCTTGGCGTCGGCGGCGGCTTCGAGCGTGAACAGTTCGCTGACCGCCTGACCGGTGTCGCCGGCGTTGATGTGCACCTGGCTGAGCAGCTCGATCGCCTGCGTGTTTTCCGGATCCAGATCGAGAATCTGGTTGAGGTACTTTTCCGCCTTCGCGTAATCGTCTTTCGTGTTGGCCGAGCGGGCCAGACCGAACATTTCGGGAATGGCCTTCTCGCCTTCGCCCGCGGCGACGAACAGACTGACCAACTGCTCCAGCGCCGGCTCGTTGTTTTCGTCAAGCGTGAGCACTTCGCGATAGCAGGCCTCGGCCCGCGCCGTGTCGCCTTCGCGCACCGCCAGATCGGCCAGGGCGAAGATGTGCTCGATCGCGCCGCTCTCGTCGCCGCGGTCGATCAGCAACTGCTTGATCTTCTCATGCGCGGTCACGTTGGCCTGATCCAGCTCGAGCACGCGGCCGTAGAAGCTTTCCGCATCGTCCGCCTGGCCGTCGCGTTCGGACATCGCGGCCAACTTGAGGTAGCCGTCCGCGCCCGCGGCCGCATCGCCGGTCTGCACGGCGATTTCCGTCATCGCCAGCAGCGCGCGCCGGTCTTCCTCGGAAATGACCAGCATCTCCTGCGCGAACGCCTTGGCCTCGTCAAGGTTGCCCTCGGCGCGTTCCAGGCCGACAAACGAATACAAAATATCCATTGCCGCTTCCAGGCGGCCGATGTTCAGGTAATGATCCTTGAGCGCCAGGCTGGCGTCGCGGCGCATCGGGTCGACGCCCAGGATGTCGCGGTAGGTTTCCTCGACCAGCGTGGTCTCGCCGGCCTGCGCGTACAGATCGGCCAGCGCGAACATCTGCTCGATCGCCTCGGCGTTGCGGCCGGTATCCAGCAACGTTTCCTTGAAGCGCTCGCGGCCGGTCGTATTGTCCGGCGCGGCCTCGACGATCTGTGCGAAGTACACGCCGGCCTGCGTCAGACGGCCGTTTTCCTTCGCGCGGTCGCCCGCGTCCAGCAGCAGCTCGACCGCGTGATCCACGTCGTTTTCGGCCAGGTACAGCGCCACCAGCCGCTCGATGGCGACCTCGTTGGCTTCGTCGTACGACAGCGCCTGACGCAGCGTTTCGATCGCCGCGTCGTTGTCCGCGCCGCGCGCCAGAATGTCGGCCACCGCCAGCATTTCCGACACGGCCGAGGAAACGTTGTCGTCGGCCAGATACATGCGCGCGATCGCCCGCCGCGCATCGATGTTGTCGCGGTCCAGGCCGCAGATTTCGCCCAGGTAGTTGAGCGCCGTCGCGTTGTCGCCCTGTTTTTCGGCGTTCTCGGCCAGCTTCATCAACTCGCCCAACGCCTTCTCGGACTGGCCGGACTGCAGATACAGATCCTTGAGCGCCTCGTGCGCCCGCGCCGAATCCGCATCGATCGTCAGAATTTCATTGAGCGCCGCTTCGGCCTTGTCGAGCTGACCGCCGCGCTCCATCGCACGGGCCACGCCGAACAATTCGGTGACGGCATCCGCGCCGCGACCGTGATCGCGCAGGATGGAAATCTTGCGGCGCCGCGTGGCTTCGTGGCGCGGGTCGATGGACAAAATCTGATCGAGCTGCGCCAACGCGCCGTCGACGTCCTCGTTGTCCAGCGCAACTTTGGCGAGGGTCATGATTTCGCCGATCGCACCGTCGTTATCGCCCTGGGCGAGGAACAGGTCGCGCAACTGCTCGTGCGCCGCCAGGTTGTCGCCGTCGAGCACGAGCACTTCGTGCAGCGCGTCGATCGCGTACTGCTGATCGTTGCGGTCGCCCGCGATGCCGGCCATGGTGAACAACTGCTCGATCGCCGCGTCGTTCTGCTCGGTGTCCAGCAGCAGGTCTTTCAATTTTTCGCGCGTGGTCAGATCGTCCGGCTGCAGCGTCAGCAGCCGCTCGTAATAGCCCTGCGCCGTTTCCATTTCGCCGGCGGACTGATGCCGGTCGGCCAGCTTGCCCAGCAGCACGGCCAGCTTTTCGTTTTCGCCGCTTTGCTCGTAGAGATCCAGCAGTTTTTCGTGCGCGGTCGTTTCCATCGGCGCCAACTCGAGCACCCGCTGCAGATAGCCTTCGGCGCTGAGCGTGTCGCCGAACTCGCGCGACGAATCGGCCAATTGATAGAGCTGCCCGATCGCCTTGTCGGTCTGACCGGTCTGCTCGTAGATGTCCAACAGTTCCTGATAGGCGCCCTCGTTGCTCGGATCCAACTCGAGCACGCGGGCCAGAATCCGCTCCGCGTCGTCGAACTGTTCCTGCTCGCGATAGCGGTTGGCGACGTCGAAGAAATGCACCACCGCGCGTTCGGGCTCGCTGTCCACGTAATGCTCGGCCAGACGCAGCGCGGCTTCCAGATCCTCGGGCTCGAACTCGACCAACTGCGACAGATAATTTTCCAGCTTGTCGGCGCGGCCCTGCCCCTGCGCGAGATCGATCAGCTTGTTGAGCAGCTCGCCGGCCTTCTCCCGTTCGCCGCCGTCGTGGTAGACGGTCATCATCTTCTCGATGATCGCCAGCGAATCGGGATTGCGCTCCAGCGCCATTTCCAGATACTCGATGGCCTTGTCGCGCAGGTTGTATTTCAGGTAGATGTCGATGGCCTCGTCGAGCCGCTGCGCCGCTTCCTCTTCGCTCATCTCGCCCAGGTCGAGCGCCTCGGGCTCTTCCTCTTCCTCGGCGACTTCCTCGACGACCGGCTCGGCCTCGGCGGTGACTTCCTCGATTTCGAGCTCGCCCTCAACCGGGAGTTCCTCGATCTCGGCCGCCTCGGCTTCACCCTCCGCCATCGGCTCTTCGACTTCGGTAATCTCCTCCTCGGAGACGATCTCTTCGTATTCTTCCTCTTCCTCGACCTCGATTTCCTCGACCGCGATCTCTTCCTCGGAAATTTCCTCGACCGAGATTTCCTCTTCGAGCTCGATCTCCTCTTCCGGAATCTCTTCGACCGCGATCTCTTCGACCGCGATCTCTTCTTCCGGGATTTCTTCAACCTCGATTTCCTCGACCGCAATCTCCTCTTCCGGAATCTCTTCGACCGCGATCTCTTCCTCCGGGAGTTCCTCGATCGCGATTTCCTCGACCGCAATCTCCTCTTCCGGAAGTTCCTCGATCGTCACTTCCTCGGGCAACTCTTCAACGGAAATTTCCTCTTCGAGCGCGATCTCTTCCTCGATCGCGATTTCCTCTTCCGGCAGTTCCTCGACGGCGATCTCTTCCTCGATCGCCACTTCCTCTTCCGGCATTTCCTCGACGGCGATTTCCTCTTCGAGCACCGGTTCCTCGGCGACGGCTTCGACCGGCGCCGGCGCGGCTGCCGGTTCGGCCGAAACGTTCGCGGCGGCCCATTCGTTCTCGGGATCGATCTCCAGAATGCGGCAACAGACTTCCTGCACCTTGTCCTGGCGGTTGATTTGCCCGTAAAGACCCGCGGCGCGCTCCAGCGCCTTGGCGGCGACGGCCGGTTTGCCCAGCTCGATGGCCAGTTCGGCGGTCATCTCCAGCGTGCTGGAACTGCCGGCCAGTTCACCGGTCAGCTTGGCCAGGCGCGCCAACGCGAGTTCGGGCTTGCCCTGCTCGCGGTACAACTCCACCAGGCGGTAGAGCACGTCGAAGTTCTCGACGCCGCGATCCAGCACGCCTTCCAGCAGTTTCTGCAGTTCGGCGGTCTTGCCCTGATTTTCGAAGATGTCCGCGGCGCGCAGGAATTCGTTGACCGCTTCCTGGTTGAAACCCTTCTCCAAGTAGCGCTGGCCGAGCTTCAGACGACCCACGACGTTGGTCGGGTCGAGGTCCAGCAGCATGCGGCGAATGTCGAGCGCTTCGCGATCCTTGCCCTGACGCTCGTAAATGCCCGCGGCCTTCTGGTACTGCTCCACCACTTCGGGCATCAGGCCGAGCTTGTGGTACAGCGTCGCCAGCTTGAGGTAGACCTCGATCATATTGGGGTCGATGTTCAGGGCCTGCTTGTAGACCGCGACCGCCTTGGGATAAAACCCCTTCTCGGCATACGTTTCCGCGACCGTCAAGTACTGGTCGAGAGCGCGAACCTTGTCATCCTTCTTCAAATAATAATCGGCAAGCTTCTTGCGCGCCCGCATGTTGGTCGGATCGTCCTGCACCTCGTCGAGCAGAGCGGCGAGTTCCGGATCGGCCTTGGGTTGCTTGGTTGAACGCAGTCTCTGAAGCAATCCGCCCTTTTTCGTCTTCGCATCTTTTGCCAACGCGATTCCCCCGTCTCAACAGAGAATGAGTGGGCGACGACCCATGCCGTGGTTCGATCGATCAGTCGCCGCCTGTACGTATTGTGTGCCCCGGTCTTTCCCATTCGCTCGCTGCGGAAAACATGCCTTCCGCACAGAACCAAAAGGTACTTGATTACCCCCCGTAAATCAACCGTTGCCGCACGCTTGACGCGTCGATTTACAGGGTGGAACGCCAGTTTTTATGCATGGTCGTCAGCAGCTCGTAACCGCTGGACGTTACATGTATAATATCTTCCAAACGCACGCCGAAGCGCCCTTCCAGGTAGATGCCCGGCTCGACGGTGAACACGATGCCCGGCTGCGCCGTCGCCTTGCTCACCGTGTTGGCGCGCGGTTCCTCGTGAATCTCCAGGCCCAACGCGTGGCCGGTGCCGTGGCCGAAGGTGTGGCCGTAGCCGGCGGCGCCGATCAGATCGCGCCCGGCTTTGTCGATGTCGACCATCGCGACGCCGGCGGCCGTCGCCTCGATCGACGCGGCCTGTGCCTGCCGCACGATCTCGAAGACCTTTTTCGCGTCCGGGTCGCTCGGCTCGCCGACGCTCACCGTCAGCGTCTGGTCGGAGCAATACCCGTCGACGATGCAGCCCCAATCGAGCACGACCAGTTCGCCGGCCTGAATGACCTTGTCCGACGCCACGCCGTGCGGCATCGCTCCGCGCGGACCCGATCCGACGATCGTGTCGAAGCTCGGACCCGACGCGCCGCGTTTGCGCATTTCCATTTCGAGCTGGAAGGCGATGTCGCTTTCCACCGCGCCCGGCACGATCAGCGGCAGCACCGCCTCCATCGCCTCTTCCTGCACGCGCACGGCGTTGCGGATTTTCGCGATCTCGTCGGCGCTCTTGTACCAGCGGATTTCCTCGAAGCGGCCGCCCACCGGCACCAGGTCGACGTCCGCGAGCAGCCGCGCGTATTCGTAGTGCTCGGCGACGGTCATCACCTGATCCTCGAACGCCAGGCTGTTGAGCCCCAGCTCGTGCACCAGGTCGGCGATTTCGCGGTTGCGATCGCGGATGGTCACCACCTCGAAGCCGTAGGGGACGACCTGCTGCTGGGCCTGCACCGTGTAGCGCGAATCGGTGATGAACAGCGCCTTGTTCGGCGTCACCAGGCACACGCCGGTCGTGCCGGTAAAACCGGCGAAGTAGCGCACGTTGATCAGCTTCCAGATCAGCGCGCCGTCGGCGTTCAGATGTTGGATTACCTTGCGAAGATTGGTCAGCCTGTCATTCATGTCCCACCAGCCTCTCGATTGCGTAACGTAGCGCGAGCCGATAACTCTCGGCGCCCAAGCCCTCGATGCGTCCGGTCACCACCCGGCTGATGGTGCTCTGGTTCCGGAACGGTTCGCGGTTGGCCAGACTCGACAGATGCACTTCGATCGTCGGCACGCCGCAGAAAACCACCGCATCGTGGATCGCCACGCTGGTATGTGAATAAGCCGCCGGATTGATGATGATGAAATTGTATTTGCCGCGGGCTTCGGCGATCGCATTGACCAGCTCGCCCTCGATCGCCGATTGGAAGACGTCGACTTCGACCTCCGCCGCCGCGCCCATGGCCGCCAACGAGGCGTTGATTTCCTCGTAGGTTTCCATCCCGTACAAATCCGTTTCCGCTTCGCCGATGTGATTCATCAGCGGTCCGTGAATGACCAATACACGAGGCATTATCGGTTCTCCTTCCGCTTGCGCCGTGAACCGAACACACGGCGAAAGAACCCCTTCTTCTTGGGCGTATCGGTTGTTTCCTGTTCTTCCTCGGATGCGGCCTCGCTTGCCGGCGATGGCGGTAACGGAGATGATTCCGGCATTTCCCGCTCGCTTGGTTCGCCACCGATTTCGCCAAACACGTTCATCTCTTCGACATCGACGTGGGCGTCCATGCCTTCGGTCGGATCGTATTCGTGACCCAGTTCCTCATGCGGAATTTCCGCTTGCTCGCCGTCGACCTGCGCGGGCTCGGCGAAGGGTGCTTCCGCTTCCGCGCTCGTTGCCGGCGCGGCGGCCATCGCGGAAAACAGCTTGTCCAGCGCCGCTTCGGCCTCGGGCGCGGCGTCGGCGTCGAACGGACGATCGCCCTCGCCGACCCGGTGCAGCACCATGCTTTCGTCTTCGCGTTTGTCGGCCGGCTCCTCGCTCGCGGCTTCCGGCTCCGGCGCGACGCTTTCCTCGGCCGGCGCGGCTTCCGGCTCGGCGCCGAACACGTCGACGTCCTCGGGCGCTTCGATTGGCGCGGCCTCTTGCTCGCCGAACACGTCGACGTCCTCGGGCTCGCTTTCCACGATGCGCAGATGCGGCTTCGCGTGTTCTTCGCGCTCCGGTTCCGCCGCCGGTTCTTCTTCCGCTTCCGGTTCCGGCGCGGGCGCGGCGGACGGTTCTTCGTGCGGCGCTTCCTCGATTTCCGGCAGCGGCGCATCCTGTGCGATCGGCGCGGGCAACGCCGCGCGGCCTTTGTTCATCAGTTTTTGCGCCGGCGCGTCGAACGGATTGTCCTGCAAAATACGCTTGCAGATTTTCGCGGCTTCGTCATCCTGGTTCGCGCCGTAAAGCGCCATCGCCAGCAGGCGCAGGTTTTCCGGATTGGCCACCTGCTCGGTCAGCGGCCGCAAGGTCAGCACCGCGTCGGCGTAACGGCCCAGCGCCAACTCGGACGCGCCTTTGGCCTCCACGCACGCCCAATACTTGGTGTCGTGAATGAACAAACCCTTCGCAGCGATGTCCAGCGCGTCGTGCGGACGGCCCACTTTCAGCAGCGCGTCGGCGAGCCGATGATACAGCCGCTTTTCCGGCACGCGGGCAATTTCTTCGCGCCATTTGGCGATTTGCGAATAATGGAGATCTGTCAACGACAGCCCCTCGAATACGGGAATACAAAATACAAGTTGAAATCCGGTTTAATGAACCATTTGTGACGCGAAACGTCAAGGGTTTGCGGGTGAATTGTCGGTCTTTTTCGCGGGTTCCGGCGCCGGTCCGAGCCACCGCGCCAGTTCGACCAGCCGGATGCCGCAACCGCAGGCAATCAAAAGACGATCGCGGCTTTGATCGACCCAGATGCCGCGCGGCAATCGCCCTACTTGCAGCCGGGCGAGCCGCGTGCCGTCGGCTAGTCTCACCGCGTCGATTGTGCCGTCGAAATAATTCGCGATGAACAGCAAGCCGCGGCGCGCGTCGAAATCCAGATCGCGCGGACCGTACCCGGCGTCGATCGAGCGCACGATGCGCATCGCGCGACCGTCGACGACCCGCACGCGTCCGTGCAGCGGTTGGGCGATGTACAGTAGGTCGTCCGGTCCGAACTCGATGCCGAACGCCGACCAGCCGATCCACAATTTGCGGGCCACGCGCATCTCGCGCAGGTCGACCTCCAGCAGGTACGGGCTGAGCCAGTCGGTGACGTAGGCCAGCATCCGCTCGCGGTCGACGGCCAGGTCGTAGCTGTTGGCCCCGGGCAGCTTCAGCAGCCGCTCCTGCTCGTAGGGCGGCGCGGCGCTCAACTCGTGCAGCGAATGGCTGACCTCGCACAGCACGTACATGGACACGCCCGCGAAAGCCACCTCGAAGGCGTTGCGGCAGCCGGGCACGAAAACCTGCGTCTCCACCCGGCCGGTGGCGCGGTCGATCAGATACACGCTCTCGTTGTCGCCCCAATGGCCCCAGGCCGGTTCGGCCAATAGCGGCTTGGTCGGATGCGGGGTGATGCGCTGCACGCCGTCGTTGATCGGATCGCCCTTGATCAACGTCATGTTGTCCAGCCGCAGCAGGTACGACTGCCGCAAAAAGCCGTAGCCGACGCCGATCGTCTCCTCGCCCGACACGCCGCCGAAATCGTAGGGATGCAACGGGTTGGGCACGACGGTGTAGACCAACTCGCCGACCGCGCGATTCTCCGCCGCGCACATGCGCTTTTTGTTGATGAACGTGAAGTCGCGGTTCATCATCACCAGCACCAGGCCGACCACGCCCACGATCGTCACGCCGGTCATGATCCGCCACCAGCGCGTACGCCGCCGGAAGAGCAGGTAGACGATCGCGATCGGCGTCAGCGCCGCCGGAATCGCCTTCAACCCGAAGTACAAATAACCGCCGAGGCTCATGTGCGCGTTGTACAGCGCCAACGCGAAGGCGACCCAGGCCACCTCGTGACCGCTGCGCCGCGTGAGCATGCGGTAGGTCAGCGCGACGAACAACGCCGCGCCCAACGCGACGTAACGCCCCCACTCGGCGGCGAGGTATTCGTTCTCGCCGACCGCGAACAGCAACAGGATAAACGGCGCGGCCAGCAGCGAGCCGAGAACGGTCACCGCGCGCGATGGCTTTTTTTCCGCGGGATTTTGCATGCGCGGATTGTAGCATGATTCGGCTAACTTGCTAGCGCCTTGTCTTGTCGCGTACAATGCGGCGATGAAAAAGCCGCTCGTGATCCTCGTGTACACCCGCACCGGTTGGGACATCAAAAACGTCTCGTCGCTGCTGCCGCTGTCGGTGCTCTACCTGGTGCGCCCGCTACGCCGGGCGGGCTTCGACGTGGCGTTGCTCGATCAGCGCATCGATCCCGCCTGGGAACGCAGGCTGCGCGAACTGGCGCCGGGGGCGACGCTCGTGGGCATCAGCGCGATGACCGGGCGGCAGATCGAATGGGGCCTGCGCGCCGCGACGATCGTCCGCCGGGCCGCGCCGAACACGCCGATCGTCTGGGGCGGCATTCACGCCTCGTTGATGCCCGCACAGACCGCGCGCCATCCGCTGGTGGATATCGTCGTGCGCCGCGAGGGTGAAATCACGCTGCCGCGGCTGGCGCAAACGATCGTCGCCGGCGGCGATCTGCGCGAGGTCGCCGGGCTGACGCTGTTCCGCAACGGCGAGATCATCGCGACGCCCGACCGGGACGAGTACGCCGACCTGGACGACGTGCTGATTCCCGATTACGACGCGATCAAAATCGAGGATTACGTCACCACGCAGACGCTGGGCGTGCGCGATCTGGCGATCACCACCAGTCGCGGTTGTCCGGGCGCGTGCCGCTACTGCTACAACCTGCCGTTCAACCGTCGTCGCTGGCGCGCGGCGTCGGCCGACGCGGTGGTCGCACACATCAAGCTGATCGTCGGGCGTTTCGCCATCGACGGCATCCTGATCAAGGACGACAATTTTTACGTCGACCGCAAACGCGTGGAGGCGATCGCCGAGGGGCTGCGCCGCGAAAATCTGCGCGTGACGATCCGCGGCGAATGTCGCGCCGATTACATCGCGCGGCATTGGGACGAGGATTTTCTCCGCTACCTGCACGCCGCCGGCTTCCGCGAGATGACCGTGGGCGCGGAGAGCGGCGACGACGAAACGCTCGAGGTGCTGCAAAAGGGCATCACCGTCGCCGACATCAAGGAGGCCAACGAGCGACTGCGCCGGGCGAACATTCCGACCAAGTTCACTTTCATGACCGGTTTTCCCGGCGAGACGCCCGACAACCTGCGCCGCACGCTGGAGCTGATGCTGCACCTCACGCAGGCCAACGAAACGGCGCGCGTCACGCCGCTGCATCTGTTCACGCCCTACCCCGGCACGCCGGTGTACGAGGCGGCGCTCGCCGCCGGGTATCGTCCGCCCGTCGATCTGGCCGGCTGGTCCGACGCCAGCTTTCACGAACTGCATCTACCCTGGATCGATCCGCGCCGGAGCCGGCAGCTCGAACGCGCCAGCCTGGCCACCTACTTTCTCGACGGGCGCACAGTGCCCGAATACTTCAGCGGGCATGCGCTCATCCCGCTGCTGGCGCGCCTGTACACGCGCGTCATCCGCTGGCGCTGCCGGCGCATGTTCTTCCGCCTGATGCCCGAGGCGGCGATCATCGATTGGTACCGCGGTCGACAGTAGACATTCAGGCGGCGGTCGATTTTTTTCTGACTTCCGCGCGCTCTGTTTTTTATGTCGTGAGTGCTTGAAATTGCCGGAAGGTGATTCCGATTTCGGGTGTCCCGAGAAGAAAACCGGGCGAACTCGATCAACGTTGAAATGGATTTCCGCGCAGGATTTCCAGGCCCGCAGGGCGCAGGTCAATAGCGAAGGGCGAAGCCGAACTGCGTTGAAATGGAATCTGCGTCGGCTCTTCAAGCCCGCAGGGCGCAGGTCAGTAGCGAAGGGCGAAGCCGAACTGCGTTGAAATGGAATCTGCGTCGACTCTTCAAGCCCGCAGGGCGCAGGTCAATAGCGAAGGGCGAAGCCGAACTGCGTTGAAATGGAATCTGCGTCGGCTCTTCAAGCCCGCACAGTAGCGAAGGGCGAAGCCGAACTGCGTTGAAATGGAATCTGCGTCGGCTCTTCAAGCCCGCAGGGCGCAGGTCAGTAGCGAAGGGCGAAGCCCTGGTATAAGACGTAGCAACCTCAATCAAACCCCTGAAAGGGGTGCAGGTGATGCTCGCCGGCGGCGGAACGGCCGATCATGTTCATTTGTTGATTTCAACGCATACGCGAATTGTTGTGGCCGATCCGATACCAATCGTCAAAAATTCCTACGCCCCTCCGGGGCTTGCCGTTTTTGGGTGAGCCCCAATTTCCAGGGCTGCCGCCCCTCGCTACTGACCTTCCGCCCCTTCGGGGCTTGTCGGCTCCGGGTGGGTCAATTCGGAAGTCATGAGGCGGCGGTCGATTTTTTCCGCAGGGTCAGCCACAACAGGCCGAAACCCACGAAAACCAGCAGCGCGGCGAGGAAATGATCGCCCAGCCCGTGCCAGCCGGCGGCGGGAAAGATCACCTGCTCGGCGGGATGAACCGGAAATCCTTTGATGTCGTAAAAACTGTAAATGTACTCGTTGACGAAAATCAGCGACGCGCCCAGCGCGAAAACGGCGACCATCAGCAGCCCGCCCAATTCGCGCCACGCGCCCGCGCCATCCCCCGGCCTGGCCAGGCGCGTGCCGGCCAGCGCCAGGCCCAGCGACAGGGCCCAGAGGGCGAGAAAACGGAACACCGGCACGGTTACTTCATGATGCAATCCGGTATCGTCGGCCGAATAGAAAAAGGTCGGACCGGTTGCGATCGCCCAGCCCGCGCAGCCGATGGCGGCCAGCAGCAGCAACAACGCGCCGATGAACCGCGGGAAGCTCATTTATCCTTCTCCCCCCACCGCCACCACGCGGCCAACGCGGCCAGCATGCCGGCGGCCAGCAACGCCGTCGTCAGCGGATCGGCTTTGGGCAACGCGTCGCGCGCAAAAAATTCGCCGAGCTGCGCGGGCGCGACCAACAAGCTGTAGAGCACCAGTTTCAGCGCCTCCAGCCCGGCGATCAGCGCGATCAACGCCGCGATTCGTCGCGTGAATTCGCCGAAGTCGGCGATTTTCAAGCGCACCCGGTCGAGAAATTCCAACGGTCCGATGACGATCTGCAGGCCGCCGACGGCGATGAAGAAGGTGAGCAGACCCAGCAGGATGATCTGCACCGGGTAGATCATATGTACGCCGACGTTGCCGGCGGTTTTCGGCAGGCTCTGCAGTTGGTCGAACCATTCGCCTTCGTACAACGCGAAGGAGTACATGAAGCTCATCGCGCTGACGATCATCAGAATCACGAAGAGGATCAAATACAACAACAGCCAGGCGGTCAGCGGCACCAGCAACGCCTTGACCAGCCGGCTTTCGCTCGCCTCCAGGCGCTGAAACAACTTGCTTTCGCGAACCAGACGGTGCGAGGCGATCAGGCGCAGCAGCAAGAAAGCCGCACCGAGCACCACGATGAAAATCAACGCCAGCAATACGAGCATGATCCACTTCACGGCGATACCCCATCAGCCAGATCGATCCGTTCGCGTTCGTCGAGCGACGCGTCCAACCGCACGATCTGCGCGGTGGAATCCAGCCCGACCAACAAGGTCATTCCATCGGCCGCCAGCGCATGCGGCGCGCCGGTCAGGCGACGTTCCAACGCGATGCCGCCGTCGAGCGGATCCAGCGCCAGCAGGCGATCGTGCACCCGGTCGGCGACGACGATCCGTCCCTCGAACCAGGCGATGTCCACCGGCCCCGCGCCGGTTTGGGTGCGCCAGATGCGCCCGCCGTTGTCGAGCCGGAACGCCTCGACCACGCCGCCCTGCGCGCTGGCCAGCACGAGGCGATCGCCCCACAGCAACGCGCCGGTCGGTCGCGGCGAGGTGGCGGCGCGCCAGAGGATCCGGCCCACTTTGCGGTCCAGGCAGTGGATCGACTCGGCCTGATCGTTGATCACGTACAGGTGATGTTGCGTCGCCAGCACGCGCCAGATGCCGGCCGATTCCTCGTGCCACACCTCGTTGTCGTACTTCCACGGCGCCGGCCGCACCAGCAGCAGCGAACGCGGCAATTCCTTTTCAAAATAGTAAACCATCCACTCGTACCGCGAGTACTCGGGCATGTAGAAAACGTCTTTGTCCTTGTCGGCGATCCGATGCTTGTTGTGCCCGATCACCCACACGCCGTCCTCTTCGGCGAGCACGGCGGTCAGCACGTACTTGTGCGGAAAACTCGTCGGGATGCCCAGCCGCCCCTCGGGGCTCAGGCGGCCGATCTGCCGCGCGAACAGGCCCAGAATGAACGCGCCGCCGCGACCGTCCGGCTCCAGTTGAATGGGATTGGGATACGCGTGGGTGATTACTTTTCCCCGGCGGCAGACGCTGATCTCGTTACGATACAGCCGCGCCGCCGCGATGCCGTCGCGCAGAACGATCAGGTCGTTGATGCCGCCGCTTCGTTGCGCGCGCGACCAGACCACCGCGCCATTGTCGAGGGCGACGACGATCGCCGCGGCCAGCAGCAGCACCGCGAGATAAAAGAAAAGGCGCCCGTCAAGCAGGCGCCTTGTTGATCCGTTGTGGTGGTTCATGAACCCACTTCCGCCATCCGACGGATCGTTCATCCGTCGACGGAGCGGAGACGTTTATACCGAATCATCGTCGTCGTCATCGTCGTCGGTCGTCCCGGTATTCTCATCGAGATCTTCGGCGGTGAACTTGTACTTCACTTCGTCATAGGACACGCCGATGCTGGCCGAAAGAACGTAGGTCATCGATTCGCCACAAGTGTTGGGCAGCGGCAGGCGATATTTCACCTGGCTCAGACCGCGGTCGTTGGTGCGATCATAGAAGGGATTGGGCAGCGGCGGAATTTCGCCGGGCACGTCGCCCAGTTCATACAGTTCGCCGCCGACGATCACCCATTCGACCTCGACTTCGTTCATCGGGTACTGCACTTCCTCGCTTTCACCGGCTTCCGTGGTCGCCGGGCCGTTGACGAACGCAGTCACGATATAGCTCATCCAGCCGCAACGTCCTTCTTTGGACTGCAGGTAGATCTGCACCTGGTTGTAGACGGAGTCTTTTTCACAGTAATCGACCCAGCCGTCGTACGTATCGCAAGCCTGTTCCGAGCATTGCGCAACGCAAGTTTCCGGCGTCTGACCGCCATTGGTACAAGTGTCATAGCAATCCTCGTACCGCTGATCGACTTCGCCATCGACGGAGTTGCCCAGCTGCAGCGTCTGCTCGCAACCGTTGACGCAATATTCACGGAATGCATCGTAGCAGCTGCCCGGCACATTAATTCCGCCCATGCAGTTGAACGTCCACTCCTGGTCTTCCGGAAGCACAACCGTCGACCCGGCCGGAGCCAACACGGGGTCGGTTTCGCCGCAACTCGCGACGTAAACCAGCGTCACCAAGGCCAGGACGCCGAAAGTAGCAAGCAGGTACCGTTTCATCAAGGCCTCCTCCATTCGAGTTCATACCTCGAAAGGGATCTCAAATTCTTCTGGGCCTATCCGGCCTTCGAATCTATTGTATCACTCTTTCCGCCGACACAATATCGGCGCCTTCGCCACCGACCGTCGGTTTTAGACGGCCGGACGATCCCGAACGATGCGCGGCGTGATGAAGATCAACAATTCGCTGCGCTTCTGTACGTGTTCCCGATCGCGGAAGAAGATGCCCAGCACCGGGATCCGCGACAACCAGGGCACCGCCAGTTCGGTGCGGCTTTCTTCTTCGGTGAAGATGCCGCCGATGACCGACGTTTCGCCGTTGCGCACCAACACTTCCGTGATGGCTTCCTTTTTATCGATCGCCGGGTCGCCGGTGGAAGTCGGAATCGACGTATTCGGCGCGTTCTTGGCGATTTCGATTTTCATGATGATCGACTCGTCCGCGGTCACGTGCGGGGTCACCGTCAGATTCAAGTTCGCTTCGATGAAGCTCAGCGAGGTTTCACCCTGCTGACGAATCTGGAACGGGATGCTGGTGCCCTGCGTGACGCTGGCGGTCTTGTTATCGAGGGTGGTCACTTCGGGACGGGAGATCACCCGGCCTTCACCGCGGGTTTCCATCGCCGACAACTGCATGTCGAGGGCGAAGGTTTCGTTGATCGAACCCATGGTGATGCCGATGCCGCCGCCGGCGCCCAGGCCGATCGGCGCAGGCAGGTTGACCACGTAGTTGGCGTTGTTCATCGAGGGAATCGTATTACCGCTCTGGGTCGAGCCGACGCCCGAGGTGGACGCCGTATCGCCGGAGGTCTGGCCGGTGACGTCCGAACCGGTAATATTGACCGAGTTCGGGAAGCTCATACCCGTCGGGTTGCCGTGGGCCGCGTCGGCAACGTAGCGACCGCCCCACTTGATGCCGACTTCGCGCGTGAAGTCGGTCGTGGCTTCGACGATACGCGCCTGAATCAACACCTGAGGTGTCTGACTGTCGAGGCTGGCGATCAGCCGTTTGGCTTTCTTGATGGAGCTGTCGATATCCTGGATGATGATGATGTTGGTGCGCACATCAACACCGGCCACTCCGCGATTGGAAAGGATCGACCGCACCTGCGTCAGCAATTCATTCGCGTCGGCGTAGCTGACCGGCACCAGGGCCATGGTCATCGGCTCGAGCTGAATGTCGATCTGCTTCTGAGCCAACTGCGCCTGGCGTTCCGACGTTAACGTCTGAACCGGAGCGATGCGAATGATGTTGCCCTGGCGCTCGATGCCCAGTTTCTTGGTGCGCAGGATGATGTCCAGCGCCTGATCCCAGGGCACGTTGACCAGTTTGATCGTGATCTTTCCCTGCACATCGTCGCCCGCAACAATATTCAACCCGCTGACTTCGCTGATAATGCGCAGAACGGACTTAATGTCGGCGTCCTGGAAGTCCAACGAAATCTTCTTTCCGAAATACTGCTGCTCCGTAGCGATCTCGTCTTCCGGAGTCGTGATGAATCCGCCCGTCTGTGCAAAAGCGGGTAAGGCCACCAAGAGCGCAACTAGGGCACCTAGGATCGCACCTCGAATCCAATGCCCACTGCTTCCTGTGTAGGTCGTGGCCATGCGTCGCCTCCTCGCTAATTTATGTATTGTACCAATACCAAAATCTATTGTTATTCCGTATCTTCCGGCCGTAACCGGATGGTCATTTCCACCGTTTCCGTACCTTCGCTCGCCCAGGCGATGCGCGTTTCGGTGATGATCACCGCGTCGTTGAGGATCGCCCGAATCGAGCCGCCGTTTTTACCGATCAGATCGCCGGTCTTGACCGTATAGGATCTGCCGTTGGGGTCCTCGAAAATGGCCAGCGGCGTTTCCGTGCTCTGAATGATGCCCACCAATTTGAAGTAGCGCACCTCGTACTTGAGCAGCGGATTGTCGGTTTTGCCGATGCCGTCTCCCTCGCGCGGAGCATAAGGGCGGAAGGGATCGGGTTTGTTGATCGGGTCGTACTGATAGGCCACGCCCACTTCATCGAGCGTCTTCTGCGCGGTGGCCATCTGGATCTGCGTATTCTTTTCGGCAGGCCCGGCAACGTTCTTCTTCTTCAGCTCGCTGAGCTGCTTTTCTTTGTCCGCCAGGTCCTGGGCGCTCTTGCCTCCACCGCCGCAGGCCGACAGCAGAAAAGCAAGCATGATTACGATGGTGCCGATTTTCAACCAAAACCGCATGGTGTTCACTCCACCCTGCTATTAGTACTTCGTTATTCCTTCGCCGGCGCTTCCGCAACCCGACGGAACCTGAAGGTCGTCGCCACGCAATCGGCGGTGATATGAACTTCGCCGTTGACGTCCGTCGGACTGGACAGATGCAAATTGCTGATGTTGATCACTCGCTTCATCTTACTGATTTTATCAAAAAAGATGGCGATGTTGTGATAGCCGCCGGTCACCTGCATTTCGATGGGAATTTCCGAATAGAAATCCCGCGGAACTTCGGCGCTCGGCTGAATTTTGGTGATCTCCAGCCCCGAGCTGGAGGCCAGGTCTTCCAGGCTCTGCAACAATGAATCGACCATCTTTTCTTCGGGCAACTGGGCCAACGATTCTTTAAGCTGCTCGTCCAGCTTATTGATTTCCATCTTAATCGTGTCCAGTCCCTCAGAGGCCGCCTGCACTTCCTTCAACTGCTGTTGGAATTCAGCGAGCTGCTTCTGAGTTTTCCCGATGTCATTTTGCTTGCCCTGATAGATCAAGAAGAAATACAGCACGCACACCAGGACAACCAAAGCGAGGATGATCAGTATCTTCCTCGAAGCGGCCATGAAAACTCCCTTTATCATGAGGGCCTGTCTTCAGCCGAGGCCGAAGACCAGCCGCTCTATTGGTTCTTCGAATAGTTAATGCGGCAGGTGATTTCAAATTCCTTGACCGGAATCTGCTCTTGCCCGCGCGCTCTATTTCGGCCGCCTTCACGCGACGACGTGGCGTTGATCAACTCGACGTCGGTGAAGATGGACGTTTTCTTGATCTTCTGCATGAACAAGGCGATCTGCTTGTGATCGGTGGAGAAACCGGTCACCGTCATCGCATTGCCCGACTCGCTCATTTCCGACAGCCACAACCGCGCCGGGATCGCACCGGCCAACTGATCCAGCAACTGCACCGGACCGGTCTGGCGCCGCTTCAGCGTGGAGATGATCTCCAGCTTCTGCGCCAACTGGTTGCGCTGCTCACGCGCTTTTTCCACCAGGCCCTGCTGCACTTTCAGCGCGCTGATTTCCTGCTTGATGCCGGCGATTTCGTTCTGCAGTCGCTTTTGATCCTTGATCAACTGAATGTGGAACGCACCCAGCAGTGCGACGGTGACCAGAAGGGCGATGATCGCCGCGATGATCCAGGTATAGGGAACCTCGCGCGATACTTTAACCTTCTTTTTGACCGCCTTGCGCTTTACCTCAGGAAGTAAATTGATTTTGATCATTTGTCGCCAAGCCTCCGTAGGGCTAGACCGACCACAACGCCGCAACGCGGCGCCACTTCTCGGATATATTCAAGATCGAACGATTTTTCCGGGATATCGATATTGCTGAAGGGATTGATGACCTCCACCGGAATCCCAATCTGATTTTCGATGATCTTGAGCAGTCCCGGCGTCTTGGCCGCGCCACCGGCAAGGAACACCTTCGCGATATGACCGAAATTGCTGGTCGCGGTGAAAAAGTCCAGTGAACGCTGAATCTCCAGCGCGATCGATCCGCTGATCGAATCGAGGATCGGCTGGATGTTTTGGCTGGACTCGGATTTGCCAAGCTTGATCTGTTCGGCCTCTTCAAAGCTGACCGAAAGTTGCTTCTGGATTTCCTCGGTGAAGTGATTGCCGCCGATGGACATGTCGCGCGTGAACACCGAATTGCCGTTACGCACGATGTTGATGTTGATCACGCTGGCCCCGATGTTGACCAGGGTGATCACCTTGCCGCGCTCCAGCTCGTAATTGGTTTCGTACATGTTCTGCATCGCGAACGCGTCGACTTCGGCGATGACCGGATTCAGCCCGGCTTCATTGATCACGGCGATGTACTCGTTCACCATCTCTTTTTTCACCGCCACCAACAACACATCCTGGCTTTCCTGATCCTCGCCTTCACTGTCCAACCGCTGCCAGTCGATATTCACTTCGTTGATGTCGAAGGGAATGTACTGCTCGGCTTCCCACTGAATGTTCCCTTCGATCTCCTCTTCGGTCATCAACGGCAAGGTGATCTTGCGAATGATGACCGAGTGGCCACTGACGCTCGTGCACACATCACGCGGCGCTTTGATGTTGTATTCGGCGATCAACTTGCGAATCGCGCTCACCACCGCCGGCGCATTCATGATCGTCGAATCGACAATCGTTTCATGCGGCAACGCTTCGATGCCGAAATTTACAAGCTGATAGCCATTCTTGCCTTCGGCCAGTTCGAGGATTTTCACCGAACTGGAACCGATGTCCAGGCCAAGCATGCCTTTACTTCTCGAAAATAACATCTCGCGGCCCCACTCCGGGTAAAATTACTCCGTAATATTTAATATACGGGTTCTTTGTCCCTATACAAAACGGCATCTGCTGTGTCAAGGGCCAAATCCGTTTACTGCCTATGGATAGCGTGATTTTTGCCTATTCTGAAAGGATTTGCAAGAAAAAATTAATAAAAGGTCTAAAACTTTCCCTAATCGTCGTTTCATTACAAACCCTTGTCAACTTCTTTCATCGGTTTTTTGGGAGAAAAAGAAAGAAGTTTTCGGGTTTTTTCTGTCGTTTTTAACATTTTAATTAAATTAAGAGCCCGCACGACCAGCGCCGTGCGGGCCCCACATTATCGATTTTTATTCGCAGTCGCTACAGCTTTCCTGGCCGATGCGCTTGATTTCCTGCCGTTTGATCTCCTGCCGCTTGATCTCCTGCCGCTCGATCGTCTGGCGTTCGATCGTCTGACGTTCGATTTTCTGGCGTTCGATCGTCTGGCGCTTGATCTGCTGACGCGGCACAACCTGACGTTGGATCGTCTGGCGCGGCAGACGGTTGTAATCCGGTCCGCTCGGAATCTGCTTGGTCGGCGAAATGCTCTTGGGCTTGTAGATGTTCATCTTCCCATTGCCGCCGCCCTCCGGCCGACGCGGATACTTCTTGTCGCGGCTGATCTTCGTCTTGGCGCCGAATCGCCGCCAGTTGGACGCGCAGTCGCCGGCTTTCATCTCACGCTTGGGACCGGGGCCCTCGAACCAGTAGCCGTTCTTCGAAGTCGAGAATCCGCTCAGGTGCTTGGGCGGGCATTCGCCGCAGTAGCGGGCAACGCGCACCAGGTCCACCGCATAGATGTCATGATCGAGATCGACGTACGGGTCGGCCCAGAAGCCGATATCGCCTTCATGTTTCGCCAAACCGCCGCCCGAGCTGTTGTACAACTTGGATCCGTTGTGATAGGCGGAAGTGGACTTCCACTTGAATTTCGGCGAAAGCGAATACATCTGCCGTTGCAGATCGTTGTTGTTCTGCGGATTGTTATTGCCGGAGGCCGGCTCCGACCACCAGGCGGCGAACATCTGATAGTAGTCACTCCCGCTCTGACGATTCGTACAGACCATCAACAGGTTGGTCCACCAGTCGTCGTCATAGTTGTTGTTGTACGCCTGGGATACCGTCTTGTACGGCGTGCATTCGGTTCCGTGTTCGTAACCGATCGTGAAGTGGACGTACCCGCTGGGCGAGAAGTCCTGCTCCAGCAAAAATGCACTGACCCAATAGTCGGGCTCGGCGCGTGTATCGCCGCGGAAAGCAAGGGTCAATCGACGCGACGGTTTGTAGCTCTTCCAGTGCCATTGCATCAGGAAGTCGCCGGTGACTTTCGATCCGCCCGGTTGCTGGCATTCGCCCTGGAAGTTCGACCAGAGGAATGTTCGGTTGAACAAGGCGAAGAACCAGTCATAACAACCGCTCCACCACCAGTACATGCAGGTGAAGCTGACGCCGGAGAAGATACAATAGGTGCACACGTCCGGTCCAACTTCACCGAACCATTGCAGCAAGCTGTAAATCCATCCGCCGAAGAACGAATCGAAGTCGGCTTGGATTTCATGATTGTCGTATTGGTACAAATGGTGACCGATGTAGAAGTGCCAACCCCACAGATCCCAACTCACGATGGTCAACTCGTAGTTTTTCCATGGAACGCTGGTACGACTGATGCTGCCGTTGCCGCGATCGAACGGATCACGGTACAGCATTTCGGTTTGCGGATTGCTCGGCCCGACGAAGCCCGAGTACGCGTACGGATAGCACGGATAAACGCTTTGGAAATCATAGTAGTAGGTCGACAAGTCCGACATGCCCGCGCCGGTACAGGCCGGATTGGAACAAGTATACGGCGGATTCACGTCGTGCGCCACGCGCGTCGTGACGACATACTTGTGATGCATGTTCGGATCGAGCATTTCCTGGAAACGATACCGACGTTGAGTGGCCGTGAAAGACTCGGACCAGGAGCCCAGGAAGTCTTCGAATCCCAAAGACGAGTTATGGTACTCATATCCGTCCGCGCGAATCAGGTATTTCCTATCCTCACGCCAACTCGTATCGGTTTCCCAAGGGAATTTGATATTGCGGACGATCAGGAACCAGAGGTAGCCATCGGCCGTCTGGCTGCGGGCGTCTTCCGGAGAAATCAACCGGTCGGTGACGTACCAGACAACTTTGCCGTTATCGCTCAGCGACGCCGCCGGCGGACAGTAGCCACCCGCATCCGTCGGGCAACCGGTCGTGTTTTTGAAGCACATGCCCGGTTCGTTCGGTTGACAGGCGGTAAACCGCAAATCATTCAAGGACAAAATCCGGTGGCAACTGGCGTTCGGATCGGTGGGATCGCAAATCACTTCCAGACTGTATTCGTAAGTGGTGCCCGGCTCCTGACCGATAAATGTATAGTCGTGCCCAAAAATCGTTTGGTAGTACGCAGTATACTTATGATCGGCCCAATACCAGGACAATGCGCTCCAGTTGCCGGTCAGGTTGTTCACGATGCCGGCGGTCTGCCATTCCCCACCGTACTTGCGCGCTTTCAACAAAACGATCGCTCCGGTTGGCGGAGTCCCGCCGGAAGCGAACTGGAAGCCCACGTTGATCGAATCGTCGCCATTCGTGCCGGGCCATTTATCACCGTGGTTCGAGTATTGCACGGCGTCCGGCGTTCCCGACTGCACGGTCGCCGTACAATCGGTAATACAGTCATACGTACCGCGGTAGATACAACTGGCGCCAAAGGCAAATGCGCCGCTGCCCAGGTCCCGGCCCGCCGTCACCATATAGTCGTAGTAAATCGATTCCGGGCTGGCGCCCGTGTACAGATCGCCGCCGCTTACCGCCGAACTTGACGGTCGGAAATTGCGCGCCGACGTATCCAGGTAAGTCGGCGTGTGGGGGGGGTCGGTTTTATAAAGATCCGCGGCGTCAACCCAGGTATACGCGTCGACGCTGGCCGTATTGGCATCCACCGCCGGGAAAACGATAACCTCGTTGTTGTCCCAGTTGAACGTCGGTGGAATCGTCCCTTTAATTAATGGATTGTTTTGAGCCTTGCTGCGATACACGTAATATTTGTTCGGTTTCAATAGGGTGTTGTCACTGCAGTATTCATCCAGGCTGTGGCGCCAGGTCAACGCGAAACGAGGCGTATCGATTGTGCCGCCCATGCCGATAACGGAAGCGTCACTAACCTCAAACTCCCACGGCGGCGAGAAATAGGAGCGCGAACCCGAGCCGCCCGCGCCGCCCAGCAAGTTGTCGCTGCTCTGAATTTCCTCGTAAAGGATGTTGTTGCCGGTCTGGCATTCGGAAAGCATCGTCGCCGCTTCGGACAAACACTCGTCGGCCCCCGAAAACGCCCGGATGGCGTAAACATAGCGGTTGCCGGTCATGCCCACGTCGTACTGGCTGCCCGGATGCGGCACCAGGGCGCCGCCCCAGCGTCCTTCGCTGTCCAACTCGTCATACCAGATGAACTTGTTCTGATAGACGCAGAAACGCCGCGTGGTGGCCATGCACAAACGGTTGGCTTCCCACAGGTCCGACGCGGTGCTGTTCAGATTGATCGCGCGCGTTCTGTCCACCCGCGCCACTTCCCATTCGTTGACTTCGCTCACGTCGTTGGGATCGCTGCGGTAGATCCAGTATTCGGTCACCGTGGCGTCCGGAACCGAACCGATCATCGAAGCTTCCCAAACCACCGCGATGCTGCCCAACGTCGAGTCCGTATAGCAGGGCGTATCGTAAGCGAAGAAGGCATTTTGACCGGGGATGGTCGGATGCTCCTGGTCCGGGGTTACCGAATCCGTCGGATTGCCGGTCGATACGTTGTCGCCGCAGTCGATCGCCGACACTCGATATTCGTGCGAATAATACGTCCAGGGATGAACCTGGCTTGGATCGTAATCCCAGATCGTATCTTTATCCAAATAGGAATAGGACGAATCGCCGCCCGCCGGAACATAGCCGTGGAACGTCCAGGTCGTGTGAATTCCGTCATCCACGCGACGTTCGATCTCGTACCACATGACGTCCTTTGCGCGCCCGGTATCGTCCAGACTGGCCGTCCAGGTTAGCTGCACGCCGCGACCGCAATGCATTTTCGCCGCGTCCAGGTTGGTCGGCGCCGCGGGGGGATCGCCGCAATCGCGCACGCGCTCCGACTGCAGGTTGCGCGGTTCGACCGAAGTCGTCGCCCACGTCTCCCGATAATGATAGTCTGAGTCGCGGGGATGGCTGTAATTTTTATCGCGTTTTTTGGCGATGGTGATGACGTTCAATTCGATGCGATGGATCTGGGTGTACAGAACGTTGTGGTCCAATTTGCCGTTGTGATTGAAATCCTCACCCGGATCCAATTTGTTGTTCGAGTTCAAATCCTCGGAGTTCGGGTTGCCCGAAGATCCTGAAGAAATCAGGTTCACCGCGCCGGCGGGCATGTTGCCCACCGTGTGCGGTTGCCCGTTGGGACCCGTATAAGTGATCGCATACTCGCTGTTGAACAGTGTCAGCAATTCCTCGGCGTCCAATTTGCCGTCATAAGGCGACGAGTCGCCCCACAGCGTGTCGGGCGTCGTTTTATCGAAGTCGAAGTCGCCCCAGTAACTGAACAGCGGCAGTGAACCGCCGTCCGCATACGAGGCTTCCGGCGCACCGTCGTTGTAGCGCAATCCAAAGCCGATCGTATCGTCCTGCACGCCGTTGATTATACGGTGCAATTCGCGGTCCAGATTCGACTCGCTGTAACTGATATCGGTCCCACCCAATCCCGCCGGCTCCACCATGCGATAGCGCACGTATTCGGCCGTCGAGTTCCACTCCGGCGACACGTGATACTCAGTATTGTTGGGACCGTAATGCATATTTCCCGGTGGCTGGTTGAAACTCGGATGAATATCGGCGTTAAACGCCAACTCCCATGGGGCGCAATAGACGAGTAAATCCTGCCCGAGGTCGTACTCCACGTTGCGTCCGATCATCATCAAGTCGGACTTCAGGCGCGAAAGAACCGACCGCGCCGCCTGTTGCGTTTCCACGATGTCTTCCTGCATCAGCACGGTCCTCTCATAGGAGATGAACAGCTGATAGATCAACATCAACAACAGTGAGGTCAGTACGATCGCCACCAAGAGTTCAACGAGTGTGAAACCTCTGGCTTTGGTTTTCATCTTACGCAATCCTCGTTGAGGGGTTGTCCAAGATTTCATCGCGTTTCCCTTTACCAGACGCCGTCCGACAATTCCGCATCGGTCGGGTCGACTTCTTCCCACGACATCAGATAATAGGCGGCATAGCCCAACGGCACCTTGAAGCTTTGATACCCGGAAATACTAGACGCCTGCCGCGGATAGGGCGGCGGCAGGTATTTAAGCCGCTGATCGTAGCTCAGCTCGACTTCCGAGAATCCGATCCGGTTGCAGGACACGCCATCCGAGCAGGTGCCCGATGCATAAGCTCCAAATTCGTGATCGTAGGCCAATCGGCCCGGGATGTTCTCGATCACCGCCCCCACAATGCGCAGCTTGCCCGAATCGTTGCCGCCGCTGGAGTTGAACTCGGCCACCGTCGGATCGCGATCGTACGGCGGGTCCGTGTAACTGGGCGCATACGGCGTCGAGGCGTTGTAGGTACGCGCCGTGGCGTAAAAGCCCACGCGGAAGGCGCGAATGTCGCTCGTCGACGGCGCGGAGCACGAATAGCTGCTGCCCGACAGGGTGCAATTCAAGCCGTACGACATGATCACAGCCTGGATATCCTCGCTGCCGTCGTCGTCTTTTAAATTGTAAGGCGGATCGTCGTAGCGTCCGGTCGGCTGGAACAAACTGCCGGTGTACTCGTCCGGATCGCTCTGGGCGTCGGACCAGTCATCCGCGTAAATTTCCCGTTCGCCCAACGCGCGCTTGTCCGGATAGCTGTTGGGAATGATCACGTCGCCGGTAGCGATCAAGGCCAGGATGTCGGGCTCGATAAAGCCGGAGTAGGTATGCAACGGAATGGTCGGGCTGTTTTCGTATTCGATCTCGTGGTCCAGGTAAATATCGCCCGCCACCGCGATCGTCAACTGACCGTCCAGAATACCGCTGACCAGCACCGGTCCGCCTTCGAAGAAGATGATACCGCTGTAATTGCCGCCCGATCCCACGCAGGTGCCTTCACGAGTGTACTTGACCTGCCCGCGGCTGGGCACGTACATGAAGTAGTGAGAGATGTCGCGCGTATCGTTCGCCGGGCCGAAGGTGCCTTCGTTCAAGTTGCGGTAATCGTAGCAATACTTGCCGGAGATGTCGTCTTTGTAGGAAGCGTGAGTCGGCGACCAGATTTCCCCGACCGCACCCGGAGCGCCGCCCGGCGACAGCATACGCGCATGACGATGCGCAATGTCGTTCCCGTAAAACGCCGCACGGCGATAGGCCATTCGCTGCGTGGCATTGCCCATATCCAACGGCACCTGGTAGATCATCATCGTGCCGTGATCTTCTTCCGTCGGAACGCCGCGGGTCGGGCTGACGCCGACGTTGACCGCGTGGGTGATCGCCGAGGCTACCCACGATTCCGATTTGGTGCCGCCCGTGTCGACCGTATCCATGTCGTTGCGGAAAATGATTTTCCACGCATAGCCGGTCGCCGGCGCGGCGAAGGTGATGTCGGCCGCCTGACGATAGGAGCCCACCGCATCGGTGACCGTGGTCACCGGCGGCATCATGATCGGTTTGGCGTTGTAACGCATATTGCGGCGCGAGAAATCCGGTAAAATATCTTCGTCAATGGAGCGCCCGCCGCGGGTCTGATTCTGGCTGTTGAGGTAATTGCTGCCGCTGGAATCGCCGTAATCGAACCGTTCCGCGTTGCGCCAGGAAACCTGACCCAGAAATCTCGGCTTCCCGCGCATGAACAACCGCGCCGTATCCGGCTCGCCCATCACGAAGCCCGTCGACGGCGTATAGGTGGTATTGCTCACGTACACATTGCCCAGGATCGTATCGCCGTTCAGCCAGGCCGACTGGCAGGCGTACCAGTTCTGGCTCGACTGACTGCAATTTTCCGGCGACGAGGATGTGCCCCGCACCGCCGGATTGGAGTTCATCGCGTAATAGGCCATATCCCACACGGAATCGCTGCGCACGTAAGCGCGAAACGCTTTGTTGATCCCCTTGATCAAGTTGGTCAACCGCACGTTGATCGCCACCGGACGGCTGATCCCGCGGTCGTACCACCCTTCGAAATCCATCGGGTCGATCCACGCGTCCAACGTCAACGAGCCGTACGATTGCACCGAGTTGCTGCCCGCGCCGCCCGTAAAATGCAGGGCGCCGCGATTTTCCAACACCTGCTTGGGATTCAGATCGACGTTGGATTGCAGTGGGTCGTAACCCAATCCGTAGGTGCGCGAGAACAGGCCGCACTCCAGATAGTGCATGTGCGACAGCACGCGGTCGATACCCTGTTCGGCCAGGAAAAAGTGAGTCTGGTCTTCGCCCAGGTTGGTGGTGATCACCTGTTCCGCCGAGCTGGAAACCATCGCCAGCAGGCCCAACGCGGTGATCAACATCAAAATGATCATCGATGCGACCAGTGCGTATCCCGCTTCGCCTTGCCTTTGCCGCTTGATGCGTTTCGTCTTCACCGTCAGCTCCTTAAAAAGCTGCAATGTACATATGACGCGTTATTGTATGATCGCCGAACATGTCGTCCCAGTTCACCGTGACGCGGATGAACTTGAAATCCTCGCCGCGCGTGCCGCCGCTGCAGGTCGCGCCGACCGCCCCGGTGTTCAACGAACCCGTGTTGGCCGGCAAACCGGTCGCTTCGTTGATCGGAATGGCGCCGCTGCTACCGGTGAAAATGACGGCGCTGCAATCGCCCGACCCCGTGTCGTAGCCGTTGCGCAGCACCGTCGTCTCTCGGTCGAACCGGGTGTCGATGCCGTTGATCTCGATGTTGGTTTCCGTCCCCGTCAACATCCAGTTGTTGTTGGTGATTCCGCACTTGGCATGCGCCGCCTGCTGGGGTACGCAATCGACGTCTTCCCACAAATTCCAGCTACGCACTTCCTCGAACTTCTGTTGCGCCAGAAACACCGCCGTTCCGTAATTGCGCGCCGCCAGATTGGCCCGCACGTTCAACGCCAGCATCGGCACGACCGCCAAGATGCCGAACGTGAGAATCGCCATTGCGACGATGATCTCCACCAATGAAAAACCCTTTTGCTGCTGATGAGCGTTGGCATATAAGGCTCTCACTGCGGCACTCCTTTTCCTTACCTTCACTATTCGGATGTTCCGTCGCGCTCGCTCGTGTTCAACCGTTCTTCGTCAGGCGACGCTTAGCGCCAGGCTCCATATGAGGTGCCTGCTGTAGGGGGATTGTACTTCCACACGCGAATGCTGCCCGTCATGGAGATCCAGTCCACCGCCCGGTTGCGGTCATCGCGCAGGCCGGTGCCGCTTGTGTCCATCTGCGGAGCCACATAGACGACGCCCTGGTGCGAGGCCGTACCGTCGGGCATGAAATGGAACCACTTCTGTGCGCAGTTCTGAATGTCGATCGCGCAGTTCACCGGATAACGGTGGTTGGGCACGTTGGCGATTCCGCTGTAGTACCCGAACACGATCCCCGGCTGCAGATAGTACGTGTGCGGCGAATACGGGCTACGGCTCATATCCGGATCTTCGCCGATGATGTACCGGTGCGTCGTGCCCGAATCCATGAACTGCACATACACGGGCGTGTTCATCTTGATCGACTTGGCTCGAGCCATGCGCATGTGGCCGCCCAGATCGCGGGCTGTGGTATTCACGCGGATCAGGGTGCGGTAGTGAAGAATCGAAATAAAGGCGATGGCCGTCATCACGGAGATGACCGCCATGACCGTTACCAGTTCCAGCAGACTGAAACCTTTTTGGTTCCGCATCAGATCCCTCGGTGAAAACATCGACATTTTCATCACGTTCCCCCTCTCTAGGCCGGAACAAGCAAAAAATATGCCGGTAAAACCAACCTAATTTCAGCGCATTTTACCATATTTTTCGCAGTGTTCAATCTATTAACTAATTAATTTTAAAGAGGTAACTATGAAAAGTTTTCATACCTTGTGAACTTGTTTCATTCTTCCGGCGCTTCTTCGGACTCGTCTTTGTCCGTCTCCAGATTGTAATCGCGAATCTTGTAAATCAGCGCGCGCAACGAAAGATCCAAATGACGCGCCGCCCGGCTTTTGTTGCCCTTGGTGCGCTTGAGCGCCTCGACGATCAACTCGCGTTCCAGGTCGCGCAAGTTATGTTTGACTGATAAGTCACCGTTTTCATAGGGCATTTTCCGAGGCGGCGTCTGGCGCACCCGATCGGGAAGGCTTGACGCCTCGATCACGTCCCCCGCCGAAAGCACCACCGCACGCTCCATCACGTTTTCCAGCTCGCGCACGTTGCCCGGCCAATGGTACGCCTCGATCATTTTCAGCGCCTCGGCCGACACCTCGCACATCGGCAGTCCGTGGCGCTCGGCGACCTTCTGGATGAAATGCTTGGTCAGCAGCGGCAGGTCGGCCGCGCGTTGCCGCAGCGGCGGCACCTTGAGGGTGAACACGTTGAGCCGATAATACAGGTCCTCGCGGAACTGCCCGGCCTCGACCACCTCCTCCAGGTTGCGCGCCGTCGCCGCCACCACCCGCAGATCGACCGGGATTTCCTGCGCCGCGCCGATCGGCCGCACCCGCTCCTCCTGCAGTACGCGCAGCAATTTAACCTGCAACATCAACGGCAATTCGCCGATTTCGTCCAGAAACAGCGTGCCCCCGCTGCTGCCGGTCACCAGCCCTTCCTTGTCGGCGATCGCGTCGGTGAACGATCCTTTCTTGTGGCCGAACAACTCGCTTTCCAGCAGATGTTCCGGAATTGCGCCGCAGTTGATCGCCACGAACGGTTTGTCCGCGCGCGGGCTGTTGCGGTGGATCGACCGGGCGATCAGCTCCTTGCCCGTGCCCGACTCGCCGACGATCAGCACCGTGCTTTTGAAGCCGGCGACCTTGCGCGCCATGGCCATGAGCTCGAGCATCGCCGAATCGTCGGTGATGATCTCGCGATCGGCCGCCGCCTGCGCCGCCTGCCGCAGGCGCAGGTTCTCGGCGCGCAGCAGTTCGCGCTCGGCCGCGCGGTGCAAAACCACCAATATTTCATCGCTGTTGAACGGTTTGCCGATGTAATCGTAGGCGCCCAGGCGCATCGCCTCGACCGCCTGGTCGATCGTGCCGTAGGCGCTCATCACGATGATCGGCTTCTCGAAATTACGCCGCTTGCTTTCCTGCAGAAAGGTCAGGCCGTCCATCACCGGCATGCGCAGATCGCAGAGGATGAAATCGGGATTCATCGAGTCCAGCGCCTGCAGCGCCATTTGACCGTTTTCCACCGCCGATACGCGGTAGCCTTTCTTTTTCAACAAGACGCTCAACGAATAGCGCAGGCCTTCCTCGTCGTCGACCACCAATACGTGCGGTTCATTCGCCATGATTTTCTTCCTTTGTGTCGACAGGATAAACCAGACTCACCCGGGTGCCCACCCCGGGCCGGCTCTCGATGCGCATCAGCCCGCCGGTGCTCGACACGATCCGCAGGCAGATCGCCAGCCCCAAACCGGTTCCCTTGCCCTTGGGCTTGGTCGTGTAAAACGGTTCGAGCACGTTTTGGAGCACTTCGGTCGGCATGCCCGGCCCCGAATCGGTGATGTGCAGCCAGACCATCGGCGTGCCTTCGACCGGACCGATGCGGTCCGAGAGCACGATGCCCCGCCGCAGGCAATCGGTGAAGGGCACTTCTTTTTCCGACGGCGCGCCGGGCAGTTGCTCCTCGAACAGCTCCATGCGATCGAACGGCCGCGCCTCGGCGCTGATCGTAATGGCGCCCTCGTCGTGCATCGCGTCGGCCGCGTTGAGCAGCAGATTGAGAATCATCTGCTTGAATTGATCCGGATCCAACCGCACCGGCGGCAGGTTCGGTGCGGGCAGAACCTCGACCTGCACCCGGTCGAGTCCCCGCTGACTCTTCATCAAGGTCACCGTTTCGGCGGCCAATGCCGGCAGATCGGTCGGCTCCGACCGCGCCGGCTTGATGCGCGAAAAGTCCAGCAGTTCGCGCATTGTCTTGTCGATGCGTTTGATTTCCGCGGTGATCCGCTCGACCACCTCGGCGTCCTCGGCCGTCAACTCGGCCTCGCGCAGAATTTCCAGATAGCCGAAGATCGCGCCCAGCGGATTGCCCACCTCGTGCGCCATGCCCGCCGCCACGCGCCCGACGTAGGCCAGGCGGTCCGAGTGCATCAACTGGTCGTGCGCCTCCTTGAGTTCCTTGTTGGCCCGTTCCAGGCGCGTCAATTGGCGCTTGCCGACCGCCTCCTTGTCGCGCAGCGTGCTGGCCAGCCGTCCCAGCGCCTTGGCCAGCCGGTCCAGTTCCCCGGCCGTGGTGTGCGGCAGGATGATGCGGTAATCGCCGCCGGCCATGCGCTCGGTGGCCGTCAGCATTTCCTCGATCGGCCGCACCAGCACGCGCATGAGAATCAGCGAGCCGAACAGGATCATCAGCAGCGCGTCCAGCGCCGCGTACAAAAACAAAATGCGCTTGGTGTTGTACAGCGTGATGACCATGTCGCCCAGCGGCAGGCCGAAACGCGCCGCCCCGATCACCGTCCCCTCGCGGTAGATCGGGCCGGAAAAGATCATCTCCGGGTTGCCCGTATCGCTGCCGATCACCCGGTAGATCAGCTTGCGCTCCTCCATCGCCTTGCGCAGATCCTCGTCGGCCAGGACCATCCCGATCATCTCCGACTTGCTGTGCCCGATCACGTTCTGCTCGCGATCGACGAACACCAGCGTCGAAAACTCCATGTTCAGGATCATCCCCTGCACCAACCCCGACATCGTCGGGCCCGTCGTGCGCGCCGCGCCCTGCGCCGCGTACACCACGTCGACGTTCGTCTGCATCGCCGTGAGCGCGATGCGCCCCTGGATCTTCTTCTGGTTGATCAGGTTCTGTTCGAAAATGGCCTCGACGACGAACGACAGCAGGATGATCAGCGCGGCGGTCAGGGCCGCAATCAGGACCACCACGCGCAGGCGCATGCCTGTGAACAGCTCACGCGGAATCCATTTGGGCCACTTAAAAGCCAAGGTACCACCCTACCACGAGGGGCCCGATCCACAGCCACAGGACCGCGCCCAACGAAAGAAAAGGTCCGAACGGAATGGGAAATTGCCGGTCCTTGCCGGCGATCGCCACGTACGACACGCCCACGATCGTCCCGCTCAGACTGGCGATAAACAGCGTGAACAGCACGGCCTGCCAACCGCAAAACGCGCCGATCATCGCCAGCAGCTTCGGGTCGCCGAAGCCCATGCCGATGCGTTTGGTCAGCAGGTAATACACCAGGATGATCGTCAACGGGATGCCGCCGCCCAGCAACACGCCCAGGCCGCCGTCGATCAAGCCGCTTTTCCACGTCGGCGCGAACAGGAACATATTGACCAGCAAGCCCAGGACGATCCCCGGCAGGCTGATCGCATCGGGGATGATCGTATGGTCGATGTCGATCATCGTCACCGCGATCAACGCCGCCGTGAACAGGTACCACACCGCGCCGATCAACACGCCGAAGGGAACCAGGGCGTCGCCGTCGACGCCGAAGCGCACCAGGTACGCGGCGAAGAACAATCCGTTGACCAGTTCGATCGCCGGATACCGCGCGCTGATCGGTTCGCGGCAATGGCGGCATTTGGCGCCCAGGATGATCCACGACAGCAGCGGAATGTTGTCGTACCAGCGGATCGGCGTATCGCATTTCGGGCAGTGGCTGCCGGGCAAAACCAGCGATTCCCCGCGCGGCAGGCGCCAGATGACCACGTTCAAAAACGAGCCGATCGTGCTGCCGAACAAAAAGCCCGTCACCGCCAGAAAAATCGTCACTTGGGTTTCCACATCGTTCCTTTCAACCGAAAAAGCCGGGAATCAATCCGCCCAGTACGCCCGCGGCCAGCAAGCCCAGGCCCAGCGGACCCAGCAGCGCGCTCAACGCGTCCCACGGCCGCGCCAGCCGATGCGGCAGCACGACGCCCGCCGCCAACAACAGCATCCCCACGCCCGCCGGCGCGATCATGGCGTCGCCTCCGGCGGGGCGAATTTCATCAACACCACGTCGCCCGCGAAGCTGCTGGTTTTGAAACGCCGCACCAGCTTGAACGAGCGCTTCCACGTCTCGTCCGCGAAAATCTCGTACGCGCCGATCAACTCGAGGTGATCGACCACGTAGCCGATGCGCTCGCGCCGGAGGTACGCCGGCAGTTCCTTGCGCGCCATCGCCCGGCGGATCTCCGGATTGACCACGCCGTCCAGGTTGACCACGTCCACGCCGGAAAACGCGCTGATGATGCCGCTGTTCATCGCCCCGAGGCGCGCGTCCGGCTCCTGCGCGTGCAACTCGCGCACCGCCCGCGCCGCTTCGACGTAAGTCGCCTGCCACGGATGATACCCGTGCGCGGCCAGATGTTTCGCCTGCGCCGCATACCCCGCGACAAGCAGCGCGCCCGCCGCGATCAACAAAATCGCTCCGGCCCGCCGCGCCTGCGCCGTTCGCTCCAGGTACGCGACCGTCAGCGCGAAGAACAACGCCAGCGCGGTCAGCACCGGCAGAAAATACCAGTTCTTGCGGTCCCAGAAATACAGCGAATAAAAAAGCCACGTCGCCGCGCCCCAGGCCAGCGGATGAATCAGCGCGCGCGTGCGGGACGTCCACAACGGCTTGCCGCTCGCCAGCCGCGCCGCGACGAGCATCCCCAGCGCCAGCACCGGCAGGCCGTAGGCGAGGTACATGCTGTTTAACCCGACGTAGCGCAGCAGGTAATCGCCGAAGCCCGATTGCAACTGCCGCCACAGAAACGAACCCAAATCCTCGCCCGTCGCCGCCTGAAACGCCCGTTGCCGCAACAGCAATACGCGCAACGAATCCTGCGCCACCGTGCCGAAGGCCAGCAGGTTGTACACGATCCACGGCAGCGTCGTCGCCACCGCCGTGCCCGCGGCCGCCAACGCTTTGGGCAGCCGCTTGCGGCAGACGATCAGCGCGTCGATCGCCAGCGGTACGCAAAACAAAATCGCGTCGGTGCGCGCCAGCACCGCCAGGCCGATCAGCAAACCCCACGCCAGGTAGCGTTTCAGCGGCGCGTCGTCGTTCTCGCGCAGCGGCAGGTAGACCAGCGTCGCGGCGAAAATCAGCAGCGCCATCAACGGCGCCTCGACCCCCATCAACTCGGTGAAGTAGACCAGCGGATTGAGCGCCCAGAAAACCGTTGCGACCACCCCGGCGGTTTCGCCCAGCGTTTTGGCCGCGATGCGCCCCAGCAGATACGCGTTGGCCGTGCCGATCAGCGCCAGCAACAACAACAGCACGCTCGCCCCGGCCGTCGCGCTTTTGGTGACAAACACCGCGAGCAGCGACACGCCCATCCACAGCGGATGATAGCCGTTGGTCGCCGTCAGCCCGTCGAAGGTCGGGCCGTCGCCGGCGAGAATATGCTCCGCGATGCGCAGGTAATAGAACGCGTCGTCGGCCAGGCACACGGGCGTCAGTTCGGCCGGCGGACGCAACGCCAGACTCAGCCGCGCGACCAATCCCAACAGCAACACGGCCGCCAAAACGATGGCGACCCAACGCGGACGGGCGGACGATGCACGATTCTCGTTCGTCAACAAAGACCTCTCTCATGCCGGAACCGAGTTGTGGTATTGTACCACCCGAAAACTTTTTGTGTCCACGGAAGCAGGCTTGGCGAAATCGTTTTATCGTTGGTTCCCCTTTGTTCTGACGGCGCTCGCCGTCGTCGTGTACGCCCGCGCCCTGCCCGCGCCCTATTTGTGGGACGACGTGTCGCTGATCGGTCAGAATCCGTCGTATGAAAATTCCGCCAATCTGCCGCTGTATTTCGTCGAGGACCTGGGGCACTTCAACCGCGATCCGCGCCGCATGGGTTTTTATCGTCCGCTGATGGCCCTGACCTTCCACGTCGAAATCGCGCTCTTCGGCCGTCACGCGCCCGTGCAGCGCGCGATCAACGTGCTGTGGCACGCGCTGGCCGCGATCGCCGTGTGGCTGCTGGCGCAAACGCTGCTGCACTCGCGCCACCGGGCGGCCTGGGCCGCCGCGCTCTATGCGGTGCACCCGCTGGCGAGCGAACAGGTGTTGCTGATCGCCAACCGCTGCGGCTTGATGGTCGGCGCGCTCAGCCTCTGGACCCTCGTGCTGTTCACGCGCGTCATTCCACCGGAGGGCGAACCGCGCCGCGACCGGCTGCCCGGCGCGATGATCCTCTACCTGCTGGCGCTGCTGTCCAAGCCCAACGCCCTGGTGCTGATCGTCCCCGCGCTCGCCTGGCTGTGGCTGGCGCGGCCGCAACAACGGCGCAGCGCGGCGGCCTGGCTGACCGTCTCGTTGCCGCTGGCCGCGTTGGCGGTGCTCTACGTCGTGATGCGCTGGGGCATCCTGCGGATTTCCCACGCGCACAAGGCGGTGGGCGTGGATCTGCTCACCCGCGTGCTGGCCGTGCCGGCGCTGACGCTCGACGCCCTGCGCCTCTCGCTGCTGCCGCTGGGCCTGCGCGCGATCCGCATCGTCGATTACGCCGGCTGGACCTCCCCGCTCGCCGTGCTCGGCACGACCGCGCTGTGGCTGATTTTGCTGCTGGTCCTCTGGCGGCTGCGCAAACAATCGAACGCGCCGCTGTTCGGCATTATCTGGTTCGCCGCGACGATCGCCCCGACCGCCGGGCTGGTCGCGCTGGTGCGCCCCGTGGCCGAGCACTATTACTACCTGCCCCTGGTCGGCGTCATCCTGATGCTGGCCGGGATGGGCGACGGCCTGCCCGCGCGCAAACCGGTCGTCGCCGGCGCGCTCGCCCTGCTCGTGGTTTTCGCCGCCGCCACCGTCGACCGCGCGGGCGATTGGCGTAGCGAAGAAAGGCTCTGGCGCGACAACCTCGAATTCGAGCCGCGCAGCAGCGAGGTCCTCAACAACCTGGGGACGGCCTACGCCGAGCAAAAACGCGGCGATGACGCCCTGGCGATGTTCAACCGCGCGGCGCAGGTCAATCCGGGCAACGTCAAAGCGCGCCTCAACCGCGCGCACCTGGGCCTTTCGCTGAAAAAATACGAAGGCGTACTCGACGATTTGCGCGCCGTGCTCGCCTACGATCCGTGTCATCCCAAGGCGCTGATGCACCTCGGACGGTTGACGATCCTTACCGCCGATCCGGCCGCCGACGAGCTGGCCGAGCGGCTGCAGCATGACCTGGCCTGCGCCGCCTTTATCGATTTGGGCCGGGGCATGGCCGCGCGCGAAAACGGTCGCGCCGCCGAGGCCCGCGTCTATTACGAACGCTTCCTCGCCGCCGTGCCCGGCCATCCGCTGACCGCGGCGGTGCGGCGGGAAATGCGCGATTTGCCGGTTGAGCATTGACGGTTTTTCGCTAAAAGGAGTATGATTCTTTTTTGTGCGACACTCGCTCGATCGGCGCAAGGAGCATCTCCATGGGGGCTTGGAGGAGAACATTCTGCCTGATCTCTTTGGTGGTATGTCTCGCCTTTTTTGCGTCCGCCTGCTCCGATGACAAACCGCGCGACGCCCACGGCATCGGCCTGACCTCGAACTCGCCCGATCCGCAATTCGACTTCAACACCGACGACGACGAGCCCGAACCCGAGTGGGGTTTGTGGTACGGCTCGTGGAACGAAAAGAGCTGGTCCTTCGAGCAGGTGCCCACCCCGGCGACGATCAGCCCGCGCCTGGCCCTGTTCGCCTACGGTCAGGAAGCGATCGTCAGCTCGCGCGTCATCAACAAAAAGAGCGAGCAGATCCGCGCCCTGTACCTGACCACGCGCGGCTCCGACGGCTCCTGGAACGACCGCGGCGAGCTGGACCGCACCACCGCCGAGGCGACCGCCACCTCCGCCTTGATGACCGCGGACAACAAACTGCATTTGCTCTACGCCGACGACGGCCTGCCGCGCCATTTGATCATCGACGGCGCCGGCGTGCGTTCCTACGATCCGCTGCCCGCGCCCACGCCGATCGAGTACGGCGCGCTCGCCGAAGCGCCCGACGGCTCGGTTCACGCGGTCTTCGGCGATTGGGATCTGTCGCACCAGGTCTTCGACGGCGCCGCCTGGACCGAACTGTCCACCTTCACCTACGGCCTCTACCCCGACCTCGCCTTCGGCCCGGCCGGCCTGGGCCACCTGGTGTACCTCACCCCGCGCGGCCTGGATGACGGTTACACGCTGATGTACTTCCTGTACATCGACGGTCAGTGGATCGGCGGCGGCATCCTGCCCGAAATTCAGGTCTTCCCCACGCCGCATCTGGCGGTGGATATGTTCGGCCGGCCGCACATCCTCGTGCCCAGTTCGCTGGGCCTGCTCTACCTCGTGCGCAACAACCTCGCGCCCAGCGGCTGGGATTACGAAGTGATCGCCGGCAACAGTTGGAGCGCCGGATTCCAGTACGCCGACATCGCCATGGCCGGGGTGATCCCCGTGGTCGCCTACCGCGACGCCACGACCGCCAAAGGCTTCGCCGGCCGCGACGGCTCCGGCGGCTGGATCGTCGACGAATTCAAAGGCTTCGACGGCGGCTTCATCGGCATCGACCTGGCCATCGACCCCGACGCAAACCCCCACGTCGTCTTCGCCGGCTGGCGCGGGAAGTGAACCTATATCTTTTGTTTTAATACCATTACGCAACGTGATCGTCTGGATCGAGATGGCAAGGTATCGTGTGTCATTGTTCAACCTATCATGCCAATGGTCGGTGGATTTTCTGCAACAACCTGTCGCAGAAAATTACTCCTCAATGGTAAAGGACGGAGGCCGGGTGGCACTGTTTTGCGAACGAATGAAATGAGCGAGCATAACAGTGGATAATGACAACACTGATACACCTCGCTACGCTTGGTGAATCCGTGCCACACGACTGGCGAGTGAAGGATCTGGCTCCAATCGCGCACAGCTTTCGCCAGGGGCGAAAACTGTGGCACACAAAAAAAGCATCGTTCTTCCGTGTGCCACACTTTTGGCGAAGCCAAAGGTGTGCTGGTCGTCACCAGATCCTCGGGTCAAGCCCGAGGATGACAGAGAGGATCGTCATGCCCGCGCAGGTGGGCATCCAGGACCGGCCGACACCCTTCCCGACCTTTTTACCCGACCACCAACCGCAGAATTTGCAGCAGAAGTTTCACGTCGCCGAGCAGGTCGATCAGCAGTTTCGGCATATCCCGGCTGAGCAGCCAATTGGTGAAGGATTCGCCGATCAGGTCGGTTAGAAACTCTTCGATCGACGTCGGGTACAGCACGCCGGGGATGCCGAAATCGCCTTCGAGCCGCAGCAGGTTGGCCGGAATCAGATCGTCGCTTTGATCGTCCGTTTCGGCGTCGATCGTCTCGATCGCCGTGACGAGCTTGTCGACGGCGGTGATGATTTCGTCCAATCCCTGGCCCAGTTGCTCGTCGCCCTTGTCCTCGGCCAGCACCGCGCCGGCTTCCTCGACCGTCGCGGCCCGCGACAGCTCGATCACCTGGCCGGGCATCAGCGCGTCGTACACGTCGGCCACGCCGACCAACAGCGAGGCGATCGCATCGAGCAGATACGCTTCGCCGCGGTCGATCTCCACCGTGCCCACCGCCGTGGAGCCGCCCTGCTCGGTGAGCACCAGGCGTTCGACGACCCGCGCGAAGTTCGCGTCCGCTTCGACGTCGGCCATGCGCGGCCCGAGCGTCGCGGCCACCGCGCGCCCGTCGGCGAGGATCGCGTCGATCAGTTCGAACAGCCCGATCTCATCGAGCATGTACCGGTCGATGTGCGCCATCGCGCCGAACACGAAGCGGATGCCCTCAACCAGCCCCAGCGCCATCTGCGCCGACGGCTCGCCGGGCGTCGCGGCCAGCGCGGCCTCCAAACGCGGCACGCCCGAGAAAAAGTCGCCGCGCGCCAGATAGAAATACCCCCAGGCCAGCGCGTCGTCGCCGGTCGGCGGATGAATGTAGGTTTCGCTCGTCGCCTGCGCCGTCGGCAGTTCGCGGTCGGCGAAATAGCGCTCGTGCGCCACCGCCGCCAGCAGCGTCGCGCCGACGCCGTAGTTGACCTGCTCGCCCTTGAGCACGTAGTCGTACATCTCCCAGGTCGACGGACCGGTGCCGTAGCTGGTGCCCAGCAGCAGCGTTTCGCCTTGTTCGTCGACTACCGCCTGGTCCAGCGCCCCGCGCAACGCGCGATCGGCGATCGGCAGCAGGTCGTCGACCGGCGCGCCCTCGCCCGCCGCGCGGTAGATGCCGTAGGCGACCAGCGGCCCGACGCTGGTCTCCAGGTACGTCTCCGGCCGGTTCATGATCGTGTGCCAGCGGTTGGCGTCGTCGATCAGATTCGCCATCGCCGTCGTCTGAGCGACGAACCGTTCCTGCACCCGGTCGCGTCCCTCGTGCCCGGCCGGGATCGTCCCCAGCGCGATCGCCGAGGCCGCGACGATCCACGCGTTGCCGCGCCCCCAGTAGTCCTTCTCCGCCGGCTTCACGATGTCCTCGTCGGCGTCGTACATGTGCCGGTACATGCCGGTGTCCGCGTCGCGCAGATGGTCGGCGAACACGTCGAACTGCAGCACCGCCTCGGTCCAGCAAGCCGCATCGTTGTCGGTCACGCCCAGTTCGTTGAGGAACGGCGTGACCATGAACAGCGTGTCGGCCCAGATCTGATTGCCCGAAATCCAGCCCATGTGGTTGAGCCCGCCGTCCGGAATGCGTTCGGCCTGTTCGAAAACGTAGGTGCGCGCGCGGTCGACCACCTCGCGGTACGTCGCGCCGCCCTCGTCGTTGTACAGATTCAGCGCCACCCACGCCGGCGGCACGTGATCGTTGTAGGCGATGGTATAGCCCGCGGCGATGTGGTCGTCGAGCCAGGTGACCACGTAGTCGCGGTAGCGCTGCTCGCCGGTGAGCCGGTACAGTTCGTACATGCCCTTCATCAGCACGCCGCTGTCCCAGCTCCAGCCCATGTTCGCCGGATCGACCGTGGCGATCCACGAGTCGGCCAGCGCCGTCGCGGTCGCCAGCGGTTCGTCGATCGCATCGTCGTCATCGTCGTCGGGGGAAGAGTCGTCGTCGCTCGCGTCGTCATCGTCATCGTCGTCGACGGACAGATCGTCGTTATCGTCGTCGTCATCGTCGCCGCACGCGAAGGTCAGCGGCAGCAACAACGTCAAAAGCAACAACCACAGCCAGGGGCGACGCAAACGCATGGTTCCTCCTCGGTGTACAACCGTCCGTATTGTGCCCGGCCGCACGCAAAAATGAAAGACCGCGCGCCGATCACTCCGCGCGCGGTCGTCTGCTTGTCGAAATCGATTATTCGTCCAATTCCAGCTCGGCGGTGGCCATTGAAATGACCTCTTCGCCTTTCTGGTTGACCGCGACGAACTGCGTGGTCGCCTTGCCGCCCTCGACCGCCGTGACCGTCCCCTGGACGATCACCTTGTCGTCCGGCCGCACCGGGGCCGAGAAGCGCACCTTGATGCGCTTGAGCGCGCCCGGATCGTCCGCAAACTCGACGTTGGCGCGCGCCGCGTAGGCCATCGTGCACAGCCCCTGCAGGATGTTGCCGCCCAGACCGACCATCTTCGCGAAGTCGACGTCGATGTGAATCGGATTGAAATCGCCGGAGGCGCCGGCGTAGAAAAACGGCGCGTACTTGCCGACGGACTGCTTGAGTTCAAACGCGTCGCCCGCGTGGATTTCGTTGATCTTCTTGCTCATGACGCACCTCCGCGAATCAGCACGGTGAAAAACCCGGTGGTCACCGGCTCGCCGTCGACGCTGCTGTCGAGCTCGAACTTGACGATCAAATTGCCTTTTTTCGCCTCGGCCCCCAGCAGTTTGCCGGTGGTGATCACTTCGTCGTTGTGTTTCACGAGCTTATGGAATATAAATTCCTGCTCACCGTGGACCAACATCATGACGTTCAGCGACAGGTCTTTATCAAGCAGCATGTCGCCCATCATTTGTTTCTGATACACCACGGCGAACATGGGCGGCGCCACGATTTCCCCGTAAGGTCCGTCTTTCGCGACCTCCGGCTTGGTGCACAACGGGTGACGCTCGTCGGTGGCGAAGGTGTATTCCTTGATCTTCTCGATGCCGACGACGTACCGTCTGGGCGGGTAAGTCTTGCCGATAAACTTGGGATCGATCATGTGCGCGCCTCCAAGATGGTAAAGGTATGTGTGTCCGTTGCCGATATTACACCAGGAGAAGGTGCTGTCAACAAATGGAAGTGCAACCGCGACGCCTGTTTTCAATTGCGAAACTTGTTGTGGAATTAAAAAGATGACGCCGGAAACAAGAGAAAAAACAGCCATTCGTGAGGCCACGTTGACCGACGCGCCGGCCATTGCCGCCGTGCACGTGGCCGCCTGGAAGAAAACCTACAACGAGCAGATCCCCGAGGAATTTCTCAACCGTCTCAACATCGACAAATACACCTGGAACTGGGAATCGTGGCTCGCCTATCCCAGCACGCCCGAAGCGCGCACCTGGGTCGTGGTCTACGACGACCGGATCGTCGGCTTCGCCGGCGTCGGCCCCTGCCGCGACGACGACATGGACCTGGGCGACGCCATGGAAATCCACGGCATCTACTTCCATCCCGACATCTGGCGCCTGGGCCTGGGCCGCGCGCTCATGCAGTGGATCTTCGACGATCTGCGCCGCCGCGATTACAACCTGCTGACCCTCTGGACGCTCGAAGCCAACAAACGCGCCCGCAGCTTCTACGAATCGCTGGGCATGACCGCCGACGGCGAAACCAAGGTCGACTTCAAAGACGGCTTCGAACTCGATGAAATCCGGTATACGATCCGGATTTGAGCTAAGGTCAGGAAAAGCATCGGCTGGTCCTGGATGCCCACTTACTCGGGCATGACACCCCCTCCTGTCATCCTCGGGCTTGACCCGAGGATCTGGTGACGACAAGCACCGGGAAGCAAGAAAACTATCGAGGGGCAACGATAAACCATTTTCCCATGCAAGCGACTCACGGTCGCAACCAGATCCTGAAACAAGTTCAGGATGACATTCTGCCCCTTACCGTCGCGCCCAGCGCAGCCTACCTTTCAAAAAGGTCAGGATGATATTCTGACTATGACCAAATATTAAGGCGCTTGCTATCATCATTTCGACCAACATAATTATCCTCATTTTAACAGCAATATTCACCGTTCCCCTTCCCGCTAAAACTTAAAAAAAAGAGGCCGTCGGGCGGCACATCCGACGGCCGTAGTCATTGGGGTAACCTTGGTTTTATCCCGGGCGTTGCGTTCGGGGGGAAGGGTGACGTACGTCCGGGGTGAACGATCGCCGGGCGATCGTTGGGGGCAACATCGTTATCGGTTCGAAACGGAGTCGCATGGCTTTTCCTCTTTCAATGATGCGCCGGCCGGATCAATCCGGTTTGCGATAGCGCAGGAACGCGGGCACGTCGTACGCGTCGTCGTCGGCCTGCATGCGGTTGGTCCGCCAGGTGTGCACGGCGACCTTGCGGCGCGGCGGCGCGAAGGCCTCGCGCTCGACCTGCTCGACGCGCTCGGGCTCTTGCCGGCTTTCCTTTTCCGCGCGCGGGTCCTCGACGGCGTTGTTGAGATAGGTGACCTTCTTGCGCTCGACCACCGGCGGCGAAGCGGCGTGTTCGCGCGCCTCGTCGAAGCCCGTGGCGATGACGGTCACCTGCACTTCCTCTTCCAGGCTGTGGTCGATCACCTGGCCCCAGTAGATGGCCGCGTCCTCGGCGGTGGCCTTCTTGATCAGTTCCGAAGCGGCGGTCACTTCGCACAGCTTCAGGCTCGGCCCGCCGGTGATGTTGATCAGCACGCCGCGCGCGCCCTCGATCGACACGTTTTCCAGCAGCGGACAACTGATCGCCTCGGCGGCCGCTTTGACCGCGCGATCCTCGCCGGTGGCCGCGCCGGTGCCCATCAGCGCCAGTTCGCCGGACGATTCGGTGGCCATCATCACCGATTCCACGTCGGCAAAGTCGAGGTTGACCGCGCCCTGGTTGACGATCAGGTCGGCGATCGACTTGACGCCCTTGAGCAGCACGTCGTCGGCCTTGCGGAACGCGTCGATCAGCGTGGTGTCGCTGCCGGCCACCGCCAGCAGTTTCTGGTTCGGAATGATGATGATCGTGTCGACGTTCTCGCGCAGCTTGGCGATGCCCTCTTCCGCCTGGCGCATGCGCCGCTTGCCCTCGAAGTTGAACGGCTTGGTCACCACCGCGACCGTCAGCGCGCCCAGGTCCTTGGCGACCTTGGCGATCACCGGGGCCGCGCCCGTGCCCGTCCCGCCGCCCATGCCGGCGGTGATGAACACCATGTCCGCGCCGTCGAGCACTTCGCGGATCTTGTCGTGGCTGTCCTCGGCCGATTTGTAGCCCACTTCCGGCCGGCCGCCCGCGCCCAGGCCGATGCCCAATTGCAGCTTGACCGCCGCGAGGTTCGAGCCCAACGCCTGGCGGTCGGTGTTGCAGGCGATGAACTCCACGCCGGCCAGCCCCGCCTCGATCATCGTATTGATCGCGTTGCCGCCGCCGCCGCCCACCCCGACGACTTTCAACTGCGCGCCGCTGTTGGGTTCCACGATTTCGAATTTCAATGCCATGTGCTCCCTCCGTTTCTGAGGCCCCAAGCCTCGTTGCCGCACAATCGGACTAAGTCCAAAGCTTCTTCATCCAACCCTTCATTCTGCCCACGACCGAGCCCAGGTCCCGCCGCTCCCCCAAAGAGCGGCGCCCCGGCAGCATTTCGCGCGAGCCCAGCAGCACCAGGCCCACCGCCGCCGCGTACATCGGGCTGCTGACCACGTCGACCAGTCCGCCGACGTGGCGCGGCCGGCCCTGACGCACCGGACAGCCGAAAATCGCCTCGGCCAATTCCTCGATCCCGCGCATGTCCGCGACGCCCCCGGTGAGCACGATGCCCGCCGGAACGGCCACGTCCAGTTCCTTGCGCAGTATTTCCTCGTGAATCAGGTGCAGAATCTCCGCCACCCGAAACTCGATGATCTCGCACAGCTCGCGCTGATCGACCGCCCGCGGTTCGCGATCGCCCAGCGACTCGACCTCGATCTCCTCGCCCGGCACCACGCGCCCGGGCACGCAGTTGCCGTAGCGCTTCTTGAGCCATTCGGCGTTGGCCGCCGTCGTGTGCAGCCCGTGGGCGATGTCGTTGGTCACGTGGATCCCGCCCAGGCCCAGCACGAAGGTATGCGCCACCGAATCGTTGACGAACACCACCAGGTCGCTCGTGCCGCCGCCGATGTCGATCAGCGCCACGCCCAGTTCGCGCTCCTCGGGGGTGAGCACGGCCTCGGCGCTGGCCAGCGATTCGAGCGTGATGTTGTCCACGTCCAGCCCGGCCTGATGGCAGCAGCGCTCCAGGTTCGTGTGCGACGCGGCCTGTCCGGTGACGATGTGGCACACCGCCTCCAGCCGCACGCCCTGCATGCCCACCGGGTCCTTGATGCCGCTTTGCCCGTCGAGGATGAACTCGCGCGGCAGCACGTGCAGCACCTCGCGGTCGGTGGGGATGGCCACGGCCCGCGCCGCGTCGATCACCCGCGCGATGTCCTCGGCGGTCACCTCGTCGTTGCGCATCGCGATCATCCCCTGGCTGTCGAAGCCCTTGATGTGCCCGTTGGCCGTCGAGATGAACACCGAGCCGATCTCGCAGCGGGCCATCGTCTCGGCCTCGACCACCGCCTTGGCGATCGAATCGACCGTCGCTTCGATGTCCACCACCACGCCCTTGCGCATCCCGCCGGTGGGGGCGGTGCCGTACCCGATCACTTCGAGCCCCGCTTCGTTGCGTTCGGCCACCACCGCGCAGACGTTGGAGGTGCCGATATCCAGGCCGACAATCAGCGGGCTCGTCTTCTTCATGCGTCCGTCCCCATATGGATGCCGCGCACCACCACGCGGGCGTCGATCGCCAGGTCGATGAACGAGGCGCGCCGCAGCCGCTCGCCCACGCTCCGCGCCACCGCGCTCAGCCGCGCCAGTTTGGCCGCGTAGTCGCCTTCGCCGAACAGAATCAGCGTGGCCGTGTCCTCGGTGATCAGCGAAAAGCCGCGCACCGCGTCCCAGCGGACTTCGCTGATGCGCACCGCCGCCAGTTCCGGCGTGTGCGACGCCGCCGTGAGCAGCGCCACCGCCTCGGCCATCAACCGCGCCTGTCGCCGCGCCGCCGCCTCGTCGCTTTCGAAGGAACTGCGGTCAAAGCCCGTCAGCAGCGGCAGATCGTTGGCGTCGTCCTTGCTGCGGCGCTTGAAGGGCACGCCGTCGCTGTCGATCAGGTACAGTTGGTCGAGTTGCAGCAAAGCCACCGCCTCGCGCTCGGTCACCTCGACCACCAGCCGCCCGGGCAGGTCGCGCCGGACCGTCGCGGTCTTGATCCACGGATGCTTGACCATCCGTTTCGCCTCGCCGGCCAGGTCGACGCTGAAGATGTTCTGCCCCACGCGGCTGTGCAAAAACGATTGCAGCGCCGCCTGCGACACGTGCTGGCAGACCGGCACGGCGATCTCGCGCACCCGGTAGCGGTCGGCGGTCGCGAAACCGTGCGCCACCAACCCAATCACCACGGCCAGCAATGCCGCCGGCCACAGACGATAGGAATGACGCAGGTGCGGCAGGCTCCAGCGCCACGCCGTCGCCAGCCGTTCGCGGATCCGCCAGTGGCGCTTGTTGCGCTTGGCCACGCGTCCGGCCTTGCTGCGTCGTTGGTTGGTTTTGCGACCGAATCCGAACATCGTTTCGCGTTCCTTACACGCCCATCTTCAGGCGCGCCGTGTTGAGCACCATTTCCACCAGGTCGTCAAAGCCGATGTTCCGCCAATCGCGCGCGATCATCGGCACCAGGCTCAGCTCGGTCAGCCCGGGCAGCGTGTTGACCTCCAGCAGCCAGAACTTGCCCGCGCCGTCCATGATCAAATCCACCCGGCTCACGCCCTCGGCCGCGATCGCCTTGTAGGCGCGCTCGGCCAGCCGCTGCGCCGCGTCGGCCTGTTCGTCGCTCAGGCCCTCGGGCCGGGTGATGTACTCGGTGTAGCCCTTGGTGTACTTGTGTTTGTAGTCGTAGAAGGTGATCGTCTCGCCCGGCTGCGGCTTGGGCCGCACCTCGACGATCCCCAGCGATTTGTTGTCCAGCACCGCCACCTGAATCTCGCGCCCGGGCAGGTAGCGCTCGATGAGCACGCGCTCGTCGGCGGCGAAGGCCGTCTCCAACGAGGCGGCGAAATCGTCCGGGCCGGGGCAGATGGTGACACCCACGCTGCTGCCCTCGGTCGCCGGCTTGACCACCACCGGCCAGCCGTAGGGCGAACCGCTACGCCGCGTTTCCTCCCGTTCGTCGCGGTGGACGATCGCGTAGGCCGGCACCGGCAGGCTCTCGGCCGAGAAGATGCGCTTGGACAGCACCTTGTCCATGCCCACCGCCGAGGCCGTCACGCCCGGCCCGGTGTAGGGGATGCGCAAGATTTCCAGCAAACCCTGCACGCAGCCGTCCTCGCCCCACTTGCCGTGCAGCGCGTTGTAGACCACGTCGATCTTTTCGCGCCGCAGCGTCTCGGCGGTCTGTTCGTTCAGGTCGATCTCGACCACGTCGTAGCCCTTGTTGCCCAACGCCGTGACCACCGCGCGCCCCGTGGCCAGCGAAACCTCGCGTTCCGCGCTCGGGCCGCCCAACAGCACGCCGACTCGTTTATTCCGATACATTTCGTTCCCCCCAGATTTTCACTTCGGGTTCGAGCATGACCCCGAATTTCTCGAAGACCACCCGCCGCACGTGCTCCAACAGCGCCAGAATGTCCGCCGCGTTGGCCGTGCCGGTGTTGACCAAAAAGTTCGCGTGTTTCTCGCTCACCTGCGCTCCGCCGATGGCATAGCCCTTGAGGCCCGCCTGTTCGATCAGCCGCCCGGCCGCGTCGCCTTCCGGATTCTTGAAGGTCGAGCCGCCGCTGGGCACGTCGTACGGATGCCGCGTGTGCCGCCAGGCGATGATCGCCTCGACGCGCCGCAAAATCGCCGCCGGTTCGTCGCGCCGCAGCGCCACCGTCGCCGCCGTCGCCACGTAGGGCATGTCCAGCACCAGCCCGCGATAGCGGTACTGCAACTCGTGGCGCGCCAGCCGCCGCTTCTTGCCGTCCGCGTCGACCACCTCGACCGCCGTGAGCACCTTGGAAAAATCGCCCTCGGTCGTGCCCGCGTTCATGCGCACGCCGCCGCCGATCGACCCCGGGATGCCCGCGGCGAATTCCAGTCCGCGCAGACCCGCCCGGGCCGTGCGGTCGACCGCCTCGGCCATCGACAGCGCCGCGCCCAGCGTCACCTCGACCGTCTCGCCGCCCGCCTCGCGCACCGTGAATTCGTCGAAGCCCTGGCGCAGCAGAATCGTCACCCCGCGCAGTCCGCCGTCGAGAATCAGCAGGTTCGAGCCCGCGCCGACCACCCGCGTGGGCACGTTGTTCTCGGTGCACAGCGACATGATCGTCGCCAGCTCCTCGGCCGTGCGCGGCCGGACCAGGCAGTCGGCCGGCCCGCCCACGCGCCAGGTGGTCAGCGGCGCCATCGGCACGTCGAACGCGCACCGGTCGCCCAGCAGTTGGCGCAAACGATCGTAGGTGCGGTACGGCGTCACTTGTTTTTGGCCTCCAGCAGTTCGTTGAGTTTCCGGGCCACGTCATTGAGGTTGCCCGCGCCCATGGTCATCACCAGGTCGCCGGGCCGCACGATCTCCAGCAGCGTCTCGAGCACTTCCTCGTTGGTCGGCACATAGGTGACGTCCTTGTGCCCGCAGGCGCGGATGCCGTCGACCAGCTTGCGCGCGGTCACGCCCTCGATCGGCGTTTCGCTCGCCGCGTAGATGTCGGTGACCAACAGCTTGTCGGCCTCGTTGAAAGACGTGAGGAAGTCGTCGAACAGATCCTGCGTGCGCGTGTAGCGGTGCGGCTGAAAGGCGACCACCAGCCGGCGGCCGAAACCGCTGCGCGCCGCGGCCAGCGTGGCGCGAATCTCCGTCGGGTGATGCCCGTAGTCGTCGATGATCAGAACGTCGTCGACCTGCCCGATGCGCTGGAACCGCCGCCGCACGCCGGAAAACTCGCTGATCGCCTCGGCCACCGCCTCGAACGGAATGTTCAATTCCATCGACACCGCCACCGCCGCCAGCGCGTTTTGCACCATGTGCCGCCCCGGCAGCGGCATGTGGATCCTGCCCAGCACGCCGCGCTCGACGTGCCGCACGTTGAAGGTCGTATTGAAGCCCTCCTGCCGCACGTCCTCGGCGCGGAAGTCGGCCTGCTTGCTCAACCCGTAGGTCACCACGCGTTTGCGGATCGACGGAATCAGCGCCTGCACGTTTTCGTCGTCCAGGCACATGACGCTCACGCCGTAGAACGGCACCTTGTTGATGAACTCCAGGAACGTGCGCTTGAGCTGCTCCAGGCCGCTGTAATGATCCAGGTGCTCCAGGTCGACGTTGGTCACCACCGCGATCGTCGGGGTCAGCAGCAGGAAACTGCCGTCGGACTCGTCGGCCTCGGTGACGAAGTATTCGCCGTGGCCCAGCTTCGCGTTCGAGCCGATCGACCCCACGCGCCCGCCGACGACCACCGTCGGATCGAAGCCCGCCTGGCCCAGAATCACCGCCAGCAAGCTGGTCGTCGTCGTCTTGCCGTGCGTGCCCGCGACCGCGATGCCGAATTTCAGCCGCATCAGCTCGGCCAGCATTTCCGCGCGGTGGATGACCGGAATCTGCAGCGCCTTGGCCGACGAGATTTCCGGATTTTCCGGCCGGATCGCCGCGCTGGTCACCACCACGTCCGCGCCCTCGACCTGCTCGGCGCGATGGCCCTCGTACACCGTCGCGCCCAGCCGCGCGAGGTTGAGCGTGATTTCGTTGTGGCGCAGGTCCGAGCCCGACACCTTGAAGCCCAGGTTGAGCAACACCTCGGCGATGCCGCTCATGCCGATGCCGCCGATGCCTATGAAATGTATATGTTCCGTCCGTCCAAACATGGCGTCTCCGCGTCGCCGCGCGTCGGATCGCGGCGCAGTAGAAAGTTCAACGTCTCATCGCGCACCGGTTCGGGCGTGCTGTGCCGGCCGACGGCGAGAATCAGCCCGACCAGACTGAAGTTCAGCAGCGCGCTGCTGCCGCCGTAGGAGAGAAACGGCATCGCCAGGCCCTTGGTCGGCAGCAGGCACATCACCACGCCGGCGTTGACGATCACCTGCATGCCCAGCAGCGCCGTCGCGCCCACGCCCAGGAAGCGCACGAACGGCTCCTTGCTGCGCATCGCCAGCCACATCCCGCGAAAGATCAGCGCGGTGAACAGCGCCAGCACCATGACGATCCCGAACAGGCCCATCTCCTCGCCGAGGTTGGCCAGGATGAAGTCGGTGTGGATCTCCGGCAGGTAGAACAGCTTCTGGAAGCCGTTGCCGATGCCCACGCCGAAAATCCCGCCGCGGCCCAGCGCCACCAGCGATTGCTTGATCTGATAGCTCGCGCCGCTCGGATCGGCCCAGGGGTGCAGGAAGGCGAAGATGCGCTTGACGCGGTACGGCTCGATGAGGATCAGCCCCACGAAGCCCAGCGCGCCCAGCGCCGCGCCCGCGCCCATCACGCGCAGTTGCGCCCCGCCGATGAACAGCATCACCAGCATCAGCAGCGCGATCATCATGCCCGCGCCCAAATCCGGCTCGGCGAAGATCATCCCCATGAACACCAGCGCGCCGCCGACCATCGGCAGCACCCCGGCCATGAACTGCCGGATCTTCTCCCCGCGCCGCGACAGGTAATGCGCGAAGAAAAACACCATCGCGCCCTTGGCGAATTCCGAGGGTTGGAACTTGGTCGCGCCCAGGTGGATCCAGCGGTGCGCGCCCTTGCTCGGCGCGGCGAGCCCCGGGATGTACACCAGCGTGAGCATCACGAACGCCGCGGCCAGCAGCAGGCCGACGAACCACGTTTCGTCCAGCGCCTTGAGGTTCAGGCGGCTGATCACGATCATCAGCGCGACGCCGATGACCACCCACAGCAATTGCTTTTGCAGGTAGTGGTAGGGCGAATCGCTCTGCGGCGCGCCGGCCGAATAGACCATCACCAGGCCGATGCCGACCAGCGTCAGCGTCAGCCCCAGGATGATATTGTCCGGCCGCGAAGTCCGGTTGCGGTTCGCCAAACGGATCATCTTTTCGCCAGCCACTCCCGCATGGCATCGCCACGCTCCTCGAAATTGCGGAACTGATCGAAACTCGCGCACCCCGGCGACAGCAGCACCGCTTCGCCCGGCCGCGCCAGGTTGGCCGCCGCCGGCAACGCCTCGGCGAACGGCCCGACCACGTGCACCGGCACCATGGTCATCGTCTGCTGAATCTTCGCCGCCGCCTCGCCGTACGCGACCACCGCGCGCACCTTGGGCAGCAGCCCGTATTCCAACTCGGCCCAATCCGCGCCCTTGTCGCGCCCACCGAGAATCAGCACCACCGGCCGCTCCATCGCCGCCAGCGCGATGCGCACCGACGCCGCCGCCGTCGCCTTCGAATCGTTGATGAACAGCACGCCGTCGCGCTCGCCGATCGCCTCGAGGCGATGCGGCAGCCCGGTGAAGGTCGAAGCGGCCAGCTCGATCGCCGCCGGATCCGCGCCCACCAGCCGCGCCATCAGCGCCGCCGCCTGCAGGTTCAGCCGGTTATGATCGCCCGGGAGCGAGAACTCGCCGATGTCGATCGCGTCCTCGAACTTCTGCCCGCGCAGGTAGAGCTTGTCGCCCTCGGTCCAGGCGTTGGACTGCGACGTGCCGAAGGTGAACAGGCGGCTTTTCACCCGGCGGATCTGCGCCATGACCTGCTCGTCGCGCGCGTTGAACACCGCCGCGTCGGTCGGCAACTGTCCGGCGAACAGGTTCGTCTTGGCCCTGACGTAATCGGGGAACGAATCGTAGCGGTTCATGTGGTCCGGCTCGACGTTGAGCAACGCGCCGACCACCGCGCGCATCGTGCGCACCGCTTCGAGCTGGAAGCTCGACAGTTCCACCACCGCCAGGTCGTAGGGTTCCTCGGCCAGCGCCGCCTCGGCCAGCGGCGTGCCCAGGTTGCCGCCGACGAACGCGTTGAAGCCCGCCGCGCGCACCATCGCGCCCAACAGCTCGGTCACCGTCGACTTGCCGTTGGTGCCGGTGATGCCGATCAGCGGACAACCCAGGTAGCGGTACGCCAGCTCGATTTCGCCGATGATCTCCGCGCCGTTTTCCCGCGCGACCTCGAAGATCGGCAGCGCCAGCGGCACGCCCGGACTGACCACGACCAGCTCGGCCCAGCGGAACATCTTCTCGGTGTGCCCGCCGGTTTCCACCTGCTCGACCAGCGAGGCGATCGGCGCGAGTTGCTCGGCCAGATCCTCGGCCGAACGAACGTCGGTGATCGCCACGCGCGCGCCGTGCTTCTTGACCAGCCGCACGGCCGATGCGCCGCTGCGGCCCAACCCGACGACCAACGTTTTGCGCTCGGTCAGACTCATCCGATCGCCTCTCCCTTCAGCCCGCGCACGATACGTTCCATGCGCATGCCGCGACTGCCCTTCACCAAAATCACGTCGCCCCGCTGCGCCCAGGCGCGCAGGTCGTTCACGATGTCGCCTTGTTCGTCAAAGATGCTGATCGCCTCGTCGGTCATCTTTTCCTCGCGCGCGCCGTCGACGACGTGCTCGGCCTGTTCGCCCAGCAGGATCAGCCGGTCCAGCCGCGTTTTCGCCGCGTGCCGGCCCAGGCGCCGGTGCGCCGCCTGCGTCTCGTCGCCCAGCTCGAACATGTCGCCCAGCACGGCCACCTTGCGCCCCTGCCCGGCCAGCTCGGCCAGCGCGGCCAGCGCCGCGTCCATGCTGCGCGGATTGGCGTTGTACGTGTCGTCGATCACCGTCACGCCGAAGATGTTGAGCACGCGGCTGCGCATCGCCGGCGGCCGGAACGCCTCCAGCCCGCGCGCGATCGTTTGCGCGTCCACCCCGAAGGCGTGCGCCGCGCCCGCCGCGGCCAGCGCGTTGAGCACGTTGTGCCGCCCGAAGCACGACAGCGCGACCTCGACCGTCTCCTCGCCGATCGCCAGCGTCGCCCGGATGCCCTCGAAGCCCTGCGGCGTCACGCTCAGCGCGCGCACCGTCGCCTCGCTTTGCGGATCGGCCGAAAAATAAAGGCTGTGGAACGGCTTGCCTTCGCCCATGCGCATCACGCGCGGATCGTCGGCGTTGAGCACCACCGTGTTTTTCTCGGTGAAGTTCTCCAGCAGTTCGCCCTTGGCCTCGGCCACCGCGCCGATCGTCTTCAAATGTTCCAGGTGCACCGCGCTCACGTTGGTGATCACGCCGATGTTCGGCTGCGCGATCTGCGCCAGGCGGCGGATCTCGCCGCGCATGCTCATGCCCATTTCCAGCACCGCCACCTCGTGGTCGGCGGTCAGCCGGAAGACGGTCAGCGGCAGGCCGATCAGGTTGTTGAAGTTGCCCTCGTTGCGCAGCACCTTGCCCGGCCGCGCGAGGTTCATGATCTCGTAGAGCATCTCCTTGGTCGTCGTCTTGCCCGTCGAGCCGGTCACGGCCAGCACCGGAATTTTCCGCTGCGCCAGCGTCCAGCGCGCCAGATCGCCCAGCGCCGTGAGCGTGTCGGGCACGCGGATGACCGCCGCGGTCGTGTCGGGCGGCAGCTCGACGTTCTCGCTGATCACCAGTCCGGTCGCCCCCTGCGCCAGCGCCTGGACGATGAAGCGGTGCCCGTTGAAGTTCGGTCCGACCAGAGCGACGAAGCATTCGTGCGGCCGCAACGAGCGCGTGTCGGTGCTCACGCCGGCGAAACGCTCCCCGGCCTGGCCCCGATACAGCGTGCCGCCGACAGCGGCGGCGACGGATTGCGCCGTGTACAGATCGTGCATCACGTTTCTCCAAGGCGCCGCGCCAAAGCCTGCGCGGCCACTTCCCGATCGTCAAAGTGAATGCGTTCGCGACCGATGATCTGATAGTCCTCGTGCCCCTTGCCGGCCAGCAACACGATGTCGCCGGGCCGCGCGGCCTGCACCGCCAGTTCGATCGCCCGCGCCCGGTCGGGTTCGACCGCATAGGCCGGCGTTTCGTTCCCCGGCAATTGTTCCGGCGCGATGCGTGAAAGGCCGGTCTCGCTCATTCCCGGCAAAATCATCTCGATGATCTTCAACGGGTCTTCGCTACGCGGATTGTCGTTGGTCACCAGCGCCAGGTCGGCGCGCTCGGCCACCGCCCGGCCCATCAGCGGCCGCTTGCCCATGTCGCGGTCGCCGCCGCAACCGAACACGGCGATCACCCGCCCCCGCGCCAGCCGCCGCAGCGTGGAGAGCACCGAGGACAGCGCGTCGGGCGTGTGCGCGTAATCGACCAGCACCAGGAAATCCTGCCGGCCCACCGGATCGAGCCGGCCGGGCACGCGGTGACAGTTCGCCAGACCGGCGCGCACCACCTCGGCCGGAACCTTCAGGCCGTAGCACGCCGACGCCGCGGCCAGCACGTTGACCTGCTGAAAATCGCCGAGCAGCGGACAGGCGAGTTCCACCGCTTCCGAGCCGTAGGCCAGCGTGCCGCGCAGGCCGTCGAAGTCGCTTTGCACGTCCAGCCAGTGCAGTTCCTCGCCCAGACCGAAGGGCACCGTCCGCACCGGCGTGGCGGCCAGCACCTGACTGCCCGCCGGATCGTCCAGGTTGATCGCCGCGAACACGTCGGGCTTGGTGCGCGCCGACACGGGCAGAATTTCGTCGAACAAGCGGATCTTCGCGGCCAGGTAGGCGTCCAGCGCGCCGTGGAAGTCCAGGTGATCGCGCGAGAGGTTGGTGAACACGCCCGCGTCCAGGATGCAGCCGACGGTCCGCCGCAGTTGCAGCGCGTGGCTGGAGATTTCCATGACCACCGTGTCCACGCCGGCCTGCTTCATCTCGACGAGCATGGCCACCAGGTCCGGCGCCTCGGGCGTGGTGAAGCGCGCCGGTTTGATCGTGCCGTTGTAGCGATAGTTGACCGTGCCGATCACGCCGACCTCGCGTCCCCAGGCGCGAAACACCTCTTCGAGCAGATAGGTGATCGTCGTCTTGCCGTTGGTGCCGGTGATGCCCACGACCGTCATCGACGCGGTCGGGTCGCCCGCCAGCCGATGCGCGGCCATCGCGGCGAACCGGCGCGCGTCGGGCACGCGCACCAGGGGCACGTCGCCGGTGTCGATGCGATCCTCGGCGGCCACGGCGGCCGCTCCGGCGGCCACGACCTGCGGCACGTACTTCGCGCCGTCCGACGACTGTCCGCGAATCGCCACGAACAGATCGCCCGCGCGCGCCTGGCGCGAATCGACGATCGCCCGCGACACGTCGGCGTCACGATCGAACGTCGCCCACGGCAGGTCTTTGGTCAGTTCACTCAGTCGCATGCAACTTCCTTCTCAGCTCGGCGGCGCGAATTCCACCTGCACCGATTTGTTCGGCGGCAACGCCTGTCCCGGCGCGGGCAACTGCTTGATCGCCACGCCCGAGCCGTCCAGCCTCAACTCGATATCGTTCTGGCTCGCCAGCGCCAGCGCCCGGCGCATGGTCAAGCCGATGAAATTCGGCGTCAGCCCCTGGGCCGTCAACGGCCGGGGCGTGGTCGCCGTCGGCTCCGGCGCCTTGTTTTGCACCAGCAGCCGGCGGTCGATTTCCCGCTCGAGCTCGTCTTCCTCGTCGGTCTTGTCCGGGTAGATGTTCAGGTGCCGCAGGCTGCGTTCGGCGATCTGCTTGAACGCCGGCGCGCCCGCCAGCCCGCCCGGTTCCTTGTTGGCCGGCTCGTCGATCACCACGACGATCCCCAGGCGCGGATGATCGCCCGGCACCAGGCCCACGAAACTGCTCACCCGCTTGTCGGGGTGGTAGGTCTTCATTCCCTCGACGACCTTGTAGGCGGTGCCGGTCTTGCCCGCGACCGAAAAATCCTTCAGCGCGGCCTGGGTCGCCGTGCCGCCCGGCTGCGTCACCAGGCGCATCATCGCCATGACCTTGTCGGTCACCTGCAGGCTGACCACTCGCCGCTGAATGTCCGGATTGTTGCGCTCGATCACCCGCCCGTTGTCGTCGATCGTCTCGGCTACGACGTACGGTTTCATCAGCCGCCCGCCGTTGCCCAGCGCGCACATCGCCGTCAACAACTGGAGCGCCGTCACGTTGATGCCGTGCCCGTAGGCGTGCGTGCAGGTCGTGATCGGCCACCAGTTCTTGTAATGGCGCAGTTGACCGACCGCTTCGCCGGGCAGGTCGATGCCCGTGCGCTTGCCGAAGCCGAACTGCACCAGCCAGTTGTACATTTTCTCTTTGCCGATGCGCTGCGCCAGCTTCGCCGCGCCGATGTTCGAGCTGACCTGGATGATCTCCGCCGGCGTCAGCGACCCGTGCGGCTTCGAATCGTGAATGACGCTGCCCATGTAATGGTACAGACCGTTCTCGCAGAAAATGCGCTCGTTCAGGTCGACCTTGCCTTCCTCCAGCGCCATGACCATCGTCAGCGGCTTGAAGGTCGAACCGGGCTCGTACATGTCGGTGATCGCCCGGTTGCGCCGATAGTCCGCCGGCGCCTCGCCCGGCGCGGACGGATCGAAGGTCGGCCGGTTGGCGATGGCCAGAATCTCGCCGGTCTGCACGTCCATCACGATCACCCAGGCCGCTTTCGGACGCAGACGCTTGATTGCGCCGTCCAGCGCGTCCTCGGCGAACCACTGGATCTTCGCGTCCAGCGTCAGGCGCAGCGTGCCGCCCGGCTTGAAGCCGATCACGTTCACGCCGTCGGGGAAAAACACGCGGCCCTTCGCGTCGCGCAGGCCGACCATCTGACCGCTTTGCCCGGCCAGCACGTTGTCGTATTTGAGTTCCAGCCCTTCCTGGCCCTTGGTTTCGATGTTGGTGAAGCCGATCGTCGCCGCGGCCAGCCGGCCCTGCGGATAATGCCGCTTGGATTCGTTGACCCGCCCGACGCCCTGGGGCAGTTCGAGGTTCTTGAGCGCCACCGACTCCGCGGCGGAAATCTTGCGCTTGACGAACACGAAGGCGCGCTGACCGGTCAGCTTCTCGCGCAGCTTCGCCTCGTCCAGGCCCAGCACCGGCGCCAGCAGCTTGGCCGCCGCGGCCGGATCCTTGATGCGACGCGGCTCGGCGAACACCGTCTCGGCGTTGATGCGCACCGCCAGCGGCTCGCCGTTGCGGTCCAGAATCTCCCCGCGCGGCTTGGTCAGCTTGATCTGCGTGCCGTGCATCTGGTTGGCCAGATCGACCAGTGCGTCGTGCTTGATCACCGTCAGATCCACCGCGCGCGCCAGCAACGCGACGAAGGCGAGCATGAACGCCACCACCAGCACGGTCGCCCGGATGCGCTGGCTTTCCTCCCACGGGAACGCCTTCGCCGGCCGGGCCGCGCGCGCCTGGGTGCGCCGCCGTTTGTGCGCCTTGTGGCTATCGATCCGCCGGTTGATCATTGATCACCTTCACCTGCTCGGGCAGCGGCTTGGTCAGTCCCAGCTTGCCGGCCATCTGCTGCAGCCGCTCGGGGCTGCGCAGCTTCAACCGCTCCAACTCCAACTGATTGACTTCGCGTTGCAGCACCAGAATCGAATCCGATTGCAGCCGGATGTCGTAACCGAGCTGCACCACCTCGCCGCGCGTGTGCGTCAGCAGCAGCGCGTAGGCCACCACGACCGCCAGGACGAGGAAAAACATCGCCACGCCGCTCCACCCGATCCACTCGTCGAGCGAACGCGTCGCCTGCCGACGCCGGCGCGCATTGCCGCGCCGTACGCGCGTTTGGCGCTGTTCATAATCGGTTCTGGCGGTAACCTGACTCACGGAGCCCTCTTTTTTCCGGTGCCGCTGTTCCGGCGAGCGTCAACCCAGGCGCTGGGCCACCCGCAATTTGGCGCTACGCGCCCGCGGATTGACCCGGCATTCCTCTTCGCTCGGCGTGATCGGCTTGCGCGTCAACTCCCGCAGCGTCGCCCGGTGGCCGCATACGCACCGGGGCAGATCCTTGGGACAAACGCAGCCGCGCGCCGCCTCGCGAAAATGGCGTTTGACCAGCCGGTCTTCCAGGCTGTGAAACGAGATCACCGCGAGCCGTCCGCCCTCGACCAGCGAATTTTCCGCCGCCGGCAGAAACTCGCTGAGGGCGCCCAACTCGTCGTTGACCGCGATGCGCAACGCCTGAAAGATCCGCGTGGCCGAATCGATGCCGCCCGCCCGGCCCGTGCGCGCCACGCGATGCGCCAGCGCCTGCAAGGCCGGACCGGTGAACGGTTCGCCCGTTTCGCGGTACCGCACGACCGCCCGGGCCATCGCTCGCCAATGCCGCTCCTCCCCGAAATCGCGGAAGATGCGGCCCAATTCCTCTACCGAACTCGTTTGCAGCAGCCGCGCCGCCGTCGTCGCGTTGCGCTCGTCCATGCGCATGTCCAGTTCGCCTTCGCTGCGAAAGGAGAAACCGCGATCGTCGCCGGTCAACTGCATCGAACTTGTCCCTAAATCGGCCAGAATGCCGTTAACTTTCCCGATCCCCAATGAATCGAGCACCTCGCGCAGGTCGCGGAAATTGGCGCGTACGAATTGGATTTGACTCACGTGTGCCAAGCGCCGCCGCGCAATCGCCAATGCCGCATCGTCTTGATCCAGGGCGATTACGCTTCCTTCCGCGCCCACCGCCGCCGCCAGCAGCGCGGTGTGTCCGCCGGCGCCGCAGGTGGCGTCGACGAAAACCTGTCCGCTAACGGGCGCGAGAAACTCTATCGTCTCCGCCGGCAGCACCGATTGGTGCGCCGACATCAGCTCAACTTTTCGGCCAACGCCCGTTTGGATTCGGCGAAGCGCGCTTTGGAATCCTTGCGCACCTGCGCCCAGACGTCGGCGTCCCAAATGCGGAACTTGTCGCCGGCCGCAACGACGACGACCTTTCCGTTCAACCCGATCTCCTCCCGCAAGGTCTGCGGCACCAGGATCCGCCCCTGACCGTCCATCCCCACCGGCTGCGCCGGGGCGATGAAGTGGTTGTGGAACGCCTCGACGTACGGATCCATCTCCGGCAACCGCTCGAACTTGCGGATGAACTTTTCCCATTCCGGCTCGGGGTAGACCACCAGACAGTCGTGCTCGCCGACCGTGTCGTTGGTCACCACCAGCAACTCGATGCCCTGCCGGGCCAGCTCGTCGCGGATGGGCGCGGGCACACTGGTGCGCCCTTTGTTATCCATCGTCTGAGGATAAAGGCCCATGAGCCGCACGATGTCTGCTCCCTCCGCTCCGTCCCACCGTATGGGAAAATTTACCACTGAACCGCAGTCTAAAGGGATTCAATGCCCTATGTCAAGCAAAACAAACAAAATATATTTAAATAAAAGAGCCATAACTTGCCGTGAAATCGGAGCATTTTTCGCGTCCGTAACTTATCCACAGCCTGTGGGTAAATGTGGGGAAAACTTTTTCGGCGGATTTATCGCATAGTCGAATATCCGAAAATCGGGCGCGCACACGGATGGCCTTGGACCGCTAAATATAGAGCGGCCCCTTATTGGGCACACAACATGTTGTGGTTGGATGCGGAAGGAAAAGAAGGGGAGTTCGTCAAATTAACGTCACTACCCTACCGGAATCAATAGCGGCCGGAGAAATAATCCACAAGAATTTGACGGTGATCGAAGGCCAGATCGAGGGCCAGCGCCTCATCTTCGGTGAAGACGCCCAGGTGCTTCGCGTCGTCCGCCGCGCGCGGCTCGCCGACCGCCTCGGCCTCGAACACGACCGACAGGGTGTGCAAACGCGTGTCGCGCCCGGGGTCGCTGTACACGTGCATCTGGCGCACGAGGGTGACGTCGAGGTTGGTCTCCTCCCTCGCCTCGCGCACCGCCGCCGTTTCGGCCGACTCGCCCCGGTCGACAAACCCCCCGGGAATCGCCCAGCCGTGCGGCGGGTTTTTGCGCTCGATCAGCACAATGCGCCGGTCAGGCAAACGGATAATGATGTCCACAGTGCAGTACGGCGTTTCCGGCGGCCACATCGATCACCTCGTCGTCGGTTTTTCCCACCATGAACTTCGCCCCCGCCGCCGTCAAGGGTGACGACGCCGAAGGTCATGATTGAAACGTGTTACCTATTGTCCTGATTGTTCCAATTCATTCCGCATTCCGCATTCGAAATTCCGCATTGGAGGCATTCGCCATTCCGCATTGGAGAAGGTCGTGTTAAACTTGCGGCAAACGTACTATGGAGTAAGCCATGAAAAAGTTGATTGCCCTATCCGCGCTTTGCGCCTTGGTGTCCTTGTTGCTGATCGCCGCGCCCGCGATGGCGGAAGAGACGCGGTCGATCCAACTGCCCGCGCCGCAGACCGACGGCGGCCGGCCGCTGATGCAGGCGCTCCAAGAGCGTCGATCCAATCGCGAGTTCGCCGGCGACAAGCTGCCGCCGCAGGTGCTGTCCGATCTGCTGTGGGCCGCCGACGGCGTCAACCGGCCCGACGACGGCCGGCGCACCGCGCCCTCGGCGATGAACTGGCAGGAGATCGACATCTACGTCGCCCTGGCCGAAGGGCTGTATCTGTACGAACCCAAAACGCACAGCCTGAAGCTGATCGTCGCGCAGGATCTGCGCGGCAAAACCGGCAAGCAGGGCTTCGTCGACGACGCGCCGCTGAACCTGATTTACGTCGCCGACCACAAGCGCATCGGGCTGATGACCAAGGCGGTCACCTCGACCGAAGACCGCGCGCTCTACACCGCCGCCGACACCGGCTGCATCGTGCAGAACGTCTACCTCTTCTGCGCCTCGGCCGGCCTGTCCACGGTGGTGCGCGGCTGGATCGACCGCGACGGCCTCGCCAAGGCGATGAACCTACGCGACGACCAGAAGATCATCCTGGCGCAAACGGTGGGTTATCCGAAAAAGAAGTGAGGTTGGTTTGGATCGCCGCCTGCTTACTGTTCGGGAAGATCGTAACTAATTCATGTAATTCAAATGATTCATCAATTCCCTTATGATAATTCTCCATCAAAAACTTTTAACCATTTAAATTTTTCAAGACTTCCTTCTGGTAATATTCTAACTTGGTATGCTTTTAATTCTTTTTCATATTTAATATTGCCTATTACTTGTTGTTCTTGCATATTTGCCAGCTTAAATTTTGAGTTCATTGTATCTGGATATACGTAGACTTCTTTAGTTAAAGCTGAGGCATCCTGTAACCACTCAACATTGGAATCATAGAATGAATTTACACAAACAAATTTTTCATTTAGTTGCAAAATTCGACCAGAACTTGCCTGAGTAATAACATAACCTCCATTTCCGTCGGACTTTAAACCATGCGGATGATCCAGTCCAGAAAGTGAAATTGTCGTCTTATTGTTTTTCATATCAATTCTCACAATTTGTCCCTGATGAAATAATGAAGCGTAAATAACTTTATCTTCACTACGTGAAATCACCACACTATTAACATGAGTCGCTTGTCGTCTTGTTGGATATAACCTTGGTCGGTGATCAATATTGCTATCAACAATACGAATGTGACCATCTGGAGTCATTTGGTAACCATGACGAGTTGAGATCCATACGTAATAAGGCTTTTTATTAACATGATCATATACTACAACACTATCAGTTCCTGAGCATGAAACAGCAAGTAATCCATTATAGTAATCCAGTGAATGTAGGTGGTTAAACAAAGGATGACTATATATTGTTGTTAATCTCTCTGGAGTAATGCTCACAATACTATTAGTTCCCTGGCATGCAATAATGAATTCTTCTTCCTCTGGAATATATACAAATCCGGTTGGTCTTCCTAATTTGAGACTTATGTGTTTATCAGGTTTTCCCATTTCGAAGATTCTCAGTATTCCATCACTTGTACGTGGCGGCATTGACAAGGCGCCACGTACTCCTTTTTTTACTAAGGGATCATGAGCCAGATAAAAATCTATCATTTCTGGAAGATTCATTGTTGGAAAGCTTGCCGCCAAAACTACATTTGAAAAATGTGGATTAATCTTATCAACTACTACATTTTGAGAAGACTCTTTTCCCCTATTAGTAATTCTTTCATCTGAACATATAACATTAATCGGTTCGCTATTAAATTGGTTCTTATTTATTACCCCGCGATTATATTCTGATAATATTTGATCATATAACCTCTGAAAGAAATCTTCATCATCTTCATTAGAAACCACTAAATTGGCTCGACTGGACTGAGACTCTTGGTGGTGAATATATAACTCTATTCTTGCCCATCCATTAATTGATTTCGGATCAACTAACCAAATTCCAGTTGTCGGAAAGCTATTGTAGTATGAGTAGTCAACGGGATATCCTTCTTGAATAAGATCATTTAATCGAGTTGTAAACGTTTTAATATTCAACCGGATCGCTTGGGATTCTAATCCTGTAAGTGAAGCAACTTCATCCAATGCTTTGTAGTCGGGGGATAACATTAAAAAATGTACCTTTGGCGATGATTTCCGCCTAAAAAAATCTTTTAAAGCGCCAGGAAAACCATCTGCCAATAATTTTGAAAAGGTAATGCCCTTTATATAGATCTCTTCATTGGCTAAACTGACAATAGAAACAGGATCCTGCTCTTCTGGGAGATCGGTTCGTCGCAAATAAACAGCACTCACTGGAAGTTGAATACCTTTTTTAAATGCTTGCACAGCATCATGGATGAGCTGTTGTTGAAGAAAGCCTTTAAAAATAATTTCCATTGCTGCAACTGCCAACAAAGCCGTTGCTGCATTTGATAATAGATTGCTTGACCAAGTGGGTATAATTTCCCATGTTAACGCATGAATGAGAAGAAGCAAAAATGAAGTTGCCAATACTGCGAAGCTTGTACTTGAATGAGATTCGAGTAGACTTTTTAGTCTATTTCTTTTCTTCATTATTTATTCCTACTGTACAAAAGATTACAAAACATTTCTTAAGGGATTTTTATATTAAACAATATTTTTATGTAAATTTGAATAATGAATGATAGTTTTTTTTAAATATCAAAGTGCATCGAAACATCTAGGGAAATTGGGGATTTTTACACTCTCTAACTTTTTACAGCGAATATATATTCCTGGTTTTTCACAATATAGCCACTCAACTACCCGAATGATAGAATCGTCGCCCTTCGAACGCTTGTACTATTGGCGTGGGACACTTTTTCCCATGTGTCCCACGGTCCATTTTTATAACCTACTGATATCGAAGGAGACTCGTAAGAAAATGGCGTGGGACAAAGTGTCCCAAAGTGTCCCATTTATCCCAAAAAACTGGGACATGAAGGAATCATGTTCCTACCCAATCCATGGATAAACCGGGACACGTAACGAGTACATGTCCCCGATTTTAAAACAGCTTCTCCAAAATGGCGAAGGCGAGGTCCTCTTTGGGCATTTTGGGCAGCGGGACGACCCGACCGTCGGCGAAGAGGATGCGCACCTCGTTGTGGTCGCTGTCGAAGCCGATGCCCTTTTGCGCCACGTCGTTGGCCACGATCGCATCGAGCTTCTTGCGCTCCATTTTGGCCCGCGCCTTGGTTTCGGCCTCGCCGGTCTCGGCCGCGAAACCGACCACGAACTGGTGCTTTTTGCGCGCGGCCACCGCGGCGATGATGTCCGGGTTGCGCTCCAGCGGCACCGCGTCGGGGCACTGGTCCTTGGGCAGCTTGGCCTCGGTCGAGGTCGCCGGGCGGAAGTCGGCCACGGCGGCGGTCATGATCAGCGCGTCGGTCGCGTCGAAGTGCTCGTCGACAGCCTGGGCCATTTCGCGCGCGGTCTCGACCCAGACGATCTCGATGTCCAGCGGATCGGGCAGCACGGTCGGCCCGCTGACCAGCGTGACCTCCGCGCCCAGGTTGCGCGCCGCCTTGGCCAGCGCGTAGCCCATCTTGCCGCTGGAACGATTGGAGATATACCGCACCGGGTCCAGCGGTTCGCGCGTCGGCCCGGCGGTGATGAGGATCTTCTTGCCCGCCAGCGGCTTGTGGCTGACCAGCGCCGCGGCGGCTTCGAGGATCCGCGCCGGTTCGCACATGCGTCCCCACCCTTCGTCGCCACAGGCGACCTCGCCTTTTTCCGGCCCGATGAATTGCACGCCGCGCTCGGCCAGCCGGGCGCAGTTGTCGCGCACCGCCGCGTGCGTCCACATGCGCGGATTCATCGCCGGGGCGAGCAACACCGGCGCGTTGGTGGCCAGCAGCGTGGTGGTCAGCAGATCGTCGGCGATGCCGTTGGCGTACTTGCCAATCACATTGGCCGTCGCCGGCGCAACGATCACGAGCTGCGCGCGATCCGACAAACTGGTGTGCTGAATGTCCGAGGTCGACAACAGGGTAAACGTCTCGATATACACCGGCCGCGCGGTGAGCGTCTGGAAGGTCAGCGGCGTGATGAACTCGGTGGCGTTTTTGGTCATGATCACGTCGACCGTCGCGCCCGCCTTGATCAGCAGCCGCACCAGCTCGGCCGTTTTGTACGCGGCGATGCCGCCGGTCACGCCCACGAGCACCTGTTTGTCGCGCAGCATGTCGTCCTCCTAAAAGAACGGATTGGTGGTCTTTTCGCGCCCGACGGTCGTTGCCGGACCGTGTCCGGTGAGCACCACCGTTTCGTCGGGCAGGGTGAAGATCTTCTCCCGGATATTCGTCAACAGCGCCTGCAGGTTGCCGCCGGGAAAATCGGTACGGCCGATCGAGCCGAAAAACAGGGAGTCGCCGGCGAACACGTACCCGTCGATCACCAGGCCCACGCCGCAGGGGCTGTGGCCGGGCAGTTCGATCACCCGGAACGACAGCGCGCCCAGTTCGACGGTGTCGCCTTCGCGCACGGTGCGGTCGGCCGGCGGGCTCGACGGCACGCTCAGCCCGAACATCCGCGCCTGCATTTCCTCGGTGCCCAGCGTCGCGGCCTCGTCGGGATGGGTGACGATCGGCGCGCCGGTTTTCGCCTTGAGCTCGCCGTTGCCGCCCACGTGATCCCAATGGGTGTGGGTGTTGAAGATCAGTTCGCAGGTCAGCCCGTGCTCTTCCAGCGCGCGCATGATTTGCGGCACCTGGCCGCCCGGATCGACGACCATCGCTTTTTTCGTCGTCTCATCGCCGACGATATAGGTGTTCACCTGGATCGGGCCGGTGGCCAATTGCAGTAGAATCATCGGGTTCCTTTCCGGTTGCCATGGGGCAAATATCCTAAGCCGCCCCACGCGCCCGGTCAAGTTGCCGCGACGATTTTGGCGGTCAATCGAACATCGCCAGAAGGAACGGTTCGCCGCCGACGTGCACCTCGCTGACGTCCGCCCCCGCCGGAATGCGGGCCACGTTGCCGCCCGCGCCGATCGCATAGGCGTGGTCGCTCGCGTCGATCGCCAGGTCGATGATCTTGTCGCCGGCGAAGGTCAGCAACTGCGCGTCGCCGCCGGCCGGCATCTCGTACAACCCGCCCTGCTCGTCGGCGAACAGGATATCGCCCAGGCTGCCCACGGCAATGCGGCTCGGCTGTTGGGCGACGCTCAGCGACGACAGCGATCCGTCCAGCGGCCGGTGGATGAAGATCAGGCCCGCGTCGGTATCCTGGTCGACGGCCGTGAAATAGATCTGCTGGTCGTTGCCGCAGGTCAGGCCGCGCACCCGCTCGGGCGTGCCGGTGTTCTCGTAGACGATGCCGTAGGTCTTCGCCTCGGGATCGAACACGTACACGAACGAGTCGTTGGCGGCGAACACGCGCCCGGCGCTGTCCACGGCCAGATGGCGCAGCTCGCGATCGTCGAACAGGTGCGTCCACGCCTGCGCCGCGCGGTCGAAGGTCCACAGGCCGAACTCGTCGCCGGTCAGGTCGTTGCTGACGGCGTAGAGCGTTTCGTCATCCGGCGAAAGCGCCATGGCGCACACCGAGGTCGGACTATCCGCCAGCCGCTCGACGGTTGGCTCCGCGATGGCGATGACGCCGCCGGCATCGGCCAAGAAGACGGTCCGGTCGTCGGCGATGGTCATTGCCTCGATGTCGCCGAAAGCGGGCGCCAGTTCGGCCAGAGCGTTGAAGGTCGACGGATCGGCGAAGGGCGGCAAGAGGTTGAGGTTGTCCAGGCCGAAAAGCGCGCCATCGGCGTAGAGGAAGTTATCCCAGAGGTCGCTCCAGCCATCGGCGTCGGGCCAGGCGGTGAAGGGTCCGGCGGCCAGCAACAGGGCATCGAGGGACGCCATCGGGCCGGGATCGTTATCGGAGTTGTCGTCGTCGTCGTCGTCGCCGCAACCGGCAAGGAGCATGAGCGGCAGTAGGATCGCGGCCAGCCAGGGGAGAGGTAGTCTCATGGTCTTTCCTCCCATCAATGTATTGGCGGCCTGCATGTGTCCGACAAGTTTCTCAGGTAGTGTAACCCAGCCCGGGTGATAATAACAGGCAAAAAGGCATCAGGGACTTCCGGCGGGTGTCGGTCGGCGCTGACGCGCATGGGATGTACTTGTTACGTGTCCCGGTTTATCCATGGATTGGGTAGGAACATGATTCCTTCATGTCCCAGTTTTTTGGGATAAATGGGACACTTTGTCCCACGCTATTTTCTTACGATTCTCCTTTGATATCAATAGGTTATAAAAAAGAGCCGTGGGACACATGGGAAAAAGTGTCCCACGCCAATAGTATGGTCGTTCGAGCGCAAAAATGAATAATGGAGATAGTTACTTTGCCATCCTACCCCCCGAGCCGGATGCCAGAACTCGCTTCATGATGCGCGAAGCGGGGCTACAGCTTTCTGTGGACCGCTTGTCATTTCATCGTGGTGAAGCAGAGCGGCGAAGTCCGCCAAACCCTTCTGGGCGGCAGGTTTTTGCCGATAATAGTTATTGAACTCAAGACAGAGAAAGCGTCCTTGCCTAGAGAATTTGGTGGAGGAAACGTTACTGGTATCGAACTTGACGGGGATTTTTCGTGTGGGCGGTTAATCACTATCTCATTGATAATAAAGGAAAATAAATTCTCACGCCTTCCGGCAAGTCTGCACGCGTCTTCTCTTTTCCTAATTTTCAGGTGTTTCAACGGCCAGCCGAGCATGCAAACTCGCCATCAGCGTCGTCAGTAGAGCATCTTGATGCTTACGACGAGACCAAAGCGAAGAACCGGTCGCGGCGGTAGCAACGGTCAAGGGAATGCCAATAGGTCCCAGTAAAAAGCCGAGAAATCCTGTAGCCGCCATGTAGGTGCTGAAAGCGAATGTAGTTCCAAGGAGGAGAGAGAATGCCTTGATCATTGTAGTCAGCATCAAAAACACGCCCATGCCTGAAGCGTTGAGTATTGCCAATGTACCTAAGGTCATTCCACCCGCACGGAGGGTTTTCAGCATTGATTTTGCCGTTAATTCGTCAAGGCTCATTGCTTGCCTCATCGCCTCTTGCTCTCCCCTGCTCAGTTGCCCGAGCACTTCCTGTAGATGCTCCTCCAACTCCTTTTCCATTTCTGGACCACCCTTCGTCAAAGCGGCTTGAATGCGTTTTAGCAAGTCTTCGAGATGCAATTCAAATATTTTCCGCTCAACGTCCTCTGGCGCGATCATGGTTGTATCGATCTTCATGTGCTTGGCGGCGCGGGCAAGGACTGCACGTGAAATGACTTGAGGATTTTCTCTCTCTTTTTTCGGTACATGAGCCAACTGGCATAGCAGCTGCAGCATCCGTTTTCGAAGTACCGCATCATCCAACCCCTGGATTTCAGTCCTCTTCCTTATGATGGATTCGTTAAGTGTGAATGGACTAAAATTCCAAGAATTGTAACGTTCCAACAACGCCTCATGTCCCGCGTGTATCCCGCATAGAATACTACCGAACTTTTTCACGTTTTTTCGATTTGCGTTTTCTGATTTTTTCGCCAGCCAATCCAAAGCCTTGTCAGCACGCTGGCCAGCGCGACCCAATAGATGCTTGGCTTTCGTTGCTGCTTTTTCCGTGGGTTCACGCAAAGTGGATAAAAACGAAGCCGCCTCGCCGAAGGCGACCAGATCGAGCAATTCCTCGTGATTCAGACGATCAATCGCCGCCAGGAAGAGCATCCCTGAGGCCCTCCTTTATGGGTTCAAGGAAAGTCCGCTGCACATAAGCTTTTACCAAAGGCAGATCGTCGCCTAGTGCCAAGGTCATCATGTCAGACCCCATCTTGAAGCACCAAAGACCATTGGCCAGCAACCACAGATCGTCGTCGACAAGTGTTCCAGTTACCAGAGATCCAAAAAATGGAAACACAATAGACTTTGGCTGGAATATGTCCACGAATAGATGACAGCCAACTCCAAACGCGGCGGCACCTGCCGCAACGCCTACGATTTTGTTGACGACTCGATCCCGTAGTAACTTCGAATTGCCAGTGCGAGCAAGTTGGGCTTCATATACTTTGCGCATCATCCAGACGGCAACGCCTGAGTGAAACAGGAAAAACCGGTGGTTACCAATGCCCAGCAGCGAGATATCCTTGTCTGGAAAGGCAAATCCGGCCGAAAGGCTGAAAAGTCCCGTGGGTACTAACACAGCCATTTTGGTATATTTTCCTGCCTGTTGTTTCCAGTGGGTGGCTCGAAGCCGAACCTCATCGTAGAAACTACGGTCAAATGTCAACATGTCTGGCGTTACGCTTGCTGCTTCCGATACTTGTTCCAAGGACTTATTGATAACAATCGTTTTTGTAATAGCTTTCTGCACACTGTTCTTTATCATGATGATCTCCCTTATAACCCAATCACGATTGACAGATGTGGCTCTCTGACATTTTCTATTAGACTATTTCTCCGCAAGTTGGACATACAAATACCCAATTGCCTTCCTCATTTCTTGCAGGAATAGCTAAAAGATCACTGCCATACGTTCTATCCTCCCACCCTGGTTTGACATCGTCCGTGTCAAGGAAATCACCAGGCAACATTGCTGCGTATTTATGCCCATTGCCGCATAGTCTCGTTTCCCAGTGAGATCGACATTCCGGGCATTTGCAGAGAAAGCAACCTTTATCCCGAGGTTGAAAGTCCCTCACGGGATCAGCTATCGTTCCGCAGACAGGACAAACCAGCAATGCTTCACATTTTTCCTGCGCATCCATCAAATCGACTTTCAATTTTTCAATCGCTACTAGATATTGCTCCGCGAGGACTCGTTGTTGATGAGCCAATTTCTTCTGTGGGTTGAGCGTTTTTGTATTTCCTTTCCTGACCGCATCTCGTAACTCGTTTGATAGCTGTTCATGTTTATCGATGGCAGTTTCAAGGTCTCGTCGAGCTTTCATTTCTATCTGGTCAATACCTATCTTATTCCATTCGTTATCTTCCATCGCCCGCCGCACCGTCAAAACACTTCCAGTCTTTGTCAATTCCCCCCAGCCTTTAAATAACCCGTTATTCCCGATATCTCGAACCTCTTTATGCACCTGCAATACTATCGGGTATAAATCAAACCGCGCACTGTCAAGAAACCATCTTAATGCGCGGGCTACTCGTTCAACACTGCCGATATCCCACGCGGATACTGGCAAAATTCCAAGAGTCTCAGGCACATTGAGTCTCGGGTCGTTTCCCACAGTGTTCAGGCGGAATTGGTTTTTCTCTGAAATTGCAGAACTCTGTTCTTCGGTTGAGCCCACATATAGGACAATTGTTCGAGAATGTTTTGTGGCGTCGGTTAATCTATCGACAAGCGTGTTCACCTGCTCATCATTGCTGGCCTTAGCCAAACTCGCCATCACCGCTACAATATTTAGCCGTTTTCCATTAGCTTCGATCAGCACTCTTCCATTTTCATCCCACTCGCATTCTATCTGTGTGCCGTGACCATCTAGAGACCACTGACTGGAAAAGCTTACCCTTTTGTCAAGATCAGTTTCGATTGGAAGATAGCCCAGTTGTTCCATTGCACGCATTACAAGCAATAGACTGAACCGATCCATGCTTCGGCAAAGTTCCTGTGATTCCTTGTAAACATCTGAAGGGCTCTTTGAGTCGGCGTATCCTGTTTTTATCCACTCATTCCATATCTCTGCTACTCGACGATAGTGCTGATCGTTTGAAAGAATATTTGTTGTTCGTATTGTTGGTGCAACAAAGCACCTTCGTGGAACTTCCCGATAGAGCGTCGAGTCCATCAAGCCCATCACCCTGTACTTCAAACGCTCCAGATCAGCCAAAGTTGCTTCGGCTAAATCAAGAGTTTTACTTGCATCTAGTGATTTCCACCAAAGTTTGCTAATCCTTTGAGCCAGCTGATAACTGCAGCGCTGAAGTACCTCGCGCCGTCTTTTCAGTTCCTTTCCTTTCTTCTCTTCTTTGCTATATTCGGAATCCTCGTATCCCATCACCACGCGAAGTGTTCTAATTGCTTTTCGAACAGTTGCAATACGTTTGTTTAAATAGAGAACAAGGCCATCGATCAATCGGGCAGTGACCCGATTTTCATATATATCCACTTGATCGTACCGGATCTCAGAAAGTATCCGTTTTGGGAGAACACTTTTTAGCATTGGGCGTTCCCAGTCTTCTGTATGGGACGCAAGATAGGACGCTACATTGACAGGCAACCTACGAGCTTTGTTGATCGATACGCGTTCTACTTCTACATGTAAATGAGCCCTTGGTCTCATACAGACCGATTCCAGATGCCCAAAGTAGTTCACGGGCTTTGAGTCAATAAGCATTTTTTCTAAAGGATAGAGAACTACAACCTCTGACATGCCTGGAGTCAAAGGAACCACATCTGACCAGTCAAGCCAATTCGCTCCTCGATCTAATAGGCTTTGGAGGTGCTCACCCAATGCACGGATGCTTTCTGCTTCGTCTGGATCAATGATTTGACTTTGAGCAACGCCACCCTTAATTGTGTGTCCATCCGCAGCCAAATATTTCCAATTCCCTGAGGGATCAGGAATCAAAAAATCGCCATTACTTACAGGCACAGAATTCAGAAACACATTTTCATAAGAAATTTTTATCAGCCATCTTCCGATCAGTGTATGGTAGCTTTCAGGCGACTCTTCAAGCTTTCCAGATAGACGGTCAAAAAAGAGGTATTCCATCAGTGTTTCAGTCCTCTTTGTGACCAAGCCTATGCAGTTCTTTCTTGAGAAGAGCAATCGACTTCAGTGGTTCGGAACGTGCGTCCAGGACGTGCCAATTTCCTTGAATTTGATCGCGAAGTGCTAAAATGTCTTCAGGCCGAGTGTCATGTCGATCTCTAATTTTTCGAAGCAACTTGGTTGTGAGAATATGGTCAGTTGCCTCACCAAGGAGACCAGGGTCATTGCCACCGCATTCAATTACTACCGGCACGTAGTTTTCAATTTGTCGTTCCAGACGATTTCCCCAACCTACTCCAAAAAGATCAGCTAAAGTTTCGCCCAGATGCTCGTCCAAAAATTTGTAAGAGTGACGTGCCGCATCGCTATGTTTTACAATCGCCTTGGTAAAAGCTTCCTGCAATGCCGCGAGGCTAACAGGATGTGAGGGTTGATAATTATTAGTTGGAAACTCATCTCTATGTCGCGGTAGCTCCATAACATGCGCACGATCATAGGTTTTATCAGCGAAATCCTTTGTTGTTTCGTCATGATTCGCCGTACCGATAAACCACACATTGAGCGGGATTAGAATTTCTTCACCTTTATACTTCTGCATTTGGATAGGGGCATTCGCTATATTTTTACTATTTAATGCGATAAGCCGCTTCCGGGGATCCGGCTCCTCAAGTGCGGAAAGGAAATCAGCAAAGTACTGCTCAAGATGGGAAAGATTTACTTCATCTAACACGATAATAAACGGAATATCATGATGGAAAGGACATCCTGCACGATACAGCGCCTTCAGAAGCGGCTGCTCAGAGTATCTCCGCTCAAATGTATTGTAATGCCCAATTAAATCTTGCTTGTCTCGCCAACCGGCCTGAACGGCGATTTTTTCGTGTCCAGCACCAATTGCACGGGCGAATGCTCTCGGCAAGCTTGTTTTTCCCGTGCCACTGATCCCTTGTAACAGGTGAAGCCTACTCATTGAAAGCCCTGCAATGAAGCTTCTAACATCTGGAAGTGAGTAGAAAAGCCTTTTCTGGGTCTCGGGATCTGGGTCAGACATACGATCACGCACATACTCTGTAAAAGCCTTGAGGCTCTTAATTGTATCGACCGTAGGTTGGGAGGATTGAAGCGAAGAATCGCCATCCATTTGCGAGCACGATTCGAAGGGACTCTCATTACTTTCCCCACGAACCAACTCGTTCACTTTTCTGATTTCATCTTGGAGTGCAGTAGTGAGGAGTTCGTTACTCGCTTCCAGAGCCGCCTTGTGGTTTCGGAGTGCTTCTAAGTCGGTCACGGCGATTCTTCTAAGGGCTACATCTTGTCTAAGTTCGGCGCACTCGCCAAGCAGTTGGATTCGTTCTGATTGCCACGTCTCGCGTTGCCGCTCAAGATCGGCAAGACGCTGCATTGCTTCCGCACCTGGACGAGAATCCCGTTCCGTTCGTAATTTATCGCACTCCAATTTAAGTTTGCGTAACTCTTTCAGTACATCACTTGGAGATCGTCCTTCAAACTGGACTGTTGCCTCGTCAAATGAGGCCAATTCTTGATCGAGATATCTGTTTCTGTTTTGCGCTGCTTCCAACCTTTCTTTGAGCGCAACAATTTCAGCGTTCTTTTCCTCTATTTGCGCAGCAGCGTGTCGTTCGACGCGCTCTTTAAAGGTCGCCTTCTCTTCGTCGAGAAGTTCACGGTCTACCTTGATGGAGCTATCTTCTTGACGCAGACGGGACTCATCCTTTTTGATTTGGGATTGCTGCTTCTCTAATTTTTCTCTTTCTTCTTGGATTGCATCGAGTGCGGCTTTCTTCTCCTTTTCAAGCTCCTGATCGAATTTGACTCGTTTGCCTGCCAATTCATTTTCAAGGTCGGCGCGATGTCCCTGAAGTTCCTTTTCCCAACCTGCTCGTTCCTCAGCGATGCGCGTTCGGTGGGCTGAAAACTCACTTCGGAGTTGCTCAGCCTCTTTTTCAAGTTCTTCCAAAGATTTACGATTACGTCGCGCAAATCCAGCATCAGCGTCGTTCTCTCGTTGAACAATGGCCTCCTCTCTGGCGAGTAGCTCATCCTCCAGTCTTTTGTGAGTCTTCTTCGTGTTCTCGAAAGTACTACGCTCTTTCTGAAGTTCGGTAGTTTGAGCCTTTAGATCGTCACGCGCCGTATCCAATTCAGCCTTTTTTTTCTCACATTCTTTTGACGCTTCCTTCGCTTTTTCTTCTTCCTGTTGCAGTCGCAGTCGCTGAACGTCTAAAAGAGCGAGCGCTTCGTTCCCTTTGCGGATCAAATCATCGATTTTTAAATTTTGATCAGGTGCTGAAATTGTTTCAATTGCTTTAAGATCGGCCTCGGTCATATTCGCTGAGGCCGCTGAACTTAACTCCTCGATTTGTTTTGAAATCGTCGAGGTGGTTGTTGCCGTAGGCGTTTTGGCTGCCGCCCCTGGTTGCGGCTGCTTAGCCTGCTTATTTGGCTTCTGTTTCGATTGCTTGTTCTTCCTAGACATTTTCAAGCCCTTTTTCGTGGTCGACGGTTTGGGATTTGTGTTGTCCAAAGCCAGTAATGGCCGACAAAATTGAATATGTAAGGTCTACTGTTCGTTGAAAGTCTTCGTAAGATACATGAAATTTGTTCTTGCTTGAGTGGCCTCCCCAACCGCCGACCATCGCAACTTGATCTAGGTCCGTTAGGATAGTTGGATAGATAGTCGCCACTTGTCGCAATGGATGGTCAATGTTCTGGTGTGCGCTGAGAACAAGCGCCATTAATAGGGGACGAAGCCTCCAATGTTCCTGTTCTCCATGCTCGGCGACGGATCGTATGTGCCCTGGGCGTACATTCAGTAATGAATCAGGAATTCGCCCCCCAAATCCAACGTCACCGAAGGCCGTTTCGTAGATTGCTTTCAGTAGTTCTTTATCTTGTTGTTGGGCCAAATATTGCTTTCCAGTTCGACGATTATATCGATTAACGTACACACGTTTCCAAACGTCGCCGAGTGGATATTTTTCTGTATAAGCACCAAAACTCGCTTCGAGGGCGGCACTGCATAAACGTAGAGCATGTTTAAATTTCGATTCGGGACAGTCTTGACCAAGAAGAAGTACCTCTTGGTTTGCAAACTCCATATCCGTTATCTGATCAAAAGCACTGAAAGATCGAATGTTTACGGTCATGCGCCTTTCGACCTCAAGCCTTGCCATTACGCGCAGTTGGTCTATCCAGCGTTTCTGCTCCTCCAATCCATCATAAACTCCGCGACCGACCATTCGGTTAACGACATCGTAGAGCGAGGGCATGGTTTGCATGATTTGTTCGACCTTACGTCTTAGTCGAACACTAATTCCTAAGCCAAAGGGATCGCAGGCATACCAATCTGTGTCTCCCGATGAGTCAGCAGGCAAATAGAGATAGGTCATTAAAAAGACAGGAGTTGGTTCTTCTTCTATGAAAGCTACACGCACAAAATGGGCATGCGAAATGGTACTTTGAGAATAGTCAATTCCATCGTCCGGATCTGCTAAGTTATCTCTGAAACGTAAGCCTTTTCGGTGACCCGAGATCGCCGCTACAACGGATGCTGGTGTTGGACGGCCAGGCAATGGAGTATTGCCCGGCAATACCATGAACGCACCTTGCCGTTTGAGACCGCCTTTTGTGCCAAGGAGAAGCTTGGGAAAATCACTTTCGTCAAATTCTAGTTCACAGTAATCCAGGCGTTCAACAAACCGGGGCCACAAGTCCCCATTCCACGGATCTTGAAATACATATCCTGTTACCATGTCATGGGCTTCGATTGAATCTTCAGATAGGACTTTTAATCCTTGGCTGGTCGGCTGACCATTCGAATCTACATATTCAAGTTCGGTCAATTCAACTAGGATAAATGCAGCCAAATCAGTATGAATAGAGAGTTTTATTCCGATAGGTTCAGCCTCAACCATTCCTGCGCGGCACAAACCTAGCACAGCCCTTTGGAACATATTTAGTTTACGCTCTCTAATGCGGGGAGCGACAATTCGATATGCCCACGCTGGCCAGAGAATATACTCCCATGAAGCGTTCCGCATGTGCTCCCTAGGGCGTCTGGGCGCGAAATTAAGTACAGGCTTTTCAGGCGTGAAGTTGAACGCCATACTCACCTCCGCATAATTCACGAAATCGTACCAACCCTGGAATAACTTTCGAGGCAGCTTCCGGCTGGAGCATCCCTGAATCGCCGACGACAACTAGAAGCCTTTGTTGGCGGCTCATCGCGACGCAAAGCCGGTTTTCCAACATCAGGTGACCGTATTTCCTGCGAAGTATTTTCTCGTCTTTGGAGTCCATATTATTGGACCTCGTCATTGACAGGAACACGACATCAAATTCCTTTCCTTGGAAAGCATCGACAGAGCCTACACGCAGCCTTTCCTTCAACTTACCCGATAGGTCTCTGGTATCCCTCCAAGCTTCGGCTATGCGAAATGCGCCCTCCTCATTTTGCTCAGTGAGTCCAAGGGATTGCATCTGCTGAAGAAGTTCCTGAACCTGCGCTGAATAAAAAGTGATCACTCCAACACTGAAATCTGGTCGCTCTGTGAGAACGCGATAGGCTTCTTTCGCGATCCACTTGGCTTCCGCCGGACGCCTCTTACTCTGTCGACCGCTTTCTTTTCCGCGATCCAATGGGACGTCTACCCATGCAGCAACAGCAAAACGCTTTTCTTTCTGCCGCCCACTCTCCTCTTGATTCTCTAATATTTCGTATCTTTCCAGGTCGTGGGAAAACTCAGATGGGTCACGTCCTGATTCAAAGGCTTCGCCATGCGGTCGGTAGAATGTATCGCTGACAAATGATCCCAAAATTGGATGCATACGATACTGTTTATCTAGTGTTACTGTCCGTTTAATTCCATCCGTGTTTTCACGCTCGCGCATAGCAATAAATAGGCGTTCAAATAAGCTCTTCCGAAGCATCTCCTCCGTTTTTGCTTCAACGTTTTTGTCTAACTCGCGTTCTATTTCGTGTTCGAGAATGTGAGGAAGTTGGCGGTGGTCACCAACAAGAATTATCCTCCGTTCAGCAAGTGCCATTGGAATAAAAAGATCAAGCGGGTTGGCCCTCGCGGCTTCATCAACGACGACTGTTTCGAACACCGGCCATTTATTTGTAGCGTCATCCAATCCTTTGTGGGTACACATCTGATATCCAACGGCCTGTTGACAAGTTGCAGCAAGAACGACCGTGTATCTTTCGACGGCGTCTCTTGTCCCACGCTGATCCATTTCAAGGTCGTCACGGTAGTCATACAGAACAGAATCTACACCACCCTTGGAGCCACGCACTCGTTCACGAAGGGCATCTATAACCGATCCAAACGCTGCTTCGACATCTGCATTAACTAACGGAGCATTCGTCGGACGTTCATCCGGTAGCAACCGGTCGATCAGTTCCGTTTGGAGCACACGTAGCTGGTTGAACATGTCTGCCCCATGTTCTACGTCATACTTGGAAGCTTGGTCGAGAAGATCGTATTCGTTCCTTGACAGCAATCCGAGACTATCGAGCCTACGAAGAGCTTTTAGTGCTTGAGTTGGACCATCATCAGAAAAAGATACTTTGTCGACTCTCAAGCTCCGAACAGCTTTCATTGCTAGTTCGCGCTTGTCACCATGCTCGTCGACCAGTCGCCCATGGCGGAAGGTCTGTTCAAGTCTCAAGAGATCATCGGATAGTTGTCCGGGAATATAAGGGGATGTCATTTCTCGGACTTCCTGAAGGAGCCGAGCAACATCTTCGGATCGGGAGGGCGATTGCAGGTAACCGATAGTTATGTCCCGGCATCTGCGAAGAACAGCAGTTATCGGTGTTTCTGCAATCTCGGAAAGTTGTGCGCTTACCGCTTCAATTCTATCCTGTCGCCATCTTTCAAATCCGTCCGCATCTTCCGCTTCCCCTCTTTTTCTTCCAATTTTTGTCGCTGGAAGCCCGAACACTTGTGTTGCACTTGCCACGTTTTCGACTGCATCATGCTGGTAACTTGTCAGCAATGATCTACCGGCAACACTTTCGGAATCACCTGCGATGTCGGGGTCAGACAATCTGGCCTGGAGCGCGGCTATTGTGCGTGTTTTACCTGTTCCTGGGGGACCTTGAATTAGAGCTATATCTGGTGTGTTCAGTGCGACTCGAAGAGCTTCAATCTGTCTATCCGTCGGCTCTCCTCCAAAGGCCTTTTTTGCAGCTGAAGAAAGAGGGTGTGCCTTTTTACGGCGTCGTTCCGGGACAACCTTGCCTTCGATTAAAAGTCCAAGTTGTGGCATTGGACATTCAGCCGAGGCGATCAGCGATTGGGCTTTTTCGCGTCTATCAAGGCGTTTTCGATCTCCACTGAGGCTGACAAACAGAACACCGCTACTTGGAGCATTTATATCCTCTTCTCCGATATTGAAAGGAGGGCGGATATCCAAAGTTCCTTTGTATCGATCATAACCGACGCATTCTCCCGCAAAGATTCGTTTGCGAGACCTGCTTTGGTTATCGTCGGTTTCGGTTTCTCCCCTATCATCGTTGAGTTCACTGGGAGGTTTTTCTGCCGCTTCTAAATCAACCGACTCGTTATCCTCCAAAATGCGAATGTGATCTTCTGATTCCTTTGCGCTATCCAGTGTAAAACGCCATCGACCGTCAGCGAGTTGACGGCATTCTTTGTACCGCAGCCATCCGAACTCCCGCGCACGGCGGAGAATGCTTTGTCGCTCAATTTGGTTGTACTCTCTCCAAATCCTCATGTAGCTACCAGCATCCTCAACCAAGCGGTCTAACTGTGTGCGTGCTGCGCCTCTAAATCGACCGGCAATTGTGTAGTCGACAAATCTAAACTGCCCCCTCACTAGAACCACCGGCCTTCGTTCGTCATTGTTTATAGGGCGTCTAGCCTCAACGATTCGAATCACCTGCAACTTATCGTTCTGGTCGCGAGCTATGTCGACTGCGACACTTTTTCCGTAAAGTCGAAATCCATTAATATTCTGAGACTGAAAAGATGGGCTACCGGATAAAAAAATTCGATTAGTACCACCAGGATCAGAAAGTAAAAACTTTTCTGAAAGCCAATCAATCGCGTCCGAAATCGATATCAAAGATTTTCGTTTATTTCGCATGGCATCAAGCGTCTTCTCATCAATGCCAAAATCGATCACATCTGGCCAAATATTTTCTGAAGGAAATTCTCGAATCTCAATCAAAACCGATGAGGGCTGCCTGCTCCCCGACGGTTCCACCGCTGTTACCCACACAATTCTTGGAAGGTTTCGAGAAGTTGTGTTGTCTAAAATAGTCTGGTTATGATCATCTACACCAATGACATCCCAAGCGCTTTCCCCCGCTCGCAAAACTACGGTGTCGCCAACTTCTGAAGTAAATATGCTGACTTCATCCAGCGGCCTGATCTCTCCTGAAAAAGCTTTTTCATGCAAAGGCCTTATTTCAACATTTGTAGTCTCGCCGAATTCTACGTCGCTGATCCTCATGCACCATCTCCTTTGCGGAGCTCAAACGATACAACTCTATGTAAAGTGCTCTCATCTCCGAAATGAAGCCGCCATGATTCTTGACGTTCAACAATTCGAAGAGCCTTTTCGCGTTGATCAATTTCGGTCTTCTGCTTTCCAGATGGCGAGATCAGCACGTAAGTATTTCCGTCGAGGCTTTTTAGTTTTATTCGATCCCCGGAAAGAGTCACGGACACAACTGGTTCGTTTACCAGACCGGAAGTTATTCCGAATGCTAACCGCCTTGTAATCAGAAAAGTCTGCCCATCTGAAACAGCGCCATGTCCCACGAGGACTGGTTGACTTTTCTCTGCTTTTGGCTTGGTCAGAACACCTCCTTCGGGTCCAAAATGAGGGTCCCAAAGATGAAAAACAGCCGTTGCAAAATCTGGGCGAGTAGCGCCGCACCCCCAAGGGCACTGAGGTTGTGTGAAGAAATACGATGCTGAACAACTGGGGCAAGTGATTGTCGCGTCTGCAGCGGCATATAATCGCTCCATCCACTCGGTGATGCTTGGCCTAGCTTTTGGATCGACACGCCCCGAGCAAAACGTCTGAGCGAAGGTTTCAACAAGACGAGAGGATAAAATCCAATGACGAGGAATTCCGAAATGAGCCCGATTACGGTCATCATCTGGATCGTCTATCCACGGTAATAGCCCAGCAAACGCCTGCTCTTCTAAATCTGGTTCGCCATTATCTACCATGTTACCTATGAAGGGATGCGCTAGAGTCAAACAGTGAAACGCCAGAACAGCAAAGGCATAGACATCCGTTAGAGTCGTGACCCCAGATTTTCCTGCAACTAGCTCGGGGGCACCATAACCAGGTGTGAATACTCCGTGCCTTTCCTTTCGTGGTGTTGACTCGTATTGTAGATTGTCCGTATCGATCAACCAAACCTCATGGGCCTCGCAGTCTTTGGAGATAAATATGTTCGCTAATGAAGGATCAGAGTATGCAAGGCCCTTCGCGTGAAGCTGGGCGAGGAGATTTGCTGTTCTCCCAAGAAGAAGCAACCGGCGTCGCAGACCGCCACTACTGATATACCATTCTTTCGATGGAGAGATGCCTTTTGGGGGGAACACGATAGCCTTCAAAGGAATCATTCCGGTAAGTAATTCCATTACATAGCCGGTATAAGGTGGCCGTAACATTTCCAGTGGTTTTGCCAATGCTAATTCCTGCAGCGGCAGACGTCGCACATGCATAAGTTGATTTCTTAGCTTCTCCCGATTGATCTGGTTCCCTCCAGCGATGAGTTTCACTGCCAAGCGGCCACCTTTTACGGCATACACAGCACCTTGGCCACCGCGACCAAGAACCCCAATCAGGTCGTATCGGACACCATTGCTATCGACGACGGTGCGTATTTTGCTCAAACCATCTCCTCCAAAACCAGCGCTGGAGAACTCATCACAGCCAAAGTTTTATCATCCAAGTGTTTTGGGGTAGGCCATGCCCGTAATTCTTTGGCAAGCTGACGCCAGCGCGCTATTGGTTTTAATGTGAGAAAGGACTCCAGGAGCCATAGACAGAACGCATCTAACTTTTCAGGTAACAGATCATCCGCAACGCCATCGGTCGCAAGAACAGCAAATCGGGCGGAATCAGAAGGTGGGAGTTGAGTGAGTCGCCAAGCCTTGATTCCAGAGGTGGTTCCCAACCCTTGCGTTTCGTTGCCAAATCCAGTATCGCGTGGTCCAATGACTTCAATAATCGAATCATGCCCAGTCTTCACGAGTGCTAGACCATCGCCTATCCCGCCTACAATCCATTTTCCCTTGTTAAGAGCAAGTGCGAATAGACAAGTTGTTGCAGCATCCTCGGGGCTGAATGGATGGATGCGAAGAAGCCATAAAACCTCAATGAGTTGAATCAGATAGGTCAAAGGTGCGTCGTCAACTTTTGCCCATCTTGTAACAGCCTCTCGTGTTGCTGCACATGCTGCTTCAGCGCCGAGTTTGGATTTAGGCCTTGATCCCATTCCATCGCAAACCACCACGAGTGAACCAAAAGAACCATGCGCTCGAAGCCAAGAATCTTCGTTAGCCGTTCCTTCGTGCTTATGCAGCGGGCCTCGGACAGAAGCACCGAAACTTATAGTGGTTTGCTTCATTAGAAATCCCTAGAAATCAAAGTCGTCGAAATCAGTCGGCTCTGCGATCACAACACTATTCGGATTGGCACTTCGAGACCTGCTTGTGACGCTCATGGTTACCCAACGGAAAAATTTCTTTATCTCGCGAGCCTCGTGAGCCTCAAAAACTCGTGTTTGGTTGTCTCCCAGGAAGGCTTGCAAGGTTTCCTTGTTTGCGTCCTCGCCAATTCCCATCGCAAAACGGGCTGCTTTCGATGCGCGGTCTGAAGAAAGCAGCATTGATAGGGGGGGCTGCCAATCGTCAGTAGGTGCGCCATCAGATATTAAAACGATTGTTGGGCGATAAGCGCGACTCGGAATCACATCCCGATCCTCAATGAGTTGCTTTGTAATCGTAAAAGCCTCACCCATGGGTGTGTGTCCCACAGCCGCCATCGATTCCCAGGAAACAGATGAAGCGGACTCGAGCGGTTTATGCAACTTTGCACCTTCGCCACCGAAGGTAATGACAGCAACGTGTATTTCAGCCCTTGTATCGTCTTCTTCTGCAAAGGTTGTAATCATTTCGGAGACAGCATCATTGAGAATGTCGATCTTTCCATTAACCGACATGCTGCCGCTGACATCTGCAAGGATTATCACTGGCAGTGGTCTCGCTGTAGCCATAGTAAATTCCTCAAGCTTACTCATCTTCTCTCCTATAGGACCCGAGTTTTTCAAACCGGTACCTGACGGGTCTTTGTTATCCGGAACAGTGTTGCCTTTCTTCAGAGCGCCATATTTCGCGCTTACTTGACGGCTCAAAATATCTTCGCGGAAACTTGCCCAGCCCATTTCTCTCCTCCCTCAGTTCGACCACTGGCGATACGGGCGACGTTTGCTCGGTCGAAGTCCCCGAAAATCCCTGTTTCGATATGCGGTGAGAATTTTGCCGTCGGTCGAACAAACCACCTGGACACCCTCGAAACCCGAAAGATCGACGCCGTGGTGCTTTGCGGACTCCACTTCCTTGCGACCGATGGCATGAATCGAAGCCCCGCGAGTGTGAACAACGCGACCATAATCCAAAGCGGCGCGAATCGCGTTCCTCGGAAGGTTTCGTTCCCTCATGCGCTGTTGCGCATGTTGAGACAGGTCGAGTTGGCCAACAGGGATTTCGCCTACGAGAGTTACTATGTTTTGCATCCGACGGCTCCTTTGATTCCTTGGCAGGTTCATTCCCGCCAATCTCTGCCATCGGATAAAGCGAACTTCGTGCCAAAATCGTGCGGCCCGAGAATGCGGAGTCCATAACTATTGAATATGGCTTGCAAAACATCGCGTCGGACCGCTTTATGGCCTTCATCTAAACTCCTGATATGCGCTAATATTCGGAAGCATTCTTCCGCCGCACGGCGGTATTCCCCGTCTTCTGATTTGCCCATTCGCGTATGGTGCGATCAGAGACGTCGCACAACTCGTTGACCGGAACTCCCCTTTGTTTCGCAACGCGACGAATTTCTTCCGCAAGGAAACGTCTTAAATCCTGTTCGGTTTGTTTGGTCGGAATCCTTCCAACTTTGTCGAACAAAGCGTCCAGTGGAGTCGCTTGTGAAAATGCGTGTGCGACAGCTTGCGCAGGATTCATCTCAAGGGGTGTCCGATCCAGTTCGGTACTTAAAGCAAGCAACCCATATTCGACCGACTCATAAGGATCGAGAGGTACATGCGGATCACTTCGGGCTGCAAGAATGCGGTATGCAATCCGAAAAAGATCGCGGATGTTTCCAGGCAGCAAGTGCTCCTTCAAAGCGTTCACAACTCGACGATGATGTTCGCTGCCAAGTGTTGCGCGTTTCTTCGCAACTTTCGATCTAGCGCTTGCAAGCCTATAGGCTGTCTCCCAAAGCCAGGATAATTCTTCTCGAATCTCGCGAAGTGGAGGAAGCCGCAATGTTACAAGGCTGATCCTGTCAAGAAAATCGGGATCGAGACGACTCTTCAATTCGTCCACATCCAGGTTTGTCGCAGTCAGTAGGCGAAAGTCACTACTTCGTGGTTTGTCGCCGCCAAGAGGCAGGTACTGCTTTTCTTCGAGAGCCTTGATTAACAATCGCTGCAAATCACGACTGACGTCTCCCACTTCATCCAGAAAAAGGGTATCTCCATTTGCTGCCGAAAGAAGGCCTTCTTTGTCCTGGGTTGCTCCAGTAAAGGCACCCTTTTTATAGCCGAACAATTCGGCTCGCATTGTCTCCGGACTGTATTGTCCACACGCAACAGCGGGCCAATGATCGTCTTGGGTTTCCTGTCGAAAAGGGCTGTGAAGCCTGATCCAGTTGGCGAGGGTTGTTTTTCCTGTGCCTCGTTCGCCAAGCAGAAGAATCGGGACATTCAGATGAGCGAATCGACGGGCTTCAATAAAGAGGTTGCGCATTCGCTCGGTTTGAAATTTTCCAGGATCCCATTCTACCCTCTGGTCCTCGGAAGACACATGGACCGGCCTGGAGGATTTATACACCTTGTAAAAAGTGTCTATTCCCAATTCTACCGGCACAACAGCAGGTCGCCCGCGACGTTCATTTTTCCGATACGACTTCACCAAATGGAAAGGTGGTTCAAAGAAACCAGTTTCAGCCATGAGAACCCAAATCGTCTGCATAGATGGAGTGCCGGGGCTGATGTGAATGAGGAACTCTCGCCCAGCAAAGCGACGCCGAAGCTCCGGCATCTTGTCCTGGAGAAACTCAAAGATGCCTTGATGATCGGTCGGATCATCTCCTGCCCAAGGCTCAAAGTGTATTCGTAGGTTCGGGTCTCTCTTTTTTAGCTCAGTGGTCGTTTCTTCAACGGCATCAGATTCACGAGCGTGTCCTGTCTTTTCAGATTTCCGATGGAGGAAAATGATCTCTTTTATTTTCCCTTTGTACTCTGACTCATCATCGAATAGCAGTGTCAGTGTCGGACCAGGTATTGGCTCGCCGTTTTCCAGACGATAGGTGCTTTTGCCACGTTCTCGTTCAAAGGGATCATTGTTGACCGCGATCCAAGACAGAAGAATTGGATTTGTGGCTAGTGAACTTTGGCTCATGCTTTCGGTCCACCTCGAAGAAGAGTCAAAGCTTCCATAACCTCACGGCCATTCGCCGCTATTATTTCCATAAGTTCCTTGGGAGTCCGGGTATCAATCACTGGCTTTTTGTTCGGGTTGACGGCCTGAAGATCGTAGACTCCATTTTCGATCTCCTTTGCTTTTAATGATAGTTCTTTGGATTCTCTAATGAGTTCTTTTACTTTGCTGTCTGCATCTGCAATTGCTGCTTCATCAAGTGGTTTTGACTTTTTGAGTTTTTTGATTTGCTCATGTAACTGTGCTGCATGTTGGTTTCTAATTATCGCTTTTTCCTTGAAAGGACGGGCTTCTTCACTGGCAAGCTTTTTTCTTTCTTCAAGATCAATTGTCCATGAGAATTCGCTTTCAGATCTGCTAGGTAAAAGGCCAAAAAATCCTTCGAAATGTTGTAGGGTCAGTGGTTTCTTTTTCCCAACATTCACGTCGCTTAAATCGTAGTACCATATTTTTCGAGTCGGTTGACCTTTTGAAAAAAATAAGAGATTTGTTTTTACGCCAGCACCGGCTGAAGAAAACACACGAGGAGGAAGGCTAACGATGCACCATAGATCACAATCATCTAGTAGCTTTCGTTTGGTTTTGACGAAGGCTTCTTGATCGATCCTAAAAACAAACCCATCATCAACGACGATACCACAACGCCCTCCGTTTCTGAGGGATCTTATAACATGCTGCATGAACAGTACTTGCGTAGACCTAGTCTTATAGTCAAAGTTAGTCTGTGCTTCTTTTCCTTCCTTTCCTCCAAAAGGTGGATTTGTAAGGATAACATCATAGTTCTGCGGTGCCTTTTCAAATAATCCACCATAAATTTCTTGTCCAGTGAGCGTATTTCCATGCCAAAGATTTGGCTTGTCAATGCCATGTAAAACAAGATTGGCCAGAGCCATAGGGTACACTAGGTTCTCTTTTTCCCTTCCCCAAAATGTATGGTGTTTGAGCGTGTCCAATTGCGCCGCTAATACTTCTTTACCAAGTTTACTTGTTATATATTCGTAACTCTGTGCTAGGAATCCACCCGTTCCACATCCTGGGTCATATATTGTTTCATCCAATTCAGGATCAATAACTTGCACCATTGCTTTAATAACCTGGCGCGGAGTAAAAAATTGTCCTCCATCGTTTCCTTTTTCGCCCATTTTAAGTAAAAGGCCTTCATAAACTTGAGAAAGTGTAAATACATGAGTAGGGTCGATTGCCTCTGCACTTAATTGATGAACCTTATCCAGCACATCTAAAAAGTTTCGTTCTGTATCAATTCTAACCCTCTCCACACCTGATATAATTTCGCTAATGACTTTTTGACGCGGAGTTGCATCAGGACGGTTTTTCAGATTTTTAAGGATAGGTAGCAACTCCATGTTCACGAAATTAAAAAATGAGTTTTGAGGAGCATCCTGTAGTTCCGCACGTTTATTGTTTTGAAAAGATGTCAAAAGATTTGGAGGCGCTGCCCAATCACGCCAGCGATAGGGGGAATCCAATGATGGATTGTATTTAACACTTAGAGCCTCAGCTTCATGTTGTTCTCGTTCCTCCATCTCATCTAGGATTCTTAAAAAGAGAATCCAGGTTAACTCAGGAACGTACTGCATAGCTCCAGCACAATTACCACGCCTCATGATGTCGCAGATACTCTTTATTGCCTGGTCCACGGACGCCTGAGTTGTATGCTGCTTTCCGTTTCCGTTTTTCTTCTTTGTTGCTTTCCCCTTCGCCATTTATTGTTCGCCTTTCTCGATTGCTGCTCGGATTATTGCACCTGGAAGTGATTGAAGGGCCTCTAACTGGTTTTGAGCAGCATTTATAGCTTTCTCCGCAATTTCCATCTGTTCGATCAACCGCTCCTGATCCGGACGCGGTGCATACGGAAACTGCATCCTCAGAATGTGCGCGGGCCTTATAGCAGCGTAGTTCAAAGACCCCCTCACTGAATTTTCGATGCTCTTGGTGACAAAGCCAACTTTAATAAATGCATCAATGAACTTCGGCAGGAGTAGTGCCGAGTTGATTTCAAAAGTGAAATAGTGACTGCTGACTATTGCTCCTGCCAGCGATGGGGGCACAATACCAAATCCTCCCATTTTTGCATCGATCTCAGCAACGAGGAAGTCGTTTGGCTGAATAACTTTTTGTTGTTTTGTCTTGATCTCATAGCCTTTTACTGTATCTCGAGCTACTATACCTCGACCATGTAGTTGAACAGTGACGCGCTGATATTCTTTTTCATCAGATATTGTAATGAATTCTTTCCTGTGTGTGAGCGCTTTTGAAAGAAACGCCCAATTCCAGCCATTCGGGACAGGGAAAGGATCACCGAAAGATGCAAACGCCAATTGCTCGATTTTACCATTTTTACTCATGCAGCAAACATCCTCGTCTTGGTTTCACGAAGAAGCTCCGATGGCGTTCCGGCCGATTGAAGAGCAGCAAGACCGCCAGCTGCCTTGACTTCCGGTGTTTGGAATATTTGTGGATTCTCCAAACCATCAGTGCCACCTCGTTCGAATTGACTGGCGATAGCGCGGATAGTGGCAGCGGCTTTGCCAGGAAGCGTATCGATCCAGTCTTCATGTTTGTAGGTAAAGGCCAAAGTACGGTCATGGCGTGTGCGGGGTCTCATCCCCCAGCCAAGTTCGGCCAGCACATCATATAGATCGTAGTCATCCTTCTCATCTACTAATCGAATGACCGTAGGCGAATAACCGGAAGTTACCAATGCGTTTATCAATTCCTGCCGGGAGGGCGGATCGATCCAGCGAGTTCGGAAATCGTCCAATGTGTGCACTTCATGGACCAGTCGTTCGGCAAGGCGGGCTTTGTATTCTTCAATTGGAACGGGCATGGCTCGACCGTCCACATCGGCAACGATGAATCGACCGGCGTCTGTGATGTGAACATCGAATCCCTCAACACTGATTGTTGGCTCTGGAGGTGTCGGAGGCGCGGGTGGTCTTTCTTCTCCCGGAGTTGATGGCGCCTTGGTGATAAAGCCCTCTCCGAAAAGACGAGTTGCGTCTGTGTAATCGTAAACCCTAAACATCAGCTTGTTTGTAGGAGTGTCGATGCGCGTACCCCGCCCGACCATCTGATAGAAGCTGATAGGGCTTTTAAGGTATTTGAAAAAGACGATGTTCCGCACACATGGTACGTCAACACCCGTGGTCAATAAGTCCACCGTCGTAGCGATGAAATGACTGCGAGAAGATGCCCGCAGATCCGGAAGTTGGTCATTGCCGTCACTTTCAGCGGTGCATTTGAAGGCAAACCATTCCAGTCGATCCTTGCCATTGTCGGCGCACCATTTAGCGTAAAGGTTGTTCAAACAGACAGCCACATCATCGGCGTGGCGGTCGCGAGCGCAGAAAATGATGGTCTTTTGCTCGGGGCCTCCGGTTTCCAGAAGGTAGTTGAAAAGGTCCTGGCACATGGCAAGCACGCGGTCGGGCAGAAGAATTCGGTCTTCAAACTGGTATCGCTCATAAAGTTCGTCGATCTGTTCAGGGGTAAGCGGCAGACCGGTGATGGCATCGACCGGATTTCGAGCGATGATCTCTTCTTTAGTTATGCCAGTGTCGTCAAGGTTGACCCGGCCCTTTTGGATTTCACAGGCAGCGAGGTAGCCGTCTTCGATTGCCTGGGCGATATCATATTCATAAGCCGGTTCACCGAAGTAAGCGATGTTGTTGGCTGTTATTTCGGCGTCTTGTATAGCTTCAGCTGTCTCTTCCTTGCACTCGATCTGGCGCGGTGTGGCAGTCAGGCCGATTTGGACAGCGTTGCGGTTCCGTGTGAGCACCTGAGACCATTTACCCCAGGCGGAACGATGGCATTCGTCGATAACGATGTGGCTGAAATAATCTTCGGGGTAAAAAGTGGTCAGGAAGTTGGCGTCGCCGTTTTCGTTCTCCACTCCCAATGTTTGGTAGGTGGCAATATGGATGCGGGCGTTCTTCGCATTGTTCGTGCCGTCGGACTTTCTGAAAACCTCAGCTGCATCAGAACCAAAAACGTTCTGGAAAGCCTTGAGCGCCTGCGTTCGAAGTTCGTCGCGGTCGCAAACGAATAAGGCACGAGTAAGTTGTCCTGCATCGGAGATTCGCTTGAGTAAATTAACGGCAATAAAGGTCTTGCCAGCGCCGGTGGCTAAAGAAAGCAGTGCTCTTTTGGACTGACTTCCCGTCTCGCATTTTGCGACCTTTTCCATGACGGCTCGGATGGCGGCGTCTTGATAGTAACGACGTGTTCCTTCGCCTCCGGGATACTGCTGGAGCAGTGGTCGGGCGGCGGGCGATTCGAGTGTGAATCCCATTCCTTTCTCATATCGTGTCCGAAGCTCGGCGGGAGTCGGAAACTCGGCAAGGGGCTTGGGTGAGGAAGTCAGGCCAGAAAAGCAATCGAACTCAACAAACTGATGGCCGTTAGATGAGAAAACGAAGCGAACATTTAAGCGCCGACATTCGGCATACCCTTTGGCCTGGGTTAAGCCGTGTCCTGGTGGTAGGCTTTCTTTTTTTGCCTCAATGAGCGCCAGCGCAACTGGTTGGGTATCGACGTTGACCTTGACCCGCAAAACATAGTCGATCTTCCCACGAGAGCGACGGCGTGCTTTGCCGTTGATGATTTCGACAGTTCCCGCAGTCTCTTCGCGGCGAATCAGGTCCTCTGTCCAACCACGCTTGTGGATAGCAGGGTCAATGAGTTTTGCTCTGGTATCCGCTTCGTTGTAACCAGCCATGACCGCCCTCACTCGGCATCAGGGAAAAAATTGTTCAGGAGCTTTTCTCCGTCTTTTCCCATGCCCTGCAATAGTTCCTTGATTTTCTGAAGCGCCAGCGGCGATGGCTTCGCACGGTTGTTTTCCCACCGGTTGATCGTTGGAAAGGTCACGCCAAGCTTGGCCGCAAATTTTTCCTGAGTGAGCCCTGTCCGTTCGCGCAGTTCCCGCACGAGTCGGGCGCTGTCTCGTTGAAATGGCAAGAGTTTTCTCCCCTTCAGGGCAATAACGCTACCCAAGACACAAAATAAAAGTCGTGACTTATCAGATGATATATCGCACCCATAGAGGAGGGTCTGTCAAGTGGAATCGGTCTCTGGTGGGCAAAATAATGTCAGGAGCCGAAATTCAACCGCGCATTTTCTCGATCCACCCGTAGGCTGTGTAGCCAGGACAGGCTGGCTTGCCAAAGTCCGCGTGGCAGAAGAACCCGTCCGGTCCCAACCCCAGCGTCTCCATCAGGTGTTCCGCCAGAGCGAAAAACGCTTGCTCCTGTGCCGTTGTGGGGTCACCACCTGCGTGACCTGGCCCCGCGAAATCACCGACCAGCATGACGCCGATGGAGCGTGCGTTCTGCCCTTTGCAGTGCCAGACCACGTCGGTCAATTCGTTGCACTGGTAGATGGCCCCATCATCGTCAAGCACCCAGTGGTAGCAGATGTGGGGGCAGCCGCCAGCCGAGATGTGATTGCCGGGACTGATGTGGTAGTTGTTGATCCCATAGACGTCGCGGTTGCCGGACGTGTCCGCATGGCCGAGGCTCTGGTGGAGGATCACGCGGTCGATCCTTTCCAGGTTGCGCTTCTGCGGCCAGCGCGGACGACTCGGATTCCACGGCAAGCTCTCAACGAGCCTGATGATGTTCACCGCTCCCATCACGCGCTCTTCCGATCCACGACGGCGACTCGGATCTCGTTCAGCCGTTCGTGGACGTGCTCCTTGTCGGCCCGGTATGCGCAGCATTCCCCGTGATCGACTCGCTCGCGGATTTCGTCCAGGGATTCGGTGGTCTTTTCTTTCCAAGCCCGGTCGTTGCCCAGCATGATCTTGAGCAGTTCGTCATTTTTCTTCGTGATCCAGCGAATGAGGAATGTAAACATCGCGCCGTATCCGGCCATTGCTCCAGCGACGATTCCGACCATTTCAAGCAGATGACTTTCCATTCCGTTCTCCTTCACGCGATCCCGAGGATCGCCTTCTCGAAGTATTCGAGCATCAAGGTGGTTTTTTGTTCGGTGGTAAGGGTTGCCCATTCCCCGGATGTCGTAGCGCCGATCTGCTTTACCCGATCCTGGCGAACCAATTCCTCGGCGGAAACGGGCGTCACTTCACGGGGCACGACCACGAGTTCGCCGGTGCCGACGTCCCGCGTGATCCGCGCCGTGATCTTGTAGACGGCGCGATAGATCTCATCGCTCACCTGGATCACGTGCCAGCCCTCGGTGGATTCAGCGCCGATCCGGGCTTTTCCGAGGTCCAGCATCTCCTGGTCGGTCGGCATCTCGGCCGCAGGCCGCAGGCGCGTCCGGATCACCAAGTTGCCCGCGTCGTCGAATACAAATTTTACCGGCATGGTTTTGCCTCCTTACACGTAGCCGCCAAGATCGGGGCTTGCGAGAATCATCACGTAGAAGTTGGCGCGGCCTCCCTTGTAGGTGCTCGCGTCGAAGATGCCGTCCCAGGTCGCGTGGGCGTATGCAATCCACAGTTCGCCGTCGTAATCATCAGCGAGGATTCTCCACCCTTGCGCACCGCTATCCTGGCTGCCGCCGGGGATGTAAGCCATCGCAGCACCGCTGCCGGTCTCCTGGTCCGACCACCCCGTCTGGGAAAAATCGATGCCCAGTTCGGTGTAAACCTGGGACACGTTCATACGGAAGTTGCCGTAGGCCGTCCCGCCAGCTGTGGCGCCCCACGTTCCCTTGTCATTACCGTTCGGCATGAAATTGGGATCGTTGTAGAGCGAGTAGCGAGACGTGGAGAGGACCGTCAGGATGCGATCCCGGAAATCCGCGCTGCTGTCGATCTTTCGGTACTCGGCCAGGGTGCCGCTGGAAGTTGCACCGACAGATGTGCTGGCCGTGAAATAGACGTAATCGGCATTCACAGCATGGACGACGCGCTTGTATGTCTCGCTTTCGGTCAAATTCCAGAAGGTGACGATCATGTCCGGCTCGAAGACCGAGGCGAAGGTCGCGTCCACCATCCGGCAGTAACCGCGCGTCTGGCCGTCGTAGAAGGTAGTGCCGCACCCGGCGACCTTGCCGATGGCCAGCACGCCTTCCCATGCCATGCTGACGCCGCCCAGCATGGTCACGCCGGGATCGTAGTGGTCCTCGGCATGCCGGAAAATGTTGCGGCGGTCCGGCAGGCTGATCTTGTCCCGCTTGTCGGAAACCACCTCCACGTCGCTGGCCGTGGCTCGGCATTTGTAAAGATGGACGCCGTTCCAACCGGACTGGGACATGACCGAGTTGCCCAGGGTATTGATCGAGCAGTACCAGGTGCCTTCCGTTTCCATGCTGTCAGACCATTGATCGCCAACGGTCACCAGCTTGCCGTTGAGGAGCACCGTTCCGGCCGCAATGTGCAGGGACATGCCGTTGACGGACAAAACGTCGCAGCCGGTCAGCACGCCGTCGCCGTGGATGCGGTCGCGCATGTCGTTGATTTCGGTCTGGCGGTAGTACCGTGCGTCGTGGTCGCTGTTGGTGCCGCCGGTGTCCGGCATGTTGGTCAGGTCGGCATGGCTGATCTTCTCCTGCAGGGCGGCGGTCTTGATGGTGCCGTCGTTGTTGAGTGAAATGTCCAAACGCTCGTCGACCGACGCCTTGCTGCCCCTGGCGGCCTCAACCTCGTCCATCACGTCATCGAGAATCCCGACGCGGCGATAGGAGCCGTCGTTGTTGAGCGAAACGTCCAGGCGCACATCGAGACTGGCCGCCGAGCCGCGCGCCTGCTCCACTTCGTCCATCACCTGGTCGAGGAAGCCCACACGTTTGTAAGCGCCGTTTTCGCCAAGCGAGACGTCCAGCCGGGCATCGAGCGAAGCCATGCTGCCCCGCGCGGTGATGACCTCCTGCGCCAGGGTGACCAGTTCCGTGAAGCCGTCCGGCGTCAGTTCGGCGATGCGGGTCCAGGTGATCGGATCGCCGTCGGCCACGCCTCCCGGATGGATAAACACGCGCATACCCGCCGAGAGATTCAGCGCGGAAAACGGCGTCGGCATGATGGAAATGAGCATGGCGATCTTCGCGCCGAAGCGGATTCGCCAAGTGTCGGCGGAATCGTCCCAGTTGCAGTTGTAGCGAAACTGGGTGATGAAGTTGACGATCTCCGAATACTGGGTCGCGCCGCCGGGAATGCGGCAGTAGGCCAAGGGGACGCAGTTTGCTGGAATATCGGGCAAGGACGGCGTAGGGCTCGGCTCGCCCTGAATAATCGCGTACGTGGCCACAGGGGGCGGCACGGAGCGCAAATATCGGTGCTCGCAGACCACCAGGTCCCAGCGCGGATCAGCCGAGGCGTTGGCCGGGATCGCAACCACGTCGATCAGCGGCTCGGTCTCCTCGATCCGGCAGAAATCGTTGGTGACCAGGACGCCCGCCCGGATCGTGATGGTCGTAGCCGGATTGGGGCCGGTGGAGCCGAGGGTGACCTCAAAGCCCTGCTTGACGCCAGGCTCGATGATGCCCTCCCAGCGCCGGTTCAGAAGCTCGGTGTCCTCGGGGTCGCGGTATTGGAAAGAAATTTTCTGGGTCATGGGAGTCTCCACGAATCAAACTGATTCGCCGTATCGAAAAGTTCCTCGTCGTCATACACGTCCAACTGCAGTTCGATCTGGTATACGGCGCGGGCATGCGCCGGGCGGTTGCGGTCCACCTCGCGGTAGAGTTCGTCCTGGGTGACAGTGATCGGGTTTCCCGCATCCCACAGACGCACGATGAATTCAGCCCAGTAGCGCCGGGTGATCGTCCAGACCTCGACCACCTGTGCGCCGAAGCCCAAGTCCAGCAGCATCTGCAGCATGTGGGGCTTGGTGCCGACTTTCTGTTTGTTCGCGGCCGCCTGGAAGATCCGCTGCCGGTAGGCGGCGTCGGATTCGTTCTCAAACCGCCGCGTCTCGCGTTCTTCACCCAGAGCGTCCAGATGCTCGCCCTCGGCGGTTTCCACGGCGTGCTGGGCGCGCATGGCGACGATCTCGCCCTTGGAGGCGTCGAGGGTTTCTCCCTGGATCGTGACGAGATTCCAGGTCGTGGACCCGGCGGGATCGACCGCGCCTTTCTTCTTCAAAAAGCCGGGCAGAATCCACCAGAGGTATTCACCGATCTTGCTCATGCCACGGCTCCTTCGAAGCGGATCGCAAGCGTCCGGATGGTGGGTAGTTCGTCGGTGTCCACGTCGATGTCCACAAGGGGCGAAACGAAGCGAACGTCGTACACGCCATCCACGCTCATGACGATCTCGACCAGCTGGTGGAAGACGACCTTCTCTCCCACGCCCAAGGACTCGATCCACGGGTAAGCCGGATCGCCCTGGGGATTGAAGTACGCCTGCAGGCGCTTTCTTACCTCGGCCTCGATGGTCGACGTGGGCACCCACCGCCTGGGCACGATGGCGAAGTCGAGGTCGACCTCAATCTCGTCGGGGGCGAGGACAAGGGCGTCCACGCAGAGAGGACGGTTCTCATCGATAATGGCTTGGACATCGTCGATCAGGTTTTGGGACGGCATACCACCCGCGCCGAGGATGTAGACGTTGACCGTTCCCTGGCCGCGCGGGTGCTGCGAGTTGACGAAGGCGCTGGTGACCCTGGCATCGGACAATGCCCACGAGATGTAGGCTCGTTCCGTGCTGCCCTGGGTCAGTTCCTCCCAGGCTAGAAAGCAACGCGCCCGCAGTGAAGCGTCGGCTTCCTCGTCGGTGCCTTCGCTGGTGATCCAGTCGGCGCGATTCTCGACACGATCCACGCCTCGAATGTGAATGGCAGTCTTCTGGATCGAACCGGGACCGACGTTGTGCGCCGCGCCGGGCTGCTCGGCGATAATGGCTGCTTCGATCTCGGTGGTTCCCGCCGCCAGGATCGCCTCGTCCTTGGTGAAGAACCGATACGCCTTGCCTTTCTGGTCCTTGAGTGTGGAGGCGATGGTTCCCGCCGGGATGACGATATTTTCGTTCTTGGGAACCGACCGGCAGAAATAGACGATGCCCTCGGTCGCCTTGGCCGGGTGTCGCGTGACGCCGAACTCCTTGGCCTTGAGGTCGAGCCAGTACCCCGTAGCCGTAGCAATAAATCCCGCCTTGAGGCAGGCGAGCGTCAGGTCGCCCAGGTCGGCAATGGCCGCGCCGAGAATTTCCACCAGGGTGCGGACGATGGAACCCACGTTGAAGTTCGTGAGCTTGGTGCGTGCGGCGATCTTGGCCAGCATGTCGGCGACGATCTGGTCGTAGGTGCGGATGATCATTGCGCCGCCTCCCGCGTAAAGATCCGCGACACGTCATCCAGGCCGTATTGCCAGACGAAGTTGAGCGGCACGATCTGGCCGTCGGAAATCGCCGAAGCTCGGATGGATACGGAAAGCTCGGTGTCGGAGTAGCGTTCCATGTCGACCTGGACGGTTTCCGGCAGCAGGCGCGGCGCAACCGATGGGTCGTTGATCAGGGCGTCGCGCACGGCGCGCTCGACATGACGGACGAATCCGGCCTTGTAGCTCTCGCCGAAAAGCCGTCCGATCCCCGCGCCGTATTCCGGATGACCGAAGAGGTCGCCGGGCAGCGTTTCCAGCAGGTCCGCGATGTCCTGGAGAAGGCAAACCGTGCCGCGCGGGGTAAGCGCCAGGTCGCCGGTCACCGAGATGGCCAGATCGCCGTCCTCATCGAGGAGCAAGTCGCAACCGAGGTTGGGATAGCCGTATCCGGTCACCACCGCCGATTGATCCACCGGCGCGGCGTTTTCCATGTAGTTGTCGAAAAAGGCCTCGACGGGATTGCCGCAGCACAGGGCATAGAGAATGACCTGGATATCGCCGGTCGTCCCATCCACCTGGGACATGGCTTGATAGCCCGCGCCGTCCAGCAGATCGGCCTCGGTCGTCCAGGTGCTGCCGAAGCGGGAGATGCGAAGGCGCGCCGCCTGCTGGCTGATCCCCGGCTGAAGCTCAATCGCCCCCACGCCGGTAATGCCGCCGTCCACGCGCACATGCGCCAGGACGAGGTCGAGCGCCCCGAATTTGAACAGCCCCACCACTTCCGGCGACTGGCTTGGCGCGCCGAGAACGATGGCAGCCCATCCGAAGGGAAGCGCCGGGCCGAGAGTGATCGTGGCATCGATGTCCACGACCAAGCTGAAATCCCCCTGGAGCATGACGGATCGGCCTGCGCCCGCCATCCCCGGCTGAAACATGGAACCGGAAAAGGCGTGGAGATTGAGGCGGCCGCCAACGATGGAAACAGTGTTTGCGCCCTCGGTGTAGGGAATCCAGGCCGCCGGATCGAGAATTGCGCTGTCGAAGGTGTCGATGAAACCCATCTCACACCCCCAGAAAGTCGGCCAGCGGCCCGAAGTCCGCGCCGCCCGCGAGCAGGCAAGCACCGAACACGAAGGAGTCGGCGGGCAACGGGAAGGAATCGTCGGCCTCGCTGATCGCGTCATACAGACCGGGGAAACCGGTGGACGATTCGACCTTGAGTACAAACAGCCCGGTGAGCGTGAGGATCGCCATGATGCGCTCGATGAGGTCGGTGATCATCTGGGCGATCTGGCGCAGCTTCTGCGCCTTTTTATTGAGGATTTCCGCAAGCTCCTGGAGCAGGGCCAGGAAACCGTCGGCCACGCGCAAAAGACCGATGATCTTCTGGATCAGCGCATCGAGGTCGTCCAGAAACGGAATGATTTCCGCAAGGGTCAGGTTCGCCCAGTCCGGCGCGGTGGGTTTGCGGTTGTTGCCCGCTGCGGCCGAGCCGGTCATGGCGACCGGCGATCCCTTGGCGAAGTCCTGGGGCAGCGGATCGGTCAGCACGAAGGTCCGGGTTTTCTTGTCGATGGACTTGATGTAGGTGAACACCGGCAGCGCCACGGTCAGCGGTCCGACAACGATCCAGTCGTCCTCGGCGAATCCGGTCACGTCCTTGACCACGATGCTGCGGTCGCCCTTCTTGGCATCGGCATCGAGGATGGTGACGACGAAACGATCCCAGGCATCCTCGAAGACCTTGATGCCCAGCAGTTCGCCGATGGCGCGCAGGAGCATGAGAAAGCCGTCGAGGGACGGCGTGCCCGCCACGAGGAAGATCGCTCCGATCTCCGCGTTGTCGGAAAAGATCGGCCGCTCCAGGTCGCCCATGTCGTCGATGGACTGCTTCCAGCGGGCCTGCCAGCCGGGCTAGCCGTAGGCCACGGCGGTCGTAGAAAGAGGCAGGTCCTCGGGCTTCACATCGCCCTCTCGGATTTCCGCACCGTGGGCCTCGCCTTCGGCCATCGCCTGCTTGATTTTGTCCCAATCGAAGGAGCGCACCTGGTAGAACGGCCAGCCCGCACAGTCGTAGTAGAAATAGATGCCGGTGTGGAGGATGTCGGACATCGTTTCTTCCAGTAGCGTGATCAGTTCCTGGATCAGGGCTCGCAGCGGATCGGTCACGTCCACCAGCAGGTCGGCCAGCATCTCGATGGCCGAGGCGATGGTTTCGGCGGCCGTGCCGATCTGCTCGCAGACGATTCCCACTTGCTCGGTCGCATCGGCGACCGGCCCCGGAAAAAGGCTCTGCAGATTGAACTCAGCCCACTGATTCATCGCTTCCTATCGCTCCCTGAAAGTACCGAACCGTTTTCGCCATTCCCTCGATTCGCTTTGCCTCCTGCTCCACCAATCCCTGGCGGATCAGTTCCACCAGCTGCGCGATCCGCTTGAGCCGTTTGACCATGCCCGGCTCCTTGGCCTTCTCCCAACCCATCACGGCACCGCAAAAAACTGGCGCGTCGAAAGCGACGCGGTAATGGCCGACAGCAACGCGCTGACAGCGGCGGCGACAGCAGTGTTGAAAGTTCCCAGCGCCGTGGCGATCTGCGAGCCGATGACCGGATTGGGACCGGAAAACGCACCAGCAAGGACGCCCAGCGCCGTATTGATTGCGGTGGTATAGGTGGTGAACGCCGTGGAAAGGGTCGTGCCGTTGACCATCGGAGCCGATGCGCCGGGAATGAATACGCCGCCCCAGCAGTTGATCATGGGCGGCGGGCTGCCGATCTGGATCGCAGCGGGAGCCGGAACGCCCATCGCGTTGGCGACCATGATGTCCAGGTTGCCGCCGACCAGAACCTGCTTGGATTTGGCCACAGCTTCGAAATCCGCGCCGAGGATTTTCCCCTTGCGATCGGAGCCGACCGTAACGCTTTGCAGCCCCTCGACGTCGACGGTTTGCCCGCCCTCGACCCGCTGGACGTGGTTGCCCATGACTTCGGTCTTGGTCGCGGCGGATTTGAGCTTGAGGAAGTTCTCATCGTCGGGATCGTCGAACGTGGCCACGTCGTCGAGCACGCCGTGAATCGCCGTCTCGCCTTTTTCCAGAACACGCAGCGACTTGCCTTTGACGGTTTCCGTCGCCTTGCGGCCCACTGTGGTGTTTCGATTCTCGCCGACGGTTTCATTCAGCGATCCATCAACCGACCGGGCTTCCGAGCCGGTGACCGTGGTCTTGAGGTTGTAGCCGTTGACGATGATCTCGCCGGTGTGG